>ENA-OQMN01000146-OQMN01000146.1-human-gut-metagenome-genome-assembly--contig:-NODE-146-length-19684-cov-3.278826_pt1 | contig 19684 bp, 12 predicted proteins | sample MGYA00242765_ERZ504861 | MGnify/ENA primary metagenome ERZ504861 (study PRJEB26092, sample SAMD00036417) | human gut metagenome | host: Homo sapiens | study: EMG produced TPA metagenomics assembly of... | reverse complement strand
GGAAAAACGCTCAGTAAATTTTGAGGCGTGAGAAGGCGCGTAAAAACCCGCCCCGGTAGATGTGCGAACATGCTACCGTGCGGGGGTATCCCATGAAAAATCTGTTGTTAAGTGCGAGCATGTGGGTTCTCGCGCTAAGGCTCGTAATGAGCGGAGAAGAGGAAACCTAGTCCAGGTTCTCCGCAACCACAACGCGCGGGGGAGTCGTTCACGACCACCGGAAGCGCCTGAGTCGGCGGGTTCTGCGAGTCGTTCTTCTCCTCCGGCAGGGTCAGGTCCTGCGAGCTGAACACCAGCTCCGCCTTACCTTCCTTCAGATGGTAGAAGACACCAATCACGGCGACCTTACCCTCAACCACCGCATCCGAAATGATGTACCGCGATGCCCGCGAGCTCGGGCTTGAGCTCAATCGTAAACGTGCGCTCCACCGTGCCGGAGTACTGCCCGATGCCCTCGATGGTCACCGTGGCCTCGCCCGGCGCCGTGGCGTTCGCGAACGTCATGAGGTAGTCCACGCCGTAGGTGAGCGTCTTGTCGCCATGCGTGAGCACCTCGTCGAGCGCCAGCGCGTCAACCGGATGCTGCTCGTCCACACGCCCGACCGCAACCTTGCCGGGAACCGTCACGGAGACGGAGTCGGCGTCGGCAATGCTCACTGTCTCGCGTGCCTGACGCAGGCGAATCTCGGCTGCGGAGAAGAACACCGCGCCGCTGTCGGACTGCGTCTCGGTGGCGTTCAGGCGGAAGAACTTCGCCCGCACCGGCTCGGTGAACGGCGCCACCTTCCAGTCCTTGTTGTTCTCCCAGCTACCCTTGGCCGCCGTCTTCCAGGTCTGGCCATCGGAGCTGTACTCGACCTCATAGCCGGTCGCAACGCCGTTCACGCTCGAATCCTGACGCGGCAGGTAGCGCAGCGCATCGATGGTCGCCTCCTCGGGCAGCTCCATCTTGACCCACATGTCCTTCTGCGGACCGCCGGCCCACGCGGAGTGGTACTTGGTGCCCGGGTTCTTGTCGAAGGCCAACCGCACGGGCTCGGGCGACTGCGTCAGCTGCTCGCTGCCCGCCGTGTTCTTGGTCATCTTCTCAACCGGGTAGTCGCGGCTGTCATCGTCGGCAGGTAGGTCGAACGCATCGTCGGCGTCCGCCCCGAGCTGGATGGTGAACGCACCGCGCTTCGCGTGGTCCTCGGATTCCAGCAGGATCTTGATCGCACCCTCGTGCGCGGGCAGGACGGTCACCGCGGCGTTGCCGGCGCCGACCGCCTCCACCTCGGCCACGATGGCGCGCGTGGAGTACGTGCCGCTCGCCAGGATCGCGTCGGACAGCTCCACGCCGTTCACCGTGAGCGCATCGAGCTCAGCAGCGCTGTTGGTGGTATAGCTGCCCTCGGCCTTCATGAGCTGCACCTCAGTAATACCGGTACACGGCTTCATGGAGCCACCGAGCTGCACGTCGGCGTTCGTCACGCGGATGCGCACGAACGTGGCGGTAACCGGGGCGAACTCGTAGGTGTAGGTCTTGACGCGCTCGTGCTCGGCACCGATCTTCTCGGTGGTAGCGACCTTTGTCCAGGCCTTGCCGTCCTCGGAGACCTCCAGCACCGTGGTGCCGGCCTTGGGCCAACGCGCCGAGGCGGTGTCCTGGAAGAAGTCGATCTTCGCCTGGCCCAAGCGCTGCTGGGTGGCGTACTCGAAGGTGATCGCGGCGGTGTTGTGGCCCTGCTGCGAATACTGCCAGTTGGTCCAGCAGCTCTTGTTCGCGCCGCCGTCCGGATTCGGGTCGTGGGCGGTCTTGCCGTCGCGGATGGCCTCAAGGGTATCCGACTGGCTCGCCTGCGGGACGTCCTGGGTGAGCGTCAGCGCATCGGGAGCGACGTTGGCCCCGATGGCAACCTGCTCGGCCTGCACGCGCACGGAGGCCTCAACCTTGACGTCCTTGCCGAACACGTTCGCCGTGCCGGCAACCTTCACGGTGCCGACCTCACCGAAGGCGCCGTCCTTCGGCGTCTCCCACGTCACCGGGAAGGACGCGTTGATGATGGTGCCGTCGGCCAGCACCGCGGGGCGCGACGCCGGCAACGCGACCGTCTGCGCGCCGCGCTGCACGGTGGTCGAGTAGTTGAGCAGCGCCGCGACGTCCTCGAGGACCGTGACGTTCATGGTCACCGGAACACCGTCGACGGTGCCGTCCAGAGTGAACGTGCCGTTCTGGCCGAGCGCGCCCTCGGGCACCGCGCCCCACGCAACGGGCTTCTCCTCCTGCGTGCCGTCCGTATAGCGAACGATGATGCTCTGGGGCAGCGTCAGCTCGCTGCCCTTCTTCACATACTGGTAGCGCGAATACACCAGGCTGTCGACCGTCTTGCCCTGGCCGTGCCCACCGTCCTCGGCGGCCGCGGCCTGAATGGTCACCGTTGCGGCCTGCAGCCCGTCGGCGGTTGCCGTCACCGTGATGGGGCCGGCGTCCTTGCCGGAGCGCACGATCGCCACCAGCTGGCCGGAGAAGGCCTTGCGGTTGTTGTCGCGGAACGACTGGTGATCGGGCGAGGAGCCGTTGTCCATGCCGGCCAGCGTGCCGCCCTCAACCTGAACGGTCACCTTGTTCGCCGCGTCCGGCACGATGTTGCCGCCCTGGTCGCACACGTCGATGGTGACATAGGACAGGTCGGTGCCGTCGGCGACGATCTGGGTGCGGTCGGCCGCAGCGGTGAGCTTCGCGGCCTTGCCGGTGGTGGTCACGCTCTGGCGGCCATCCCACTCGTCCGCGTTCGAGGTGTCGATCGGCTGGCCCTGCTCGTCGTAGGCCTTGGCGGTGATGGTACCCTCCTCGAAGGGGACCATCCAGGTGAGGTAGAGGTTCCTGTGGGTCGTCTCGTCCTTGCCGGCGCCCTCGTAGATCTGATAGCTGTACTGGCCGCCCTGGCTGCGCTTCTTGGTGAACTTCTTGCGTCCCAGGGACTTCTGCTCGCCGGACTTGGTGGTGAGCACCAGCTCGACCTCGGGCGCGTCGGTGTACACGACGACCGGCACTTCCTTCTTGCTGCCGCTCTTATACACCACGTTCTCGTTCCACGCGGGCAGCACATGCAGCGTATGCGTGGCGTCGTTCCACTGGCTCTGGTAGAAGTAGTAGCTGTCCTTGGGCAGGCCCGCGGTGTCGATGATGCCGAAGTAGGAGTTCTTGGACGATGGCCACGGACCCTGCTTGCCCGCGGCCGTGCCGTTCCACGGCGTGGGCTCACCCAGGTAGTCGAAGCCGGTCCACACGTACTCGCCGGCCACGAAGTCGCGGGTGATCGTGTCGTACCAGGCCTGCGAGGCGGTGTGCCCCCAGCCCACGCGCGAACGGTCGTAGGAGGTCAGCTGCTGGGTCGAGTCATCCTTGAGGTATGTATCGCCCGCGCTGCCGAGCACGTTGTAGATGCCGCGGCTGTTCACGGCCGAGGCGGTCTCGGAGCCGTAGATCATCCAGGTCGGGTTGTTGCGGTGCACCTGGTCGTAGCGGTTGCCGTCCATGTAGTTGAAGCCCACCATGCCGTTCGCGTCGGCGATGCCCTGCGGGTTCAGCTCGGTGCTTCCGCCCTTATGCTTGTTGTCGCCGGTCGTGACGGGACGCGTGGTGTCGAGCGCCTGTACCCAGTCGATCAGGTTCTTCTGCACGGTCTTGAAGTTCCTGATGCCGCTGGTGCCCTCGTTCATCTCGTTGCCGAGCGACCACATAATCACCGACGGGGCATTGATGTCGCGCATCACGCTCTGCTCGAGGTCGAACTGCGCCCAGGTCTTGTTGGACACGCTGCCCACCAGGCCCGACTCGCCCATCTGCTTGCTGAAGAAGCGCGCATAGTCCTTGTTGTTGAGGTTCTTGGGCGCCGTCCAGCCGTCGAACATCTCATCGTTCACCAGCATGCCCTGCTCGTTGCAGATCTCGATCAGCTCGCGGGCCGGAGTGTTGTGCGAGGTGCGGATGGAGTTGCAGCCCATCTCCTTCAAGATCCTCACCTGGCGCTCCAGCGCGGCACGGGTGGACACCGAGCCCAGCGCGCCCTGGTCGTGGTGCAGGCAGACGCCCTTGATCTTCATGGGTTCGCCGTTGAGGGCAAAGCCCTTGTTCGCGTCGTTGGTGAAGTAGCGAAAGCCGAACTCCACGTCGTAGGTGTCGACGGTGTTCCCGTCGACGACGACCTCGGTGCGCACCGTGTAGAGGTTCGGGTCATCCAGGCCCCACAGCTTCGGGTTCGCCGCGGTGAGCTCGGAGTCGATCTTCTTGGAGGCGCCGGGCTCGATCGAGACGGCCTGCGTGGTCACCGAGCCGATCGCCGCATCCGCCGTGCCGCCGCGCGGGAAGACGGTCTGCTTGAGGACCACCGAGGCGGCCGCCTTGCCGTCGTTTTGCACCGTGGTGGCGATTGCGGTCTTCACGCTGGACGCGGTCTGCGCGGACAGCTCCGGCGTGGTGACGACCATGCCGTTGCGGGCCACGTGCACCGGATCGGTCACGATGAGGTCCACGTCGCGCCCGATGCCCGAGCCCGAATACCAGCGGCTCGAGGGGGTCTCGTGGTTCACCTTGACGGCCACGACGTTCTGCTCGCCCACCTTCACCTGGTCGGTGATGTCAATGGCGAACGGCGTGTAGCCATAGGGGTGCGTGCCCACCCGCTTGCCGTTCACGTAGACGGTCGCGTCCATGTAGACGCCGTCGAAGCTGATGGTCACGCGCTTGCCGGCCAGGTCGGCGCCCACCTGGAACGCCTTGCGGTACCAGCCGATGCCGCCGAGCTTGTAAGCGCTTTCCGCCTCGCCCGACGTCGTGTAGTCCTGGTCGATGCTGTAGTCGTGCGGAACGTCCACATGCTCCCAGGACGAATCGTCGAATGCAGGGTCCTCGGCGCCCGACGCGTCACCGAGGTAGAACTTCCAGTTCTTGTTGAAGCTCTGAGTGCGCGTCGCAGGGTCTGCAACTGAGTTTACGTAAACAACTTCGGGTGCAGAACTCATCTGCGTGGACGATTGCGAGCGCACCGTGGGCGATGCGTCCTGCTGCGCCCATGCCGTCGCGGTCGGTCCCGCGAGCACGAGCGCGCCGATCGCGGCCGCCAGCAGCCCCCGCCGCAGGGGATGCTGCGTGCGCAGGCCTCGCGGCGCTCTGCTGTTGAGTGCCAATACCATGTGTCTCCTCCCCGCCCGGTGCAGCGAGCAATCCGGGCACTTGAGATGCAGCTGGACAGAAGTGCCAGTCATACAGACTCAGGGTATCGCGCGGGCGTGCGCGCACCAGGGGCTATCGGCGAACGGACGGTTTTATCCCGTGAACGTACTCAGTTCTTAAACAAACGGTGGAGGGAGGGCGCACGGACAGGCACGAGCCAACAAGAGCCGGAAGATGTGCACAGGCGAATGCGAGCCAGCGCGAGCCGGGCATACATATATATGCGCGCCCAAAACGCTTGCAAAAAGACGCTTGCAAAAAAGACGCTTGCCTTGAAGTCAACTCCAAGTCCTAGCATGAATGACGACGCGCGGGAGAGGTGCACCGGACCGTGCGCACAGCACACCCATCCAGCACGAACCGCATGACCGAGCCCACAGCCATCCCGCGTGCGCGCGCAAGCTCGATACCGGTTCCCTACACAAGGAGCGTTTCATGAAGAAGATGCTGATTGTCTACTACACCTATTCCCACGGCAACACCGCCTGGGTGGCCGAGCGCCTCCAGGAAGCCACCGGCGCGGACCTGGTGCAGATCGAAACCGTCGAGCCCTACCCGACGAGTACAACGACACGGTCGACCAGGCCAAGCGCGAGATCGAGGCCGGATACCTGCCGGCCATCGAAGCCGTGCGCGCAAACCCGGACGACTACGACGTCGTTGCCATCGGCACGCCCACCTGGTGGTACACCATGGCGCCGGCCGTGCGCACCTTCATCGAGCAGCATGCCTGGGCGGGCAAGACCGTCATCCCCTTCGCCACCGATGCCGGCTGGATGGGAACGGTCCTGGACGACATCGCGGACGCCTGCACCGGCGCCGAGGCGGCGGCGCCCTTCGAGGTGCGCTTCGACACGGGCGGCGGCGATACGCTCGTCACCGGCGAACATGAGGTCGACGCTTGGTGCGGCACGGTGAGCCGCCTGTTGCAGGCCTAGGCATTCGGCGCCAACAGGCTGTCGCTGCGGTATATTTACGCTGTGCACACCGTAAAACGCCCGCATCAGAATCGAGAGGTTTTGCCGATGCGTATTTGGAAAAACGATGCCGGGGACCTGCTCACGGACGAGCAGGTCCTCCGCCACATTGCAACATTCGGCTCGCTCCTTGAAGCGGCGAAATATGAAGGCATCACGCTCATTTCCAACCGCGACCCCATCAGACCGGCGCGCAGCCTGTCGCGCGGAAATTCAAAATCATCTCCAAAACTCGCCGACTACCTCGAAAAGGAGTTCTGATGGCGAAGCTAAAGAGTTGCGCCGAAATCTACTTCGAAATAGCCGACTGGTGGAAGTCCTTGGACGAAGCAGAGCGGGAGCTATACCTTACAGAATCATTCCCTCCGCTCTTCTCCTATCATTCGGGAAAAATCGAGAACAGCGAAATCACGTATCACGATACAAGGCAGATCTTCGACAACGGCCGTATTGTCGGGTATACCGGCGACGTGCGAACTGTTTACGAGATCAACAACCTCAAGGCATCGTGGGAAACGGCCTTGTCGCTCATCGCAGACCGCCGCGCCGTCGACACAGACACGCTCCTCAGGCTGCATGAAACCTTAACCTTCGGAACATATGATGAAGACCGATGGGCCGGCGGGGAGCGCCCCGGAACGTTCAAAAAGGGGGATTACGGCGTTGCAGATGATGTTGGATACTCCCCAGCGGAATCGCCCACAGCCGTCACGGAGCTCCTCGATGAGCTTCAGCCTGTTTTCGCTGGTGCCTACTCCCCCTCCCCGCACAACGCACTCGTGAGCTCATGCTATGCCCATGCGAAGCTTGTCGAGATTCACCCGTTCTCGGATGGCAATGGACGCACCGCCCGCCTGCTTCAAAACATTTGCCTCATCGCATCAGATCTTCCACCAGTCGTCTTCCGCGAGCCGAACCGACTTGCATACTTTGGGGCTCTTGACCAATTCCACGAAGACGCCGATCTCAACGGGCTCCTTGACCTCACGCAGGCAGAATCTATCCATGTGTGGCAACGCCATGCTTGCGTCCCACTACATGCCGAGACCGACGGGCCTTCAGTCCGCGAACTCTGAGCCCGCATGCGCGGACTATAAATGCTGGGAGCATGCGCAGCCCCTCGCGCAACCCCTACGTCGACTGCCCGCTTCGACGTTGCAACCCAAGGTCCCAAGGCGTACCATGGCAATAGTTAGCCATAGTGAACTGCTTAGGAGGACCATATGGCGCAAGACACCATGCAGCTCGTGCTGATCAGGCACGGCGAAAGCGAATGGAACAAGCTCAACCTCTTCACCGGCTGGACCGACGTCGACCTCACCGACACCGGGCGCTCCGAGGCCGCAGCCGGCGGCAAGGCGCTCGCCGCCGAGGGCTTCGACTTCGATGTGTGCTACACCTCGCAGCTCAAGCGGGCCATCCACACGCTCAACATCGTGCTGGAGCAGATGGACCGCGAGTGGCTGCCCGTTCACAAAAGCTGGAAGCTCAACGAGCGCCACTACGGCGCGCTGCAGGGCCTCAACAAGGCCGACGCCGCGCGCGAGCACGGCGATGAGCAGGTGAAGATCTGGCGCCGCAGCTTCGACGTGCAGCCGCCCGCGCTCGAGCCCGGCGACGAGCGCGACCCGCACGCCCAGGCGATGTACCGCGACATCCCCGCGGACATGCTCCCCTACACCGAGTGCCTGAAGGACTGCATCGCCCGCACCTGGCCGTACTTCGAGGAGACGATTCTGCCGCAGATGCGCGCCGGCAAGCGCGTGCTCATCGCCGCGCACGGCAACTCGCTGCGCGCACTCGTCATGAAGCTCGAGCGCCTGACCCCCGCCGAGATCCTCGAGGTCAACATTCCCACAGGCGTGCCGCTGGTCTACACCTTCGACGCGGACCTCAACGTGGTCGGCAAGCGCTACATCGGCGACGCGGACACCATCGCCGCCAAGATCGATGCGGTGGCGAACCAGGGCAAGGCGAAGTAGCCGCAAAGGTGCTCGCACCGGCGCTGAACATGGCCGGCGCCTCTCCTCGAAGCCGGTTGTGCCCGCATCCCCACGCGACGGACACCCCGCGCCTATGTAGACGCCGCAGGATCGGGCAGCAGTCCGGACCTGCGGCGTCTTTTTTGCTCAGCACGTAGCGGCCGGCGGGCGGGGCCGAGGCACCCCAGGCGCCCCAGCCCGCCGGGCCGCACGGTGCGCGTTGCCCTACAGGCGCTCGGCGAGCTCCAGCACCAGCTGCTCGGTCTTTTCCCACCCAATGCACGGGTCGGTGATCGACTTGCCGAACACCCCGCCGTCCACGGGCTGGTTGCCGTCCTCCAGGTAGCTCTCCACCATGAAACCGCGCACCAGCGCGCCGATCGCCTCGCTGCGACGGCAGGAATCGAGCACCTCCTTGACGATGCGCAGCTGCTCGAAGGGGCGCTTGCCGGAGTTGTCGTGGTTGCAGTCGACCACCACGGCCGGGTTGGCGTAACCCGCCTCGACCGTGTAGCGCTCGGCCAGCCGCTCGAGGTGCTCGTAGTGGTAGTTGGGGTAGGTCCGGCCGTCGAGGCCGATGTAGCCGCGCAGCACCGCATGCGCCAGCGGGTTGCCGGCGGTCTCGACCTCCCAGTTGCGGTAGATGAAGCCCTGCTCGGCCTGGGCGGCGAAGATGGAGTTGAGCATCACGCTCGTGGAGCCGGCGGTGGGGTTCTTCATGCCCACCGGCACCGAGATGCCCGAGGCCACCAGGCGGTGCTCCTGGTTCTCCACCGAGCGGGCACCCACCGCCACATAGGACAGCAAATCCACCAGGTACTGGTAGTTGCCCGGGTAGAGCATCTCGTCGGCGGTGAAGAATCCCGTTTCCTCGATCACGCGCAGATGCATGCGGCGGATGGCCTTGACGCCCTCGAGCAGGTCGTCGCCGGCATTAGGGTCGGGGTTGTGCAGCAGGCCCTTGTAACCGGTGCCCTTGGTGCGCGGCTTGTTGGTGTAGACGCGCGGGACGATGACGAGGCGGTCGCGCACGCGCTCGGCAAGGCCCGCAAGGCGGTCCATGTAGGCGAGCACGGAGTCCTCGCGGTCGGCCGAGCACGGGCCGATGACGAGCACGCGGCGGGGATCGGTGCCGGCAAAGATCGCCGCAACCTCGGCATCGAAGGCACGCTTGGCGCGGGCGAGGTCATCGCGCAACGGCATCTGCTCGCGGATGTCCTTCGGAATGGGCAGCAAGCGCTTGAACTGCATCGACATGGGCGGCTCTCCTTGCGGGTCTCGGTAACCGTACGGGTCTCGGTGCACACGGCACCTGTAGGACCCGATTGTCCCCGAGCATCCGTCGCCGTGACCGGACGAGGTGCCGCATGCGACAAGATTTAACAGGGCGCGACGGGCTGAGGGCGACGAGGGCACGCGGGCGGGCGCGGCGGGCTGAGGGAGGCGAGAGCACGCGGGCGAAGCTGACGAAACCCTCGAGCGCGCACCGGGGCAGCGCGGCGACGCGGCGGTGCGCTGCCGGGCTGCCCCAACCCGGGCCGCAGCTGCAACCCGCCGCGGGCCGCAGCCGACCGCAAAGCCGCCCCTACTCGCTGCGCAGCGCCTCCACCGGGTCGCGACGCGCGGCAGAGCGCGACGGAATCAAGCCCGCCACCACCGTGAGCAGCACCGATATGCCAATCAGCACCACCGCCGCCACCGGCGACAGCTGCATCACGTCCTCCACCTGGTGCTCCGCGAGCGCCCAGGCGTTCACCGGCACGGACACCAGCACGACCACCGCGATCGCCAGCACGCCGGCGATGAGCCCCTCGATGAACGTCTCGGCGTTGAACACATTCGCCACGTTGCGCTTGCTCGCACCCATCGCGCGCAGGATGCCAATCTCCTTCTTGCGCTCCAGCACGCTGATGTAGGTGATGATGCCGATCATGATGGAGCTCACCACCAGCGAGATGCTCACGAACGCGATCAGCACGAGCGAGATCATGTTCACGATGCTCGTCACGCTGCCCATGAGCACGCCCATGTAGTCGGTGTAGACAATGACTTTGTCCTCGGTGCCGGCGCTGCGCATCTCGTCGTTGTAGCCGTCGATGGCGGCAAGCACGTCCTGCTTGGCCTCGAAATCGATCGGATAGATGCTCACGGCCTGCGGATTCGCCTCATCGGCATAGCCCAGCGTCGCCAGGTTGTTGTCGTAGGTCAGCTTGCTGGCGTTCGCGTAGCTCGTCATGAGCGACGTGAGGTCCTCGGCGTCCATGTTGAAGTGGATCGCGCGGGCGAACGCCGAGCCGTCCACGGTAAAGGCCGTCTGCATGTTGGCCGCCAGCTTCTGCGCGAGCTGCGGGCCTGCGGTTGCGGCCATCTGCTCGAGCGCGGAGGCGAGCGCCGTTTGCAGCTGGCTTGCCACCGCGGCGCCACCCGGTCGCCCGCCTGCTGCATGAGCTGCGTGAACACCGAGGTCATATAGGGCGCGAGCTGGTTGGACACGTAGGAGCGCACCGCCTGGTCGAGCCGATCGGCAACCGGCTGGCCGGCGATCTGCACGATCTGGTCCATGAGCGCGCCCGCCTCGTCGGTGGCCGCATAGCGCTCGAAGGCCTCGAGCAGCTTGGAGGCGAACTGCGGGTCATCGGGCGCAAGATCGCCGCCGTGCTCGGCCAGCCAGCCGATGAATCCCTGCACATAGGAGGCGGACAGCTCGCCCACCTGCTTGAGCTCGTCCTCGCTCAGGATCGGATCGCTGCCCAGGTCGCCCAGGATGCTCGAGAGATCGGGGGCGGGCACATCGGCAAGCAGGGAATCCATGTCGATGCCGCTCAGCGCGCCGGACAGGTCGAGATGCACCGACGACAGGTCCAGCCCGCCCAGGTTGAAGCCGGAAAGGTCCAGGCCCGCAGCGAGCTTGCCCTCATCGATCGTGAAGGCCGAACGGATCCCCGCCTCGTCCACCGTAAACAGGCTCTCCAGGTCAACGCCCTGCTTGGCCTCCTGCTGCAGGGTGTCGAAGCGCTTGCCGGTGAACACGTCCACCTCGGGCGCGGCCAGCTGCTGCTGGACGATCTCGGAGGAGGCCGCACGCTGCATGAGCTCGGAGGTTAGCCCGCTCGTGTAGGCGATGCCCTGGGTGAGCGCCGCGGATTTCGCCGTGGCGCTGGGCTTCACCACGCCCACGATGCGCAGATCGAGGCCGGACGCCACCTGCTGCTGCATGAACGCCTCGTCAGAGGCCATATTCGTCCAGCCGCCGGTCTCTTCATTCTTGCGGTAGGTGTCCGCCGGGCTCAGCACCTTGAAGCTCGTTCCCAGCGCGTCGGCGTAGGTGAAGTCGGCGTCCGCATCCGGCACCTCCACGCTGCCGGTCCCGTTCATCGTGGCGTCCACCATCCGCTCGAGCACCGCGGGGTCGAGCACGCCGATGCTATAGAGGGTGTAGTCGCTCACCTTCCCGCTTTTCGACAGCACGAGCACGCACTCGTCCGGCGCCGTGGCCCAGCGGCCGGCCACCACGTCGTACTGCTCGTCCAGCAGCTCGGGGTCGTCGATCATCTCGTTGAAGGCCGACGAGCCCGTCATCATCGTACCGGCCGTGGCCGCGCTCGACGCCCCGCCCGACAGCGCGCTGCTCAGGGCGTTGGGCGAAAGCTCCTGCACGCCGGCGGAGGTATCAGCGCGAAAGACAAGCGGCGTGATGCCGTAGTCGTACTGGATGACGCTCACATGGTCGCGGATGCCGTTGCCGCCCTTGTCCAAAAACTGCTTGAAGCTCGTCATGTCGTTGGATTTCACGCTGGCGAACATGTCGGACACCATGGTGAAGACGCCGATCTTGTCGTTTTTGCCCGGCGTGGTCGATGCGGTCGAGCCGGCGGAAGAACCCGCATCCGCACCGGCGCCCGCATCCGCGGAGCCATCCGACGATGCGCCCGCATCCGCGCCCTCGCCCGAGCCATCGCCGGTCAGCATGCTCGTGAGGTCATAGCTCTGGCGGGCAATCGTGAGCGGGTAGCTCGACAGCGTATCCTGCTCCACCTTGGCGATGTAGCCGTTCACGCCGTTGGAGAGCGCCAGGATCGCCGCGATGCCGATGATGCCGATCGAGCCGGCGAAGGCCGTCATGATCGTGCGGCCCTTCTTGGTCATAAGGTTGTTGAAGGACAGCGACAGGGCGGTGAGAAAGCCCATCGAGGCCCGGCGGCCGGTGCGACGGGGGCCGCGGTTGCCGGCAGCGGCGGACGCGGCTGCAGCGTCGTCCGCGGCCGGCAGCGCCGCGGACCCCTCCGTATCAGCCTCCGCAGCGGCATCGGCGCCTCCCGACGACGCAGGTCGCCCCGCGGTGCGCGCGGGATCCGTCGTCGCGCCCGCCGCGCCTGTCGCAGCGTCGTTCGCAGCGCTATTCGCGCCGGGCACGTCCCCTGCCGCCGCAGGCACCGCCGATGGCTCCTGCGCGCGCACCGGCTGCGAGTCGTCCACGATGCGGCCGTCCTTGATGCGGACGATGCGCGTGGCGTACTCCTCGGCGAGCTGCGGGTTGTGGGTCACCATGATCACCAAGCGCTCGCGGGCGACCTCGGCCAGAAGCTCCATCACCTGGATGCCCGTCTCGGTGTCGAGCGCGCCGGTGGGCTCGTCGGCCAGCACGATCTCGGGGTCGTTCACCAGGGCGCGCGCAATCGCCACGCGCTGCATCTGGCCGCCAGACAGCTGCGCGGGCCGCTTGTTCACGTGCTCGCCCAGCCCCACGCGCTCCAGCGCGGCGCGGGCCCGGCGGGTCCGCTCCTCGCGGCCCACCCCCGCCAGCGTCAGCGCCAGCTCAACGTTGGCGAGCACCGTCTGGTGCGGAATGAGGTTGTAGCTTTGGAAGATGAACCCGATGCGGTGGTTGCGGTAGGTGTCCCAGTCGGCATCGGTATAGCGCGCGGTCGAGGTGCCGCCCACCACGATCTCGCCCGCATCGGCGCGATCGAAGCCGCCCAGGATATTCAAGAACGTGGTCTTGCCCGAACCCGACGGCCCCAGCACCGCCACGAACTCGCTGTCGCGAAAACGTGATGGACACGCCGTCCAGCGCCCGCTGGACCAGATCGCCCGTTGTATACGACTTCGTGATGCCGCGAATCTCTATCATACGCCCGCCTTGAGCCTCGTGTTCTTGCTTCATCGTTGGTACCCCATTATCGCCCGTTCCGGCTGTGCGCGGGGTCGAATATGGAGGTTTTCCTGTAGGTATCGCAAAGCTCATACCTGCTTCAACCGCTCGCCGACCAGAACCAACCGTTGGCTGAGAAAAGACAGCGTACGAAAACATTCTCCGTGCGTACCTATACAGTGAGTATGTTGGGGATTCGCCCCGAGCGCGCCGGAGCTGCACCGCGCGCCACCGGAAACGAGAGGGGTTTTCATGATGCGAAACCGCTGTGTCCGAAGGGCCCTGGCGGCCCTGCTCATCTGTGCCTGGGTGGTGATGATGCTCCCCTGCCTGCCGGGTCGCGCCGTAGCTGCAGAAAACGTCAGCAACCTGGCGCTCAAGGGCACCGCCACCGCCTCGGGCGTGGAGAAGGAGGGTCAATGGGGCCCGTCGCTCGCCATCGACGGCGACAAGGGCGGCGACCGTACCTGGCGCGATAAGGGAGAGAATTTCCGCTCCCCGTCCGCCAGCCGCTGGTCGGCCAACAGCGCCGATGACGTTTGGCTCGCCATCGACCTGGGGGCCAGCGCCACGCTCGACCACATCACCGTGACCTGGGGCAAGCAGTACGGCACCTCGTATGCCATCGAGACCTCAAGCAACGGGCGCGACTGGACCGAGGTTGCCACCAAGACGCAAACCACGCCCTCCGAGGAGGTCACCACCACGCTCGCCGGTGCGACGGCCCGCCACGTGCGCATCCACGTCACGTCTCGGAACAGCTCCTATCCCGTGGGCATCTGGGAGGTCGAGGTCTTCGGCACCTGGGCGGGCAAGCCGCCCGCAACCGGCGAGGACCTGCCCTCGGTGGTGCCCATGCCGGCCACCTACGAGGCCCGCGACGGCGAGGCGTTCACGCTCGATGCGGACACGTCCATCGTGGCCACCGACGAGGCGGCAACCGAGGCCGAGAAGCTCGCCCGCACCCTGCGCACCTCCACCGGCTTCAAGCTACCCGTGGTAGGCACCGCGTCCCAGGGCGGCTCGACCATCACACTCAAGCTGGACAAGGCCGCCGCACACGGCGAGGAGGCCTATACCCTCGACGTCACACACGCGGGCATCACGCTCACCGCGTCGGGCACCCACGGCCTGTTCAACGGCATCCAGACCATCTACCAGCTCTTCGGCCCCTTTGCCGTGGCCGACTTCACCAGCAACGGCCCCTGGACCGCGCCGGCGCTGCACATCGAGGACGCCCCGCGCTTCGAGTACCGCGGCATCATGCTCGACCCGGCGCGCTCCTTCCTCACGGTGGACGAGATCAAGCAGTCCATCGACGTCATGGCGCTCTACAAGTTCTCCTACCTGCACCTGCATCTGGCCGACGACCAGGGCTGGCGCATCGAGGTGACCAACGAGGGCCGCGAGGCGGGCGACACCATCGACTACACGCGCCTCACGGGCATCTCCGGCCAAACCGCCATGGGCACCACCCAGCAGCAGGCCACGCCCGGCGTGGGCGGGTTCTACACCCAAGACGACCTGCGCGACATCGTTGCCTACGCCGGCGAGCACCACATCCAGGTGATCCCCGAGATCGACATCCCCGGGCACTCGCAGGCCATCCTGCACGCGATTCCGCAGCTCAACAGCGCAGGCTCCTCGCACAACGGCACCGTGGACCCCGAGACGGGCGCCGCTATCGCCGACCCCGCCCAGTGGGTCTGCGCGCCCATCCAAACCACGTCGGCGGTGGGCAACTCCTACCTCGACCCGGACAACGACGCCACCTGGACCTTCTTCAAGCACGTGGTGAAGCAGGTGACCGACATCACCGGCTCCGGCTCCATCCACATCGGTGGCGACGAGCCGCACCGCATGAACGCCGAGCGTCCCGGCACGCACGGCCCGTTCCTCACCCGCGCCGCCCAGATCGTGCGCGACATGGGGCTGTCGCCCATCGGCTGGAACGAGTGGGCCGACGGCACCGGCGAGATCAAGGCCGGCGACACCATCCAGTACTGGAACGGCAACCTGGGACACGTGCAGAACAAGGTGAACACCGCGGGCGCGCAGGTGATCTGGTCGGCTGCCGGCAACGCGTACTTCCCGCAGAAAGCTGGCTACAATGTGTGGGGCCCCACCTGGGCGGCCGGCACCGCCGACCTCTCCAAGTTCTACGACTACGACCCGGTGGCGCGAGCCGGCGTGGCCGAGAACACGCTACGCGGCGTGAGGGCGCCATGTGGGCCGAGCACGCGCGCAGCATCCAGGACTTCTTCTTCCCGTCCTATCCGCGCGCCATGGCACTGGCCGAGGTGGCGTGGTCCCCCGCAGGCCAAACGCGCCGGCAAGCTCGCCGACCTCAAGCGCCGCCTGGCCGACACGGTGCCCGCCCTCACCCTGCTCGGCGCCGATTTCTACGCCGAGGACGGCCTGGTGAACAAGCCGCTCGTGGCCGCCAGCGACCTTTCCTGCGCGCCCTCGGTGGGCGTGCGCCACACGATCGCGCGCGGCTACATGCCCATGACCGATGCCGCCGACGTGAGCGCGAAGATCGTCTGGGACAACGGCGGCGAGGCGCCCCTTGAGGTGGTGCAGCGCCGCCCCTACCAGGCCCCGAACGCGAACAACAACAATAACCGTGCGCAAAACGGCCTGTGGGAGCTCGTCCTCGCCGAGCTGCCCGGCGCCGGCACGCACACCGGCACCATCACCTTCACCGCGGGTGAGGCGTCTGCCACCGATACCGTTTCCGTGCATGTCACCGGCGGCGCCACGGTGTTCGGCAACAACCTGGCCCTGTCGGCGGCATCCGGCGCGCAGGGCGCCGCGGTGACGGCCACGCTGACCGACTTCAAGCCGAACACGCAGGTGGCGGTGCACTTCGGCGACACCGAGCTCGGCGTGGTCGAGGTGGACGGTGCCGGCACGGGCACGCTTGAGTTTGCGGTGCCCGCCGTCAGACCCGGGACCTACGAGCTCACCACCGACCCCGCCGGGGCAAATGCCGACCACGTGGCGTTCACCGTCACGGCGGCCTACACCCCTGAGGTCGCGCTTTCGCGCTCCGAGGTGGCGCCGAACGCCACGGTGGGCGTGCTCGTCTCGGGGCTGGAGCCGGGCGCAACCGCCCAGCTCTCCCTGGTGTCCGATGCGGACGGCGAGGCCGACGCGGCGCGCACGGTCGGCGAGCTGGCCGTGAGCGCCGATGGGCGCGCGGCAGGCGTGGTGCAGGTTCCCGCCAACACCCGCCCCGGCACCCTCACCGTGCAGGTGACGCAGGGCTGGTGGAGCGGTTCTGCCGCGCTCACCGTGGCCGACACCGTGCTCGCCCATCCCATCGACCAGAAGCTCTATCGGCTCGCCGGAACCTCCTCGCAGGAAACCGCCAGCGAGCAGGCGCCGGCCACGAACGCCTTCGACGGCGATCCCGAGACCTTCTGGCACACCAAGTACGGCGGCGGCGCCGATGCCTTCCCGCACTACCTCACCATCGACCTGGGCGCCACCTACGCGGTGGATGGCCTGTCCTACCTGCCGCGCCAGTCCAACGCCAACGGCCTTGTCAAGGACTACCAGGTCTTCGTGACCGCCGAGGACCCGAAGGGCATCCCCGCCGGCACCCCCGCGGCGCAGGGCAGCTTCCCCGACGTGCGCCAGGCATCCACGCGCGCGGCGAGCATCGTGCCGCTCAAGGCGGTCGAGGGGCGCTACGTGACCCTCGTGGCAACCAGCTCCCTTGCGGGCAACGCCTTTGCCGGCGCAGCCGAACCCCAGGTGAGCGGTGTGCGCGGGGACGCCCCGACGACCGACGGGCTCATCGCGGCGCTCACCGAGGCGCAGCAGGCCCCGCTTGCGAACAAGACGCCTGCGAGCGTGGCGGCGCTGGGCGCGGCCTGCGCCGACGGCGCCGCAATCCTTGTGCGCGACGACGCCTCGCAGCAGGACATCGACGCTGCGGCGGCAGCCATCCGCGCCGCGATCGAGGGGCTTGCCGACGTGATCGACCCGGAGCCGGGCCCCGATCCGGAACCGCAGCCCGACCCCGATCCGAATCCCGACCCGGAGCCGCAGCCCGATCCCGACCCGGTGCCCACCCCCGACCCGACGCCGGATACCAAGCCCGGCCAGGGCGGGCAGGGCAGCGCCGGAGCCTCGGACGGCAACCTTGGGGCGTCCGGCAACCCGGGCGCCCAGAAGCCCGGCTCGGGTTCTGCCACCGGAAGCGGCAGCCTGCCCCACACCGGCGACGCGGTGCCGCTCGCCGCGCTCACCTTGGCAGGCGGGGCCGGCGCGGCAGCGATTGCCGCCGGACGCCGCATGAGGCGCACGCGGTAGCGCACTGCTCGCCATACCCGCACATCAAGCAAACAAGCGGCTGCCAGGCATCTTCGCCCGGCAGCCGCTTCTACGTTCGCCCGTATGTACGCGCGCTCGGGCAGACGCTTGCGGGCGGACAGCCGGCCCTGCGGGAGCACCCGCCGCCGCATCGCCTCCCGGTATCTGCAGGGTGGACAACGGGTGCTGCCACAAGGTGGGCAACGGGCGATGTCGGCAAGGTGGGCAACGGGCAGCATCGCAGCCACCCGCTCTGCCCGGACACCCTGCTGCAGGGCCGCCGCGCTCGCTCCCCGAGTGCCCGGATCCGAACCGGCCCGCTACTTGTTCTCGGCCACGATGCTCTTGTAGGACGCAAGCTCGGTATAGATCTCGTCGTGCAGCGGGTTCAACTTGCGACGGCGAATCTCACGGAACTGCCAGATGGCAACGGCCGCATTGGCCGCCAGCGACACCGCGCTCACCGCGAAAAACATCGTGGGGTTGTGCGTGGTCGCCACCGGGGCGATGCGGTCGGCGAACTGCGGGACCGTCATGACGAACATGATCCACAAGCCCAGCGTGTGCGCGCGATGCTGCAGCCAGGCGCCGCGCTTGATGAAAAACGCCGGCACCGTGCAGGAGATCAGCAGCGCCAGGCCGCAGTAGAAGCTGTGGTCGGAGATGCAGTTGTACGTGTAGGCGAAGTTCCAGAAATCGTACGCCAGGATCCAGCCCCAGAACATGTCGGGCCAGATCATGTCGCGCGTGCGGTCCTTCGAGATGAAGATGCCCAGCCACCCGCAGATGGTGATGATGTTCAGGATGCCCGCGATGCCGTTCATGATGTTCCACGGGCCCGAGATGGTCCACAGGTTCTCGACCGTGCCGCCGCTCCACAGCCCGAAGCTGAACACCTGGAAGTCGCGGATCACGGCCTCGGCGATGTTGACGGCCAAGATCACCGGCGGAAACAGGCGCGCCCAGCGCTTCTCCACCAGGCTGTGGCGCACGCCGTCGGCGTCGGTCCAGCTCACGTAGCGCAGCGCCATGAAGCCCAGACAGCCCGCCAGCGCCGAATAGGTCTTGACCCAGTTGAACCACGTGCCCGTGCCGTACTCGTTGCCCGGCGCGGCCGTGGTGGGCCACACGAAGATCGTGAGCACCAGCGGCGCCACGAAGAACAGGGCGATGCCGCCCCATTTGGTCGAACGCCCCAGCTCGTTGAAGGCCATGAGGGCGAACACCACGAACAGCCAGATGGCCCAGCCCATGGCGTCGGTCGCCTCGTACAGGATTCCCATACCGCTTCCCTTTCTCCCCGCGGGCGCTCCAGGCGCACCCGCTTATCCAGTTGTTGACAGTCTGTCAACAATAACGACATCACGGTTATACCTGAAGATCGCGCGGACGAAAAGAGCGCAAACCGCCCGGCGGCACAAATGTGCGGCCGGGCGGTCAGATTGGGGTGCAGCGGACAGTGCAGGCCGGCAGAGGAGTGAGGGCGACCGGCGGCGCGGCCCGCCTTATGCCGCCCCCTCCGCCGAGGCGGCATCGGTAGCCGCCACATCGCCGGACGGGCTGGTGTCGGCTCGGCCCGTCTCGAAGAAGGTGTAGATCGCCTTGGAGTAGTAGGCGCTCCCCAAATCGGAGGGGTGGGAGTAGTCGCGCAGGAAGTAGGTGTCGTACTCGTGACTCGAGAAGTCCGCCACCTGCACGCCGGCCTTCGCGCAGGCCGCGCGCATCATATCGTAGTAGCGCGCCCGGACCTCCTTGGTGTAGACGGTCTGGTCGTAGGCCTCGCCTTTGACCGGCTGAAGCACCACAAGCGGCTCCACCCCCGCCTCGCGGCACGCCTCGAGCGCCATCTCGAAGTCCTCGAACTCCTGCTGACTGAAATAGGCGCCGTCCTCGACCTTCCAGTTCCTGTTGGCGCCGTCCACCCACTTTTGATACTTCTTCCGATACCAGGGGTCGTTGAAGCCGAACTCGTTGCCCTGGGCCTGCTTGCGCGCCGTGCGGGCGGCCGAGGTGAACAGGGAGTTCCAATCGGGCG
>ENA-OQMN01000145-OQMN01000145.1-human-gut-metagenome-genome-assembly--contig:-NODE-145-length-19824-cov-2.705437_pt1 | contig 19824 bp, 13 predicted proteins | sample MGYA00242765_ERZ504861 | MGnify/ENA primary metagenome ERZ504861 (study PRJEB26092, sample SAMD00036417) | human gut metagenome | host: Homo sapiens | study: EMG produced TPA metagenomics assembly of... | reverse complement strand
TGCCGGCAGCTCGAGCCTCAAGTACCAGCTGCTCGATACCGAGAACAATGCCCTGCTCGCGAAGGGCAACTGCGAACGCATCGGCCAGGACCGCGGAATCTTCGGGCATATCGAGGGCGGCGAGAAGCATACCGAGGACGCCCTGTTCAGCGACCATCGCTGCGCCATCCGCCGCGTGTTCAAGACCCTGCGGGCCGCAGGGCTGTCCATGGACGCCATCGGTCACCGCATCGTGCAGGGCGGTTGGTACTTCTCCGATTCGGCCGTGGTGGACGACGACGTCATGGCCAAGATTCTGGAGGTGGCCCCGCTGGCGCCGCTGCACAACTATGCCGAGGCCAGCGTGATCGACTACTGTCGCGAGGCGGAGCCCGAGCTGCCCAACGTGGCCGTGTTCGACACCTCCTTCCACATGAGCATGCCGAGCGTGGCCTACACCTACGCGCTGCCGCGCGAGGTGCGTGACACCTACCACGTGCGCAAGTACGGCGCCCACGGCACGAGCCACCGCTATGAGTGGATGCGCGCCAAGGAGCTGCTCGGCGATTCCTGCCATCGGCTGCTGTCGTGCCATCTGGGCAACGGCGCCTCGCTGTGCGCGATCGAGGACGGCGTGTGCCGCGACACCACGATGGGGCTCACGCCGCTCGACGGTCTGATGATGGGCACCCGCTGCGGCTCGATCGACCCTGCCACCGTCTGCTACCTGCAGCGCGAGGGCGGCTATACCTTCGACGAGGTCGACGAGATGATGAACAAGCAGTCCGGCCTGCTGGCCATCTCGGGTATCTCCAGCGACGCGCGCGACATTCGCTCGGGCGCCGACGCCGGCAACGAGGACTGCCTGCTGGCCTTCGATATGTTCGCGTACAAGGCCATGCAGCAGGCGGCCTCGATGATCGCGGCCATGGCGGGCGTGGACACCATCACGTTCACCGCCGGTATCGGCGAGAACGACTGGACGATCCGCCAGGCCTTCTGCGAGTGCTTCGAGTGGCTCGGCGTGCGCGTTGATCGCGAGAAGAACCGTGCGGCTGTGGGCAACGGCGCGCAGGTGATCTCCGCCGCCGGTTCGGCGGTGACCGTCGCCGTGATCCCCACCGACGAGGAGCGCATGATCGCCATGGACGTGGAGCGCCTGGTCGGGTAGGTCCCGCCTCTTCGGCGGTTTGCGGCTGTGCCGCGAGCATCATGCGACCAGGCGGTGCGTGCCTGCAAGGCCCTTCCCATGACCCCGGGTTTCCGCGGGCGTGCACCAGCGCCGTCGGGAGCCCCGTTTTGCAGCATGGGTGCACCAGACGCCTCCCAGACCCTGGACGTGCCGCTCGGGTCTGGGAGGCGTTTGCCATCAGGGCGCGCAAGTGCCCCGTCAACGAAACGCGCTCCTCCGACGACCGGCTGACGGGTGTCGGGGGAGCGCGCTGGCTCTCAAGATGTACCAAGCTCCGTGCCCGCGCGCGATGCAGGTGCGGGCGACGGGGGCGATTCACGCCGCGGGGTGCGGGGCCGAAATCCCCATCCGGACGTACGCGACAGCCTTGCCGCCCGCATGCCCGGGAAGGGCCCAGAAGAGGGAAAGGGGCGGGAGTCCTTGAGGGATGTGGAGTTGGAACCCCTTTCCGAGCTTGCTATTCGGCCATCTGCGCCTGGACGGCGGTGATGGCGACCACGCCCACGATGTCCTCGGCCGAGCAGCCGCGGGACAGGTCGTTCACCGGCTTGGCGATGCCCTGCAGGATCGGGCCGTAGGCTTCGGCGCCGGCGAAGCGCTGGACGAGCTTGTAGCCGATGTTGCCGCTCTCCAGGTCGGGGAACACGAGCACGTTGGCCTTGCCGGCAACCGGGGAGCCCGGAGCCTTCAGCTGGGCGACGGTGGGCACGATGGCGGCATCGAGCTGCAGATCGCCATCGATGGCGAGCTCGGGTGCCTTGTCGCGGCAGAAGGACACGGCCTCCTGAACCTTCTTGGCCACCTCGCCGCCGGCCGAGCCCATGGTGGAGTAGGACAAAAGCGCCACGTGCGGCTCAGCGCCGCCCATGAAGGTCTGCCAGCTGTGGGCGCTCGCGATGGCGATCTCGGAGAGCTCGTCGGAGGTGGGGGTGATGTTCAGGCCGCAGTCGGCGAAGATCAGCGTGCCGTCGGTGCCGAACTGCGTGGAGTCGGTGCACATGATGAAGAAGGCCGAGACGAGCTTGGTGCCCGGAGCGGTCTTGAGGATCTGCAGCGCCGGGCGCAGGGTATCGGCGGTGGAGTGGCAGGCGCCGGAAACCAGGCCGTCGGCGTCGCCCATCTTGACCATCATGGTGCCGTAATAGGTGGCATCGTTCATCTGCGCGCGCGCCTGTTCGATGGTGACGCCCTTCTTGGCGCGGAGCTCGGCGAACTTCTGCGCGTACTCCTCATGCTTGGGACCGCACTTCGGGTCGATCACGGTGACGCCGTCCAGGTCGATCTTCTCGGGGTCGCCCAGTACCACGAGGTTGGCCAGGCCCTCCTTCACGATGATCTTCGCGGCGTCGATCGTGCGCTGGTCCTCGCCCTCGGGCAGCACCACCGTTTTCTTGTCGGCCTTCGCTGCCGCCTTCATGCGGTTCAGAAAATCGCTCATATACGCTCCTCGTGCGCACGCGCCCATCGTATCTATTACAAGACACCGATGAGCTTGTTTGATGTGTCATGGGTCATTATAGGCTCATGACCGCTATAATCTCTCTGATAATCCAACGGCGCACGCGCGCTGTTCCCGAACGAGCACGGTCGTCCCTGCAAGGAGCTGTCATGCAGATCAATTCTGGTCTCCCGGAAACCTTCAACCCCGATTTCTACGACATGATCGTCGTGGGCGCCGGGTACGCCGGGGCGGTGTGCGCCCGCCGGCTTGCCGAGACCGCGGGGTTCCGGGTCGCCGTGCTCGAGCGGCGCGACCATATCGCCGGCAACGCCTACGATTACTACAACGAGGACGGCATCCTCGTGCACCTCTACGGCCCGCACATCTACCACACCTTCAACGAGCGCGTGCACAACTTCCTGTCCCGCTTCACCGAGTGGACCGACTACCAGCACAAGGTGCTCGCCAACGTGCACGGCACGCTCATGCCGGTCCCGTTCAACCACCAGAGCCTGCGCCTGGCCTTTGGCGAGGAGCGCGGCGAGCAGCTCTACCAGAAGCTCGTGGAGACCTTCGGCCGCGACAAGAAGGTCCCCATCATGGAGCTGCGCGAGAAGAACGACCCCGACCTGGCCGAGGTTGCCGACTACGTGTACGAGAACGTGTTTTTGCACTACACGATGAAGCATGGGGCCAGACCCCCGATCAGATCGACCCGTCCGTGACCGCGCGCGTGCCGATCTTCGTGGGCGATGACGACCGCTATTTCCCGCAGGCTCCCTTCCAGGGCATGCCGGCTGTCCGGCTACACCGAGCTGTTCGAGAACATGCTCGACCACGACCTCATCGACGTGTTCTGCGATGTGGACGCGCGCGACATCTTCGAGCTCGCCGAGACCACGGTGAAGGTCTGCGGCAAGGTGTACGGCGGCGAGGTCATCTACACCGGCCCGCTCGATGAGCTGTTCGGCCTCGATTTGGGCGCGCTGCCGTACCGCACGCTCGACATGGCGTTCGAGACCCACGATGTGGACCAGTTCCAGCCCGTGGGCACCGTCAACTACACGGTGAGCGAGGATTTCACCCGCATCACCGAGTTCAAGAACATGACCGGTCAGGTCCTGCCCGGCAAGACCACCATCATGAAGGAGTACAGCCACGCCTACGAGCCCGGCAGCGGCCAGACGCCCTACTATGCGATCCTGACCCCCGAGAACCGCGCGCTGTACGAGCGCTACCTCGAGCGCGTGGCCAACATCACGAATTTCCACCCGGTGGGCCGCCTGGCCGAATACCGCTACTACGACATGGACGCGGTGACCGCCTCCGCCCTGAACCTGTCCGACGAGATCATCTCCTGCCCATGCCTAATCCCACCAACCAGCCTGCATCTGCGGCTTCTGCCGGCCCGATCCGCAAGGTCATCACCTTCGGCATCCCGAGCTACAACGCCGCCGCCGACATCGACCGCTGCGTCACCTCGATCCTTGTGGGCTCCCACTACGCCCCCGATGTCGAGATCATCATCGTGGACGACGGCAGCGTCGATGAGACGCCCGCGAAGGCCGATGAATGGGAGGCGCGCTACCCCGGGATCGTGCGCGCGGTGCACCAGGAAAACGGCGGACACGGCATGGCGGTGCTCGCGGGTCTGCGCGAGGCACGGGGCACCTACTACAAGGTGGTCGACTCCGACGATTGGCTCGATGCGGCGGCCCTCTCCACGATGCTGTCCATCCTGCGTGGCTTCGAGGAGCGCGCCATGCGCGTGGACCTGTTCATCTCCAACTACGTGTACGAGAAGGTCTATGAGGGCACGCACACCGCCATCAACTACCGCACGGCGCTGCCGCGCAAGCGGGTGTTCGGATGGGACGAGATCGGCCGGTTCCGCCCCGACCAGAACCTGCTCATGCACTCCCTGTGCTACCGCACCGACGTGCTGCGCGCCCACGACCTGCCCCTGCCGGCGCACACCTTCTATGTGGACAACATCTACGCCTACGTGCCCCTGCCGCACTGCGAGACGCTCTACTACGCCGATATCGACCTGTACCGGTACTTCATCGGCCGCGAGGGCCAAAGCGTCAACGAGGCCACGATGGTGAAGCGCTTGGACCAGCAGTACCGCATCACGCGCATCATGATGGAGGCCTTCCATCTGTATGAGGATGTGCCGCAGCCCAAGCTGCGCGCCTACATGATGGGGTACTTCACCATGATGATGGCGATTTGCTCGGTGTTCACCAAGCTGTCCGACAAGCCCGGCATCGACGATGAGCTTGTCCGGCTTTGGGGTGACCTGCGCGCCTACGATGCGCGGATGTACCGCCATGCGCGTCACGGCGTGGTGGGCATCGGCACCAACCTTCCGGGCAAGCTGGGAGAAAAGACCACCATCGGCCTGTACCACCTGGCGGGCAAGATCTTCAAATTCAACTAGCGGAACGTGCGGGCGGTGTCGATAGACTGATTGACGCCGCTCGCATGCGTTTGGGCGCGCGGGCTTGCATGTGCCTCCTGGAGCCCGCACACCCGTGTTTGCATGCGGCTCGACGCGGCAGCTGGTTGCGGGTGCGCTAGAACACGCTGATCAGCGCAAGCAGGATGAGTGCCCCGAGGGCGTATTCGAATGTCGTCTGCATGATGGGCAGCTCGAAGCGGCGGCGCGCGATGGCGTACAGGATGATGCCGGGCACGTAGGCAAGCGAGCTCAAAACGAGCATGTCGATGCCGGCGATGACGGTGGCCGCCGCGAGGAACACCACCGCTATCGTCGCGACGGTCGCATCGACCAGGCGGCCGGGTGTGCGTTCGCGCAGACTGCAGACGATCATATAGGCGGCTGCAAGCGCCCACGCCGGCATGATGACCATCGTGCACAGCGAATAGGCGAACTCATAGGCGCGTTCTGCCAACAGCATGGTGAGGGTGAGCGCCTGGATCATGGTGCCCGTGGCGATTAAGCTCGCTACCGGGGCGCCATGGCGGTTCTTGCGGGCGAACAGGTGCGGCAGCAGGTGCATCTCGGCCATGGACTGCATGGCCTCCGAAGCCAAGATGGTGTAGGACAGCCATGCCCCCAGGATGGAGACGATCAGGCCGACGGCGATGAACGCGCCGCCTGCGTCCCCGGCCGCCGCACGGAACAGATAGATCATCGAAGGGGCATCGAGGGCGGCTATCTGGGCGCGCGTCATGAAGCCGTAGGGGAGGATGGAGGCGGCGACATAGATGAGCACGAGGGCGAAGGTGCCCAGGATGGTGGCGCGCGAGACGTCCGCCTTGCGACGGGCGCGGTGCCCCAGGACCGTGGCGCCCTCCATGCCCACGAAGACCCACATCATGACCACGAGGCAGCCCACGATCTGCTCGGAAATCGAGTCGAGGCCGCCCGCTTGCGCCGAGGCGGTGAGGTTGCCGGCGAGCGTGCCCCAGAAATCGGCGGTGAACAGCCGCCCGTCGAACAGCAGCGCCATGGTGACGATGAAGACGAAGATGGGTATGAGTTTGCAGGCCATCACGATGGCGTTGACGATGCTGGCCTCCTCCACACCGCGGTTGACCAGCCAGACCATGCCCCAGTTCAGCAGCGAGATGACGGCGACGCCGGCCGGGGTGAGCGCCCCGGCAAACGGCGGGTAGAAATAGCCGATGGCGGTGACGAACATCACGCCGAACGCCACGTTGCCGATCCAGATGGACAGCCAGTAGCCCCAGCCCGAGATGAAGCCGGCAAACGGGCCGAAGCCCTCCTGCGCGTAGGCAACGATGCCATTGAGGTCGGGGCGCACCAGGGAGAGCCGGCCGAAGGTGCGGGCGAGTGCCATGAAGCCGATGCCGGTGATGAGCCAGGCGAGCAGGGCGGGGCCGGGCGCGGCCTGCGACGAGATGTCGGTCGACAGCGCGAACACGCCCGAGCCGATGGATGAGCTGATGACGATGGCGATCAGGCCGACAAGGCCGATGCCGCCGCCCTCGGCGCGCTGCGGTTGGGGAGCGGTCAAGCGGTCGGTGTGGTGGGCAGACATGGAGACCCTTCGCATGTACGGAACGCGGGAGATGGCATCGCCTGCGTGGTTGGTTTTTGCGAAGTACCAAGGATACCGGTTCGGGTTGTGGACCTTGTGGAGCGCATGCCGGAGCGGTGCGCATGCGGGCGTCGGCGCACGTCGTCAGGTGCGACGCGGCGGGGGATGTGCCTAGGCGCCGGCGAGGTCTCGGTGTGCCGGCAGGCCGTGCATGCCGTCCGCCTCGGTGCAGCCCGCGACGATGGCTGCCTCGAGGGCGCGCGTCGCCACGAGCCCGATGAGATCGAGGGGAAGCTGGGCGCAGGCGCCAGGCTCGATTGCGCCGCTGGCCAGCACGTAGACGGTGTCGCCATCGTTGGTGGTGTGGGTGGGCCGGATGGTGTGGGCGTAGGCGTCGGCGGCCATCTGCGCCACCTTGGTTGCCTGCGCCTTGGTGAGCACGGCGTTGGTGACGATGCACGAGATGGTGGTGTTCGTGCGATCGAGCGGCATGGTGAGCTGCGACGCCATGGCGAGCATCGCCGTTTCCATGTCGAGGATCTCGCAGTTGTCCTCGGCGGCACGCATGCCGGCGACCGGCGCAAGCGTGGCGGGGTCGACGACGTTGCCCACCGCGTTCACCGCTGCCACCGCACCGACTTGCAGCGGTCCGAGTGCGAAGGCCCGCGCCCCCAGGCCGCCTTTCATGGCCCGCGCCGGGCCGGCGAGCTTGCCCACGGTGGCACCGGTCCCGGCGCCGACGGAGCCCTCGGCGAGCGGAGCGGCCGCAGCGCTGTCGAGGGCGGCGCGCACCGCGTGGGCGCCCGCGCTCGCGTCGGGCCGCACCGTGGCGCTGCCGAAGGCGAGGTCGAACAGGCAGCTGGAGCATACGATGGGCACGCGGCCCACGCCCACGTCGAGGCCGATGCCGCGCGCCTCGAGTTCGCGTATCGCGCCCGAGGCGGCCTCGAGCCCGTACGCGGAGCCGCCGGCAAGCATGACCGCATGCACGGCGTCAACGGTGTTCTCGGGGCGCAGCAGGTCGGTCTCGCGGCTGGCGGGCGCGCCGCCGCGTACGTCCACGCCGCCGACAGCGCCTTCGGACGCCACGATCGCCGTGCAGCCGGTTGCCGCTTCGGTATCGGTCCAGTGGCCGAAGCGGAAACCGGGGATGGACGTGATGGAGATGGGCGTCAACGCCATGGTGCGCTCCTTGAATCAACGGGCCTGGGCCAGACGGACATATAAGATCCGCTGCTCAGACAATCCTGCTCGCACGGAGCGCCCACTGGGCGCTCCGGCTCGTGCGGAACTCGCGACGGACCTTATATGTCCGTCTGGAGGCGGTGTTTCATGCAGTTGATAAAGACGAGGGGCTATCGAGCGCGCGGACCACCTTGGCGATGGGCAGGCCCACGACGTTGTAGAAGTCGCCGGCGATGCGCTCCACCAGCAGACGGCCACCGGCGCCCTGGATGCCGTAGGCACCGGCCTTGTCCCGCGGCTCGCCGCTGGCAACATAGGCGTCGATCTGGGCATCGGTCAGCTCGAAGAAGGTCACGTCGGTGACGTCAACAAACGAGCGGCGTTCCGCTCCGCGCGCGATGCACACGCCGGTGGCAACCTGGTGCGTGCGGCCGGACAGGCGCCGCAGCATGCGTTTCGCCTCGGCATCGTCTGCAGGTTTGCCGAGCAGCACCCCGTCGAGCGCCACGATGGTATCGGCGGCGAGAACCGTCTCGCCCGCGTTGCCGGGCAGGGCGGCCACAGCCTGCGCTTTGGCGCGCGCCAGGCGCTCGACCAGGGCGAGGGGCGTCTCGTCGGGCAGCGGGGTTTCGTCGATGTCGGCTGGGATCACGCGGATGTCATAGCCGGCCTCGCGCATGAGCTCGATGCGGCGGGGCGATTGGGAGGCGAGGATCATCCGGGCCCCCTACAGCTGGATGCTGTCGCGCACCTTGGCCACGGCAACCTCGCCCGCGATGTCATCGAGGATGGCAAGGGCGAATGGGAGCGCCTGGCCCATGCCGGATGCGGTGATGATGTTGCCGTCGCGCACGACCGTGCGCTCGCCGGCAAAGGAGCCGGCGGGGAAATCGTGCTCGAAGCCGGGGAAGCAGGTGGCGCGATGGCCCTCAAGCACGCCGAGCTCGGCCAGGATGAACGGTGCGGCGCAGATGGCGGCGACGTGCTTGGTGGCGGCGAACTCGCGCACCAGGTCGCACACGCGCGCATCGGCGCGCAGGTTGGTGGCGCCGGGCATGCCGCCGGGCAGCACCACGTAGTCGTAGTCGGTGAAGTCGATCTCGTCGAAGGTGCAGTCGCAGGTGACCGGAATCTGCTGCGAGGTCACCACCTCGCGCGTATCCATCACCGACACGAGGGTGGCGCGCACGCCCCCGCGGCGCAGGACGTCGACAACAGTCAGGCACTCGATGGTCTCGAATCCATCGGCGGCAAGTACGGCAACTCCAGCCATGGCGGTTCCTTCCAGACAATGATTTCGGCTGCTGTGGTTATACCCGCAGCGCTGCGGGGCAACAGCGGGAAGATGCGGCATCTACCGCCGCGTGCGGGTGAGATGGACGACCGTCTCGCAGTGGAAGGTCTGGGGGAAGAGGTCCACCGGCGTGGCGCTCACGGGTGCAAAGGTGCCCTCGTCCACGAAGCGGCGCAGGTCGCGGGCGAGGGTGGCCGGGTCGCAGGACACGTAGGCCACGTCGCGCGCGCTCGTGCTGGCGATGAGCTCGACGGCCTCGCGCGCCAGCCCGGCTCGGGGCGGGTCGACCACAAGTACGTCGGCATCCTCGTCGGGGAACTCGCGTACCGCGTCGCCGCCGATCACATCGACGTTGTCCAGATGGGCGATCTCGAGGTTGCGGCGCAGGTCGCGCACGGACGGGCCGTAAGATTCCACGGCGCTGACGTATTCGCAGCGGCGCGCGAGCGGCAGGGTGAAGGTGCCGGCGCCGCAGTACAGGTCGATGCCGAGCTCGTGGGGCTGCGGGTCGAGCGCCTCCATGACCAGGTCGATCAAGATCTCGGCCGCCTTGGTGTTCACCTGGAAGAAGGAGGGCGCCGACAGCCGCATCTGCTCGGAGCCGATCTTCTCGGTCCAGGATCCCTGGCCGTCGAGCGCCTCCACGCCCGCCACCTTGCGGGCGCGCGTGTCGCCCTTCGACATGACGCGCACCACGCTCGTGGCGCGCACGGCGTCTCGCAACACGCGCGATACCTGCGCGCGCGGGAAGGAGCCCGTAGGCGTCCACAGGGCGACCTCGAGGGCTCCGGTGCGCCGGCTCGCCCTGATGCCCACGCGCTCGAGGTGCAGGTCGCGCGAGTTGCCCAGGTAGCCGAGCGCGCCGGCGACGGCTTTGATCGCACGGCCGTGCTTTTTGTCAAACAGCGGGCAGGCGTCTACCTTGATGACCTGCTCGGGATTGCGCCCGTGCAGGCCCAGGCGGAACCGACCCGCCTCGCGCACCGGGGCGAGCTCGATCTTGTTGCGGTAGCCCCAGGCGTCCTTGGTGTGGCGAATGGGGCGGACGAGACGCTCGATGTCGTCGGCACTGAATTTGCCGATGCGGGCAAGCGCGGAGCGCAGGTTCTCCTCCTTGGCGGCGAGCTGGGCCTGTTCGGAAAGCTCGCCCCACGGACAGCCGCCGCAGACACTCGCATAGGGACACGGCGACGTCGTGCGCTCAGGCGAGGGCTCCACGATCGTCTCGGCGACCGCACGGGAAAACGACGGGCCGTCCTCGACGATGCGCGCCTCGACGGTGTCGCCTGCCACGGCGCCGGAGACGAAGACCGCCTTGCCCTCCGGGGTGTGCGCGATGGCATCGGGGCCGTAGGTCATGGTTTCGACGTGCAGGTTCATGGGTGCCTTTCGACGGAGCCGGCAAGCGGGAAGGGGGCAGGTACGGAGCGCGCAGGGGGTGCGGCGGGGAATCGAGTGCGCGCAGACGTGAGGCGACCGTGCTCGTACTCGGCCGGTGCCGCAGCTCGCGGTTGGCAGCGACGCACCCGCGATATGAAAAAGGCCCCGTTACCGGAGCCTTGACATATCCTGTGGTGGAGACGAAGGGGATCGAACCCTCGACCTCCTCGATGCGACCGAGGCGCTCTCCCAGCTGAGCTACGTCCCCAGGACAGTTGATAATTCTAGCGACTGCCGAGGGGATGTCAACGGAGAATTTGAAAAAGTTTGCGAACGGGCGCGCCGCCGGTCAGACGTGCGCGGCGTCCGGGGCGATGGGCGCATTCGCCGCGCGCAGCACCCCGGTGGTGTCGAATGCGGGCGTGAAGCTCTCGTCGACCGCGCCGCCCTCCTGCCAGAACATCGTGGTGAATCCGAGCTCGTCGGCATGGTCGAGCACCTGCTCGTACTCCTCGGATGTGACGGCGCGCGCCAGCTCGCCGCCGGCGGCCCGCATGTGCGCGTTTGGGGTGTACTGATTCATGACCGAGATAGGGATGTCACCGGCGACAGACCAGATGGCGTCGAGCACCCGGCACGAATCGTCGGCGTGGCCGGGCAGGACCAGATGGCGCACGATGATGCCGCGCTGCATCATGCCCTCGTTGTCGGTGAGGGGCCCGCCGGCGGCGCGGACGGAGGCGAGCATGCGTGCGAGCGCCTGCTGTGCGATCGCTGGGTAGTCCGCAACATGGGACAGGCGACGCCCCAGATCGGCGGAAGCGTACTTGAAGTCGGTCAGCCAGATATCGACGGTGCTGGCGAGCGCGTCGATCGCCTCGGCGCGCTCGTAGCCGCTCGTGTTGTAGACGATCGGGATGCTCAGGCCGCGCTTGCGCGCGGCGGCCACGGCGGCGGGCAGCGCATGCGCCATATGGGTGGCGGTGACCAGGTTGATGTTGTGCGCACCCTGGCTCTGCAGCTCGAGCATGATCTCCACCAGGCGCTCCGGCGTGATGTCGATGCCGAAGTTGCCCGTTGAGATTTCGTGGTTCTGGCAGTAGACGCACTTGAGGGGGCAGCCGCTGAAGAAGATCGTGCCCGAGCCACCCTCGCCCGAGATGGGCGGCTCCTCCCAGAAGTGGAGCGCTGCGCGGGCGACGCGGAGGGTTTCCGAGGCTCCGCAGACACCGCGGGCCCTGCTGCGCGTGCCGTCCCGCAGCGGCGGGGGCACAGCTCGCAGGCGTTCAGGGAGGCGGTGTCGAGTAAGAACATGGGATCAGGGCTTTCTGCAGCTGTGGGGACGCGCGGTATGTGGGCGGCGTGTGCGCACCGGCGCGCGAGCGGTGGGGTGTGGATAGGCGCCGACGGTTCACACCTGCGCTATGCAGGGGGAACGTGATGATTCGAGAAAACGGCGCGGCCTTTTCATCGTCCGTCAGAAAGATTTGTAAGTCAAGACTGGTATTGGAACTGTGGTGCCGTATGATGAAGTCGTTCCGCCCCCCGCGGAGCAACTGGGTGAACCGTCGCGTTTATTTAGGGAGCCCATACAGTCGTTTGTAGTACAGGTATCCTCCGTTGTTGAGGAAGCTGGAACTGGCGATGAGGGCACCCACCTTGCAGAGGTGGGTTCATTTTCGTGAAGCGGGGGGCGGTTTTTTCATGCGAACTCAATATTCTCCCATGGTGACGAGATGATATGGGTTTCTGAAGTAGCTGTTTGTATTTGGTCGGCAAGGCAAATTGCCGCACCACTGGAATAAAATACCATTCAATAGTCACTCAAGCTGGGGGAGAAGACGTAAGATGGGAAAAAGCAGGAGTGCGCCGCATCGTCCATGTTTAAAGAAGCATTCATATGGAGGATCAGAACTTTGGTTTACCGGTCAGCCCGAGCGAGTGGCCGATTACTACACGATGGATGAGGACGTATCTGATGCTGTCAATAGAATCAGGGCGTTGCCATCATCTGGCGAGAAAGTGACCTCTCGAAAAGAGGGGGCTGGTAAGGTTTCACCTAGTTCGACTCATTAAGGGGCTGTCGTGATCGCGTTTATTCAACTTGGAGCGGGCATTCTATTTACGACAACCGCAATTTGGATGGTGGTGCGCAGGTCGTGCGCGCCGCTGAAGCGGATGCACCGAGATGACCTTTCGCCCACAGGCGAACGGCGCCTGGCGCTTGTCAGCGCCGCGCTGTTCCTCTTCGTCGGGGTCGTCTTCTTTATCTTGTCGTACCATTCGCTGTTCCGCCCCGATGCGGACGACACTCTGCTCGGCACTGCGGGCATCATCGTGCCGGCTGTATTGGAGCTTTTTGCTATCCGGCACTATAACGGCTCTCTGTAGACGAGGGTGCAGAGGGCTTCTCGAGTGGGACACACCTCCCTGGACGCCTCAAACGTTCAGGCTTCCTTCCGATGGATGGGCGTGCATGGTTCCCTTCGCATGCACGCCCGGGCTGCAGGCCTCGGCGGCGCCGCAGCTTCTGGCACCGAGAGGGTATACTGGTACGAATGACTCCGTAACCGAGCGCGCGGCCCGCTAGCCGCGCGTGCCCAAGAGGGGACCGATTGCCATGGGAGAGCCCACGACGGCGCCGCTGACCGATGCCGAACGCGCCGAGCTTGAGGAGCTGCGCGCTGAGAAGCTCAGGCGCGAGCAAGCCGAACGCGACCGACGCGAGCGCGCTGAGCTCGAGGCCCTGCGCGCCGAGCTGGACGGGGCGTCGGCTGAGGATGCGGCTTGCGGCGCTGCTGCGGATATGGCCGCAGGCGATATGGCTGCAGATTCGAGCGATGCCGTGGCCGCCTCCGCGTCGCGTGCGGGCGCGCACATCGAGGTTTCCGCACCGGCGCCGAGCTCGCCGGCGGCCCCGCGGCCCGGCGCCGCCGCTGCCCGCGGCTCTTCGGCGGCCCCCGCTTCTGCGAGCCCCTCGACAGCCGGTGCCCACAAGACCTTCGGCGAGCGCATGGTGACCTCCGATGCCACCGACAACGACGGCTTGCCCACCATGCCACCTGCCCAGAAGGTCATCATCGCCGTGTGCATCCTGGCGGTCATCGGCTACGCCATCTACATCTTCACCCGCTAACGCCTCTGCCCGCAGCCGCGGACCTCACGAAAGGAAGCCGGTATGGCCCTGACCGATCCGGCGCGTCCCACCGACGTGTCCATGCTCACCGACCTGTACGAACTCACCATGGCCCAGGGGCTGTGGGAGAGCGGCAAGCTCGAGGAGGAGGGGTGCTTCACGGCGTTCTTTCGCGACGCCCCCTTCGGTGGCGCCTTTGCCGTCATGTGCGGCACCGCCGAGTTGCCCGAGCTGGTGGAGAACATGCGCTTTACCGAGGAGGACGTCTCCTACCTGGCCGGCCTGACGGCGCCGGCGGGCGGCAGGCTCTTCAAGCCGGCGTTCCTGGATTACCTGCGCGGGTTTTCCATGCACGTGGATATCGACGCGGTGCCCGAAGGCGAGCTCGTGTTCGGGCGCGAACCGATGGTGCGGGTGACCGGGCCTGCGCTCGAGTGCCAGCTGCTGGAGACGGCGCTGCTCAACACCATCGGCTTCCAGACCCTGGTGGCCACCAAGACCGCTCGCGTGGTGCAGGCGGCCAAGGGGCGCCCAGTGGCCGAGTTCGGCCTGCGCCGCGCCCAAGGCCCCGACGGCGGTATGGCCGTGGCGCGCGCCAGCTACGTGGCGGGCGTGTCGTCGACCTCCAACGTGCTGGCGGGTCGCAAGTACGGTATTCCGGTGTTCGGCACGCATGCCCATAGCTGGGTGATGAGCTTTCCCAGCGAGCTTGAGGCCTTCCGTGCCTTCGCGCAGTCGAGCCCGAACAACTGCACCTTGCTGATCGATACCTATGACGTGCGCGAGGGTGTGGAGAACGCCATCATCGTGGCCCATGAGATGGAGGCGCGCGGCGAGCGCCTGGCCGCCGTGCGCATCGATTCCGGCGACCTGGCCAAGCTCTCCAGCTACGTGCGTGGACGTTTCGACGCCGAGGGCCTGGAGTACGTGAAGATCTCGGTGTCCAACGACCTGGACGAGTACACGATCCAGTCCCTGCTCGACCAGGGCGCCCCGCTCGACAGCTTCGGCGTGGGCACCAAGCTCGCCACCTGCTATGACCAGCCGGCGCTGGGCTGCGTCTACAAGCTCACCGCCCGTCGCGAGGCGGGGGACGCCGGTTGGACGCCGGTGGTGAAGCTGTCCGAGCAGCCCTACAAGCGCACGATTCCGGGCATCCAGGGCGTGCGGCGCTACTCCGATGAGCACGGCAGCCCGGTGTGCGACATGATCTACGATGAGGCCTATCTCGCCGGGGACGGCTGCACGCTGGTGGCCGTCAACGACGCCGCTCTGGTGACCGACGTGTCGGGCTTCACCTGCCGCGAGCTGCTCGAGCCCTGCGTGCGGGCGGCCGGGCCTGCGTGCCGCGTGAGCCGCTTGCCGCCGCCCGTGCGCGCAACCGTGCGGCGCTCGATGCGCTCGATGCCGCCTATAAGCGTTTTCTGTATCCTCAGGCCTACGTGGTGGGTATGGAAAGCGGCCTGTCCCAGCTGCGCGACGAGCTCGTGCGCGAGCGCATGGTGGATGCGTCCTGCGTGCTGCCGTGGCGCACCGCGCGGCGCTAGGGGCCACAGGCTGTCGTGCAGGCGCACGCACATCGACGCATGCGCGGTGTTCGTGCGGTTGCGTCTGCGCTCCCGAGGGCCCCTTCTGAGCTGCCGGGCGGATGCCGGCGGGCCGGTGTCCAAGACGTCCCGCACCCGGCGGCGCGTCTTACCCGGCGCGCGGACGGTCGCCTGCGCACTGGTATCCCCATGACGAACAAGGGGGTTGGACGATGGGCCCGTTCGGGCTGCACCGCCCGCTCCTGTTAACCGTTCACGGTGTAAAACCGACCGTTCGCTCTCTTCGCAAACCGACCTGCGCGGTGATTTTGTCTGCTTCTCGTTGTAGTTCGTTACCATTTTGCTGGTGCACGCGCACGCGCTGCACGTTGGGGATAACGAGGAGGAGAAGCATGCACAAGTCTGCATTGCCCGGCTGCCATCGCCCGCGCCGCGGCATGGGTGTGCGCATCGCACGCTCGGCACTGGTGGTGGCGCTGGCCGCTGCCATGGCGATCCCGGCGCCGCTCATGGCGGCACCGCGCGCCCGGACGCAGGAGGCGGCCGCATCCAACGCTGCGGATGCCAACCCCTTGCGCCTGTGGTACGATGAGCCGTCGAGCGCGTTTGCCGGCCAGGATGAGAACGGCGCCAAGACCTGGGAGAAGCGCACCTTGCCGATCGGCAACGGCGACATGGGCGCCAACGTCTACGGCGAGATCGCCCGTGAGCACCTGACGTTCAACGAAAAGACGCTGTGGACCGGCGGTCCGAGCAAGAGCCGCAAGAACTACCAGGGCGGCAATCTGGACGAGAAGGGCAAAGACGGCGAGACCCTGAAGAAGATCCAGAAGCTGTTCGCCGAGGGCAAGGCCGACGAGGCCTCCAAGCTCTGCGACCAGCTCACCGGCTCACAGGACGGCTATGGCGCCTATCAGCCCTGGGGTGACATCTACCTGGCGCATACCGATCTGGCCGACAAGGACGCGCAGGACTACGTGCGCGACCTCGACCTCACGAGCGGCATCGCCCACGTGTCCTTTGCGGCGAAGGGCACGACCTTCACCCGCGAGTTCTTCATGAGCCACCCGGACAACGTGCTGGTGGGCCACCTCACCGCCGAGGGCTCCGGTGCGCTCAACCTGGAGATCTCGTTCCCCTCCAAGCAAAAGGGGACCACCAAGGCCGAGGGCAACACCTTGCGCCTGTCCGGCGAGATCGCCGACAACCAACTCAAGTACGACTCGATCTTGACGGTGAACACCGATGGGGCGGGTCGCGTCGAGGCCGCTGGCGACAAGCTCAAGGTCACCGGTGCGCACGAGCTCACCTTCACGGTGGCAGCCGCGACCGACTACAAGAACGACTACCCGAGCTACCGCACGGGCGAGAGCGCCGACGCCCTGCATGCGCGTGTGCAGAACACCGCCAGCGCTGCCGCGGCCAAAAGCATTGACGAGCTGCGCCAGGCGCACGAGGCCGACTACGGCGCGCTCATGGACCGCGTGTCGCTCGATCTGGGCGCCGGCGACAAGGTCTCGAGCAAGACCACCGATGCGCTGCTGGCCGCCTACAACGACGGTTCGGCCACCGAGGCGGAGCGCCGTCAGCTCGAGGTCATGCTCTTCCAGTACGGCCGCTACCTCACCATCGGCTCGTCGCGCGAGGACTCGCAGCTGCCGAGCAACCTGCAGGGCGTGTGGAACGACAAGACGAACCCCAGCTGGGCGTCCGACTACCACATGAACGTGAACCTGCAGATGAACTACTGGCCCACCTATTCCACGAACCTCGCCGAGTGCGCGCGCCCGCTCATCTCCTACGTGGACTCCCTGCGCGAGCCCGGCCGCGTGACCGCCAAGATCTACGCCGGCATCGAGACCGAGGACGGCGACACGAAGGGCAACGGCTTCATGGCCCACACCCAGAACACGCCGTTCGGCTGGACCTGCCCGGGTTGGTCGTTCAGCTGGGGCTGGTCGCCGGCGGCCGTGCCGTGGATCTTGCAGAACACCTATGACTCCTGGCGCTACACCGGCGACCTCGAGCAGCTGAAAAACGATATCTACCCGGCCCTGCGCGAGGAGGCGGTGCTCTACAGCCAGCTGCTGACCAAGGACGCCGACGGCAAGTACATCATCTCGCCGGCCTATTCGCCCGAGCACGGGCCTCGCACGGCCGGCAACACCTACGAGCAGACGCTCGCCTGGCAGCTGTTCCACGACGCCATCGAGGCCGGCAAGATCGTGGGCGAGGACGCCGCGGTCCTGGCGGGGTGGCAGGAGAAGTTCGACAACCTGCGCACCCCGATCGAGATCGGCGCAGACGGCCAGATCAAGGAATGGTACGTCGAGGACGCCTTCAACAAGGATGCCAGCGGCAAGACGCTCGGCAGGGCTTCGGCCACCGCCATCTCTCGCACATGCTCGGCCTGTTCCCGGGCACGCTCATTTCGGTTGACACGCCTGCGTGGTTCGAGGCCGCCCGCACGTCCATGAACCTGCGCACCGACAGCTCCACCGGCTGGGGCATGGGGCAGCGCATCAACACCTGGGCGCACCTGCGCGACGGCGACCGCGCCTATAAGCTGCTGGGCAACCTGTTCAAGAGCGGCATCTACGCCAACCTGTGGGACACCCACCCGCCCTTCCAGATCGACGGCAACTTCGGCGCCACCTCCGGCATCGCCGAGATGCTGCTGCAGAGCAGCAGCGGCTATATCGACCTGCTGCCCGCGCTGCCGAGCTCCTGGGAGTCCGGCTCGGTTGAGGGCCTGGTGGCCCGCGGCAACTTCGTGGTGTCCATGAACTGGGAGAAGAGCAAGCTCGCCTCCGCGCGCATCGAGTCGCGCCAGGGCGGGCAGGCCACCGTCCAGGTGGACGACGCGGCGCTCGCCTCGGTGACCGACGCGGACGGCCGGGCGGTCGACATCCGCGCGATCAGCGCCGACCGTATCGCGTTCGACACGGTGGCCGGCGGCACCTACACCGTAAGCATGATCCCCGACACTGCGGCACCCTCGGCGCCCACCGGGCTCGCCGCGGTGAAGGTCGCCGACGATGAGGCGCAGCTCAGCTGGGATGCGGTTGCGCCTGCGGAGGGCTCGGACGCGAAGGTGACCTACACCCTCTACCGTCGCGTGGCCGACGGCGAGTGGTTGCCCTGCGCCACGGGGCTCACCGCCACTTCCTATACCGATCAGGAGGCCTTCGATTTCCTGGGTGACCTCACCTACAAGGTTTGCGCCGTGGCCGATGGACGCTGGGGCGCGGCGAGCGATCCGGTTGCCGTCTCCGACCTGCGCGGCATGGCCGGCATGATCGACGACCAGGATGCGCGCATTGTCTACAGCGGCGGCTGGGGCAACTGGACCAGCGATGCGGCCAACTATGGCGGCACGATCAAGTTCCTGGAGGACCCTGCGGGCACCGAGACGGCCACGCTGACGTTTGCCGGCACTGGAATCGAGGTTGTGAGCTGCAAGAACGCCGATCGCGGCACGCTTGAGATCGCGGTCGACGGCAAGGTCGTCGACACCGTGGACACCTACGCGGCATCCACGCAGCGCCAGCAGACGGTGTTCTCCAAGACCGATCTTGCCGCCGGCCTGCACACCGTGACAGTCCGCGCAACCGGTGAGAAGAAGCAGGGGAGCAAGGCGAAGGTCGAGCTCGACGCCTTCCGCGTGCTCGACCGCGACGCGGTGCCCGCCAAGGCCGTGCGCGTGTCCTCGGCAAGCGGGATGACCACCGTGGCCACGCCGGGTTCGACCGTGCAGATGCGCGCAACCGTGGAGCCGTCCGATGCAAGCCGCAAAGATGTGGTGTGGTCGGTGGCGAAGAAGAGCGGTTCTGCCGCCGCCACCATCGATGCCGATGGCCTGCTCGCCATCACAGGCGGTGCCGGGACCGTGACGGTGACGGCTGCGGCATCCGACGGCTCCGGCGTCTCGGGCAGCTGCGATATCACGCTTGCCCCGGCGGCGGGCACCGCGAGCGTCATCGAGGATTCCGTCGACAGCAAGACGCCGAACACCGCCGGTGGCATGGTGGCGTGGAGTGACGGCTGGTCCACCTGGGCCGGCGAGGCCGACAAGCACCACGGCGGCACCAAGACCGAGACCGGCCAGGACGGCGTGGGCAAGAAGGTGACCGTGACCTTCACCGGCACGGGCATCCGGGTCTTCGCCCAGAAGCACCGGAACTTCGCCGCCTTCGACGTGAAGCTCGACGGCAAGGCGAAAGACACGGTGAGCCTCGACGGCTCGGCCGACGGCGACCCGCAGCAGAAGATCCTCGAGGTCACGGGGCTCGACGCGGGCACGCACACCCTGGAGCTCACCGTTGCCGCGCGCGACGGCAAAAAGCAGGCCAACGTGGACTACTTCGAGATCCTGGGCGCGCAGGCAACTGTTGACAAGGCGGCCCTGCAGCGCGCCATCGAGGATGCCGCGGCGCTTGAGGAGGCCGACTACACGCCCGCGACCTGGAAGCCCTTCAAGGCGGCCCTCGATGCGGCCGTGAAGGTCATGAACGACGCCGACGCGGACGCGGCGGCGGTGGCGAAGGCCGCCGAGGCGCTTGCCGCCGCGCAGGCGGGCTTGGCTGCGGCCGAGATCGCCCTGCCCGTGGTGCCCGAGGGTGCAGAGCTGGGCGTGACC
>ENA-OQMN01000144-OQMN01000144.1-human-gut-metagenome-genome-assembly--contig:-NODE-144-length-19826-cov-8.149145_pt1 | contig 19826 bp, 19 predicted proteins | sample MGYA00242765_ERZ504861 | MGnify/ENA primary metagenome ERZ504861 (study PRJEB26092, sample SAMD00036417) | human gut metagenome | host: Homo sapiens | study: EMG produced TPA metagenomics assembly of... | reverse complement strand
GTTGTTGGAGACGACGGGGCATTCTGCCTTGGCGTAAGCCTCTTCCAGAGCCTTGATCTCCTCCTTCGGCATATTGACGGCGCAGAAGATAAAGTCCACCTGAGAGGCGACCTCCTCCACCTTGGATGCATCCAGCACCACCAGCTTCTTGACGCTCTCCGGCATCGGGGTGGTCATGGCCCAGCGAGAACCGACAGCCTCCTCATAGGTCTTGCCGGCGCTCCGGCCGGAAGCGGCCAGAGTCGTCAGCTTGAACCAGGGATGATTTTCGAGCAGAGTAACAAAACGCTGGCCTACCATACCGGTGGCGCCGACGACGCCCACCTTATACTGTTTATCCATTTCCAGCACCTTTCCTTTCAAAAAAGCCAATTCGCATAAGACTCCGCTTGCAAAGCAGACGTCTATGCAATATAATAGATACCGCTATACAGATTTTATGATAACATTGATACGGCATTCGTGTCAATCATCGGAAAGGCAATGCTAACTATGTTAAAAAAGATTTTGGTATGATTTACCCAAAGAGCTCATTGCACAGGAGCCTGACGTCCCCCCGTGATGCGGCCCGCCTGATGGTCCTGAGCCAGAAAGACGACAGCATCCAGCACCGCATCTTCCACGACCTGCCCGAATACCTCGAGCCGGGCGACCTGCTGGTGGTCAACAACTCCAAGGTCCTGCCCGCCCGCATCGTGGGCATCAAGCAGCCCACGGGTGCGGTCTGCGAGCTGCTGCTCCTGCGGCAGGTGAAGGGCGACCAGTGGGAGTGCCTTGCAAAGCCCGGCAAGCGGATGCAGCCCGGCACCAAGGTCAGCTTTGGCGACGGCAGCCTGACGGCCATCGTGGACGAGACGCTGGAAGACGGCAATAAGTTCGTCACCTTCTACTACGACACCGAGACCCTCTACGAGAAGCTGGACGAGTTCGGCAAGATGCCTCTGCCGCCCTATATCACCAAGCAGCTGGACGACCAGAGCCAGTACCAGACCGTCTATGCCAAGGAGCTGGGCAGCGCTGCCGCTCCCACAGCCGGCCTCCACTTCACGCCAGAGCTGATGGATACCATCCGCGCCAAGGGCGTCAACATCACCGAGGTGACGCTCCATGTCGGCCTCGGTACCTTCCGCCCCGTGCAGGAAGACGAGATCGCCGACCACAAGATGCACAGCGAGTGGTACTCCGTCAGCAAGGAGACTGCAAAGCTCATCCATGATACCAAGGCCGCAGGCCATCGTGTCATCGCCGTAGGCACCACCAGCTGCCGCACGCTGGAAGCCGTCGCCGCCAAGTACGGCGAGATCAAAGCCTGCAGCGGCAACACCGACATCTTCCTCTATCCCGGTGTCAAGTTCAACTGCATCGACGGCCTTATCACCAACTTCCATCTGCCCGAAAGCACCCTCATCATGCTGGTGTCGGCGCTGTACGGCTACGAAAAGACGATGGCTGCCTATAAGGTGGCCGTCGAGCAGAAATATCGGTTCTTCAGCTTTGGCGATGCGATGTTTATACGAGGCGGGAACGACCCGGAAGATAAAAAGTGATGAAAAAGTCCAGAAGCCATGCGGGTTTCTGGACTTTTTTCTTATTCGGCGGTTTTGTACGAAAATCGTAGTTCAATGCCGTTTTTGAGCAAAATCGAGGTGGTAAGGCCGTCTTTTATACAAAAGTTTGAGACCGTTTCGTTGAGGAAATCCTTGACGATTTTGGGGTCGATTTTGCGGATGAAACGCTCGTAGTTCACATAGCGCTTGTCCAAGAGCTGTTGCGTCAGGATGAACTGGCTGGCCTTCTGCATGAATGCCTCGTCGGAAAGTGACAGGTCAAAGGCGTTGGCAATGTCCAGCTCGTTGATGCGGGAGTCTACCTCGCTGAGGGCTTTTGTGATGCGCTCACGCTCGATGTTGAAGTCTTTGCTTGCCATCTCGTCATCTCCGTAGAGATAGATGGTCTTCAGGCGGTTGAGGGCGCGCTCAAGCCGGCGCTTCTCGGAGAGCAGCAGATCACGTTCGCTCAAGTCTGCACTGGACTCCGTGGCCGCGATGGTAGGAGATTCAAAGCGCTTCTCATCAAAGCCGCTGCGCAGATGGTTGTATAGTTCTTCGAGGCCCGGACGCTCGATGTGGTCAACGCGGGAAAGCGCTTCGCCACGCAGCAGCTTCTTCTCCAATGTTTCGATGGATGTCGTTCTGCCGAAGGAGTTGGATGCTTTTATCAGGTTGGCGAAGAAGTTCAGTACGAATGGCCCAAGGCTTACATCAGAGACGTACTTGTTGGTGCAGTCATCGGATTTGCGCCGCCGCGAGCAGATGTACATAGACGGTCTCCATCCGTCTGCCCGGACCTTATCGGTGGTTGCAGCCATCGTGGAGCCGCAGCAGCCGCAGGTGAGTAGCCCGGCGAAGACGTGGACATTCTTCCGCTGATAGGTGGCGTTCTTGTTGTAGCGCTTGCTTTCCAGAATGACACCGACAGCAGCCTGCCGTTCAGGAGATACAATGGCCGGGTGGTGGTTCTCGACAAGCACCCATTCATCCTTGCCCTTTTCGCGGAAACACTTTGTGTTGGACTCGTCGCGGTAATTGTACCGATACGTTCCAGAGTAAAATGGGCTGGAAAGAATCATGTGGACGGTGGTCGGACTCCAGTCGTTTCCGGCGCGGGATTTCAGGCCACGCTCATTCATAATCCGGGCTACCCGCACGATTGACTTTTCGAACTCGTACAGGGAGTAGATCAGCCTGACGATTTTGGCCTCGTCCTCGGCGATGGAGAAGGTCTTGCTCTCTTTGTCGTAGGAGTACCCGTAAGGAACCTTGCCACCGTTCCAGATGCCGTCATTGGCGCGGGACACGAAAACGGCGCTGACTCGCTCAGAGGTCGTTTTACGCTCCAGTTCCGCGAAGATCAGGATGATTTTGAGCATGGCTTCGCCCATCGCGGAGCTTGTGTCGAACTGCTCGTTCTTCGACACGAAGACCACACCAAGCTCTTTCAGCTCGGCGTACATGACGGAAAAGTCCAGAAGGTTACGGCTGATACGGTCGATTTTCCAGACCAGCAGGTGAGAGAACTCGCCGGTTCTCATTCGGGCCATCATCTGCTGATAGTCTGGACGGTCGGTATTTTTGGCAGAGTAGCCTGCATCCTCGAAAATCACATAGTCCGAGATGCCGAGGGCATATTTTGCATAGTTGATGAGTTCTTCTCGCTGGACGGGCAGGCTAGCCCGGTCAACCTGATACTGCGTTGAGACTCGAACGTATATGGCGGCTTTCTTTTCCTCAAAGCGTTGTGCCGCCTTCTTCGTCACATAGCCCATTGCGAAACCTCCAGAAGATAATGATAGCTGAAGAAAAAGCAGCTCCGTGCGTAGTGCGGGGCTGCTTTTCTGTTATGTACAAAAAGGAATGAAAGAAATTATGCAAATGTCGAGGGGGGGGGGTACACATCCAGCGAATGAACAACGGCATCACGGATGCCGCCATAGTCTGCAAGGTATGGGTCCAGCTTTTGCAGCATAGTAAGCGAGATGGTCTTCTGAGGGCCGCACTGCTCGTCCAGAATATGAGTCGGTACGATGTAGAAGTTCCATCCATCCAACACCAATGGGTTGGCCCGTTCCCGCACGGTCTCGGTATAGAGGCAGAACACATACACATCGGACTGCCGCATGACCTCCTCAGCATAACCGTTGATGGAGTCCCAAGCTCTTGTTGGACGGATGCTGAACTGGATGTTGGACAGCCTGCCATCGCCCTGCCGCCATGCCTGAAGATATGCGCAGCTCTTGACCTCGATGCGCACTTTATCGCGAGCCTCGCCATTACATACCCAGTTGTAGGGGAAAGAGATGTCGTAGGGAGTCCAGTCATCGTTGGTTCCGCTCAGATCAATGCCCAGCGCGGCCGATACGATGAACTCGCAGTAGGAGCCTCGCAGGGTGTTGTTGAGCAGGTCTGATGCGTTCCAGCGCCAGTAGTCGCTCAAGGAGTATTCTGTGGGCATACCATTGAATACGATGTGTTCATCTCCAGTGCGTTGTTTTGCCATGATTTTCACCTCCTAGAGAAGTCAACTCGTATCAGCCTACGTCGGCTTTTTCCTCACGTTGCATGGACGTTATGATGACCCGCTGCTCCGGGGTCATGTAGCGGTCAAGCAACGACCACAAAACCTGCCGGTCTGCGATAGACGCCTTCTCGTAGCAGGCGACTAAGATGCTGACGTCGGGCGGCGTACGGCCTGCGGCGGGCAGATCGGCACCGACCAAAACGTCCAGCGTCACGCCCAGTACAGAGGCCAGCTCCACAGCGGTCTCGATGTTCGGCGTTCTATCGCCGGAAACATAACGTGAGATGGTAGTCTCCGTCGTGTTGATGCGCTCTGCGACAGCACGCTGCGTGAGGCCGCGCTTGTCGATGAGTTCTTTGAACTGTTTGGCGAACATGGCTTTGCTGTACATAGTCATACCTCCCAATGTAGCTTACTTACCAAGTTTATAACATACTTGTCAAAGAGTAAACAAAACTTACCAAAATTATCATTTTAAGATTGACATATACCATAACGGTAAGCTATAATGAAGACACGGAAAGGGGGTGAGCGGATGAATAGCTCCAAGCTCAAGGGCATCCGGGTCGAGAAGGGAAAGACCCAGAAGAACATGGCCGAATTGATCGGCAAATCGCTTGTTACCTACTCCAAGAAGGAGCGCGGAGAAGTCGAGTTCTCCAATGAGGAAATGAGCATTGTCGCCAAGGCGCTTGACCTGACCAGCGATCAGGTCAACGCTATTTTTTTCGACGACAACTTACCGAAAGGGTAAGTATACGCATGGCGGTTTGCTGATGTCTAAAGTATAGCGCATCAAGGGGGCAAAGAAAATGGGACGCGATGCCGCAAAAGCCTGTGAAAACCAGTGCTTCCGGTGTAGGAAAGAGGCCGCAAAGCACAACGATAAGCTCGGTAGCCGCGAAGGCGCTGCGGAACTGCTCGGAATCTCGGTTTCGAGCCTTGCAGATTACGAGCTGGGCAACACAAAGGTCATCCCGGTGGATAAGGTGGTGCTGATGGCAGACATCTACAATGCACCGGAGCTGATGGCGTGGTATTGTTCGTCGGAATGCCTTATCGGAAAGAGCCTCGAAATGCCGTCCCCTGAAATTGCCTCGGTAGAGCGTACGACCATGAAGCTGCTGAAGCAGCTCCGGCAGGGTGACATCGAGCAGGTCAAAGAAAGCTCATCGACATCACGGCAGATGGCATCATCTCCAAGGATGAGTGGGCAGACCTGACCGAAATCCTCGACTACCTCGACGGACTGATTCGGGCGGCGCGGGAACTGAAGCTCATTGGCTCCAAGCTCCTGAACGGAGGCGCAGACGATGGCTGACATCCAAACGCTGAAGAAGCTGCTGGCAGAAGAATATGGCATCACAACCGCAAGAGAACTCGACGAAGCCATGAAGAAAATCGGCGGATTGAATATCGGCGTGTTTGCATCGCCGGTAAGAAAGGATGGAACGAAACATGAAAAAGTACGCAGTATTGCACGAGCCGGGTGACATCGTTACGCTGGCCGGAACCAGATTTGTGGTGCTGGATGTTGAGCGTCGTGGTAGCCTGCCGGACAGCCTGTTCCTGCTGGCGCTGGAATCGGTTGGTGCTTCTGAATTTGGCAGCTCCAACAACTACGCAGAGAGCGACCTGAAGAAGGCCGTGGACAAGTGGTTGGAGGACATGGGCAAGAGGGGCCTCGACAACGCCAAGCTCATCCCCCGCGAGATCGACCTGACCACGCTGGACGGTTCCGGCTGCTATGGGAAGCTGTCGGTGAAGGCTGCGCCGCTTACACTGGATGAAGCTCGCGAGTACGCTGACATCATCCCCAATGCGGAGCGGTGGTGCTGGCTGGCGACCGGTTGGAGCGGTCCCAGCAAGTCGGACGGTGATCTCGCCCTGGGCGTCAACTCCAATGGCGACTGGAACTACTACATCTGCTCCGGCTCGAGCGGCATCCGCCCCGCTTTGAAGGCCCCCTCTATCCTCTTTGAGGACTCTGAGGCCGGTCTGGACTTGAGCAAGATTCCAACCGATAATCTGCTTCGGGAAATCCACCGCAGACTCGCGGAAAAGGCATGAATGCCGATAAGCTGGCAGAAGCACGGCAGGCGGCGGAAACATCGCTGGGATTCAAAATCCCGGATGTGGTAGCCACCAGCGTTCTCTGGTATGCCCGGCGCAAATGCGAGCTGGCAGAGCAGCCGGAGAGCTACCTTCCGCTTCTGTACGAAACCGAGCTGACCGACTACTATATGCGGTTGGCAATCAACCTGAAGGGAGAAAAGCAACGTGAGCAACGAATACGTGAAGCCCGAAATTCCGCAGTTCCCGGAACTGACGTTTGAGGAAGAACGGCATCTCTACTACCTGAACGGGCTGGAAGTACCCAGCGTGACCACCCTGATGAAGCCGCTGTCCAGTGACTTCTACAGCACGGTGGACCCGGAGGTTCTGAACAAGGCCGCAAAGCGCGGCACGGCCATCCACAATGCGGTGGAGAACTACGCCAAGTTCGGCATTGAGGACATTCCGCCGGTGTATGCCGGGTATTTTGCCGGCTTCCGGGAGTGGTGGGATAGCCGCAAGCCGGAAGTTCTGGCGACCGAAACCAAGGTCTACCACAAAATCCTACGGTATGCAGGCACGGTCGATCTGCTGTGCATCATCGACGGCAGGGTGACGCTGGTGGACTACAAGACATCGGCACAGGTAAACAGCAAGCTCTGCGCTGTGCAGCTTGAAGCCTATGACAGGGCATGGGAGAGCCACGACATCAAGGTCGATGACCGGCTGATTCTCCACCTGTCCAAAAAAGGCTATCAGGAAGTGTGCTTTCCCCGGAGTGGGAAGTGCTGGTCGGTGTTTTCGTCCTTGATGACAATTAAGAACTACATGAACGAGTGATTTTTAGGAGGTTCGACAGATGGAAAAAGAAACTATGGTGGCAACCGTTCCGCAGGCCGAAATCGTTGATGAGCAGCAGCTCTCCCGCGATGTGACCGACATCGAGTTTCAGGCGGAGTCGCTGGTTATCCAGACCGATGAAGATTACGCCTTTGCCGGTGAGTTCGGCAAGATGCTGAAGAAAAAGGCGTCGCAGGTCACGACGTTCTTCAAGCCCATGAAGGACAGCGCCTATCAGGCCCACAAAGCGGTTTGCGACCGGGAAAAGGCCATGCTGACCCCGCTGCGCAACGCCGAGAAGACGGTCAAGCAGGCGATGAGCGCCTACATTGCAGAGCAGGAACGTAAGCGCCGGGAAGCTGAAGAAGCTGCTCGACGGGCAGCGGAAGCTGAACGGGAGCGCAAGATTCAGGAAGCGGCTACGCTGGAAGCCGCTGGTGACGCAGATGGAGCGGAGGCCGCCTTTGAGGAAGCCGCCATCATGGATGATGCTGCAAGCTATGCGGTAGTGCCTGCCGCAGCCACCCCGAAGGTCTCCGGCGTCAGCACCTCGAAAGACTGGGAAATCGTCGAGATCGACCCCAAGGCGGTCCCGCTGGCGGTGGCGGGCATTGAGCTCCGCCCGGTCGATCAGGCCGCTGTTATGCGCCTCATCCGTGCCTCGAAGGGCCAGATCGAGATTCCCGGAATCACCTACCGTCAGGTCGCAAAAATGAGCTTCAGGGGGTAAAAGAATATGTCTACTGCTATGAGCAAGGCTGAAACCAATGCGCTGTCCGTAAGCTATGAGGTTATGGGAACCAAAGTTGACCTCGATTTGGATTTCGTTAAGCGTTATCTGGTCACTGGCGATGCAAACAAGATTACCAATCAGGAAATCGTGTTCTTTATGAACACCTGCAAGATGCTCAAGCTGAACCCGATGGTCTCTGGTGAGGTCTACTGCATCAAGTTCGGAGACAAGCCTGCACAGCTTGTTGTAGGAAAGGGAGCCTATATGCGCCGGGCGTTTGAGCACCCGGACTACCTGTTTAAACAGGACGGCATCACCGTTCTGCGCGGCGACCAGATTTTCCAGAAAGAGGGTTGCTGCCTCTATCCGGGCGAATCTCTGGTCGGTGGCTGGTGTCGGGTGTACGCTATGGCAAGGTTCTCTCCCTCCGCCCCTTCGGGGCACCTCCCTCGCAGAGGGAGGTTTTTCGACACGCTGGGCTTCCCCATCGGGGAAAGCTGTCCGCGAAGCGGACTGATGAGGGCCGCGTTGCCGGCAATATCCCGTTTACGGGAAACAGCGCAAACTTCGCCCTCATCCGACCTCGCTTCGCTCGGCCGCCTTCCCCCGATGGGGAAGGCTTTTTGTTTTTTATTGCTTCTCCTCCGGCTCGGCTACGGGCACGCCGCGGTGCTCCACGGGCGTCGAAAAGACGATCTGCGTCCGGGTGCGGCCAAACTGCTGCAGGTGGTTGATGAACTGATCCAGCTCCTGCGTCGTACCGAACAGCACCTCGATCAGCATACTGTAATCGCCGGTGACGCAGTTGCATTCCACCACATGGGGGCAGCTCTGAATATAGGGGTAAAACTCCGGCTTACGCTGGGGGTCCATGTCCAGATTGATGAACGCCTTGACCATGTAGCCCAGCTTCGGCGCGTCGACCTGTGCCTGGTAGCCGGTGATGGTGCCGGAGCTTTCCAGCCGGGCCATGCGGGCCGACACGGCGGGGCTGGACAAAAACACATGGTCGGCAATTTCTTTTAACGGTGCGCGGGCGTTGTTTTGCAGAAGGTCGATGATTTTACGGTCAATGTGATCCATGGTAACACCTCGTTTTAGGCAAAAAGCTCCCGTTCGTGTGCGCCATTGCACCTGAACGAGAGCTTAGTCAGCTTTACTATGCAAAGAATTTTACCATACGGAAAGCAAAAAGTAAAGTGATTTGCAAAATAAATTAAGTCGACAACTCGGCAGCAGCCCGTCTGCCTTGTGCCTCACATATCCGGGAACACATTCCGCGCACTGATAAGTGCATTGTTATAGTACATCTCAAAATGGCAGTGGGGACCCGTGGCAGCGCCGGTAGCCCCCACATAGCCGATCAGCTGCCCCTTTTCCACGGTCTGCCCGGCCTGCACGACAAAGGACGACATGTGGGCGTACAGCGTTTTGTACCCGTTGCCGTGGTCGATCTCCACATAGTAGCCCCAGCTCATGGTGGGGTGGTTGTGCCATTGGGCGGCAATGACCGTGCCCGCGTCGGCGGCATAGATCGGCGTGCCGTAGGGGGCCGTGATGTCCACGCCGCGGTGTCCATAGGGCAGACTGGCCCACCGGCTGATGCCCGAATACCCCGGCACCGGCCAGAGAAAGCTGCCTGTGCCCAGCCTGCCGATCATGCCGCTTTTCAGCCGCGTGCCGCGGTGGATGACCTCCGGCACGGCGGCCTGCACAAGCTGCACATCCACTACGCGGGTGCTGACGACCTCGCCCGCCACGGTTGTGATCTCGCTGGTGACAAGCTCGCTGCCGTTCTGCCCGGCCTGTACGGTCTCGGTTTTGCCAAAATCCAGCCCCGCGTCCTCGATGGTCTGGGTCTCAAACGGCAGCTCCCGGGTCACGGTCTCGTACCGCACGGCCTTGACCTGCAAAAGGTCGTCCGCCCGCAGTGCGGCGGTCAGGTCGCGGTACGGTGTGATGGCCTCGGCAGGGTAGATGCCGTCCACCAGCCGCAGGGCGTGGACAAAGTCGGTCTGCACACCGTCGGTCTGCCACGGCGCACGCACGGCGTACAAAAACTGCCGCAGGTGGTCGCCCTCGTCGGTGACGAACCGCAGCGCGCCGTCCAGATAGACGGCGGTGCCCTCGGTGATCTCGCCGCCTGCGGCGCGCAGGATGGCATCGGCGGTCTCGCGCTCGGTCATGGGGCGGGTGTCGGCGTCGGCCATGACAAGGGTGTACGCGGGTTGGACGTCCCAGTCGGCCACGCCGGTCAGGCGGGCCTGTACGTCGGCGCGGGCTGCGTCGAACGCCTGCTCGTCTGTGACATAGCCCACGACCTGCCCGCCGACCTCGACCCGCAGCACAAAGGGCCGCGCCAGCGCGGTGCGCACGAACCATGCCAGCACCCCGGCGGCCAGCAGCGGCACGGCGTACCCCGCCAGCTGCCGCGGATGGGGGAGCGCTGCTTTAAAGCTGTCCGCCGCCCGCACTGCGGGCCGCAGCACCACAGCCAGCAGTGTAAGTAACGCCCGCGCCGCGCCGTGTGCCAGCGCCGCCAGCCCGCGTCCAACGCGCACCGCGGTGTATTCCACATGGAAGCCTGTGTAGTATAGAAAATCTCCGAAGGTCAAAGCAATACACGTTCCTTTTAGCTTTCCCGTAGGGGCCGGGCATGCCCGGCCCCTACGCGGCATTTAATGCGTTGGCACAAACCCCAGCGGGTCCACTCTGCTGCCGTCCACGCGCAGCTCCAGGTGCAGATGATACCCGCCGCCCGCGCCGTAGACATTGCCGGTGTTGCCCACATACCCGAGCAGGTCGCCCTTCTGCACGGCGGCCCCCTGCGCCACGGCGATGCTGCTCATGTGAGCGCACAGGCTGTCGTACCGGTGGCCGTCGTCCGCGGTGCCGTGGCTGACCTGCACGCAGTTTCCGTAACTGTTCATCGTCCGCGCGGCGCTGACGACACCGTCCGCAATCGCATAGATGGGCGTGCCGCCCGGCGCGGCAAAATCGGTGCCGCGGTGGGGGATGCCCCAGGGGTCCGGCTCGGCAAACTGCGTCGTGATGCGCCCGTAGCTGTCCAGCGGGCAGCGGAAGTCAAGGCTCGTCAGGTGCAGGTCCGCCGTTGTGTAGCGTCGGCTCTGCTCCCGCACATAGGCGTCCAGTGCGGCGGTGGCGTCCTCATAGGCCTTTTTCGCGGCATCGGTCACGGCGGCCTGTGCCTGTGCCGCGGCCTGCTGGGCGGTCAGTGTGCTGTTCGCGTCGAGCAGTGCGGCCTCCAGCGCGGTCTGCGTGTCGGCCAGCGCTGCCTGCTGCTGCTCAAGTGCCGCCTTGGCATCGACGGCCTGCCGGGCAGCCTCGTCCGCTGCGGCGCGGGCCTGCTCCAGTGCGGCGGCCTCGGTGTCCAGCTCGGCCAGAACCGTGCTGTTCCGCGCGCTCATCTGCTGCAAAACCGCGTCGAACGTCAGCAGCTGGTACAGGCTTTTGGCCTGTGCCAGCAGCCAGACGGCTCCGCCGCCGTCCAGCCGCTGCATCGCGCGCAGCTGCTCACGGCAGACGGCCAGCCGCGCGTCGTACTCGGCCTGCTTGGCGTCCAGTGCGGCGCGGGCGGCGTCCGCCGCGGCCTGCCGCTCGTCCAAAACGGTCTGCGCATTTTGCACGGCGGCGGTCACGGCGGTAATTTGCCCGGCCAGCTCGGCGGCCTGCCCGGTCAGGGCGGCAACCTCGCTCTCGGTCTGCGTCTGTTCGTTTTGCAATTCTTCCAGGGCCGACTGTGCGGCCTCGTACTCCTGCCGCGTCTCGGTCTGCTTTTGCGTTAATTCGCCCTTTTTATCATCCGCGTAAGCGGTCAGGCCCGAAAAAAGGGTACAAAAAAGCAGCCCCGCCGCCAGAGCAGCGGCGGGGAAGTGCCTGTATTTCATCTTGTTACTCCGCTAATAGGGCAGTCCCGGTCAGGTCTGCGGGCGCGCTGTCCTGCCGTGCCTCAAAGTGCAGGTGCGGCCCGGTGGAATTGCCGGTGCTGCCCACATATCCCAAGACCTGGCATTGAACCACGGACTGCCCGGCAGAGACGAGCGACGACTTCAAGTGCTGATACTCCGTTTCCAGCCCGCCGCCGTGGTCAAGCACGACATAGTTGCCCTTTTCAGCATCGTAGTCGGCGGTGGTCACGATGCCATCGGCAACGGCGTAAACCTCCGCGCCCTCCTCAGCGGCAAAGTCAATGCCGGGGTGGCCGTTTTCGGGGTCATAGCCGCTGACCTGCGGCGGGGGCGCGACCGGCAGGGTAAAGAGCTCCACGCCGGAAAGGGCTGCGGCTCCATCGGCGGCAGTCACCTGGTCGGAACTCGCATTGCGCACAGCTTCGGCCAGGATTTCATCTGCCTTTTCCTGCGTCAGTTCGGCGGCATCGCTGCCGTCGTAGGCGGTAAAATACCGCGGTTCGACCAACGTGCCGTTGACATGCATCTCAAAATGGCAGGCGTTGCCGGTGGCGTACCCGGTGGAACCCACGTACCCGATGACCTGACCGGCGGTCACGGTCTGCCCGACCTGCACGGCGCAGGACTTCATGTGGGCGTACAGCGTGACCCAGCGCAGCCCGTCGGCGTCGGTACCGTGGTCGATCTCCACAAAATTGCCCCAGCTGTAATGCTCCTGCGCGGCCAGTACAACACCGTCCGCGGCGGCGTAAATCTCGGTGCCCTCGGCGGCATGCAGGTCGTCGCCCCGGTGGCCGCTGTCCTCGCTCATGAAGCGGGAAATGTATTTGTACTGCACCGGGCAGACAAAGCGCGGGCTGTTGGCGGCGTCACTTAACGTCGGCAGCGTCGCGGCGGGCATGGCTGCGGGCGTCTCCGTGGGCGCAGGTGTCGGTGTCGGCTCTGCAGTCTCGGCAGTGGCGGCGGGCGGCTCCGGCGCGGCGTGGGCTGCCTCCACCTGCGGGCGCACCATGCAGGCCGTCACGCTGACGCCCACGGCCACGGCGCAGAGCGCCAGCGCCCCCGCACCCAGACGGCGGTAGTGCAGCAGGTGCACAATGCGCTCCTTCACGCTGCCCTGCCCGAAGGCAAGACTTCCGGGTGTTTGGATGGGGCGTCCCTGCATGGCAAACTGCAGCAGGCTCTCACAGTAGGTGCTGCGCTCGGCCAGCGTGCAACCCTGCACGGCAGCCTCGTCGCAGGCGGCCTCCATGTCGTGCTCAAAGGCGCACAAGGCCAGCCACGCCAGCGGATTGAACCAATGCAGGCAGACGACGGCATAAAACAGCGGCTTCACCAGCGGGTCGCGGCGGCGGATGTGGGTCCGCTCATGCAGCAGCACAGCCTGCCGCGCCGGGCCTTGCAGGCTGTCCGGCAGGTAGACGCGCGGGCGCACAAAGCCCAGTGTGAACGGCGTGGGCACGCACGCCCCGCTGTAGCAGCCGTCGGGCGTTTTGCAGGCCAGCGCCACACAGCGCTTTAATTTCAGGTAGCCGACGGCCCCGCGCACAGCCAGCACCAGCACACCGACCAGCCAGACCGCCGCCAGCGCGTGCCACGGCGTCAGCTGGGCGTACCAAGGCAGCGGGGCCGCAGCTGCGGCTGCGGCGGGGGCAGGGGGCAGCAGCGGCAGCTCGCCCAGCTCCTGCACGGTGTCGGCGGCAGCGGCCAGCGGGGCGCTCTCCGGGCGGGGCAGCTTCAGCGGGATGCCCCACGGCAGCACAAACCGCAGCCCTACGGCCAGCCACAGCCAGCACAGGAGCCGACTGGGCGCATGGGCGCGGCGCAGGGTCTTGCAGACCAGCCACGCCGCCAGCGCGGCCACGCCGCCGCGGGCGCTCAACAGCAAAAAGGCAAGAACGGTACTGCGCATGGCTATTCCTCCTTATAGCGAGCGGCGTCGAGCAGTGCACGGATCTCGGCGGCCTCGGCGTCGCTGATGGGCTTTGAGTTCAAAAACGCGGCCACGAACCGCGGCAGACTGCCGTCAAAGGTCTTGTCCACCACTGCGGCGCTCTCGGCCTGCTGGACGTCCTCCTTTTTAATAAGGCTCGTCACGCGGCCATCGGCGTTTTGCAGCACGCCGCGTTCACAGAGCTTTTTTAAAACGGTGTAGGTCGTGCTTTTTTTCCAGCCCAGCCCCTCGGCGGCCAGCGCGACCAACTGCCCGCTGGGCAGCGGCTCGTTGTCCCACACAAGGCAGGCAAAGCGGTATTCGCCGTCAGCAAGGCGAAGCGGTTCATGGTTCAGCATAGGGAAAACTCCTTTTGGTTTATTGCAATAGACCTATCTCTGCCTATAGTCTACTACGATAGACCAAAAATGTCAATAAAAAATCCCCGCCGGTGGTGCACGGTGGGGGGCATCAAATCCGGAAATGGAATAAAAATTTATGTATTATTCGATGCTTTTGAAATTTTTATCCCTTATCCGTAATTTCTGAGTTCGCCCGCTGGGAAATTTCCATTATAATATAGGGAGTAAATTGAAAAGGAGTACCCAGCGATGCGAGCAATAAACCTGAAAACGAATCATCTTACCGCGCCCCTTGGCATGGATGCCGGGCCGCTGTTTTTGTCTTGGCAGTGCGTTGACGGCGTGCGCCAGACTGCCTATGAAATTGAACTGACCGCGAACGGCGAGACTGTTTGGCACAGCGGCAAGGTGCAGAGCGCCGCCGTGCACGCCGATGCCCCGACTGTAGGCGGCTCCCGCGTGCGTGGGTGCTGGCGCGTTCGCCTGTGGGACGAAAACGACACCCCCGGCGCGTGGAGTGAGGCGCACTTTGAAACGGGCTTGGCGCAAAGCGACTGGCAGGGTGAGTGGGTAGACCCCGAAACGGAAGAAATCGACATTCCCGGGGATGATGCCATCAACGCCTTTGCCCGCCCCAACTGGGAGCGCAAGCAGGCGGAAAAAGAGGCCGCAGGCAAGGGCGCAGCCGAGCCGTACAAGCCCCACCGCCCGGCATCGTACCTGCGCAAAACCTTTACTGCAGCCAAGGGTGAAGCGCGGCTGTACATTACCGCCAAGGGGCTGTATGCGGTATGGCTGAACGGTGTGCGTGTCGGGGATATGGTTTTAGCCCCCGGCAGCTTTACCGGCAGCAAGCACCTTGCGGCACAAACATACGATGTAACGCGACATTTGCGTGACGGTGAAAACGAGCTGCTGGTTGCCCTTGGTGACGGCTGGCACCGCAGCACAGGCGGCGTGGACGGTGACCGCGACTTGTTCGGTGATACGCTGGGCGTGCTGTTTCAGCTGGAGGTGGACGGCCAAGCCGTCTGCGTTTCTGACGGCTCGATGCAGGCAACGCAGTGCGGGCCGATCCGCCAAAACGATATGCAGCAGGGCGAGGTCTACGATGCACGGCTCGAAGGCGAGCTGACCGGCTGGCACGGCGTGCGCGCCTACCGCGACGACCTGCCCATCACCGGCATGAATACTGTGCCGATTCTGGAACACGAAGCCTTCCCCGGCAAGCTGCTGCAAACGCCCAACGGCGAGACCGTGCTGGACTTTGGGCAGAATATCGCCGGCTATGTGGAGATGGCGCTGACCGCCCGCGCCGGGCAAAAGGTCAAGCTGACCTGCGGCGAAGCGCTGGACGAAAACGGCAACTTCACCCAGGAAAACTTCCAGGACCGTGCCCGCCACAAGGAGGGCGGCACCGCCCAGATGCTGGAGCTTGTCTGCAAAGAGGGGAAAAACCACTTCAAGCCCCACTTCACCATCATGGGCTTCCGCTACGCCAAGGTCGAAACCGACGCCGACTTGACCGATGCTGTGTTTACTGCCCACGCCGTCTACTCCGATATGGCGGTGACAGGCAAATTTACCTGCGGAAATGACGCGGTGAATCAGCTTGTCAAGAACAGCATCTGGAGCCAGAAGGGCAACTTCTGCGATATTCCCACCGACTGCCCGACCCGCGAACGCGCAGGCTGGACAGGGGATATGGGCGTGTTTATCGAAACCGGCCTGACCCTGATGGACTGCTACCCCGTGGCGGAAAAATGGCTGGCGGAGTGCTGCCTGAACCAGTACCCGGACGGGCGCATGGCGAACATTGCCCCGCCGAACGCCCGCCCCGGCTATATGACCCCGATGCTCTGCATGTCGGCAGGGTGGGGCGATGCGGCGATTCTGGTGCCGTATGCCCTGTACAAACGCACGGGTGACCGCAAAATTCTGGCGGACAACTACGAGATGATGCAGCGCTGGTACGGCTTTTTGCTGGGGCGTGCGCAACAGACGACCGATGAGCAGCAGGGCGGTGATTACGCTAAGTTCACCGTTTTAAACGGCATGGATTACGGCGAATGGTGCGAGCCGGGCATCACCCCCATGCAGGCGATGATGAACCCGCGCAAGAGCGTTGGCACGGCGTATCTGGCCTACTCCGGGCGCTTGCTGGCGGAAGTGGCGGAAGCACTGGGCAAGGCGGACGATGCCGCCAACTACCGCGGCACCGCCGCCAACGCGGTAAAAGCCTACCGCGCGGCGTTTACCGAGAACGGCGTTATCAAGTCTGACCGCCAGTGCGAGTATGTCCGCGCCATTGCCTTTGCCCTGCTGGGTGAGGACGAAAGCAAAGCGGCTGCCGCAACGCTGAACCAGATGGTCATCGAGAACGGCTGCCACCTGAATACGGGCTTTTTGTCCACGCCGTTTTTGTGCGATGTGCTGGCAAAATACGGCTATACGGACACTGCCTACAAGCTGCTTTTGCAGCCCGACGCCCCCGGCTGGCTGTATGAGGTCGGCAAGGGCGCGACTACCGTATGGGAGACATGGACGGGCATTGACGAAAACGGCAAGCCCCACGAATCCCTGAACCATTACAGCTACGGCGCGATCTGCGGCTGGCTGTTCGGCGGCGTGTGCGGCATTCATTACGCAGACGGCGCACTGACGATTGTACCTACGCCCGACAAATCGCTGGGCTGGGCGAAAGCTGCCTACGATTCCCCGGCAGGCCGCATTGTAAGCGGCTGGCGGTATGACGGCGACGCGGTGACCTATGAGTTTGAGATCCCCGCCAATCTGACCGCCGATGTCACCCTGCCCGATGGGCGTAAGTTTACCCTTGCTCCCGGAAAGCACACAGTATAAACAGTATAATAGGAAAGCGCCTGCCCTGCCGTAAAACTTACGGCAGGGCAGGCGCTATTTTTGATAAACTGGAATTTTATTCTAATGCTTTTTTTAAATCCAAAACAAATTGCTTTTGATGTTTCCTCAAATAGGATTTTACAAAAGGCTTCATAAACCACTTTTTAGGTATCACATTCTCCGTAAAATCAACTTGTGTTTTATTTCCCTTTGCCATAAAAACACCAATCCAATGTCCTGCCATATTGCTATTTTCCATGTCAAATTCCCAGCGTCTATATGGCTCAACAGCAGTGATAGAAAATGTAGTTGCATATCCGTCTTTCGTATATTCAATAAATTGTTTCTCATTAATGATTTCTGTTTTGCTTAAATCACTTCGCCATGAACTATATTTATCAACAGCAAAGACAATATCCCAAACTTTATGAATATCATTTTCAAATATTGCCTTTATGTTTGAAACTGCCATTTTTATGCCCTCCAAATTCCGATTTATTGCATTAAGTATACCACGCAGAAAATGTAAAAACAACGGATTATACAGCATACCCCCTGTCCCGGTATGGGCAGGGGGGCTTATTACATATGCTTTTTCAAATATTCGGCGCTGACCTGCAAACTTTTGACGGGGGAGTTATCCACCCAGTTGCGGTGGCTTTCCAAAATCACGGCATCTACGCCGACGGAAAGCGCCTGCGCCATCAGGCTGTCGAGGTCCATATTGCCGGTACCCAGCTCCATGCTGTCGGTTTTCAGAATCGGCGTTACGGCGCTGCCCGTAAGACGGGTGCCGCGGTCATTGATGTGCCACAGCTTCATGCGGGTTCCCAGACGCTGCATCCACGCAAGCGCATTCGCGCCGCCCTCGGTGAACCAGTAGCTGTCAAACTCAAAGTTGACGAACTGCGGGTCGGTTTCCTCCAGAAAAATGTCGTAGGCACGCTTTTCGGCGTTCACATGGCGCAGCTCGCAGTTGTGGTTGTGGTAGAGCAGCTCCACGCCCTCGGCCTTCAGCGCCGCGCCCGCCTTGTTCAGCCGTGCGGCAAGGTCGTGCATCGTGGCTTCATCGCCGTAGTCAAAGCGATACATACCCGTGATGACAACATACTTCGTGCCAAAGCTCTTGGCTTCGTCGGCCACGGCCTTGGCATCGCGTTCCAGACTGCCCAAATCGGTGTGCAGGCTGACGACTTGCAGCCCCGCTTCTTTGACCAAAGCGTGCCAGTCGAGGCTGCCGCCCTTGCCCACGGGCATACCCGCCGCCTTGGTCAGCAGCCGCACCATAAAGCCGATGGGGTGGATCATAAACCCGCACAGCTCAATGCCGTCATAGCCTGCGGCCTTCATGGCGGCCAGCGTCTGCCGTGCCTCGTTTTCGTTGCTTAAAACGGTTCCCAGCATAAATTGCTGGACAGCTTTTATGGGCATGGTTCAGCCCTCCATCTTGATGATTTTTCCCGTTGTGACGCCGTTTTCGTTGAAGCTGTCCACGCAGACGTAATAGGTCTGCCCGGACATCAGCGTGGAAAGCGTGACCTCATCGGCACCATAGACAAGCCAGCTCTGGTAGAGCTTATCCGGTGCAATGCCGTAGCGCACATTGCAGCCCTGGGCGTTTTCGATGGGCTGCCAGCTGATTTTGCCGTCCAGCGCATCCACGCGCACGGCTTTTGCGTCGGCCTGGGCGGGGCAAGCGCCCTCGCCGTTGCCGAACACACGCAGCCCGCTAATGCGCAAAGCCTGCCCGTAGGGCAACTCGCCGCCCGTCACGCGGATATACCGCGCACGGATGCCGTCGGCATACTCATAATAGCCGTTTGAGCATTCGCGGGCGACATCCTCGCGCAGTGTCCATACCTTGCCGTCCAAGCTGGTTTCCACGGTGTAATGCGAAATCTGCGGGCGGGTTTCGATGTGGCGGGTCTTGCGGTCATCGCCGTAGCTGTCAGCAGGGAAGTCCACCGCCAGCGCTTCGTCCGCCATATTGACCTGAACCGCCCGCACATCGCAGTCCCTGCCCAAATCAACGCAGAGCCATTCGCCGGGCTGGTCGCTGCCCGCGCTCCACCAGCGGCGGCAGTCCTCGTCCACGGCATTCACCGGGTCGCTGCCCTCGGCGGTGGAGGACGCCGTCACGGTCTTGCGGTAGCTGAGCAGCATCCACTTGGGCTGCTGGCTGGCGGCGTCAAATTTGCCTGCCGGGATTTCATGCGGATAGTCGGCAAAATTCTGGTTGCAGTAGAGCACGCCGTCGGCATCAAATCCGGCAGGGAACAGCCCCACGCGGCGCTCAAAGTCGTGGTTGACCGAAATGCGCATCGTGGATGCGTGCCAGTAGTTGCCGTACTTGTCGGCGATGGTGCTGCCGTGTCCGGCACCCGCCATAAACCCGCCCGGCTTGGCGGAAAACGGGTTGGACGCCTGCAGCCTGAACGGTCCCAGCGGGGACTTGGATGTGTACACGCCGTCGGCGTAGGTATTGTACTGGGTGCCGGGGCAGGCGTATTGCAGATAATACGTACCGTTGTGCTTTGTCATAAACGCGCCCTCGATATAGGGCTTGTCAATAGCCTTAAACATCGCGGTCAGCACTTCGGCGCTCAGCCCCGGCATCTGCGCCATCTGGGGCGGCAGCTCCAGATGGCCAGTTGCCTCGTTATAGAACGCCTTCATGGACTTGTAAAGCACGCTGCTCTCTTTATCCACAATCCCGTTGTTACCGGGGCGCTCATAGCCCAGTTCTTCTTCGCGACCAAAGATCAGTTCTTTTTTCTCGCCGATGGGTGTCATGGTTTCGGGGTCAAGCTCCACGCCCCAGATAGGGGACATGTTGGAGCAGCCCCAGTAGAAATACACGCGCCCGTCATCATCGCAAAACATATCGGGGTCCCAAAAGGCGAACGGGGCGCTGACCTCGGTAAACGGCTCGGTCAGCGGGTCCGCCGTGCGTAAAATCGGGCAATTGCGCCCCTTGCGGCTGGCAGAAAAATAGAGATACTCGCCGACTTGGCGCACATCGGGGGCGTAGTCGT
>ENA-OQMN01000142-OQMN01000142.1-human-gut-metagenome-genome-assembly--contig:-NODE-142-length-20038-cov-3.666767_pt1 | contig 20038 bp, 15 predicted proteins | sample MGYA00242765_ERZ504861 | MGnify/ENA primary metagenome ERZ504861 (study PRJEB26092, sample SAMD00036417) | human gut metagenome | host: Homo sapiens | study: EMG produced TPA metagenomics assembly of... | reverse complement strand
GTACTGCTTGGCGCGCCTGTAGAACTCCTTGGCGTACTTGCTCTTGAGGTCGGCGAACTCGGCCAGCTCGAAGCGCGTGAACTGGCTGGTCAGGTCGTTGAGCAGGAACGCGAACTCCTCGTTGACCTGCGCGACCTCGATGTGCTGGCGAGCTCCCAGCCCGGTCATATCACACTCGACCCGGGAGGCCCCTGAGCGCGATCTGGGGCCCGAGCGCGCGCAGGTCATGTGGCCGTTTGCCACCTACCTGGCTCGCGGGGTGGCCCAGGCGTTCGGCACTGATTCGCCCATCACACCGGTGACCTCGATGGATGTGCTCTATGCGGCGGTGACGCGCCAAGACCCTGCAAGCCATGAGCCGGCGGGCGGCTGGCTGCCGGCGGAGCGCATCCCGGCTGCCGATGCGCTGCGCATCTACACGGCCGGCAGCGCCGATGCGGCGGGGCGCGCGCATGAGCTGGGCAGCCTCGACGCCGGTTACCTGGCCGACTTCGTGGTGCTCGATGCCGACCCGCTGACCTGTGCGGCCGACGAGCTGCAGGGCGTCCGGGTGCTGGAGACCTATGTGGGCGGTCGTCGGGTATTCTCGCGGCGGTAGGCGGGCGTTGCGGGTCCCCGTTGCCGCTACCTGTGCCCTGCCGTCGCCGCTGTCAGCGCCTTACTGCTCCTTGCGCGACGGCAGCTGGACCTGGGATTCCTGGTAGCGCTTGGGCGTGATGTGCGCGACCTTCTTGAAGGTGCGGGAGAAGTGCGAGGAGTCGAAGAAGCCGAGCGCCGTGGCGACGTCGGTGACGGACAGGCCGCTTTTGAGCATGACCTTGGCCCCTTCGATCTTGCGCTTCATGATGTACTGCTGGATCGTGGCACCCGTCTCGGCCTTGAACTTCTTCTGTACGGCCGAGGTGCTCAGGTGGAACGCGTCCGCGATCTGCTGCACGCGCAGCGCACGGTTGGTGTTGAGGCCGATGAACTGCACGATGCTAGTGACCAGCTGTGAATAGCCATGCGCACGGGTTTTGCCCACCTCGGCGGTGAAGAACACGATTGCCGCATCGCGGATTATCAGCACGCCCTGCAGGGTGTGCGCCTCCTCGGTCCGGCGGATGAACGCGTCGCGCGCCAACGTGGACTCCACGATGTCGCAGCCGGCGTCAATGCCGGCGCGCGACAGCTTCTGGAACACCACGATCGAGTAGTTCTTCTCGCTGCGCAGCATGTCGCCAGAGGTGCTGGGGATGACGGCGTTGCCCAGGCGGAACACCATATCCTTCAGGTCCTCGACCTTGCCGGCGTTCACGTAGGACAAGATCTCGGACTCGTAGTAATACAGATACGACTGCGGGTCGAACGTGCGCCCGTCGTACTTGCCGATGCGCTCGCGGTCGAAGTCCATGTAGAACGAGCGCACGTAGGCGTGCAGGTTCTCGGACAGCGGATCTTCCAAGCTGCCGGTGAAGCAGTAGTTGATATGCGTGATGATGTCGCGCAGGTCGCCCAGGGCGTACAGGGGCAGCTCCTGCAGGTAGGTGGTGAGCATGCGCCACTCGCGCTGGGGAATGTCCTGCTCGGCGAGCTTCTGCTCGAGCGAGTCGCGGTCGATTACATTGCAGCGGAACGGGCCGAACAGCGCATAGCGGTCCTCGATGGCGTACAGGATGAACATCTCGCCGAAGCTGCCGGTCAGGATGCTGAACCCGCGCTCCTCCATAGAGGCATCCGTCGCCATGCGGCGGAAGTCGTAGTTTACGATTTTTGCCGTATCCGAGGTGAATGATGCTATAAGATCAAAAGACCTATCAAATAGGTGAATAGGCATGTGCGTCAGCACATGGATTGACTTGAGTATCCGCTCAGCGTTCATTCGCCCCTCCCTTAGTAACAGTTTCATCTGCTTATCATGCGACAAATTCTCCGTTCGTACAAACCGGTGGATAGGACCGTGAAAGAAGTAGCAAAGCAGCAGGTCAAGAGGCGTAAAGTCAGTTAAGTGACACGCTTTCTTACAAAAGTGTTGTAGGAAAAGTACCATCTTCGCGCGCTCTATACATGAATCTGCTGAGAAACTGGCGCGTTTCGTGCTGCTGTGGCGCAAAGGTACATTTGCTACGGACAGACCAGCAATATCATGTGGTGTTCAAAGGAAGCTCCGCTCCCGCGGGGCCCATGACGACATGCGAAAGGCGCGTTACATGGTACAACGGAATTCGACTCAGGATGAGCTGCAGCAGGCGGCACGCGAGGCGGTCCGCAGCAAACTGCGCAGCAACCGCGAGCATGGCCGTGCGCGCAACTGGCGCGGTGCGGCGGCGATGGTGCTGGCCCTATCGGTGCGGGGGCGCGGTGCCGAACCTGGCGATGGCAGCCATCCCCACGGCCGACCGCGCGATGGATACCACCACTCACTATAATGCCACCGGCGTGGAGACCTCCTCGCTGCGCTATGCGTTCACCCGCTATAACGGCGTGGACGCCGACGGCACGATCCGCCTCACCGTCACCAAGTGGGCTTCGGGCGCGACGGGCTGGGGCACGGACAAGAACAACCCCTATGCCGGCCAGTACATCCTGAGCTTCACCAACGACGAGTTCTACAAGCAGATCGAGAGCATCCAGATCGACGGCGGCTCGAAGGCCTACCTCGTCAAGCACGACAACGGCGCCATGTGGACGGTCGCGGCCAACAACACCAATCTGCAGACGGGCCTGATCGGCGTGGTCACCAACCGCGACCTCAAGATCAAGCTCAAAGACGGCAAGACCCTCGAGAACATGGGCATGGACAGCACCGCCATCGGGTTCGAATCGGTGTGGGTCAAAGGCAACGGCGCCATCGCGCGGGAATCCGTCTCAACCGGCTTCATCCAGCAGAATGGCTCGATGAACAAGGGCGAGATGAATTCCGGCTTCACGTCCGGCAAGATGGGCAACTCCATCATCATGGACACGCATAACATGCGCATCCTGTCCGTGCACAGCTTCAAATCCAACGAGAACTACCTGCAGAGCGACTACCAATGGGTGCTCTACATCAAGGAGCAGATCCCCAAGGCACTGCTGCCCTATATCGAGTCGGGTGAGGTCGAGATCTACAGCTCCAATACGCAGGGCAGCCCCGAGAGCGGTCGCACGGTGTTCAAGGTGAGCGTGGACGACGAGGGCCTGGTGGACACGAGCCGCGAGCCGGCGCTGACGATCATCGGCAACAACACGCTCGCGCAGCGCGAAACGGTGCGCAAGAACACGAACCAGATCTTCTGGGGCATACTCGGTCAGAGTCGTAGCTACACGATCTCCTACAAGGTGAAGGAGGGCGTGTCGCTCGAGGCGTTCTCCCGCGCGCTCAACGACTACATCACCCAGCACAACGAGCGCATGCTGTTCAGCTCCTGGCTTGAGGCTGATTACCTGGACAACGAGGGCACCAAGAAGGACGGTGGCGCTGCTCCCAGGCAGCTCACGGGCAGCTATGCGAACTCCTACCTGCGCACGAACGACTCGGATAAGGACGGTCTGTTCGACTTCGTGGAGTTCGAGTACGGTACCAGTATCCGCAAGGTCGATACCGACGGCGATGGCGTGCCCGACGGCCAGGAGGTCCTGGTCGACAAGACGGAGGCAAAGGACGCGGCCAGCTACAAGCCGATGGTGCCTACCACCAAGGTGGTTGCCGATCAGCCCTGCAGCTACCGTCCAGATCGCCGGCGAGCTGCCCAAGCCGCTCATCGACGATCCGTCCGATGCGAGCAAGAAGCTCTCGGTGACGAACCAGGATGCGGGCAATGCCACGGTCAAGCTGGTGGCGGTTGACGAGCGCACCGGCCGGATCGACGAGAGCAAGATCTACGGTACCGCGCTGATCCCCTTCGATAAGCTGCTCACGGGCGCGTTCACGATGACGGTGCCGAAGAACACCATTCCCGACAGCGTCCACACCGTGAAGCTTGTGGCCTACAGCCCCGATGGGAACAAGGTTACCGAGGCTACCTCGACGATCGATGTGGCTACCGATGCTTTGCGCTACGAGCCCGAGGCCCAGGGCGTCACCGTGGGCATGGGCGAGGCGCCGCAGGCCGCCGACGGCGTCGCCAACAAGGGCGAGCTGCCGGAGGGCGCGGCGTACGAGTGGGCGGGCGAGCCCGACACGAGCGAGCCCGGCGACACCGCCGGCACCATCGTGGTGACCTACCCGGACGGCTCGAAGGACGAGGTGCGGGTCCCGGTCCACGTGAAGGACGCCCGTACGGATGCCCAGAAGTACGACCCCAAGGGCCAGAAGGTGACCGCGGAGCTGAACGCCGCGGCACCCGACGCCAAGCTGGGCGTCGCCGACGCCGGCAAGCTGCCGGCGGGCACCTCCTTCGCCTGGAAGAAGCAGCCCTCCACCGCGCAGGCCGGCACCACCAAGCAGGCCGTCGTGGTGACCTACCCCGACAGGTCCACCGACGAGGTCGAGGTCGACTTCGAGGTCCGGGACAGCCGCACCGACGCCGAGAAGCATGACGCCAAGGGCCAGACCGTGACCGTGGATATGGGACGCGAGCCCTCCGCGTCCGATGGCATTGCCAACAAGGGCGAGCTGCCGCAGGATGTCCAGATCGCGTGGGGTACCAAGCCGGACACCTCCAAGCCCGGCAAGACCACCGGCACCATCGTGATTACCTACAAGGATGGTTCTCAGGATGTGCTGACGGTACCGGTCCAGGTGAACGACACGCGTTCCGATGCGGAGAAGTACACGGCAAAGGGGCAGTCTGTCACGACGCAGCAGGGTCTGATCCCGCCTGCGGCCAACGCCATCGCCAACATGGGCGAGCTACCCGGAGGCACCAACGCTGCGTGGAAGGAGCATTTCAGCACCGACGCGCCCGGCAAGGTGACCGCTACCGTTGTGGTGACGTATCCGGATGATTCCACCGACGAGGTCGAGGTCGAGGTCACGGTGCTGCCCAAGCCGACGGTTCCGCAAAGCGACCAGTACGATCCCAAAGGTGCGGCGGTTACCGTTGGGCTGGACGGTAAAATGCCGGATGCCTCTGAGGCGATCGCCAACAAGGGCGAGCTGCCGAAGGATGCCATTTACACGTGGGCGCAGACGCCTTCGACCGACCATGTTGGCACGTTCGCCGGCAAGGTGAGCGTCGCCTACGCCGACGGTACGTTCGACGTGGTCAACGTGTCCGTCAACGTGGTGGATACGCGTGCCGATGCCGACAAGTACGATGCGATGGGCCAGGGTGTGACCGTGGAGCTCGGCCGCGAGCCGAATGCCGCAGACGCGATCGCCAACAAGGGTGACCTGCCGGACAACGTCCAGGTCTCATGGGAAACCGAGCCTGACACCTCCAAGGTCGGCGACACGACCGGTGTCGTCGTGGTCGTCTATCCGGATGGCTCCAAGGATACGGTGACGGTCCCGGTCCATGTGGAGGACTCCCGCTCCGATGCCGAGAAGTACGACCCCAAGGGCCAGGACGTGACGGTCGAGGCGGGCGGGGAGCCCAGCGCTTCCGACGGCGTCGCCAACGTCGGCGACCTGCCGGAGGGCACCAGGATCGAGTGGGGCGCCAAGCCCGACACGAGCAAGCCCGGTGACACCACCGGCGTGATCGTGATCACTTATCCGGATGGCTCGATGGACAAGATCGAGGTCCCGGTCCATGTGAAGGATGCGAGCACCGATGCGGACATGTTCGATCCCAAGGGCCAGGATATGACAGTCGAGACGGGCAAGGAACCCAGCGCGGCAGACGGCATCGCCAACAAGGGCGACCTGCCTAAGGGCACCAGGATCGAGTGGGGCGCCAAGCCCGACACGAGCAAGCCCGGTGCGTCGAAGGGAACCATCACGGTGACCTATCCGGACGGCTCTACGGATGTCGTTGAGGTTACGGTGACCGTGCGCGAACCGAAGCCTGCGAGCGATGAGTCCGGCAAGGACAAGGGCGGTGCTGGGAACACCGACAACAAGGCCAACACCGCCAAGCAGAACGGTGGCAAGGACGCCAAGACCGGCAAGGGCATGCTGCCCACGACGGGCGACAGTGCCTCTGCAGGCATCGTGAGTGCCGTGGTGTCGGGTCTGGCGGTGCTGGGTGCAGCCTTCGGGCTGAAGCGTCGTCGCGACGCGGAACGCTAATCGACAGCAGGTCGTCTGAGGGCTTCGTGCCAGCTGGATGCGAGTGGGGTGTCGGGTTATTGGCCCGGCACCCTTTTTGCGTGGTTTCTAGCTCTCGGCGCACTGCGCATGAATTGCCTGCAACCAGGGATATCTGTCTCCAGGCGGTTTGTTTGAGGTGTGCGATGCACCTGCCTGTGGCATCACTCAAGAAATCTAAGTGTGAGTTGATAAGATTTTTTATACTTGCGTTGTATAAGATGATGTTCATGGGTACCATTCATCGCGTACGTAAAAGCATGGATGCCCGGGGTCGCCCTGGAGCACCAGCAAAGGAGGAATCAGCTATGAGTCTGAAGCCGCTTGCAGACCGCGTTCTGGTCAAGCCCGATGCCGCTGAGCAGAAGACCGCCTCGGGTCTGTACATCGCCAGCAACGCCCAGGAGAAGCCGCAGCGCGGCACCGTCGTGGCCGTCGGCGCCGGTAAGCTGTCCGACAACGGTGAGCGCCTGCCCATCGATGTCAAGGCCGGCGACGTCGTGATCTACGGCAAGTTCGGTGGCAACGAGGTCAAGGTCGACGGCGAGGACTACCTGCTGATGCGCGCCGACGACATCTACGCGATCGTCGAGTAATTTCGCCGTCCCAACGGGCCGGCTCGGCCCTTGGGGCACCTGCCTGCCGCTGCGGTACGCGACTCGGCCGCATGTCGGCACCTAAAGAACTCTCATGTATGGAGGATTGAACTATGGCTAAGAACATCATGTTCGATACCGACGCTCGCGCCAAACTCGCGAAGGGCGTCAACACGCTGGCCGACGCCGTCACTGTCACCATGGGCCCCAAGGGCCGCTATGTGGCGCTGCAGCGCTCCTTCGGCGCTCCCACCATCACCAACGACGGCGTGTCCGTTGCCAAGGAGATCGAGCTCGAGGACAACATCGAGAACATGGGTGCCCAGCTGGTGAAGGAGGTCGCCACCAAGACCAACGACACCGTGGGCGACGGCACCACCACCGCTACGCTGCTTGCTCAGGCCATCGTGAACGACGGTCTTAAGAACGTGGCGGCCGGTGCCAACCCGCTGGCCATCCGTCGCGGTATCGACAAGGCCGTCAACGCCGCCGTGGCCGAGATGAAGAGCCTGTCCAAGCCGGTCGAGACCAAGGACCAGATCGCGTCGGTCGGCACCATCTCCGCCGGCGACCCTGAGGTCGGCGCCAAGATCGCCGAGGCCATGGACGTGGTTGGCAAGGACGGCGTCATCACCGTCGAGGACGGCCAGACCTTCGATATCCAGATCGATACGGTCGAGGGCATGCAGTTCGACAAGGGCTACGTCTCCGCGTACTTCGTCACGGACAACGACCGCATGGAGGCCGTGATGAAGGATCCCTACATCCTCATCACCGACCAGAAGATCTCCAACGTGCAGGACATCATGCCCGTGCTCGAGGCTGTTTCCCGCGCCGGCAAGGGCCTGCTGATCATCGCCGAGGACATCGACGGCGAGGCGCTGCCCACGCTCGTGCTCAACAAGATCCGCGGCGCGCTCAACGTCTGCGCTGTGAAGGCTCCCGGTTACGGTGATCGCCGCAAGCGCATGCTCGAGGACATCGCCGTGCTCACCGGTGGTCAGGCTGCCCTGGACGAGCTGGGCATCAAGGTTGCCGACATCACCGCTGAGATGCTCGGTACCGCCAAGAGCGTGACCATCACCAAGGACAACACCACCATCGTGGACGGCGCCGGCTCCAAGGATGCCATCAACGATCGCGTTGCCCAGATCAAGGCCGAGCTCGAGCACACCGACTCCGAGTTCGACCGCGAGAAGCTCCAGGAGCGTCTCGCCAAGCTGTCCGGCGGCGTGGCCGTTATCAAGGTCGGCGCTGCTACCGAGACCGAGCTCAAGGAGATCAAGCATCGCGTTGAGGATGCCCTGCAGGCTACCCGCGCGGCCGTTGAGGAGGGCATCGTGGCCGGCGGCGGCGTGGCCTTCATGGACGCGCTGTCCGCGCTCGATGGCATCGAGGTGTCCGATCCCGAGGAGCAGATTGGTATCGACATCATCAAGAAGGCGCTGACCGCTCCGGTTGCCACGATCGCCAAGAACGCCGGGTACGAGGGTGCCGTTGTGGTCGACAAGGTTTCCGAGCTTGGCGCGGGCGAGGGCCTGAACTCCGCGAACGGCGAATGGGGTAACATGATCGACATGGGCGTGCTCGACCCGGTCAAGGTTACCCGCACCACGCTGCAGAACGCTGCTTCCGTGGCGAGCCTCATTCTCATCACTGAGGCTACGGTTGCCGACGTGCCCAAGAACACCCAGCTTGAGGACGCCATTGCGGCTGCTACGGCTGGTCAGCAGGGCGGCGGCATGTACTAAGCTCGGAGTGTAGACTCCCATCGGAATCCCCCGGCGGTTCCACGCGAACGGTCCTCGGCCTTCGGCCTGCGGAATGTTCGCTTAGGAATCCGCCGGGGGATTCCTGCGTCTACGGGCTCCGAAGTCTGGCGACGCACAAGAGAATGGTGCGTACGGACAACATGAGGGGGAGGCTGTCGGGGTTGCTGCAAAATCGCCGTTTTGAGGAATGACACCATGCCGAAATCATTTCCCGCATTGAAATGATCCGGTAAATTCGCAGGTCGCGTTCAGCTGAAACCGAGCGGGAAATGTTACCTCGAAAACACATTCCTCAAAACCTCGATTTTGCAGCAGCTCGACGGGTCTGCGGCGGCCAAGGGGGCATGTTGCCTGGGTGCTGTGCGCACAAAAGCGGAGTAAAGACCGTGTTCGTATAGACGGTTCTTTCCCGTTAAACGAACATTAAAACGAACATATACTAATAGCACTGAATGCTATGCTAGCTTCAAAATACTGACAGTATGCTGTATATATACCGCTAAATGCCTACAAATGTCCTTTTGTAGAATTGTTCTAATATGTTTGTAATTGTTATATATACTGTCAATTGTGTTGGGTTGGCTTGAGATGATGCATTTCAAGCCCATACAGACGGAAAGGATTGACAGTGGCGAGAACAAGCATTCGAAGTGTCTCCGCTCATGTGGCGCACCATGTTGGCGATTGCCTGCGACACCTGCTGCCTCGGGCGCTGGCGGTTGGCGCGATAGCCCTGGCAGGCGCTACCGCGCCGGCATGGGCCGCGGGCGTGACTCCGCAGGGAGCAGATGCGCATTGGTCGTTTGAACAGCGGGAAGCGGATGGAACATTTGCAAACGACGGCGTGGACCACTCGATGGGGATCACGGTGGACGGCTCGGGCGTGGACGCAGCTGCAAGCGACCTTGAGCACCTGGGAACGTCCCTGGTTATCGAGGACAAAACCGCCGATTTCTCCATTGCCGTTCCTCAGGCCGTGGATTCGCAGGCGGCCTACACCATCTCGCTGTGGGTGAAGTCGACCGATGACGCCCCCGGTGCGAAAACAGCTCTGCTGCAGTTCGCGGGGCAGGGCAGGACGCTGCTGTATCAGCGTGCTGATGGCGAGTTCGTCTCCTTTGTGGCGGGCGCTGACGGCGGTGGCGACATCGCACTCGGAACCGACCCCGCTCGCGGCAGCTGGGAGCATCTCACGGTGGTGAAAACGGGCAATCCCAAGGCTATCAAGCTCTATATCAACGGCAAGAAGCTCGACCAGGGTTCCTGGAAGGGCAATTTGCCGTCGGGCATGATGGACCTTATCATTGGTGAGCACAAGAACCCCGGTGACATGGCACGCTTCGAGGGCATGCTCGATGAGGTTTGCATATTTCGTCGCGCCCTTACCGATGCCGAAGTGGGCGAGCTGTATGGCTCCTATGGGGATTTAACCGTTGCCGACGAGTTGGCACGCTTGATCAAAGAGGCGACGGACCTGTATGCGGGGCTGGGCGATTCGAAGGATCAGCAGAGCGCAACTCAGCTTAAAACCGCACTTGATCGGTCCGCGTCTGCGCAGGCTTCGGGCAATCTGCAGGATATGAAGGCTGCGCATGCTGAGCTCGAGGCTGCCATGCGGGCGGTGCGCGAGCAGGGTCCCACGGTGCGCATCGATGCGGCAATAGCCAAGCGCGCCCTCAGCAACTCGCTGTTCGGCATCAACCATCGGTATTCGAACTATGCATACGGCACGGTCAATCCGGACGGCACGGTGAAGGACGACTTCGCGGCGCTGTATCAGCAGGCCGGGTTCGGGTCGCTGCGCTATCCGGGCGGCACCATTTCGAACAACTATGTGTGGAAAGAGTCCATCGGAGATCTCGATCCTGCAACAAAGGAAATCGAGCGCACGCCGCAGATTCACGGCTTTTACAACAACCCGGGGCAGACGGGATTCACTCCGACGTTCGGCCTGCTGGAGGTCGCTGAGTTTGCCGAGCGCATGAACTCCGAGATTATCATGGTATACGGCATCGGCCGTGGCGACGCGGATGACGCGGCCGATCTGGTGGAGTTCCTGAACGCCCGCCAGGGGACCAACCCCAACGGTGGCGTAGCCTGGGCCGATCGCCGCGCTGAGCTCGGTCATCCCGAGCCGTTCGGTATTCGCTATTTTGAGATCGGCAACGAGAACAACCAGGGCGGCAATGACGGGACCGCCTCGCAGCAGTATTGGATGACAGGTGTTGCCGGCGGCGCGCTGGAAGGCTATACGGACGGCGGGCTCGCGACGTTCACCGGCCAGTATGCGGTTGTGCGCGGCGACTGGAATGAGGACAAGTCGTATTCGACGGGCGAGGCCGACCAGGAGTTTGCCTGCCGGTACGCCCTTGTCCCGCGCGAGCGCGAGGATGCAACCGCGCGCGACGCCGTGGTGCCCGGATCGGTCAAGGTGTATGTGGACGGAGAGCTGTGGAGCCCGGTTGACGACCTGAGCACGGCTGCGGCATCCGATGCGGTCTACCAGCTCGACATGGCGACGGGTTTCTTCACGTTCGGCGACGGCACCCATGGTGCCATTCCGGCAAGGGGTAGCCAGATTACCGTCGATTACCAGGTCGAGCGCGATGGCTTCATCGACATCTCCCGCGCCATGCGCAAGACCATGGCCCAGATCGATCCCGCGTTCGAGCAGAACGGAACGCTCAACATCTACACGTCGTGGGAGGGCGACGAGTTCGTTGACCTCATGCACCGCAAGGGCGCTGACGACCTGTACGACGGCATGGCGGTCCATCCGTATACGAACAAGGTCGGCAATCCCGCCCATAACAACAACGCTCCGACCGTAGCGGACAAGCAGGCATGGTATCTCGACGTGATGCGTTTGGGCGACGGCGTGGCCGATACGGTTCAGCACCATGTCGACCACATGCGCCAGGTGACGGGCGATGCAACCAAGGTGCCCGTTATCAGCGAATACGGTATCTTCCGCTCAACGAACTCCCTGGTCCGTTCACAGGCGCATGCCCTGTATATCGCACGGGCAATCATGGAATATGCCGAGCAAGGGAGTCCGTATATCCAAAAGCACTGCCTAGTCGATTACTATTCAAGCGGGGCGGACTCGCTCGGCCCCACGCAGCAGGCGGTGATCCAGGCGGTAGCGCAGGGAAATCTGGATGGGCAGAAGGACGGCTCGGGTGAGTTCAAGTTCTTCGCCACGCCCAGTGCACATGTGTTCTCCATGCTCAACAGCAGCTTCGGTGACACCGAGGTTGCAACTGAGGTGAGCAACGAGGCGGTGCTCTCGAACGGGGTGAACCAACATGCGGTGATGGCGTCGACCGATGCGGACGGCACCGTGTACGTGGCGCTGGTGAACCTCGCCCTGAACGATATCGAGGGAGCCGGTGCCGATGGGGACCTGCCCTCCACGGTGACCCTCTCGGTTGACGGTGTCGATTTGACCGGCCGCGAACTCGAGGTGAAGAGCCTGTCGGGCAAGGCGTTTTATGCAGAAAACAGCTTGGATAATCCGAATGCCGTAGCGGTCGAGACGCGGACGGAGACCGCGAGCGGGCGCACGCACACACTCAAGCTCGCACCGCATTCCTTCACGGTCGTAACGATCAAGGCGTCTGGTGGCGAGCAGCCGCCGGTGGATCCGGCACCGCAGCCCGATCCTGATCCTGAGCTGCCGATTGATCCGGCCCTTCCGGTAGACCCCACGCCACAGCCGCAGCCTCAGCCGGAGCCGGGTCATCCGTCCTCGGGGAACGGTACGACGGGTGCCGCTTCGCAGGAGCCCTCGGGCGAGGGCGCGTCTGGAGCGGGCCGGCATCAGGGCGCATTGCCCAAAACGGGCGACGCGTCGGTGGCGCTGGCGGTGGTTGCGGCTGCCTCGTCCGTCGTATGCTTCGCATGCGCTCGTAGACGGGCGCACTAGCCAGCGGACGTTTTGCGCAGAGCGTTTATTCAGGCGGCCTCGGAGACGGGGCCGCCTGGCTGTGCAGGGTGGGCGATGAGGGATTCGCCGGACGGCTCGCGCCGCCCTCTCCCTGCTTCGGCGCGTCGCGCCTCGCGGACTGCGCTGGGGAACGCTCGCGCGTTCCCGCAGCTCCGTCCCCCGGACGGGGTTCGAATCCGCGCGCGTGCGCCGAAAGGGAAACGGCCCCGTTGCCGGGGCCGAGTTTAGATCGGGGTGGGCGATGAGGGATTCGAACCCCCAGCCTTGTGCGTGTAAAGCACCTGCGCTAACCGTTGCGCCAATCGCCCGTAGGAAGACAGTATACCTGAACGCCTCGCAGCTCGTCCGAACTTTTCGTGGCATTCGGCGTCGGCAGCTACAATAAAAGCAACCATGCCGTTTAACCCTGGAGGAGCCGATGAGCAACACCGATCTTGCATGCTACCCCGTCCTGCCCGAGACGCCTACCGGGGAGCTGTGCGACCGGCTTGCCCGCGTGCGCTACCTGTTCACCGACCTCGACGCCACCATGCTGGCCCCCGGCTCGTGTGCCCTCAAGGGCAACGACGGCACCCCCAGCCTCACGCTCGTCCAGGCCATCGTCGATCTTGCCCGCGCCGGCATCGAAATCATCCCCTGTTCCGGTCGCAACCGCACCATGTTGCAGGAAGACGCCCGCATTCTCGGTTTCAACGCCTACATCGGCGAGATGGGCGGCCTGCTCATGCTCGATCTGAAGGCTAACCGGTGGGAGTACTTCTGCGGCGACATGGCATTCGACCCGGAAAGCGGTCTCACTCCGCACCAGGTCATGGAGCGCACGGGTGTCACCGAGCGCATCATCGAGCGCTGGCCGGGCCGCATCGAGTACCACAATGACATGTCCACCGGCTACAAGTACCGCGAGGTCACCGTCGGTCTGCGCGGCGAGGTGCCCGATGCCGAGGTGCAGGCCATGCTCGACGAGGCGGGCCTCGGCCTGGTGTGGGCGAACAACGGCTACCTCACGCACGTGTCCCGCCCCACCACGCTCGAGCTGGGCGAGGACGGCCCGGGCCGTGCGTTCAACATCCTGCCGGCGGGCCTCAACAAGGGGCGCGGTATCGAGCGCTTCTGCGAACTGCGCGGTATCGACCCCGCCGAGACGCTGGCCATCGGCGACTCCGCGTCCGATTTCGAGGTGGCGCCCTACGTGGGCACCTTCGTGTGCGTGGAGAACGCCCTGCGCGATCCAGCCGCCCCGGCGTTCATCGAGGCGCGCGACAACGTGTACGTGGCGCGCGGCGAGGTCGTGGACGGTTGGGCCTACATGGCCCGCGCGCTGCTTGCAGCCCGGGCCTAGGAGGCACCTGCCATGAGCGATAGCGAACGGCCCATCGGCGTCTTCGACTCCGGGCTCGGTGGCTTGACTGTGGCGCGCTCGATCGCCACGGCGCTGCCGCACGAATCGGTGTACTACTTCGGCGACACCAAGCGCTGCCCGTACGGCACGCGCAGTGAGGACGAGGTGCGCACCTTTGCCCTGCAGGCCGGCAGGTGGCTTGCTGCGCACGATATCAAGATTCTGGTGATCGCCTGCAACACCGCTACGGCCGCTGCCCTGCGCATCGCCCAGCAGCTGCTCGACGTGCCGGTGATCGGCGTGATCGCCCCCGGTGCCCGTGCGGCCATCCACAGCACGCGCACCGGTCAGGTGGGCGTGCTCGCCACGAATCTCACCATCCGTGCCGGCGCCTATACGCGCGCGATCCAGGATCTGGATGCGAGCGTCGATGTGTTCGGTTGCCCGGCATCGAGCTTCGTGGACATCGTCGAGCGCGAGTTGGCCACCGGGGCGCACCTGCAGGAGCGCTGGCTGGACGGCGAGGATATCTTCGACACCCCGCAGATCCGGGCGGAGGTGGCACGTACCATGACACCGCCGTTCGGCCCTGCAGTCGACACGGTGGTGCTCGGCTGCACGCACTTTCCCCTGCTTTCCGGCCCTATTCGCGCCGTGCTGGGGGAGGGAGTGCGCGTGGTATCATCGGCCGAGGAAACTACCGAGGAGCTCGCCGATATCCTGCGTCGCCGCGAGATGCTCGCCGCAGCCGATGCAGAGCCCGAGCACCGGTTCGCCACCACCGCAGACAACATCGCGGCGTTCGCGGCGGCGGGCAGCTTCATCTTCGGCCGGCCGCTCAAGAGCATCGAGCACGTGGGGCTCGACGAGCTGGCGCGGGCGTAGGCGGCGGCAGGTGCCTCGGGCACGCGCAGCCAGCCCGCTGCTGTGCACGGCTGCGGGCTGGTCGCGTTCAGCTCTGGACGGACGCGGGCCGGTTGCAGACGAACGAGGGGTGGCCGTGCGCTGCGGATTGCGTGGCAGCATTGAACGGCAGCCGATGCCGCGCGCTGTGTCGCTGTCCGCTTGAGCAGGCCGTAACAGATAACAGACAGCCGACGGCGTTCGTCGTCGGATACATGAAAGGAAATCCCCCATGGATCACATGTTGATTAATCGAGCGGCTGGCCGCGCGGCAAACGAGATGCGTCCGGTGTCGCTCACGCGCGACGTCATGAAGCACGCGCTCGGTTCGTGCCTGGTTGAGTTCGGCGACACGCGTGTGCTGTGCGCCGCCACCATCGAGGAGGGCGTGCCGGGTTGGCGCAAGGCGAGCCGCGCCGGTTGGGTGACGGCTGAGTACGCCATGCTGCCGGCGTCCACCAACCGCCGCACTCGTCGCGAGACGGGCTCGCGCAAGGGCCGCTCCATGGAGATCGAGCGCCTGATCGGCCGGAGCCTGCGCACGGTGGTGAACATGAAGGCGCTCGGCGAGTGCACCGTCACGGTGGATTGCGACGTGCTGCAGGCCGACGGCGGTACCCGCACGGCAAGCATCACCGGTGCCTGGGTGGCCCTGCACGATGCGCTCATGGCCTGGGTCGAGGCGGGCAAGATTTCCCGTCTGCCGCTCACCGGCCAGGTGGCAGCGGTATCGATGGGTCTGGTGGATGGTGCCGAGCTGCTCGATCTGGATTACGCCGAGGACAGTCATGCCGAGGTGGACATGAACCTGGTGGCTACCGACACGGGCGAGATCATCGAGCTGCAGGGCACCGGCGAGCAGACGCCCTTCGACCGCGCTCGCCTGAACCGCCTGCTCGACTTGGGCGAGCTGGGTATCGCGCAGCTGCTCAAGCTCCAGGACGAGGTCACGGCCTTCCAGGACTAGCCGGTCTCGGCCGTAGTTCCGGCTTGCATGGCGTACCGGGATGGGTTCGCGTTTCTGCCATCGGGGGCAGTCCGGGTTCGGCTTCCATCCATTCAGGGGTGAAAAACGGCCCTCGATGGATGGGGGACGAACCCTATAATGCTAGATGGATGAAACCCGAACCCGGGATCGCGCGTTCGACGAAACCCGAACCCGGGGATTGCACGCGGTCGATTGCCGCCCTGCCGCAGCCGGTTCTGAGGACGATGTGCGGGACGCTTCGCCCCGTCGCCCATCTGGCCGCAGTCGGCTTGCAAGGACGATATACGCGCCCCGCCACCAGCCCACCCGCAGCCGGTTCGCAGGACGGTCCATGCGCAGTATCCACACGGCCACAGCCAACCTGCAAGCCTCACCATTCGAAAGGAACCCCCGCTCATGGCATTGGAGCACATCGATATCAACACGCTCGATCCGGCGCGCACCATCGTGGTGGCAACCGGCAACGCGCACAAGCTCGTGGAGATCGAGGACATTTTGAGCCGCGTGCTGCCGCAGACACGCTTCGTGGCGCTCGGCCAGCTCGGTGAGTTCGAGGACCCTGAGGAAACCGGGACGACGTTCGTGGAGAATGCGCTGATCAAAGCAGAGGCAGCGGTTGCCGCCACGGGCTTGTCGGCAATCGCCGACGATTCAGGCCTCGTGGTTGACGCGCTGGACGGCGAGCCGGGGGTCTATTCGGCGCGCTATGCGGGCGTGCACGGTGATGATGCAGCCAATAACGCCAAGCTGTTGGCCAATCTAACCGATGTGGCGGACGCCGAGCGTACGGCGCGGTTCATGAGCGTTGTGGCGCTTGTCGAGGCATCCGGTGCGGTGCGTACCGGTACGGGCACCTGCGAGGGCATGATCGCTCGCGAGGGGCGCGGCGAGCATGGGTTCGGCTACGACCCGCTGTTCTTGCCGCATGCCACACCGGGCAAAACGATGGCAGAGCTCACTCCTGAGGAGAAAAACGCGATCAGCCATCGCTTCCATGCGCTGCAGGACCTTTCGGCACAGCTGACGGATGGTGGGGCGGCAGAGACTGCTGCGACCCCGGCCTCGGCATCTCCCGTGGCATCGGCTTCTGCTCCGAACTCGGTCCCGGCCGCCGCAGCTGGCGCGCCAGCGGAGGCGTAGCGTGCGCGCGGTCGTGCAGCGCGTGGCGCAGGCGCAGGTTGCCATCGAGGGCAGCACTGTGGGTTCCATCGGCCGAGGGTATCTGATCTTGCTGGGTATCGGCCATGCCGACACCGCAGCCGAGGCGCTGCGTCTGTGGTCGAAGATCCGCGACCTGCGCATCTTCGATGACGAAGCAGGCAAGCCAACCTTGCCTTGGCCGACGTTTCTGGCGATGTTCTCGTGGTTTCCCAGTTCACGCTCTATGCAAACTGCCGCCGCGGTCGGCGCCCCTCTTCACGGAGCCGCCGCACCGGCACGGGCAACCGACTCTACGAGCACTTCGTCGAGCTGGTGCGCGCCGATGTGTCCCATGTCGCCACGGGCAGATTCGGAGCCGACATGCAGGTGGGCCTGGTGAACGACGGCCCCTTCACCATCGTGCTCGATACAGACGACCTGGCGTAGCCGCGTACGGCTGGGGGCGTGCTTGCGGTCGCAGCCGGCGGCTGCGACTCGACCGCCGACGAGGAGAGCTCGCTGTCTGCCCCAGTGCCGCGTGCATCCGCTGAGCGCTTTGCCCCCGCTCATGTCATGCGGGGTGTATCCGGACGTGGTTTCGCTATGAACACATGTACACATAGCTGTCCGCGCCCTACAATGACAACGTTTGTCTAAGTTGGGCGCATTGTGTCTGTTCGCTGTCTGCGCCCGTGTGGAGGCCGTTGCATGGAAGAGTTGGAAGTCAATCACGTCGAGGATATTCACGCCAAGCTGAGCGGGATGGTGGGTGAGCGCGTCAAGGTGAAGGCCAACATGGGCCGTACGCGCGTCATCGAGCGCATGGGCGTCATCAAGACCGTGCACCCGTCGGTATTTATCGTCGAGGTGGACGAGCGCCGCGGTCGTAAGTCGCGTCAATCCTACCAGTATGTGGACGTGTTGACGGGCATGGTCGAGCTGTTCGATCCGGAGAGCGGTGCGCATATCTTCACCCCGCTGGGCAACCAGCTCGAGGAGCACTGATGCCCCAGCGCGCTCTGGAGCTGGATGCTCCGGCGAAGATCAACCTCTATCTGGGTGTGCATACGCAAACCGATGAGCGCGGCTACCATCGGGTCGATACCGTGATGGCGCGCCTGGGTTTGGCGGACCGGGTTCATATCGAGCCGGCGAGCGAGCTCAGTGTTGCGCTGTCTCCTGCTATCGACCTGGCACCCGAGCGCAACAGTGCGTGGCGCGCCGCGCACCTGTTGGGCGAGGCCGTGAGCCGGAGCCCTGCCGTGGCCATTCATGTCGAAAAGCGCATCCCGCTGTGCGCCGGTCTGGGTGGCCCGTCCACGGACGCCGCAGCGGTGCTGCGGGGCCTGTGCGAGCTGTGGGGGATCGACCCGCTCGACGAACACGTGCTGGCGGTTGCCCGTGCCATCGGGGCCGACGTGCCGTTCTTTTTGGGGGAGAGCCCGGCCTATCTGGCCGGCGCCGGCGATGTGCTCGCCGAGACGTTCGATATGCCCGGTGCGCTGCCGGTCGTGCTGGTGAAGCCCTGCGGCTGTGGCGTGTCCGCGCCAGAGGCATACCGCTGCTTCGACGCGCGTCCCTGCGCTGCCGCGCCGCTGGAGCCCATGCTGACGGCCCTGCGCGCGCAAGACGCTGCAGGCATGGTGGCGAGCGTGTCGAATAACCTGGCCCCCGCAGCCCGCCAGCTTGCTCCGCAGATCGCCCATGTGCTCGCCTGGCTGCGAGAGCAGGCGGGCGTTTTGGTGGCAGAGGTGTCCGGTTCCGGCTCCTCCTCATTTGCAATTTGCGCGTCTGCCGAGGTTGCGGCGGCCATAGCCGAGGGCGCTGACCAGCAGGGATGGTGGAGCTACGCCACACAGATGGAAAAAACGGGATCAATTCCGATTGCGGGCTAGCAAACGCCGCGTGCTTCTGATACTATAACCGAGCTACGGGTTGTGGCTCAGCTTGGTAGAGCACCGCGTTCGGGACGCGGGGGTCGCTGGTTCAAATCCAGTCAACCCGACCATTGCATTGCAGCAGGTCAGAGGTTCGCCTCTGGCCTGTTTTGCTATTGGTTATTGCAGTCTGGTTGCGAAACCGGTTGTCTACGGAGTGCGTTGCTGTTTGCGCCAACGTCTGTTGCCTTATGCGTCGCGTCTATGCGGGCCTGGCGGTCCAGGAGGAACGCAACATGCTCCATGCTTCCGCCCAACATGTTTTGTCCCGTCGATATAGTATGCTCTGGATACGCAAGAACACATTGAGGGGAGGGGAACAGGTATGGATGGCAGCAAGGGCAACTATCCTTTTCATGAGTTCTTTGCCGGATCCGGATTGGTTGGATGCGGGTTGTCGGGCTCGTTCACGTCGGTATGGGCAAACGATGTGAGCGAGAGAAAGGCGCAGGTATATCGGGCGAATCTCGATTCGTCGGTGCTTCATGTGGGTGACATTGCCAGCGTCAATGGCGCGGACATGCCCGTTGCCTTCCTTTCATGGGCGTCATTCCCGTGCCAGGATCTGTCGCTTGCAGGAAACATCGAAGGTATCTACTCTGAGCGTTCCGGGCTTGTGTGGCAATGGCTGCGCGTGCTTGACGAACAGGCGGAAGCTGCCCTCGCGTGATCTGTTTGGAGAACGTTTCCGGGTTGGTGAGCGCGCACGGCGGTGAAGACTATCGTCATCTTCATCAGGCGCTCGTCAGCCGCGGCTATGCGGTCGGTGCCGTTCTTATCAACGCTTCGCGCTTCGTTCCTCAGTCGCGGCCCCGTGTGTTCGTGATCGGGACAAAGGGGCAGATTCCGCAAGACCTTGTCGGTCATGGCCCCGGGTGGGCGCATACGTCTGCGCTCCAGAGGCTTGCCTCGTCGATCGACGGCTTCGTATGGTGGAATCTGCCGGAACTTGAGGAGCGCACTGCTACCATTGACGATCTTATTGAAAAGCAGATTCCTTATGATCGAGATGAGATCGCTGCGCTCATCCCGGAAAAGCATGTTCGTAAGTTGGAAGAATCCGGCAGGGAATTCGCGACCGGATACAGACGCACGCGCAGTGGCAAGCAGGTGCTGGAGATACGCTGCGATGGAGTGGCGGGCTGTCTGAGAACCCCAGCGGGTGGTTCTTCTCGTCAGTACCTGGTCCAGCGAGGTGAAGACGGGCTGCACGTACGATTGCTCACAACGAGGGAAGTGGCGCGCCTCATGGGGGGC
>ENA-OQMN01000141-OQMN01000141.1-human-gut-metagenome-genome-assembly--contig:-NODE-141-length-20041-cov-3.806618_pt1 | contig 20041 bp, 19 predicted proteins | sample MGYA00242765_ERZ504861 | MGnify/ENA primary metagenome ERZ504861 (study PRJEB26092, sample SAMD00036417) | human gut metagenome | host: Homo sapiens | study: EMG produced TPA metagenomics assembly of... | reverse complement strand
ATGGCGCGCGCGGCGCGCGGCCTGGGCCAGGATCGGGCCGCCGCGGCGCTGGCCGACGCGCTCATCCGCATCGCGGGCGAGCGCCGCTGATACGAGGGCGAGTGCCGTCCGGGCGATGGCGTATACTAGACCGCATTGACTGAATACCTGCACCGAATGCTCGAGGAGACCTGATGTCGACCATAGCTGTACCCGAATCCACCATGGCGCCCACCTTCAAGCGGGCGCACTTCATCGGCATCGGCGGCGCCGGCATGAGCGGCATCGCGCTGGTGCTGCACGAGCGCGGCTTCACCGTCACCGGCTCCGACCTCAAGACCTCGCGCTACATCCGTCAGCTCACGCGCGCCGGCGTGTCCATCCATATCGGGCACGAGGCGTCCACGATCGACGCGGTGTCGCCTGACGTGGTGGTCGTCTCCACCGCCATCCCCGAGACCAACCCCGAGCTCATGCGCGCCCGCGAGCTCGGCATCCCGGTGTGGCCGCGCGCCAAGATGCTCTCGGCGCTGTCGTGGGGCTACACCACCGTGGCCGTGGCGGGCACGCACGGCAAGACCACGACCTCCAGCATGGTGGCCACCATGCTGGACCGCATGGAGCTCGATCCGAGCTTTCTGATCGGCGGCATCGTCGAGGGTTACGACACCAACGGCAAGAACGGCTCGGGCGCCTATTTCGTCGCCGAGGCCGACGAGTCGGACAGCTCGTTTCTGTTCCTCGACCCGAACGTGGTGGTGGTCACCAACGTCGAGGCCGACCATATGGACCATTACGATTCCCTCGAGCAGATCGAGGAGACGTTCTGCACCTTCATGGGCCTGGTGGGGCCAGACGGCACGGTGATCGTGTGCGGCGAGGACCCGCGCCTGGTCGAGCTCGCCCGCAGCACGGGCCGCACGGTGCTCACCTACGGGTTCTCGGATGCCTGCGACGTCACGGTTGCAGCCCGTCCGCCCGCCATGCCATCGGCAGCACCTTCACCGTGACGCTGCCCGATCGAAGCGAGCACGAGGTCTCGATCAAGAGCAACCCCGGCGCGCACAACATGCTGAACGCCGCGGCCTCGCTGACGGCCGCCTTCGTGCTCGGGCTCGATACGGAGCGCGCCGCCGCGGCGCTGTCGAGCTTCGAGGGGGTGCGCCGCCGGTTCACGCACGTGGGCGACGCGCGCGGCGTGGCGGTCGTGGACGACTACGGCCATCACCCCACCGAGGTCAAGGCCACGCTCAAGGCGGCTTCCGCCCTGGACTTCGAGCATGTGGTCGTGGTGTTCCAGCCGCATCGCTATTCGCGTCTGCAGGCGCTCGCCGACGAGTTCGCCGAGGCGTTCGCCGATGCCGACACCGTGATCTTGATCGACGTGTTCCCGGCCGGCGAGATGCCCATCCCCGGGGTCACCTCCAAGATGCTTGCCGACCGTATCCGCCTGGCGCACCCGGGCAAGGCCGTCCGCTACGTGGCCGATCACCCCGCCCTCATGCGCCTGCTCGATGAGGAGGTGTCGGCGGGCGACCTGCTGATCACCATGGGCGCCGGCGATGTGACCACCGTGGGCCCGGAGTGGCTCGAGCACGTGGCCGAGATGGAGGCGCGCTAGGCCGTGAGTACCTTTAACGCCTTCATGGCGCTGTCGGGCCTGATCGACACCGACGTCACCGAGCAGGAGAAGCTCGCGCGCCATACGAGCTACCGCATCGGCGGAAGCGGAGCTGTTCATCACCTGCCACAGCTACCACTCGCTCAGGCGCACGGTCGATGCGCTCACGCGCGAGCGGGTGCCCTGGGTCATCATCGGCAAGGGGTCCAACCTGCTCGTGGCCGACGACGGCTATCCCGGCGCGGTCATCACGCTGGGGCGCGAGTTCGCGCGGTTCGTGGTGGCCGACGACGGCTGCACCCTCACCGTGGGCGCCGGCGCCATGCTCGCGCGCCTGGTGAACGAGGCGCTCTCGCGGGGGCTGTCCGGCCTGGAGTTCGCCGTCGGCATCCCGGGTACGGTGGGGGGCGCGATCTCCATGAACGCCGGCTCGCGCACCGAGTGGATCGGCTCGCTCGTGGCCGATGTGGTGACCTACAAGCCCGGCGAGGGGATTCGCCACTACGGCCAGGACGAGCTGGTGTGGTCCTATCGCAGCTGCAGCCTGCCGCGCGACGAGATCGTGCTCGAGGTCACCTTGCGCTTGAAGCCGGCGGCCAAAGACGACATCCGCGCCCGTATGGAGCGCTCGCTGGCGCGCCGCCGCCGCACCCAGCCGGTGGGGGTGCCGTCGTGCGGCTCGGTGTTCCGTAACCCGCCCGACCGCGCGGTGGGGGCCCTGATCGAGGAATGCGGATTGAAGGGTTTTTCGGTGGGAGGGGCCGAGGTGTCCTCGGTCCACGCTAACTTTATTGTCAACACGGGCACTGCCTCTGCGGCCGACGTGGTGGCGGTGATCAGGCACATTCACGACAGGGTTAAGGAGACCCATGGCATCGAGCTTCAGCCAGAAGTCAAATTCCTCGGGTTCTAAGGGCGCCAAGCCCACCTTTCGCCGTGCCTCGTCTGCGCGCTCGCCGCGCAGCTCGTCGGGCTTTCGCCCCGCTCCGGCGCCGGCCCGCCCCGCCGCGCCCCGTCCGTCCTCTCCGCGCCCCGCTGCTCGTCCGGGCTCGGCCCGTCCCGCTACCTCCCGCCCCGCCGCGCCGCGCCCCGCTGCGCGTTCGGTTTCGCATCGCGCAGGTACACCTGCCTCTCCGCGCCCCATCTCCCCGCGCAAGCGCACCTCCCATACCGCGCCGCGCACCGTTCCGGCAACCGTGAAGGCAGCCCCGCGCCGCGCGTCCGCCCCTTCTGTCCAGCCGGCGCCTTCTCGCCCCCTGGCAACGGGCCCCTCCTCCGCCGCCCCATCCTGCGCATGCCGAAGCTGGGCGCACCCAAGCGCCCGCAGGGCGGCGCGACCGGCCCGGCCGCCCGAAGCCGCAGAAGGCCGCGGGTGCTCCCGCGCCGCTCGCGCGGGCGTTTTCCGGCGCCGCGGCGGTGCTCGGCCGCCTGCCGCTGCCGCACCTCAAGCGCGGCCCGGTCCTCATCGCCGCAGGCGTGCTGGTGCTGCTGGCGCTGGTGGCCCTCGTTGTCGCCAACTCGCCGCTTCTGGCTGCCACCGACATCCAGGTGAAGGGCAGCGCGCATGTGGACCAGCAGACCGTCGAGCAGCTCGTGCAGGTGCCCGACGGCACCACCCTGCTCAACGTGGACGAGGCATCCATCACCGCGTCGCTCACCGTCAATCCCTGGATTGACGGCGTGCAGATCGAGCGGAAGTTCCCGCACACCCTTATCATCACGCCGCACGAGCGCACCGTGCGCGCGGTGGCCTACATCACCTCCGACGACATCGCCTGGGCGATCAGCGACGATGGCATCTGGATCGCCCCGCTGTCGCTGTCGGTGGCGGTGGATGCCGAGGGCAACGAGGTTGCGGCCTCATCCGACGGCAGCTGGCCGGAGGGCGCAACCGTGCTGTCCGGGGTGGACGCCGCCCTGCAGGTCGCGCGCGACAACAGCGCGCTGCTGCTCACCGATGTCCCCTCCGACGCCAACCCGTCGAGCGGCAAGGCGGTGAGCTCCGAGGTGGTGCTGGCGGGCCTCGAGTACGCGCGGGGCTTCTCCTCCTCGTTCCTGGAGCAGGTGAAGGACCTCTCCATCGCTTCGGTCGAGGCCATCTCGGCGAACCTGACCTCGGGCGTGGAGGTCTCGCTCGGCGAGCCCGACAACATCACCGAGAAGGAGCGAGTGGTCACGCGCCTGCTTGAGGAGCAGACGGGGGTCACCTATATCAACGTGCGCGAACCGGGCGCCTACACGTTCCGCAGCGCGCCGCAGTGAGTGTGAACAGACGCCCCTACCGTTCGCCCACGGGTGAACGGTAGGGGCGTCTACCTGCGAAAACGGCTCAAAATTCACATTCGGGGCCGGGGTATTTGACTTATGGGCCCGCGATATGCAAAGATAACGCGGTTTACCTCGACTTTTAATTTCAACTTGAGGGTTAACGTCGCGATGCCGCCTGTGAAGGCTTAAACACAGTGTTCGAAAGGACCGCACATGCACGAGAACGAGATCAACAACTACCTTGCTGTCATCAAGGTTGTCGGCGTGGGCGGCGGCGGAACCAACGCCGTGAACCGCATGATCGAGGAGGGCATCCGCGGCGTCGAGTTCGTGGCCATCAACACCGACGCGCAGGCGCTGGCCATCTCCGACGCCGACATCAAGGTGCACATCGGTACCGATCTCACCCGCGGTCTGGGCGCCGGCGCCAACCCCGAGGTGGGCCGCAAGGCCGCCGAGGAGAGCCGTGACGACATCTCCGAGGCGCTCGCCGGGGCCGACATGGTCTTCATCACCTGCGGCGAGGGCGGCGGCACCGGCACCGGTGCGGCCCCCATCGTGGCCGACATCGCGCTGAACGACGTGGGCGCGCTGACGGTCGCCGTTGTGACCAAGCCCTTCACCTTCGAGGGCCGCAAGCGCAAGTCCTCCGCCGAGGAGGGCATCAAGACGCTGTCCGAGAGCGTCGACACCATGATCGTCATCCCGAACGATCGCCTGCTCGACATCGCCGAGAAGAAGACCACGATGCTCGAGGCCTTCACCACCGCCGATGGCGTGCTGTCGCAGGGCACCCAGGGCATCACCGACCTCATCACCGTCCCCGGCGTCATCAACCTGGACTTCGCCGACGTCAAGACCATCATGAAGCAGGCTGGTACCGCCATGATGGGCATCGGCGTCGCCTCCGGTGACACGCGCGCGGTCGACGCCGCGCAGCAGGCCATCTCCAGCCGCCTGCTCGAGAGCTCCATCGATGGGGCCACCCGCGTGCTGCTGTCCATCGCCGGTTCCAAGGACCTGGGCATCCAGGAGATCAACGACGCCGCCGACCTGGTGGCCAACGCCGTCGACCCCGAGGCCAACATCATCTTCGGTACCGTGGTGGACGAGTCGCTGGGCGACCAGGTGCGCATCACCGTCATCGCCACCGGGTTCACCGATTCGAACGTGAACCGTCAAGATGAGCTGTTCGCCAGCCAGAAGAGCAGCCGCATGAGCGATCACGCGCAGGAGAGCTCCAAGGCCGCTTCCGCGCCGGCGACATCCACCCGTACGGTGGGCGGTACCGAGCTGCCGAACTTCGGCAACGATCAGTTCGAGCTGCCCGACTTCCTCAAGCGCGGCAACTTCTAGCGCAGCAGTTTCGCGCCTACGGAAGGGCCGGCTCCCTGCCTTCGCAATCGCTCGGAGGCGCCCCATGCGTTGCTCGGGGCACCTGCGGGACGTTTGCTTCAGGCGCGGAGTCGGCCCTTTTCGCTATCGCGCTGGTGCGACGGGGCGGGCGAGGCGCGGTGCTGCGCCGCCCCGCGCGCTATCCGACGGGGCGGGCGATGCCTTGCCGGTGATGGGACGCAGGCGCCACGGCCCCGAGCGCAAGCCGCCGCCGTGGCGCCTGCGCGAAGGACGGCTCGTCGCCCGACGGTCTTGCAGCCTTCGGGGAGCATGGTGCCGAGGCGGCATATCGAGCAGAAAGGGGAGGCCGGCATGGATCGGTTCGAGCGTTGCGGGGTCGTGCTGCACGGCGAGGTTGCCGGGCCGGTGCGCTTCGCCTTCACCGAGCGCGGCGGCGGCGTCTCGCAGGCGCCGTACACCTCGTTGAATCTCGGGAGCCGTGTGGGCGACGATCCCGCGGCGGTTGCCGAGAACCGGCGGCGGGTGCTGGCGGCGCTGGGGTGTGCCGACGCATGCGATCGCCTGCTCGTTCCCAACCAGGTTCATGGTGAGCATGTGGTGACGGTGGACTCGTGCGACCCCCGTGCGTTGGACGAGGTGCGCTCCGAGCTCGCGGCCGGTGCGGACGCCGTCGTGTGCACCGCGGCGCAGGTGCCGGTCCTTCTGTGCTTCGCCGACTGCGTCCCAGTTATCCTCACCTGCGACAATGGCTTCGCGGTCGTGCATTCGGGCTGGCGGGGAACCTATGCGCGCATCGCCGGGTCCGCGGCGCGAGCCCTCATGAAGGCCACCGGGGAGGATGCGGGGTCTATCCGCGCATGGATCGGTCCGCACATCCTCGGCGATGAATATGAGGTATCGCCTGACCTTTTGCTCACGTTCTCCGAACAATTTGATAACATTGAACCTACTGTGCGTCGGACGCTCGATCTGTCCGCGTGCATTCGTCAATCGCTTGAAGAGGTGGGAGTCCTTTCGTGCGAGATTCACGACCTGCAGCTTTCCACGGTGCGCAAGAACGACCGGTTCTTCTCGTATCGCGCGGAGCGCGGAGTGTGCGGCCGGCACGGCGCCGTCGCCTGCATCGTCTAGGTGGCACGGCGGCCGCTGCATTCGCCTGCGCGGCAGCGCTTCTGCTTACCGCCTGCTCAGCGTCTACCGCAACCGAGCAAATCACCGTTGCCGGGTCCACGACCTGCCTACCCATCGCCGAGCAGGCCGCCGAGCTGTTCGGCGAGGAAACAGGCACAAGCGTTCTGGTGAGCGGCCTGGGGTCATCGGCCGGCATCGAAGCGGTCGCCAACGGCACCGCCGAGGTCGCCACCTCGTCGCGCAGCCTGAACGCCGACGAGGAGCAGCTCGGCCTCACCACCATCCCGGTTGCGCACGACGGCATCGCCGTGATCGTGAACCCCGACAACCCCGTCCAGAACCTCTCCATCGAGCAGCTGCGCGATATCTACGCCGGCCGCATCACGAACTGGAGCGAGGTGGGCGGCGAGGATATGCCCATCCAGCTGGTGAACCGCGATGAGGCATCCGGCACGCGCGAGGCGTTCAAGACCATCGTCATGGACGGCGAGGCGTTCGACCGGCGTGCGGCCGTGCTATCAGGCACCGGTCAGGTGCGCGACGTGGTGAGTCGCTCGCGGGGTGCGATCGGCTATATCTCCATGGGTTTCGTCGACTCCGCCTACGCCGAGACCGAGGTGCGCGCCATCTCCGTGAACCATGTGGAGCCCTCTGAGAAAACGATCGCGAGCGGTGGCTACCCCATCTCGCGCGACCTGTACTTCTTCACCAAGGGCGAGCCCACCGGCCAGGTTGCGGCCTACATCGACTACGTACTCTCGCCTGCCATGGACGAGCAGATCCGGGAGGCCGGCTTCATCCCGGTCTCGCATGACGAATCTTCGAAAGGGGAGTGACGGCCGTGGCATCCACGCCGCATGACCAGACGAGCGCCTCGAGCGGCACGGCACCGCGCAAGCGCGAGCTCGCCTTGGTGTCGCGCAGCACGCATCTGAAAGAGAAGGCGCTGCAGTACCTGTTTTTCGCCTGCGCCTTTTTGGCGGTGGTGACGGTCATCTTGATCTTCGCCTTCACCATGATGCAGGCGGCCCCGGTGTTCACCGACATCGGTTTGGCGAATTTCTTCAGCTTCACCTGGGCGCCCACCGAGGGGCACTACGGCATCATGTCCCTGGCGGCCGGCACCGCGCTGGTCACCGTGGGCGCGCTGGTGCTCGGCGTGCCACTGGGCGTGGGCACCGCCGTCTACCTCACCGAGATCGCCTCGGCGCGGGTGCGCGCGCTGATCAGCCCCGCGGTCGACCTGCTTGCCGGCATCCCCAGCATCATCTACGGCTTCTTCGGCATGGTCATCATCCGCCCGTTCGTGGCCGAGATCAGCGGCGGCTTGGGCTTCGGCGCCCTCACGGCCTGGTTCGTGCTGGCCATCATGATCGTGCCCACCATCACCACGCTCACCATCGACGCGCTGAACTCCATCCCCATGGGCATTCGCGAGGCGAGCTTCGCGATGGGCGCCACCAAGTGGCAGGTCGTGAGCAAGATCGTGCTGCCGTCGGCGTTCGGGCGCATCGCCACCGGCATCGTGCTCGGCATCGGCCGCGCCATCGGCGAGACGGCCGTGGTGCTCTACACCATGGGCCAGGCCATCAACATGCCGATCACGCCCTTCGATTCGGGCCGTCCCATGACCGTCCACCTCTACCTGCTGGCCAACGACGGCATCAACATGAACGCCGCCTACGGCACCGCGTTTTTGCTGATGGTGATCATCCTCGCCTTCAACCTCATCGCCCGCAGGCTCTCCCGCAAGAACAAGTAAGGAGCACGTCGTGACCGTCTACCGCAACGCACCCGCCGCCGAGGCGAGCGCCATCACCGTCAAGGACTTCGATTTCTGGTACGGCGACTTCCACGCGCTGACCGGCGTGGAGCTCAACATCGCCAAGAACCAGATCACGGCGTTCATCGGCCCGTCGGGCTGCGGCAAGTCGACGTTTCTGCGCTGCATGAACCGCATGAACGACCTGATCGAGGGCACGCGCATCGAGGGCACCATGGAGCTCGACGGCGCCGACATCTACGCCGAGGGCGTGGACGCGGTCGACCTGCGCCGCCGGGTGGGCATGATCTTCCAGCAGCCCAACCCCTTCCCCAAGTCCATCTACGAGAACGTGGCTTTTGGCCCTCGTTTGCAGGGCGTGACTAGCAAAAGCGATCTCGATGACATCGTCGAAGAGTCCCTCAAGCGTGCGAACCTGTGGAAAGAGGTATCCAATCAGCTCTCTAAGGACGGGTTGGCGCTTTCGGGTGGACAGCAACAGCGCCTGTGCATTGCGCGCGTGCTGGCGGTGCAACCGGACGTTCTTCTGATGGACGAGCCCTGTTCGGCCATCGACCCGACCTCCGTTCAGAAGGTCGAGGACCTGATGGCCGAGCTCGCGCCCGAGATGACCATCATCATCGTGACCCACAACATGCAGCAGGCCGCGCGCATCTCCGACCACACGGCGTTCTTCTTGCAGGAGGTCGCGGGCGAACCTGCTACACTGATTGAGTATGGTCAAACCGACGCGATCTTCACTAGTCCGAAGGATAAGCGCACGGAGGACTATATCACCGGCCGCTTCGGCTGATCTGCCCGCGCGGACGGTGCCGAGCACCCGTGCGGGCCGCGCATGGCCCGCGTCCAACTGATTGGAGCCCAGTATGCGCAAACTCTTCTCCCGGCAGCTCATCGAGGCGCGCCACGAGATGCTATCCATCTTCGAGGCGGTCGACCTGACGCTGCACGACGCGGTCGACGCCTTCGTGACCGACGACAACGACCTGGCCAAGAAGGCCAAGAAGGCCACCTACCAGATCGATGCGCGCAGCGCGAACCTGGAGGCGGTGTGCTACAACCTCATCGCCACCCAGTCGCCGGTCGCCTCCGACTTCCGTCTGCTGCAGACGATCATCTACGTCAACTTCAACCTCCAGCGCATGAGCGACAAGGTGCGTCGCATCGCGCGCGCCGCCAAGCGCAAGGTGCGCTCCGACATCGAGCTGCCCGCCGAGCTCGTCGAGCTCATCGGGCGCGAGGCCGATTGCGTCTATCGCGTGCTCGGCGCCTCGATCTCGGCGCTCGTCAGCAACGACCTCGCCCAGATCACCGCCCTTTCCGAGCAGGACGAGGCGGTGCACGCCATCTACAGCCAGTTCTTCCGCACCTACAACCGCATGGCCGCCGACGACATGGCTTCCGATGCGGTGCCCGATGACACCAACAAGACCCTGGACGACCTGCGCCGCGTGATCATGGTGTCGCGCTACCTCGATCGCATGGCCTCCATCTCCATCGACGCGGCCTTCCGCCTGACCTTCCTTCTGACCGGTCAGCGCTGGAGCGAGGCCGATATCGCCGATGCCGACGAGGATGAGCTCGAGAGCATGCGCATCCCCTCCGGCGAGGGCGTGATCTTGGACCCGCTGTCCGACGCGCGCTACGTTGCCGCCCTGTCGCCCGACGAGGTGGGCGAGAAGCTGGCCGCGCTGATTGAGGCCGCCAAGCGGGGCGAGGAATCCATCGACGAGGACGACGAGGACTGACGGCGCATCGCGCCTTGGCCGCTTGCGGCTGCTACAGGTTTGTTTCGTGAGGGCGCGGTTCCGGGTGCGGGGCCGCGCTCCTGCGTTAGTATGGCTTCGAGCGATAGCGATATGAAGGGAGCGTATGCGATGGAGCAAGGGTATGCCGCGGCCGTAGCCGAGCGGCGTGCGCAGATCATGGCGCGCATGGACGATGCGCTTGCGGCGAGCGGGCGGACGCGGGGCGATGCGACGCTCGTGGCGGTGTCCAAGACGGTCGGTGTGGACGAGGTGGAGGCGGCGCTTCATGCCGGCTACCGGGTGTTCGGGGAGAATCGCCCCCAGGAGCTCGTGCGCAAGCTCACCGGCCTCGCCGAGCGCCCGCACCTGCCGCCGCGGCGCTTCGACATGATCGGCAATCTGCAGACCAACAAGATCAACGCGGTGCTGGGACGCGTGGCCCTCATCCATTCGGTGGGGTCGCTGCACCTGGCCCAGGCGATCTCGACGCGCGTGGAGCGCCGTATCCAAGCCGGAGAGCTCGACGGCCCGCAGCGCGTGCTGCTTGAGGTGAACGTGTCGGGCGAGGAGTCCAAGGCGGGCTTTTCGCCTGCCGAGGTGCGCGCCTGCTTCGACGAGCTGCGCGGTCTTTGTGGAATTCAGCTCGTGGGCCTCATGACGATGGCGCCGCGTGGGGATAAAGACAGGGCGCGTGCCTGTTTTGCGGGCCTGCGCGAGCTGCGCGATGAGCTCGAGGTCGCAGGCGGCTGCCCGCTGCCGGAGCTTTCCTGCGGCATGAGCGAGGACTTCGAACAGGCTTTGGCGGAAGGTTCGACCATCGTTCGGTTGGGCCGGGTGGTCTTCGACCCTGCCTTTGCAGTAAAATAGGGCAATTGAGCCCCTACACGCACGAAGAGAGGTACCACCGTGGGCTTCCTAGACGACATCAAAAGCAGGCTTCCCCTGCGTCAGAACCACGCCGCCGATTCGTACGGCGACAGCGCCTATGACGATTACTACGACGAGGACGCCGCTGCGTACGGAGACGATTCCTACCAGGGTGCCTCGGATGCCTACGGCAGGGGATCCTATCGCTCCGATTACGGCGCCGACCAGGCCGGCAACGGCATGCTCGGCCAGACGCGCCGCGGTGAGGCTGAGTCCGTTGCGGTGTACACGCGCAGCGGCGAGCTCGTGGGCGACGCCGATCGCCATGCTTCAACCTACACGCCGCCGGCGCGCGAGGGCACCTATCGCCCCGGTGCCTATGACACGCCCTCAAGCGTTGCGGCGCAGGCTCAGCGCACACAGGCGGCCGCCGCACCCGCTGCCGCCCCGGCTTCCGACACCGCGGCGCGCGTGAGCGTCGTGATGACCGCTACGCCGCAGCTGCCGGCCTACGTGCTGCGCCCGGAGAGCTACGACGACGTGGAGACGGTGGTGCGCCGCGTCCGCACGCGCCAGCCGGTTGCGCTGATCTTCGTGGGCGTGCGGACCGAGGTTGCCAAGCGCGTGCTCGACTTCAGCTACGGGTTCGCCTGCGGCCTGGGCGCCACGGTGCGCGAGGTGGGCGACCGCGTCTTCATCGTGCTGCCGCAGGGTTGTGAGATCAAGGAAACCGATCTGGCGAAGCTGCGCCAGGATGGCTTCCTCAAGCAGTAGGGTGTTTGTTCATGTATATGGTCCTGCGGATCGTGGAGCTGCTGTTCCAGTTCTACAGCCTGCTTATCCTGGTGTACTGTATCATGTCGTGGATCCCTATGCGCCAGGAGGGGTTGCTCTACGACATCGCGTCCGCCTTGCATATGGTGGTTGCCCCGTTCATCAACGTGTTCAGGCGCTTGGTGCCGCCGCTTGCCGGGATCGATTTTTCGCCGGTTCTTGCGGTAATTGCGTTGAATCTTATCGAGTGGTACGTAATGAGACTACTATTGACGTTTGCCTGACGGTACTATGGTCCCAACAGCGAGTCGGCGCGCGGTGCGTCGATGTAGGAAAGGAACGCACGTAGATGGCTATCAAACCCATTGACATTCAGAACCAGGTCTTTTCCGAGGCGAAGCGCGGCTACGACCCTGCCGAGGTGGACGAGTTCCTCGAGCGCCTGGCCGCCGAGGTCGACGCGATGCTCAGCAAGATCGTCGACCTGAAGGGCCGCCTCACCAGCACCGAGCAGCAGCTCGCCGAGGCCCAGTCCCAGCTTTCCCAGGCCACGGTGGCAGCTCCCGCGCCCGCGCCCGCTCCGGTGCAGGCTCCGGCCGAGTACACCGCCACGGCCAGCCAGATTTCCGCCGCCCTGATCGCAGCGCAGCAGTCTGCCGACAACATCGTGGCCGAGGCGCGCGACAACGCCGAGCGCATCCGCAACGAGGCCGATGCCAAGGCTCGCGAGGTCATCCGCCAGGCGCTGGCCGAGAAGCAGAACGAGATCGCCGAGATCGATCGCCTGAAGGCCTCCCGCGAGGAGTTCAAGGCCGAGTACCTCAAGCTCATCCAGCACTTCATGGACGATGCCCAGAACTCCTTCCCGGCCGATCTGCTCTCCAGCACGCCGTCCGGCTCCGATGCCGCTCCGGTTGTCGCTACCCCGGCGCCTGCGCCTGCTCCCGCGCCGGTGGCCGACCCGTTTGCGCCGCTCGATAACTTCGCGACCGACGATTTGGACTAGCGGGTCGCGTCCGGTTGGCGATGTGGGGCGCTCGGGGCAACCCGAGACGCGTCACATGGCCGGCACGGTGTTTGCATACGAACGCTGAGCCAGCGGGCTCGGTAGAGAAGGCGCCGGGCCTGCGGGTCCGGTGCCTTTTTCATATGGGTTGCGCATGGGTGCGCGGCACCGCGGCTTGCTTCAGGGCGGTGCATGCTACAATACCCCACGCGAAGCGAGCCAGGCGATCGCGCGGCCGGCCACATCGATGGCCGGCGTGAGGAAAGTCCGGGCTCCACAGGGCAGGAAGCTGGTTAACGGCCAGGCGGGGCAACCCGACGGATTAGCGCCGCAGAAAAGAAGACTCCCGCTGCCCGCCTTGGGGCGGGTGAGAGAAAAGCTGAAACGGTGGTGTAAGAGACCACCAGCGTCGTGGTAACACGGCGGCTTGGCAAGCCCCTTCCGGAGCAAGCGCAAATAGGAGTGCGATGGGTCGGCCCGGCCTGCACTCGGGTAGCGTGCGAGGAGCTGCGCGGTAACGTGCAGCCAAGATAAATGATCGCCCTCGACAGAACCCGGCTTATCGGCTCGCTTCGCGTCTTTTGCTCTGTATGCCCTGCGGTGTGCGTTGCGGGTGCTGCGCGAAAGGGGAGTGCCGTGGAAAGCTATATCACCATGCTGCCCGGAGCGCAGGCAACCGGTGAGTTCGTCGACCGCAAAAGCCGGTTTATCGCGCATCTGGTGCATGTGGAGACGCCCGAACAGGCCGCTGCCCACCAAGCCGATCTGCGTTCCGCGCATTTCGATGCCCGTCATCATGTGCCTGCCTGGATTCTCGCCGATGGCAGCGAGCGCGCCAGTGACGATGGAGAGCCCCAGCGCACGAGCGGTATGCCGACGCTGGAGGTGCTGCGCGGTGCCGGTTTGCGCGACGTGTGCTGCGTGACGGTCCGCTACTTCGGCGGAACGCTGCTCGGCCCGGGCGGTCTGGTGCGCGCCTATACGGCTGTCGCTCAGCAGGCGCTCGAGGAGGCCCGCGCGGCTCAACAGCTCGTTGAGATGACCTCGGTGATTCCGGTGGACATCCGTATCGATTACGCGCGGTTCGAACAGGTTTCCCGGATGGTTGCCGATGCGGGCGGCCGGGTGTCGGCCACTGATTTCACCGATGAGGTGTGCCTGCACGCCGTGTTCCGTGCGGGGGAGCAGGACGCGTTCTGCGCGCGCCTCCGCGAGCTCATGGCAGGCCGCGAGCGGATCCAGGCCGCCCCGGCGCGATTCGCAGAGTTCTGCTAGCTCCACCCCCCCCCGCAGTCTGGGGACGCAGTCTGGGGACGGGGTCATTTCGTTCGCGTGTCAGTTTGGGGACGGGGTCGATTCGTACGCACGGGGCCGCGGTTATGTTCTTGTGCCTGTACCGCATCGCCTGACGTGCAGTTTGGGTACGCGCAGTCTGGGGACGGGGTCGATTCGTGCGAGAAGAACGAATCCGTCCGCGACAAAGGCCGGTCCGACGACTCATCCACAACGAGCGCCGGCTTGCGCTCGATTATGCAGCCCGGGCGCAGAGGCAATGCACCGTGCTCCCAAACAGCTCCATCTCCAAACTGCGTGTGCTAAACGACCCCGCTCACAAGTCGAAATGAAGCTGTGAACGAAACGACCCCGTCCCCAGGCTGCCGCCAGAAATGTGAACGAATCGACCCCGTCCCCAAATTGCGTCCCCAAACTGCGTCCAAACTGTGGGATGAAATGGTACCGGTTCCATTTCCATTCGCCGTCCCGTTCGCCACACTTGGCGGAAAAACAGTTCCCAATCGCAATACGCCCTTCGTATGCTCCGAGATGGAGGTAAACCGGTTAAGTACCTCCGCAGCGCTTCACCGGGCATCTCGTTGAAGCGGGCCTATTCACGTGCGAGCGATCTGCGATCGCCGGCATTCACGGCACGCGTTGTCGGCGATGCGGCGCACGCTCGCAAGGGTAGATCGAGGAGAGGGACGCATGGCAACCACTACATCGACAACCGCTAAGGAGTTCGGAAAGCAGCTGCCGATTCGAGCGAAGATCGGCTACGGAGGCATCGGCCTGTCCACCATCGCCAACACGATGCTTATCACCTGGCAGCTCTTCTTCTACACCACGTTTGCCGGCCTGGACGTTGCAACCGCGGGCGTGATCATCGCATCGGCCGACATCCTGGCGGCATTCGTGGCACCGGTGTGGGGCTACATCTCGGACCGTCTGTACCGCACCAAGCTCGGCCGCCGGACCGGCCGCCGCCGCGGTACGATTCTGCTCACCATCCCGGGCCTTTTCATCTTCATGCTCGTGCAGTTCTATCCTGGCATGCCCGTGTGGGGTTACGCGGTTGCGAATTTCCTGTACTGGACGTGCAACGCCGGCGTGACGACCATCCAATACGTCCTGCCGTCCGAGATGACGTCCAACAGCAGCCAGCGCTCGCAGCTGGTCGGTCTGAACCAGATAACCACCGCCGTGTCCACCATCACGCTGTCCATGGTGAACACCTATCTGTTCAGCATATGGGGCGATGACGTCTGGACGTCCTATTTCAACATGGCCCTCGGGTACGCCATCGTCTGCGCGATTCTCATGGTCATCACGGTCTGCACGATCAAAGACCGCCCCTATGACGAGACGACCGACTTCTCCCGTGCGGATTCCGATGCCGGATCTGCCGAGAAGATCCCCGTGCTCAAGCGCATCACCTTGGTGGTGTGGAACTATATCTCCACGTTCTCGGTCCGCGAGTTCCGCCTGTACCTGGTGATGTATTTGTCCCAGATCCTGTTTCGCTCGGTCCGCAGCTCGTTTCTCACCTACTTCCTGATTTACTCTTTGGGGCTGGATGCTGCCGGCGTCTCCCTTTCCCAGGGCGTTAACTTCGCCTTCGGCATCGCGTTCGTGGTGTTCTTCATGTGGGTCAACAACAAGGTGGGCGCCGCGCGCGCCTATCGCTATTCCACCATCGAGGCGATCGCGACCTTTCTGGTCATCTTCGGTCTGGTCCAGATTCACGACGAGATCGGCGTGGCCGCCACCGCAACTGCGTGGATCGTGCTGCAGGTGGTGCTGAATATCGGTTTGACCGGTGTTTTCAACGCCTGCGACTACTGTGTATCGTTCATTCCCGACGTTGACGAGATCCTGACCGGCAAGCGTCGCGAGGGACAGTATGCATCCATCAACTCCACCATCGACAATATCTTCCGCAGTATCGAGACGGTGACGATCACGACCGTGCTCTCGCTCGGCGGCTTCGTGCAGGGTGCCGCAACCCAACCTCAAGCGGTTGCCGACCTGATCACCAACATCTTCGTGTTCGTTCCCATTGCCTTCTGCATCCTCGGCATCTGGGCCAGCTTCAAGCTCAAGCTTACCGATACGAACCGCCACATCCTGCAAAACGAGATCGAGCGCCTGCGCAGCGGCGGCTCCAAGGCCGACGTTGATCCTGAGACAAAGGAGTTCGTCGAGGCGGTGACCGGCTACCCGTATGAAAAGTGCTGGGGCAACAACCGCGTGATCAACTATGCGCACAAGCTCGAGGAGGTCGATGCGGGATAAGTTGATGCGGGATAGGAGGTGACGCGCGATAAGGAGCCGACGTGCGGCGGGAGGTTGGTGTGGGGCATGTGGCAGACGCTGAGCGGCGGGGGCAATATATGGCGAAAGGCCAATACGGGCGGGATCAACATGAAGCGCGTGGCCCATGCGCGGCGGGAGGTGTGACATGAGGGATGTTCCAGCGACGGTGCGCGGTGTCGACGTCACGGGGCCGGCTCAGGTGACGCAGGAGCTCCAGGCGTTGCTCGACGATGCCGCGGCGGCAGGCGATGCCGCCATCATTCCGGCCGGTGTGCATCTTACGGGTCCGCTGTTCGTGCCATCCGGTTCGCGTCTGGTGCTTGAGGACGGGGCAGTGCTGATGGGCACAACCGATGAGTCTAGCATCCCGGTCATCCCTACGCGGGTGGCGGGTATCGAGGGCTTGTGGTACCCGGGCGTGCTGAACGTGTGCGATGCGCACGACGTACGCATCGAAGGTTCCGGGGTCATCGATGGCCAAGGGCCGTACTGGTGGGCAAAGTACTGGGGCGCGGATATGCACGGGGGCATGCGTACGGACTACGACGCGCGCGGTCTGCGCTGGGCGTGCGACTACGACTGCATGCGGCCGCGCAACGTGGTGGTGATGAACTCGCGCGGCGTCGAGCTGTCGGGGTTCACGTCTCGGCGATCGGGCTTCTGGAACGTTCACGTGTGCTATAGCCACGACGTGCATATCGACGGCATCCGCATCGTCGGGGCGGATGCGTGCAGTCCCTCGACCGACGGCATCGACATCGATTCGAGCTCCGATGTTCTGGTCGAGCGATGCGAGATCTGCTGCAATGACGACAGCATCTGCATCAAGAGCGGGCGTGACGCCGACGGGGTGCGTGTGGGCAGGTCGTGCCATCATGTTACGGTGCGCGATTGCCGCCTCAACGCCGGGTTCGGCGTGACGATCGGCAGCGAGGTCTCGGGTGGTATCCATGATATCGATATCCGCGACCTGGTGTTTTCTGGTACGGATTGCGGGTTTCGCATCAAGTCCTCAGATACGCGAAAGGGCTACATCAAGCGGGTGACTGTTGAGAACCTGCGCATGGAGAACGTGCGCTACCCCTTCCATATCTGCCTCAACTGGAATCCGGGGTACAACAGCTGCGCGCTGCCGGAGGGATATGCGGGCGAGGTGCCGCAGCTGTGGGAGCGCCTGCTCGACCTCGGTCATCTTGAGCTTCCGAATACCCAGGTGAGCGACATTCGCGTGCGCCACGTGCGCGCACGGCGATGCTTCGAGCCGTCGGCGAGCAGCCGCGCCTTCACCATCGAAGGGTTCCCGGATGCGCCGATTCGTCGGATGAGTTTCGATGATGTGTAGCTCGATTGCACGGAGTTCGGCTCGATCGCCTGCGTGGAAGACCTTGCGTTCTCCCGCGTGGTCGTGGGGGCAAACGGCGGGCATGATGCAGAAAACGATGGGCACGACAACCGGTAGCCGCTGGTCGCCAACGTGGGTTCGCGTTTTGTCCGTCGGTGGATCCCGGGTGCGTGTTTCGTCCATCGGCGAGTTCTGGGTTCGTGTTTTGTCCATCGGCGAGTTCTGGGTTCGTGTTTGTCCATCGGCGGATCCCGGGTTCGCGCTTTGTCCATTCAGAGGCGATTTTTGCCTCCAGATGGACGAGAGCCGAACCCGCTTTTCCCGGATGGACAAAGCACGAACCCGCTGTGCCCAATGCAATGCAATTTGGGGACGGGGTCGATTCTGCAATCTTGGGGCGTGCAATCTGGGGACGGGGTCGATTCGGCTTACGAGCTTATTCCTGAAAAGGCGAGGCGAGGATGTGAGTCAATGCAATTTGCAATCTGGGGGTGCGTTTCATTTCGGATTACGAGCTTATTCCCGGGCCTTCATTGACGTCTTCGCGCGGATCGGCGCTTATCGTGCGCGCACCACCGGGTCAGCCGTCGCCGCGGAGGAGCCGGCCCTCAGTGTACGAATCGGCCCCGTCCCCAGATTGGGTCCGGCCGTGCCCGCGCCGCACGTCGATCGACATGGAACGCCTCCCATCTCTCGGGCATCATCGTCTCTCTGCCCAAGAAATGGGAAGCAGTTCAAAACGACCCCGTCCCCAAATTGCACAAATTGTACGAAACGACCCCGTCCCCAAATTGCAGGCGTCCCGGATGTGGCCCGGCCTGACATGCCCCCGGTACTCTCGGCCTTCGACGGGCACCGCGCGGCCCATTTTGCGCGACCTTGCGTCTGCCGGGGTATCGGGGCGCCCGCACGGTATACCATGGTGCTGTCATGTGTGCGAGGCGCCATGGGGCGCGTACGGAAGCAAAGGGGCCGCTATGGCAGAGCATCTGGGAACGACCTGCGTGCAGGGTGGGTATCGACCGGGGGACGCCGAGCCGCGGCAGGTCCCCATCTACCAATCGACCACCTGGAAATACGATACGTCCGAGCATATGGGGAAGCTCTTCGACCTCGAGGAGTCGGGGTACTTCTACACGCGCCTGCAAAATCCCACCAACGATGCGGTCGCCGCCAAGATCTGCGAGCTCGAGGGTGGCTCGGCCGCCATGCTCACGAGCTCGGGCCAGGCGGCGAACTTCTTCGCGATCTTCAACATCGCCGGGGCGGGCGACCACGTGGTGGCGAGCTCTGCCATCTACGGCGGCACCTACAACCTGCTGGCGCACACCATGCGTCGCATGGGGCTCGAGTGCACCTTCGTGCAGCCGGATTGCAGCGATGAGGAGCTCGAGGCGGCGTTTCGCGACAACACGCGGGCGGTGTTCGGGGAGACGCTGGCCAACCCGGCCCTCACCGTGCTCGACATCGAGCGCTTCGCGGCGGCCGCACACGCCCATGGCGTGCCGCTGATCGTGGACAACACGTTCCCCACGCCGGTGATGTGCCGCCCCATCGAGTGGGGGGGGCCATATCGTGACCCATTCCACCACCAAGTACATGGATGGGCACGGGGCCGCCGTGGGCGGCGCCATCGTGGATTCCGGCCGCTTCGATTGGGACGCACACGCCGACAAGTTCCCCGGTCTCACCACGCCCGACGAGAGCTACCACGGCGTCGTATATACCGAGCGCTTCGGTTTGGGCGGGGCCTTCATCACCAAGGCCACCGCGCAGCTCATGCGCGACCTGGGCTGCATCCAAAGCCCGCAGAACGCCTTCCTGCTCAACCTGGGTCTTGAAAGCCTGCATGTGCGCATGCCCCAGCACTGCAAGAACGGCCAGGCGGTTGCCGAGTTCCTCTCGACGCATCCTAAGATCCGTTTCGTCCGCTACCCCCGGTCTGCCGGGCGACCCCAATCACGAGCTGGCGCTGAAGTACCTGCCGAACGGTTCGTGCGGTGTGGTGAGCTTCGGCTTCACTGGCGGTCGTGCGGCCGCCGAGCAGTTCATGAAGAACCTGCAGCTCGCCCAGATCGCCACGCACGTTGCCGACGCGCGCACCTGCTGTTTGCACCCCGCGAACGCCACGCACCGCCAGATGAACGACGACGAGCTCGCCGCCTGCGGTATCGAGCCCGATATGGTGCGCCTGTCGTGCGGCATCGAGTCGGTGGAGGACCTGCTCGCCGATGTGGAGCAGGCGCTGGAGCGCATCTAGGGGGCTCGGCGCGCGCCGGCTCGGTTGCGGGGCGCTGGGCTGCTTGCGCGCCGCTGCCCGTGCGCACGAGCACCTGGTGAGCGTTGCCGCCTGCATGCGCGGGCACCCGATGCGCGGTGGGGCCCGCACGAACCGCCGTCGGCAACGCACCCGCGCCTGCAAAGCGCCCTGTGTACGTGCGCCGTGCTTCGACGGCACGCCGTCCGGGGGCTCGGCACCGGGTTCCTGCCGGACCCGCGCACCATCGTTGGAAAGAAGCGGTGCTCGCCTGGCACCGCTCGCATATCGAGGAGGTCCTATCCATGTCGTTTGCTG
>ENA-OQMN01000140-OQMN01000140.1-human-gut-metagenome-genome-assembly--contig:-NODE-140-length-20067-cov-3.529789_pt1 | contig 20067 bp, 17 predicted proteins | sample MGYA00242765_ERZ504861 | MGnify/ENA primary metagenome ERZ504861 (study PRJEB26092, sample SAMD00036417) | human gut metagenome | host: Homo sapiens | study: EMG produced TPA metagenomics assembly of... | reverse complement strand
ACCCATCATGCAGGATAACGATATGCGCGAGAAGCTGACGAAGATCATCGAAGCCTACGAGGATGTGCAGGCGAAGATGGGCGATCCGGCAGTCCTCGCAGATCAGAAGGAATACAACCGCCTGGCCAAAGAGTACGCCAACCAGGGGTCCTCTGGCGAAGAAGGCGCGCGAGTACGTGCAGGCGGCCGACGATCTGGCCGAAGCCAGGGAGATGCTGGCCGATCCGGACATGAAGGAATTCGCGTTGGAGGAAATCGCCGGCATCGAGGCGAAGCTGCCGGCGCTCGAAGAGGATATCAAGTTCATGCTGATCCCGGCCGACCCGGCCGACGACAAGGACATCATCGTAGAGATCCGCGCAGCTGCCGGCGGCGACGAGGCGGCCATCTTCGCGGGCGAGCTGTACAAGATGTACGAGCGGTTCGCGAGCGCGCAAGGCTGGAAGACCGAGACGATGGACATGTCGGCCTCCGAAGCCGGCGGCTTCAAGGAGATCCAGTTCAAGGTCAAAGGCGACCACGTGTACTCGGTCATGAAGTTCGAGAGCGGCGTGCACCGCGTGCAACGCGTTCCCGAAGACCGAGAGCCAGGGCCGCATCCACACCTCCACGGCCACCGTGGCCGTGCTGCCCGAGGCCGACGAGGTGGAGGTCGAGATCAACGAGAACGATCTGCGCATCGACGTGTACCGCGCCGGCGGCCCGGGCGGCCAGTGCGTGAACACCACCTACTCGGCGGTGCGCATCACCCACCTGCCCACGAACACCGTGGTGCAGTCCCAGGAGCAGCGCTCCCAGATTCAGAACCGCGAAGTCTGCATGCAGATGCTGCGTGCGCGCCTGTACGAGATGGAGCTTGAGCGCCAGCAGGCCGAGCTGGGCGCCGAGCGCTCCGCGCAGATCGGGCGCGGCAACCGCTCGGAGAAGATCCGCACGTACAATCAGCCGCAGGATCGCGTGACCGACCACCGCATCGGGTTCAACTCCACCTACAACAGCGTGCTTCTGGGCGATCAGCTCAGCAGTGTGATCGATGCGCTCGCCGCCGCCGACCGCGCGGCCAAGCTCGCCGCCACGGTGTGAGTCTGACCGTCCCATGTGCGCGGGCCTGTGGGGAGCCGGTTTGATTGCCGCGCGCATGCGTGCGGGTTTGTAGAAGGGGCCGCTCGTATCCAGTCGTCAAGGCGTCGCGTTCGAAGAGCCGCGCATCTCGTGTTTCGAGGTGCGCGGTTTTGCTGTTAGGGGGTTGTTGTGGCGGCATCGATGAGTGGGCTGGGACGTGAGTAATGGTGAGGGGTGCCGGTCTAGGGCTCGGCGAGTTGATGGGACGCGGTGCTGTGCGGCGCCGAGTTTGGAGCCAGCTGGCTGTTGGAGCGAGGAGACCGAACGGCAGGTTGAATGTTGGGGGCGGGGCCAGATACGCGGCAAGCTGATTGTTGGGGAGGAGTCGGCTCGCCGGCAAGCTGGCGGTAAGGTTGCGCACGGTACTGTTTACCGAGCGTTTAATTTGGACCGGAAAGCGCGTAAAACGGCGTTGTCGAGATAGGCGCGCATCGGGTGCCGTAGAATCGCTTTCGAGCAACACGGGAAACGGAGCTGCCATGTCGAACGAGATCTGGACCATCAAGCGCTGCCTGGATTGGACGCGTGAATATCTGGGGGACAAGGGCGATGAGCGCCCGCGGCTTTCGGCTGAGTGGCTGCTGTCGAACGTGACCGGGCTGACGCGCACCGAGCTGTATATGAGTTTCGATAAACCCCTGGCTCAAGAGGAGTTGGCTGCCATGCATGCGGCGGTGGTACGGCGTGCGAAGGGCGAGCCGCTGCAGTATATCGTGGGGCAGACGAGCTTTCGCATGATCGATGTGGCCTGTGAGCCCGGGGTGCTCATCCCTCGTCCTGAGACAGAGCTGCTGGTTGAGGAAGTGCTGAAGTTCCTCGACGGCGAGGTGCTGGGCGCGCCTGCGGTGGCTCGTCCGCGCGTTGAGCTGCCATGGAACAGCGAGGTGGAGGCCGCCCGGCGTGCGGAGGAAGCAGCGCGCGCTGGCCGCGGCGAAGGGGCTGCCTGGGACGGCGACGGTGCCGAGGGCAATGCCGGGAACGCGGCTGATGGCGTCGTCGAATCGGGGGCCGACGCTGGTCGGGATGCCTCTGCACGGGGGTTGGGCGATGGCTGTGCGCGACCTGCGGACGCGGATGGCGATGTCGCTCGCGCCGCGAGGCTTGTGCCGGACGATGCCGCCGGTGATGATACCGGGCTGGCGGCAGGCGATGCCGCCGCTGTTGGCGAGACGCGAAGTGGCGATGCGGCAGGTTGTCGAGATGCCGTTGCGGGTGCGGACGGATCCGAGCCCGCAGAGATGGCGCCGGGGGCTTGCGCGCGTGTGCTGGAGGTCGGGTGCGGCACGGGGTGCATCTCGCTGTCGCTTGCCCATGAACGCTCGGGCAAGGTTGTGTGCGTGGCGACCGATATCGAGCCGCGGGCCGTAGCGCTCGCGCAGAAGAACCGTGCGGCGCTGGGCATCGATGCGAAGGCGGTTGATATTCGCCTGGGCAATCTGGTGTCGCCGCTCGACCGCGAGACGGAGTGGGGCACCTTCGACGTGCTGGTTTCGAACCCGCCTTACATTCCGCATGCGGTCATGCGGGAGCTTCCGCATGAGGTGGTGGATTTCGAGCCGTCGCTGGCACTTGACGGAGGCGACGACGGGCTCGACATATTCCGCCGCTTGGTGAGGGCTGCTCCGGCCATGCTGCGCCCCGGGGGGTTGCTTGCCTGTGAGCTGTTCGAGGGGCATGTGGACGAGGCGGCAGAACTGTGCCGCACGGCGGGCATGGTCGACGTGCGTGTGGTGCGCGACCTGGCGGATCGCCCGCGCATCGTGTTGGCGCGCGTGGCGCAGGCGGCGCGGTGTTAAGCTGATGCTTGGTGCGGAACGGGGTGCGAGCCGCTGCTCGCCGATGTTTCGCGTTGCCCGGTGCGCGGATTGAGGATGGTGTGCGATGCAGTTCAATTTCACCGATGTAATCGATCGAGAGGGCCGCGATGCGCTTGCGCTCGATGCCAAGGCGGCGATCGCGATCGGGGAGCCTGGGCCCGCGCGACACGGTGATCGACGAGGGGTTCGACGTGATCCCTATGTGGGTGGCGGACATGAATTACGCCACGGCGCCGTCGGTGACGCGTGCCCTGCATGAGCGGGTCGATCATCCGTGCTTTGGGTACTTTCAGCCCACGGATACATATTTCGACAGTATTATCGATTGGCATCGCGTGCGCAACGGTGTTGAGGGCATGAAGCCCGAGCATATCGGCTACGAGAATGGTGTGCTCGGCGGCGTGGTTTCAGCGCTGGGGGTGCTGTGCTCCCGCGGCGATAAGGTGCTGGTGCACAGTCCGACGTACGTTGGATTTACCCATACGCTGGAAAACAACGGGTACGAGATTGTGCACAGCCCGCTTGAGCGGGACGCCGGGGGCGTGTGGCGCATGGATTTCGAGGACATGGAGCGCCGAATTGAGCGCGAGGGGATTCATGCGGCGATTTTCTGCTCGCCGCATAACCCGACCGGGCGTGTATGGGAACGCTGGGAGATCGAGCGGGCGATGGATATCTTCCGCCGGCATGATGTGTTCGTGATCTCGGATGAGATCTGGTCGGATATCGTGTTGCCCGGTTTTGCACATGTGCCGACGCAGAGCGTGTCGGATGATGCGCGCATGCGCACGGTCGCCCTCTACGCGCCGAGCAAGACGTTCAACTTGGCGGGCCTTGTGGGCAGCTACCATGTGATTTACAACGATTGGTTGCGTGGGCGCATCGAGAAGGAATCGAGCTTGTCGCACTACAACAGCATGAACGTGCTGTCGATGCATGCCCTGCTGGGTGCGTATTGCGCCGAGGGGGCGGCGTGGGTCGATGAGCTGCGGCAGGTGATTGATGCGAACGTGTCCTTTGCGTGCGATGTGATCGGGCGCCGGTTTGATGGGGTGGGCGCGGCGCGCCCGCAGGGAACCTACATGCTGTTTTTGGATTGCGAGCGCTGGTGCACGGAGCGCCGCATGAGCATGGACGACCTGTTGCGCGCAGGCGTGCGCGTGGGCGTGCTGTGGCAGGACGGCCGCGCGTTCGGCGGCGCGTGGACGATTCGGATGAATCTCGCGTTGCCGTTTGCGCGGCTGCAGGAGGCGTTCGGACGCCTGGGCCGGTACGTGTTCAACGCGTCGTAGGGGATGCATATGAGCCAGAGTGACCTGCTTGAGCTTGAGGGATTCCCACCAAGCCGGCTATCGGTGCGGCATGTTGGCCTAGAGGCTCGCGGCGCGCTCTGGCCATGCAGCTTGCGTTGCTTCGGGACTTGTTCTGCCGCACTGCTCGGCTGCAGTCTGACAGGGCCCTGGTTTTGTCGTCCGCACGACTTCGGTTCGTGTGGTGGCCGGCTGCTTGACGAGAGTTCGTGAATGGGGAAGCGTGCCTGGGCCGTGTGCAGCAAGGGACTGAACTGAGCTCGTGCCGCACAGAAAGGGTTCGTGTTTAGACCGTCCGTGCAGAAAAGGTTCGTGTTCTGTCCATCCAGGGCCGTTTTTGGCTTCTAAATGGACGGGGGACGAACCCGGGATACGCCGATGGACGGAAACCGAACCCGGGATGCGCCGATGGACGAGAGGCGAACCCGGGAAACGGGGTCGATGAGTGAAGGTCGGGCTTGGGATACGCCGATGGACGGAAACCGAACCCGGGATGCGCTGAAAGGAGAAGTTTGCATCTGGGATGATTCGGCTTGCAGCGTTCGGGCCTGAAAAAGGTCGCAGGCGATAAGGGGCCTGTCCGGCCCACCGCTCTGTGCGGCGTGCGGACAGGCCCCTTGGCTGCGTAGATACCCTTTTAGTTGCAGATGGGCCCGCGGCGGGAATCGTTGCCCTTTTGGTTGCAGCCGGGCCCGCGGCGGGAATCGTTGCCCTTTTGGTTGCAGGTGGACCTGCAGCGGGAATCCGGCGAAGAGGCTATCGAGCCCGTGGCGCCGCTGCCGGCAGCGAGCCCGGTGCGCTGCCGTGTGCGGACCCGAGCCCGTGGCGCCGTCGCTGGCGGGCCCGAGTTCACGGCGGCGCTGGTGCCGGGCGTGAATTCGTCGTTAGGCCAGCAGGGCGGCGACACTGCCGAGGGTGGGCTCGAAGGAAACACCGCGCACCTCGTAATCGGGCTGCTCACGCGTGACCTTCATCGCATCGCGCACCAGATCGCCGGCGAAGGTGACGGCGTCTTCCAGCTCGCGACCCGCGTAGATGGCCGCTGTGAGGCCGCTGGCGAACAGGTCGCCGGTGCCATGCAGCATGTATGGCAGAAGCTCGCTGGACACTTCGCGGACCGCGCCCCCGTCTGCGGCGGTGGCGATGTAGTTGCGAATGACCGCCTCGCCCTCGTGCACCACGCCCTTGAGGACGACCGCCTTCGCGCCCATCTCGAGCAGCTGCGAGGCGTTTTTCTGCACGAACTGCTCGTCCACATCCTGACCCTGGTAGGGGATGCCGGTCAGAATGGACGCCTCGGTGAGGTTCGGGGTCAGCACGTCGGCGCCGTCAACCAGCCCGGCCATGGCCTCGCACAGCTCGTCGGTGTAGGTGGGGTACTTCACGCCGCCGTCGCCCATCACCGGGTCAACGATGTGCAGCGCATGCGGATACTCGCGGTACAGGCGCTGGATGACGGCCACCTGGTCGGCTGAGCCGAGGAAGCCGGAGTAGATGCCGTCCAGGTCGATGTGCTCCTCGCGCCAGGCGTCGAGGTAGTCGTTGAGCATCTCGGTGGTGTCGTGCATGTAGAAGACGGGGAACTTGGTGTGGGCGCTGAACAGGGCCGTGGGCACCGGGCATACGTCGATGCCGGCGGCGCTGAGCACCGGGATCGCGACGCCGAGCGAGCACTTGCCGTAGCCGCACATGTCATGCACGGCTGCCACGCGCGGGATGTACGCGCCTTCACGCTGATAGAGTTTGGTCATGATGATTCCTTTCCGCGGACTTATGGACCAGCGTACGCCACCCAGCATAGAGCTTTTTGCGCGCCCGTGCATGCGGCCGCGCCGAATGCGAACGAAGTTGAAACAATCGCGGGGCGGTTCGCTTGGACCCAGGGGGCGGTGCGTGCGGGGCGGTGCGTTCGGGCATGGCGCTGGTGCCCAGGGCAGGGTGCCCGGTGCCCGGGGCAAGGTGCCGCCTGGGTTGAGGTGCCGATGCGTGCGAGGCAAGTCGTTCGGACCCAGCGCCGATGCGAGCCGGTCATGCTCCGCGTGCTTCCGGCCTGCGCATTTGTCGCCGAATTCTCTCGGCTTGGCAACAAAATTGCCCGTGCCCGCTCGCAAGGGCGTATCATGGCAGGTAACGATGCATTTTGCGCGCCCTGTGCGCGACAACGACCGAAAGAAGGTTGGCACCATGGCAAACGTACACGAGCTGCTCGACACATGGATTGAGCACGTGGATGATCCCGAGCTGCTGCAGGAGCTGACGCAGCTCAAGGAGGCGGGCGACGAGGAGGCCATCACCGACGCCTTCTTCCAGGACCTGGCGTTCGGCACCGCCGGCCTGCGCGGCACCATCGGCGCGGGCACCAAACCGCATGAACATCTACACCGTGGGTCGCGCCACGCACGGGGTTTGCCGACTACCTGGTGAAGCACTTCGAGAATCCGTGCGTGGCGATCGCGCGCGACAGCCGCAATAAAGGCGAGCTGTTCGTGAAGACCACGGCGGCGATCCTGGCCGCCAACGGCGTGACCTCATACGTGTACCCCAAGATCTCGCCGGTCCCCACCCTGTCGTGGGCGGTGCGCTTCCTCAACTGCTCCGGCGGCATCTGCATGACGGCCAGCCACAACCCCGCACCCTATAACGGCTACAAGGCCTACGGCCCGGACGGCTGCCAGATCACCAGCGAGGCGGCGGCTGCCATCTCGGCTGCCATGGAGGCGACCGACCCCTTTGCCGACGTCAAGTCCATGGAGTTCGACGAGGCGGTGGCCCAGGGATTGGTGAAGTGGATCGACGATGCGGTCCTGGATGCCTACTACGACGCCGTGCTCGCCCAGTCGGTGAACAACCTGAGCGAGGACGAGATCGCCGCGGCCCCGCTCAAACTCGTGTACACCCCGCTCAACGGCACCGGCCTCATCCCGGTGACGAGCGTGCTCGACCGCGCGGGTATCACGGACGTGACGGTTGTGCCCGAGCAGCGCGACCCGGACGGCGACTTCCCCACCTGCCCGTATCCGAACCCCGAGATCCGCGAGGCCATGCAGAAGGGCATCGACCTGTGCGAGCAGGTGCACCCCGACCTGCTGCTCGCAACCGACCCGGATGCCGATCGCGTGGGCGTTGCCTGCGCCGACGGCGACGACTACACGCTGCTCACGGGCAACGAGATGGGCGTGCTGCTGCTCGACTACATCTGCAAGATGCGCGCGGAGCGCGGCGAGGACCTGGCGAGCAAGGTTGCCGTCACCACGATCGTGTCCTCCTCGATGGTGGATGCGCTCGCTGCCGAGTACGGCTTTGAGCTGCGCCGCTGCCTGACCGGCTTCAAGTACATCGGCGACATCATCACCTCTCTGTCCGACGCCGGCGAGGTCGACCGCTTCATCTTCGGGTTCGAGGAGTCCTACGGGTACCTCTCGGGCGACCATGTGCGCGACAAGGACGCCGTCAACGCGAGCCTGCTGATCTGCCAGATGGCCCAGTACTACAAGCTGCAGGGCAAAAACCTGGTCGAGGCCATGCGCGCGCTGTACGAGCGCTACGGGTACTACCACAACCGGACGATCTCGCTGAGCTATCCGGGCGCCGAGGGCGCGGGCAAGATGGCCGGCATCATGCGCACGCTGCGCGAGAACCCGCCTGCCGAGATCGCCGGATCTGCGGTTGAGGCCGTGGTGGATTACGCAACGGGCGTGAACGGCCTGCCGACGGCCGACGTGGTGGAGTTCGATCTTGCGGGCGGCAACAAGGCCATTGTGCGCCCCTCGGGCACCGAGCCCAAGATCAAGCTGTATGTCTTCGCCAAGGGCGCCGATGCCGCCGAGGCCGATGCGCTGATGGACGCGATCGAGGAAGCCGGCCGCAAGCTGCTGTCGTAGCGCCCCCGCCTAGAGGCCGCTCACCAGGCGGGCTCGTCTGATGGCCGCCGAGACGCGTGCCTTGAGGAGGTCGAGCTCTTCGGGCGTGATGCTGTCGGCCAAAGAGAGGCGCAGGGCCCCGGCGGCGCGCGCGGGGTCGATGCCGAGCGCGAGCAGGACGTGCGAGGGCTCGGTTGAACCCGACGAGCAGGCCGATCCGGTGGCCGCGGCCACGCCGGCGCGGTCGAGCAGGACGGTGAGCAGGTCGCCGTCGACGCCGCCGCAGACAAACGATGCGATGGAGGGGAGCCGCGCGGGAAGGGCGGCGCCGGCAACGCTGGAGGTGCCGGCGCCGCAGACGGTACGTGCGGTACCAGCGGTGCACGGCGAGCCCGCGCTGCCGTTCACATTGCCGCAGGCGGGTCCGGTGAGCTGGACATCGGGGCAGGTGCCGAGGATGTGCGCCACCAGGCCATCGCGCGCCTGGGCTACGCGCTCCATGCGCGCGTCCAGGCCGTCGCATGCCTCCGTGAGCGCTGTCGCCATGCCGACGATGCCCGCAACGTTCTCGGTGCCGGCGCGCAGGCCACTCTCCTGCGCGCCCCCGGCGATGAGCGGCGGCAGGTCGATCCCATGCTTGATCCATAGAGCTCCGGTGCCTTTGGGGCCGTGGAACTTGTGTCCGGAGATCGAGAGCGCATCGACTCCCAGCGCGGCAACGTCGACGGGGATGTGGCCAGCTGCCTGCACCGCGTCGGTGTGGAAGGGCGCGCCGTGCGCATGCGCGATGCGCGCCATCTCGGCGATGTTTTGGACGGTGCCCACCTCGTTGTTGGCGAGCATGACAGAAACCAGGGCCGTTGCCGCGATAGGGCAGCCCGCGGAATCGTCTCGTGCGGGGATGGTGCCAGCAAGGGGCCGGCTCGCCGGGGATCCGTACGCACTGTCGCCGGCGGTGCCCTCGCCTTGCTCGCCCGCGTTCGCCACATCTGACAATCCCGCGCCGGCCTCGTCCGCGGCGGCGCGCTCGTTGGCCACCAGCGCCTCTTCCAGCGCGGCGGCGTCCACGCAGCCCGCAGCGTTAACCGGCAGGTACGTAACGTGCACGCCATCCGCTTCAAGGGCGCGGCAGCAGTTGAGCACAGCGTGGTGTTCGATGGCACTCGTGATGATGCGCACGGTGGCCCCGCGCCCGTGGCGCGCACGGAAACGCTGGGCTGCCCCGCGCAGCGCCCAGTTGTCCGCCTCGGTTCCGCTGCTGGTGAAATGGACCTCGCGCGCATCTGCAGCCCCGAGGGCGCGCGCGACCGCCTCGCGGGCTTCTTCGAGCGCCGCTGCTGCGTTGCGGGCACGCCGATGCACGCCGCTCGGATTGCCGAACTCGTCGGTGAGATAGGGCATCATGGCCGCCAGCGCCGTGGGCGACAGCGGCGTGGTCGCCGCATTGTCGGCGTAGATATAGGGCTCGTCCACGCGCTACCTCAACAGGAAAAACCAGACGAGCGCCAATGCGATGGCGGCGAGGATCAGCACGGCGAGAATGTGGCGCATGCGGCGCTGCTGCCGGTCGCGCTTGGTGGTGAAGATGCGCTTGCCACCATGCGGGGTGGACAGGTAGCGCCCCGTTTTGATCTCGCCGTGCTTCCGCCGGGGGCCCAGGTCGCGACCGCGATGCGGACCGTGAGCGCTCGCGGGGCCGCCCTCCGCATGCTCGTTTTGGCGGACGCACAGCGTGGAGCTGTTGGGCGGGATGCGGCCGCCGTTGTTCGTCGGCGGAAGGTATTCGGGGTCGCTCGTGGCGGTCCCCATATGCTTGCGCGGCTTAGCGCCGTATGCTGGCCGAGGGCTCGTGCCGCCCCCGTACTCCCGCTCGTCCATAGGAAACCTCGATCATCGTGGCGTCTTGTTTGCCCCTATTGTATGGAGCTGGCCGCTTGCGCGCGCCGGCTCCTCCATCCGTGCACCGCCTCTTCATCACACCATCACGCCTGCACTGCGGCCTCTGAGCGGGCCGGGGGATGCGTATAATGGATAGGCAACGCCAACGCACAAGATATCGAGGGGAAATGCCATGACTCTTGAGGTCACTGCCTCCAATCGCGCATCGGAGAGGGTTGACGACGACCAGCTGCACGAGGAATGCGGTGTATTCGGCGTATGGGCGCCGGGCCGCGATGCCGCGCGGCTGACGTACTTCGGTCTGCGCGCGCTGCAGCACCGCGGGCAGGAGTCCGCGGGTATCGCGGTGGGCGACGGCGGCACGGTGATGGTCCGCAAGGATCTCGGCCTGATCGATCGCGTGTTCACCGGGGCCGATTTGGCGGCCCTGCCGGGTGATTTGGCGGTGGGGCACGTGCGCTACGGCACGGCCGGCGCCAAGAGCTGGGAGGCCGCGCAGCCGCATCTGTCCACGATCGGCGAGGTCATCGTGGCCCTGGCGCATAACGGAACGCTCGTCAACACCGACGATTTGCGTCGCCAGCTGATCGAGCTGGGTGTGCCGTTTCTCTCGAATTCCGATTCCGAGGTGGCCGTCAAGCTGATCGGCTACTTCACCCAGGAGACCCATCACCTGCGCGAGGGCATCCGCAAGACCATGGAGCTGCTCGAGGGCGGCTACGCCATGACGCTGATCAACGAGGAGGCGCTTTACGCCTTCCGCGACCCGCACGGCATTCGCCCGCTGGTGCTGGGCCGCCTGACCGATAGCGAGGGCCTGGCCGGGGCCGACGCCATGGCCGCCGCCGCGGTGCTGCCCTCCGAGGGGGCGAGTGCCGAGGCGCTGGCTGCCGCCGCACCCGCGGCGGGTCGGGGCGAGGCGCAGGCGGCGTTTGGCTGGGTTGTTGCTTCGGAGACCTGCGCGCTCGACATCGTGGGCGCCGAGTATGTGCGCGACATCCGCCCGGGCGAGATCTTGCGCATCAGCGCCGCGGGCCTGGTGTCCGAGCAGGGCGTGCCGGCGGCCGAGCAGGAGGCGCAGTGCGTGTTCGAGCAGGTGTACTTCGCCCGTCCGGACTCGCTGATGGGCGGCAAGTCGGTGTATGCCTGCCGCTATGACATGGGCCGCATGCTGGCGCGCGAGAACCCCGTCGAGGCCGACATGGTGATCGGCGTGCCGGACTCGGGCCTGCCTCCGGCGGAGGGCTACGCGCACGAGAGCGGCATTCCGTTCGGCGAGGGCCTCATCAAGAACCGCTACGTGGCGCGTACCTTCATCGAGCCCACGCAGGAGCTGCGTGCCATGGGCGTGCGCATGAAGCTCAACCCGCTGCGCGACAACATCGCCGGCAAGCGCCTCGTGGTCATCGATGACTCGATCGTGCGCGGCACCACCATGGTGCAGCTCGTCCGCATGCTGCGCCAGGCCGGCGCGCGCGAGATCCACGTGCGCATCAACTCGCCCGAGGTCGTGTGGCCGTGCTTCTACGGCATCGATACCGACGTGCAGTCGCAGCTGATCTCGGCGAACAAGAGCGTGGACGAGATTTGCTCGTTCATCGGGGCCGATTCGCTGGGATTCCTGTCGGTTGAGGGCCTGCTGCAGTGCGTGCCCGCCGGTGGGTACTGCCGGGCGTGTTTCACGGGCGAGTACCCCGTGGCCATCCCCGAGAGCTTCAGCCGCGGCAAGTTCCTCGACGGCTATGAGCCGGTGTTCCAGGCCCCGGCGCGTCCGATCGGCGCGCGTGCGGTCGAAGAGGCGGAGCGCGACCGGAGCTGGGAGCGGCGCAACGAGGCATAGGGGCTGGTTGCGCAGGGGCTGCAGGCGGCGGTTCGCATCGTCGCGTGCAGCCCCTGATTGGTATGCGGGCTCTTCGCCTCCGGCCCGCCCGGGCTTACGCAGCGGATGTGCTGAGCGCGTCCGCCAGGGCCCATTGCCAGGCGGGAATCACCTCGATCGCTCCTTCCGGTACGGTCAGGCTTGCCCGTTCGCGCAGCGTGATCACCAGGCCCGTGGGAGAGTTGGCAAAGCGCATGGCCGCTGCCAGGGAACCCAGTTCGCGCGTGCGCGTCTTATCGGCCGTCATGTCAACGGTTACTTGGATAAGGCCGTACGCTTCCGCTGAAAGCGCGTCTCCCACTACGAAGTCAACCTTCTCGCGCTTGGCGCTGGGAAGCGTCAGTGAGCATACCGTATCGATGCGTCCGCGGGCGCATCGCCGGGCGAGCTCGTTGTACACGGCGGTTTCAAGGCGCTTGCCCAGATCTTGCTGGCTTGCTCGCGAAACCGCATGGGCCATGCCCGCATCCACCGCATAGACTTTTTTGATCGCGGTGGTTGATGGCGCAAACGAGGTGGAGTGCTCAGCCACGCTGTCATAGAGATGGGCCTGCTCAAGCAGGCGCACGACTTCGCTCACCGTTTCCCAGCTGGTTTGGTATCCCACGGAGCGCAGGCTGGATACCAAGCTGTTAACCGAAAGCTCGCACCCGGTGTTGCGCAGGCCGTACAGCGCGACCTGATTGGCGAGGTCGATGCCGGCACGCGGGTATCGATCGACCACGTCCCGTGCTACTACATCGCGCGCGTATGTTTGCAGCAGCGCGATGCGCCCTGCTGCCGGCATGTGCTGGGTGCCGGGGAAGCCTCCTTCAACGAGATAGCGATCGAACGCCGCCTCAAGGGTGGTGCGCGTTTGCGGAGATACCGTGCCCGCGCGGTCCAGCTCGTTCGCCGAGGGGGCGTCTATATCGTTGAACTGGCAGAACTCCCTGAACGAGAGTGGCCGCATGGGATGCTCGAGCAGCCTGCCTCGAAAGCGACTGGCGATCTCGTCGGCGGAGAGCTTTGATGACGAGCCGGTCACCACCAGCGTCACGCGTTCGCGTTCGGCAACGCGTTGGCAGAAGCCTTCCCATCCATCGGCCTCCTGCACCTCGTCCAAGAACAGATAGCAGCCCTGCGTTCGAGCTTCCGGAACTTGGCGCCAGTATTCTTCAACAATGTCGTTGAGCAAGGTTGAGGAAGCGGGGCGCAGTCGGTCGTCTGCGAAATTGAAGTAGAAGATGCGGTTGCGCGGAACGTTGGCATGAAGCAGCTGCTGTATGAGCTGGAAGGCGTAGAACGTCTTGCCGCAGCGGCGGATGCCGGTGATGGCATGCACCAAGTTGAACGGTTGAGGGGCGGGCAGGGAATCGATGCCGCCGATGCGCGGAATCAGCGGCGGCGCATCGAATGCACGTGCTTCCTGCACCAGCGCGGCGTAATCGATGGGCGTGGGCGACATGGCACGCTCCTTTCTCTATATGCTTAGTATAGATACTTCTCGCCAATAAAGAGAAGTTTAAGCGAAAACTTCTCTTTATTGGCGAGAAGTTGCTGCCATATCTTCTTGCGAATGACGAGAAGCGGGCGGCACGCGTGGCGTTGGGCACGCGGCGGCGCTGCGGGTTGCGCGGCATCAGCACCGAAGAGCGCCGCCCTGCTATCATGGGGTGCGTAGCCTTACGACCGAGGAAAGGATCGCCCATGAGCGAGGCACCCAAGCATGTAACCTACGAGGACGCGGGGGTGGATACCGCCGAGGGCGGCCGCGCGGTCGATGCCATCAAGCAGATGGTTGCCGCCACGAACCGACCCGAGGTCATCGGCGGCATCGGCGGCTTCGGCGGCCTGTTCTCCGCCGCCGCGCTCAAGGATATGGAAGACCCGATTCTCATTTCGGGCACCGACGGCGTGGGCACCAAGCTCGTGCTTGCCCAGATTCTCGATCGCCACGAGACGGTGGGTCAGGACCTTGTTGCCATGTGCGTGAATGACATCCTCGCCTCCGGTGCCGAGCCGCTGTTCTTCCTCGACTACGTGGCCATCGGCCATATCGAGGCCGAGCATATGGTCAAGATCGTGCGCGGCGTGGCCGACGGCTGCAAGCTCGCGGGCTGCGCGCTCGTGGGCGGCGAGATGGCCGAGCATCCCGGCGTCATGCGCCCGGACGACTACGATATGGCCGGCTTCACCGTGGGCGTCGTCGACCGCCCCAAGATGCTCGATCCCGCGCATGTGCGACCGGATGACGCCATCATCGGCCTGCCGAGCACCGGCGTGCACTCCAACGGCTACTCGCTCGTGCGCCGCGTAATCGGCGTGGACGGCATCGTTCCCGGCACGCCCGAGGCGGCCGCCAAGAAGGCCGAGCTCGAGGCAACCGAGGTCGCGCCCGGTCTCAGCCTGGCCGATGCGCTGCTCGCGCCCACCCGCATCTATGTGAAGCCCATCCTCGAGCTGCTGCGCTCCGAGGCAGGCGCGCATATCCACGCCATCGCGCACATCACCGGCGGTGGCATCACCGAGAACCTCAACCGCGCGCTGGCCGCCGACGTCGATGCCGTGGTCGAGCGCGACGGTGCGCGCATGGGCTGGGACGTTCCGCCTGTCATCACCTACATCGCCGAGCAGGCCGGCCTTACGCCTGCCGAGGCCTGCAAGACCTTCAACATGGGCGCCGGCCTCATGATCATCGTGCCGGCCGAGCAGGAGGCCGCGGTGACCGAGGCGCTCGTGGCGCTCGGCGAGCAGCCCTTCCACGTGGGCACCTGCGTGGCCGGTTCCGGCGAGGTGACCTATGCCGACGAGCGCTAACGACCAGGCGCGCGCCGCAGCCGACGAGGAGTACCGCCGCTTGGTCGAGGCCGCCGGCTTGGGCCCCGAGGCCCTGCCGAGCGAGGCGTTTTTCAGCAGCGCGGCCGAGCGCGAGGTCGAGGCGGGCAACGGCGCCGTTGCCGCCGCACCGCTCACCAGTAACGACTTGCAGGAGCAGCGCGCGGCCACGCCGGCAGGTGAACGCGCGCCCTTGCCGATCGGCGTGCTGCTGTCCGGTTCGGGCACCAACCTCCAGGCGCTCATCGACGCCATCGAGGCCGGCACCCTCAACGCCGAGATCAAGCTCGTGGTGGCGAGCCGCCCCTCGGCGTTCGGCCTGAAACGCGCCGAGGAGGCGGGCATCCAAACGCTCACCTTGTCCAAGGAGATGTACGCCGACCCCATCCAGGCCGATGAGGTCATCGCCGGCGAGCTGTACCGCGCGGGCGTGGCCTACGTGGTCATGGCCGGCTACATGCGCAAGGTTCATGCGCCGCTGCTCGCCACGTTCCCGAATCGCGTGATCAACATTCACCCGGCGCTGCTGCCGAGCTTCACGGGCGCTCACGGCATCCAGGATGCCTTCGACCGCGGGGTCAAGGTGACGGGTGTGACGGTGCACATTGCCAACGCCGTGTACGACATGGGCCCCATCATCGCCCAGCGTGCGCTCGCGGTTGAGGAGGGCTGGGACGTCGAGGCGCTCGAGGAGCATATCCACGCCGTCGAGCACGTGCTCTATCCCGAGGTCATCCAGCTGCTCGCCGACGGCCGGGTGTACGTGCGCCCCAACCTAACGGTGGCTATCTCCTAAACGCCTGGTTGTGCGCCCGGGCGCCGCGTGCCTCCGCGGTGCCCGGGCGTTTTGTGCGCAGGCGGCATATGTGCATGTTGACGCACGCTTAATGTGGGAGAATACGAGCAGCTGCACTGTTGGAATCCGAAAGGCTCTGTTCATGGCTATCAAGAATCATCCCGCGCGGAAGAGCGCGAAAATCAAGCGCGACCCCGTGCCCGAGGCCGAGAAGGCCGCCCCGTCGAAGGGCGCGCGCAAAAAGCAGGCGAAGGACAAGCTCTCCCGCACCGGTAAGATCATCCTGGTGGTAATCGGCGTTGCTGCCATGCTGCTGTCGGTGACCGCCATGGCGTGCTCGGGCGTGCTGAACCAGGCCACGAACCAGACCGACTACACGCTCACCGGCGGCGTGGCCGCCACGGTGAACGGCGTGAACATCAAAGAGGACACCATCACCGAGCAGATCATGAGCACGCGCACCTCGCTCGGCAAGACCGATGACAAGGACTGGGCCCAGTACCTGGCCGACCAGGGCCAGACCCCGGAGAGCTACCGCGAGAGCGTGATTCGCAGCTATGCGAGCCAGTACCTGCTCACGGCAGCTGAGAAGGAGTACAACGTCAGCGTGAGCAACGACGACGTGCAGAAGGCGTGGGACGATGCCGTGTCGAGCTATGGCGGCGACGAGAAAACCTTCGAGGAGCTGCTCTCCCAGATGGGCTACGACAAGAGCTCCTACCAGGAGAGCCTGAAAAGCCAGCTCGCCCAGCAGAAGCTCAAGGAGGCCGTGGCGCCCGAGAAGGAGCCCACCGACGACGAGATCCTCGCCTACATCAACGAGAACCTCTCCACCTACAACGACGCCCGCCGCTCCTCGCACATCCTGATCAAGGTTGCCTCCGACGCCAGCGAGGAGGACGACGCCAAGGCGAAGGCCACCGCGCAGGAGGCCCTCGACAAGATCAACTCCGGCGAGCTGTCGTTCGAGGACGCGGCCAAGAAGTATTCCGAGGACTCCTCCAAGGACGACGGCGGCGATGTGGGCTGGGACAAGCTCACCACCTTCGTGACCGAGTACCAGGATGCCCTGAACGCGCTGTCCAAGGACCAGGTGAGCGGTCTGGTGAAGACCACCTACGGCTACCACATCATCAAGTGCACGGACTACTTCCACGTGGACAGCTCGGTGACCTCGGTCGATCAGATCCCGAGCGATCTGAAGAAGAGCATCGTGAGCACCATTAAGAACAAGCAGGTGAGTGCCGATTACAGCACCTGGCTGTCCGACTACACCGACAAGGCCGACATCAAGATCAACGAGATGCCCAGCAACGTGCCGTACAACGTTGATATGAGCACCGTCTCGGCCGGGGACACCGGCTCGGGTTCCACCGCGGGGTCGAGCGCGGAGTAGCCGCCAGCGCGCGCAGGCGCGCTTCGCTTGAAGCGGATGTGACGGCCCCTCGCGCGCAGAGGCGTGCGCGAGGGGCCGCTTTGTATACCATGCGGCTGCCAGGCGCTGTGCGCGCCGGCGGTCGTGCAGATGAAAGGGGATTGACCATGACCTACGACGAGCTGCATGCCGAGATGGTTGCCGCCATGAAGGCGAAGGACAAGGTGCGTCTGAGCGTGACCCGTGTGGTGCTGGGCGAGCTCAAGAACGTGGCCACGCGCGGGGCTGCGCACGACATCACCGAGGAAGAGGTGACCACGCAGGTCAAGCGCACGCTCAAGCAGACGCTCGAGACGCTGGAGATGTCCGAGAAGGCCGGCAACAACGCCGAGCGCACCGAGAATCTGCGCGCGCAGGTGACGGTGCTCGAGAGCCTGCTGCCCGAGCAGGTGTCGGGCGAGGCGCTCGTGGCACTGATCGAGCAGGTGATTGCCGAGACGGGCGCTGCGTCCAAGAAGGACATGGGCCGCGTGATGGGTGCGCTGACGAAGGTGACGAACGGGAACTTCGACAAACCTGCAGCCGCCCGCGAGGTGGGCGCTCGCTTGGCGTAAGGGGCGTGCCGGCACCGCGCCGGCAAGGCGCCGGGGCGGTGCCGGCGAGCGGAGCGCGCTGGTGCCGATGCCGAAGCGGGCGAACGGAGCGATGCGGCGCGTGCGATGGCGTGTCGGCGCGGTGCCAGCGAGGCGCCGGGGCGGTGCTGCCCGCCGCCGCGGTGTCTTGGCGGGTTGCCCACCGTCACGTGTGTTTTCGAACAACTGAATCGGCGATGCCACGCGAAGGCCATCAACGCAGGTTGGTGGCCTTTTGCATGGGGTGCCCAGATGGCGGACGGGCCTGCTTTTCGGCTGCCTTCCGGCGGTTTCTGCCGGTTGAGGGCGCACCGGAGGGTGAGGGCGCGCCCGCTCTGTTGCAGCACCGCATGCTGGGTCACGCGCACGCTAAGGGCATGGGGTCCGGTTTTCTTCAACGGGGCCTTGCGTCTGCTCCATGCGTGTGTATATACTGTACTTATCGAGTATATACACTATACTCGGAAGCGGCAGGGACGGGACGCCGCGCCCGCCGCTATGCCCGGCGCGGGGACGCCTGCGCGGGGCCGGAACGGAAAGGTTTTCGATATCGTGGAAATCATCATCGCAAACTCGAGCGACAAGCCGATTTACGAGCAGATCTCGTCTCAGATCAAAGGGCAGGTCCTCGCTGGAGCGCTTGCGGCGGGCGAGAAGCTGCCGTCCATCCGGGCGCTGGCGAACAGTCTGCGGGTGAGCGTTATCACCACCAAGCGCGCCTACACCGACCTCGAAGCCCAAGGGTTCATCGAGACGGTGCAGGGTAAGGGCAGCTTTGTGGCCGGTGGCAACAAGGAGCTGCTGCGCGAGGAGCGCTTGCGCGAGATCGAGGGGTGGATGCAGCGCGCTGTGGAGGCGGGCAGGTCCATCGGGTTGGCCGATCGCGAGCTCAGCGATATGCTTTCGACCCTCATGGAAGGGGAGGATGTCCAATGACGGACATGGTGGCCGCCGCGGCGGCACGGGACGGAGGTGCGCCGGGAAGCGCGCCGTTGATCGAGGCGCGGGGTCTCACCAAGCGCTACGACGGCTTCGAGCTGCAGGGTGTGAACCTGGTGGTGGAGCCCGGCCAGGTCGTGGGGTTCATCGGCAAGAACGGCGCGGGCAAGTCGACCACGATCAAAGCACTGCTGGGGCTCATCGTGCGCGATGGCGGTACGGCCACCGTGCTCGGGGTCGACGCCAACGAGCTGTCGCGCACCGCGGCGGCGCGGGTGAAGGAGCAGGTAGGCGTGGTGTTCGACACCATCGGCCTGCCCGATCACATGCGGCTTGCACGCGTAGGCGCGCTCATGGCGCGCGCCTTCACCACGTGGGATGCCGCGACGTTTCGCGGCTATCTGCGTACGTTCGGTTTGGACGAGAAGAAGCGGGTCAAGGAGCTTTCGCGCGGTATGGGCATGAAGCTCAGCCTGGCCTGCGCGCTCGCGCACCATCCGCGCCTGCTTATCTTGGATGAGGCCACCGCCGGGCTCGATCCCATGGCGCGCGACGAGGTGCTCGACATCCTGCGCGCCTTCGTGGACGAGGAAGATGCGAACGGCAATCCGGTGAACGGCATCTTCATGAGCAGCCACATCACGAGCGACCTGGATAAGATCGCAGACACCATCGCGTGCATCGACGAGGGCCGCATCGTGTTCGAGGTGGCAAAAGACGAGGTGATCGACACGATGGGCATCGCGCGCTGCCGTGCCGCCGACATGGAGCAGGTGCTGGCATGGGCGGCCGGGGCGGGGGCGAGCCCGCGCGTGCTCAGGCATGAATATGGTATCGACGTGCTGGTGAGCGACCGATTCGCGTTCCGGCAGGCGCTGCCCGGCATTCCCTGCGACCGCATGGGAATCGATGACTACATGGCGCTCATGCTCAAAGGCGAGCGTGTGCAGGGAGGCGATGCACGATGATGCGTGCGTATATGTTCGATCTGCTGGTGCTGTCCGACTACCTCAAGCAACGGATTCTCAGCAGCCTGATCGTGGTGGGGTTCATCGTCATGGGCACTCAGGGGCTGGCGGCGGTGACGGCGGTGTTCATCTCGCTGTATGGCATCATGGGCCCCATGAGCGCGTTTGCCTACGATGAGAACAACGCGTGGGAGACGACGCGCCTTGCCCTGCCGGTCTCGCGTGGAGAGGTGGTGACGGCGCGCTATCTCATGGCTGTCACCTTTACGGTGGGCGCGTTCATTCTCGCCATGGCGATTGTGGGGGTGCTCTGGGTGCGGGGCAGGTGCTGCCGCTGCCGGCGGATATCGCTGCCATGTTCGAGCTCGACGGGGACGCCCTGCTGAGCATCGTGTTTTCGGCGTGCGCTACGGCGTGCATGGCGGCGATCGTGACGAGCGTGACGCTGCCGCTGGCGTTCAAGATGGGCAACACGAAGGCCACGCAGTATGCACCGTTCATCATCTGCGCGCTGATGTTCGCGGGGATCAACACCATCGTCACCACTCACCTCACTGCAGCCGGCTATGCCTGCACCCAGGCGTTTTCCGGCACCGAGGCGCAGCTGCTGCTCGGCTCTGGCACCTCGGCTGGCACCGGGGAGAACGCTGCCG
>ENA-OQMN01000139-OQMN01000139.1-human-gut-metagenome-genome-assembly--contig:-NODE-139-length-20092-cov-3.225845_pt1 | contig 20092 bp, 18 predicted proteins | sample MGYA00242765_ERZ504861 | MGnify/ENA primary metagenome ERZ504861 (study PRJEB26092, sample SAMD00036417) | human gut metagenome | host: Homo sapiens | study: EMG produced TPA metagenomics assembly of... | reverse complement strand
AGCCAGCCGTCGTTCCAATCGTAGTGTTCCATGGCAAATGTTCTCCGTAGGCAAATACTTAGTTCCTATGCTACACAAGTATGACGAAAAAGAATCGGCCGGATTTATCGGTTTCTGAATAAAATTTAGCCCTCTCAGTCTCGCATCCGCTCGCCAGCTCCCCCAAAGGGGGAGCCACTGGCGTGTCGGACAGGTCAAAGCGAGACGAGAGGGCCAAATTTTTCGGACACGGCATAGCCCTGCTGTCCACGGAAGCAGGGCTATCGCTTTTGCGCAAAGATAAGCCTTCAGCAGGCAGAGAAATGTGGCCCGGCTTGCCAATGGCTCTCCCGCGCCTGAGAGGGCTTCAGCGAATAAAATTCGTCATCGGCCGACGGGGATTCTCCGGGTGCTGGATACCTGCGGCTTTGCCGGCCTCGATGCACCGGAGCAGCCAGGCCATGTTGCGGCCCAGCTCCTGCATGACGGCGCAGCCCTCGGCGTCCTGCAGCACCTGCTCGGGGTTCGAGCCGTGGACCATGGGCCAGTAGGAGCCGCTCACCAGCGGCATATGGAAGAACTCGGGGTACTTCACCAGCTGATCGAGGGTGGATGTGGTGCCGGCGCGGCGGGCCGAGCAGCAGATGGCGGCGGGCTTGTAGGCCAGATACCTGCCGCCCGCGTAGGCGAGACGGTCCATGAAGCTGGTCATGTTGCCGGAGGCGGAAGCGTAATGCACCGGCGTGCCGAAGACGAAGGCGTCGGCAGTCTTGGCTTTCTCGATGGCCTCGTTGACCACGCCGCCGAAGACGCAGCCCTTGCCGGCGGCACAGCCGCCGCAGCCGATGCAGCCGCCCACGGGCTTTGTGCCGACGTTCAGGATCTCCGTCTCGATGCCGGCGGCGTTCAGCTCCCCGGCGATGAGGCTCAGTGCGGTATAGGTGCAGCCCTTCTCGTGGGGGCTGCCGTTGATGAGCAGGACTTTCATGATAAATACTCTCCTTTTGTACGCCCGAAAAAGCGGCGTTCTGGTATGATTTTAGCACATTCATGACCGTAACGCAACGAATCATGACGCTGCCCTTGACAAAGACCGGCGGTATGACGATAATATGAAGTTACGATAACAGGAAAGACCCGAAGGAGGCCAAAACCATGCGAGTCATTGCAGGAGAAGCCCGCGGCAGACGGCTGGAAGCGCTGCCCGGCACGGATATTACCCGCCCCACCCTCGATCAGGTGAAGGAGGCGATGTTCAGCATCGTCCAGTTCGACCTGCCCGGAGCCCGTGTGCTGGACCTGTACGCAGGCAGCGGCCAGCTGGGCATTGAGGCGCTGAGCCGGGGCGCTGCCCGGTGCGTGTTCCTGGACGAGAACCGTGAGGCCGTGAACATCGTCATGAAGAACTGCAAGAACTGCGGCGTCTTCGACCGCAGCCGCGTCAACATCGGCGAAGCGGCCCGCTTCCTCTCGGCCTGCCGGGAGCAGTTCGATCTGGTGCTGCTGGACCCGCCCTTCCACAACGGCACGCTGGAAAATATCCTCCCCATCGTGGACAAGTGCGTCGCCCCCGGCGGCATCGTCATCTGCGAGAGCGAGACGAAACTCGTCCTCCCCGCCGAAGTGGGCGGTCTACAGCTGAAGAAGCAGTATAAGTACGGCAAAGTACCTGCTCTGGAAATATGTGAGACCCATGGCAGACGCCGCAGAGGAAGAAGGAGAAGCGTGATGAACATCAACGAGCTTTTGGATACCATCGAGGACCTGCTGGAAGAGAGCACCGGAATGCCCCTTTCGGGCGGCAAGCGCATCGTGGATGTGGAACAAATTCGGGACTATCTCGATGACATCCGCGCAAACCTCCCCGTGGAGCTGCGTCAGGCCCAGTCCATCGTCAGCGACCGCGCCCAGCTCATCGAGTCAGCCAACGCGCAGGCACAGGCCATCGTCAAGAAGGCAGAAGAGCGCGCCCGCATCCTCGTGAGCGAGGCCGAGATCGTCCGCGCCGCCCAGCAGCGTGCGTCCGAGATCGTCTCCGCTGCCCAGACCGAGGCCCGCGCCGTCCGCCAGACGGTCACGGATTACTGCGATAATATGCTGAAAACCACCGAGGAGACGATGTCTGAGAACGCCGCCCAGGTGAAAAACGTCCGCGCGAACCTGCGCCAGACCCCCCGCCGCGGCGTGTGATGGGCCGCTCCTGACCTGAATCCAGTCCCCTGCGAGTAAAAATGACGATTCGCAGGGGCTTTTTTTGTAACATTTTGTAGGAAAAAAGCGCAGGAAAAAACTTGCATTCGGCGTTTCGATTTGCTAAAATAAAATAGAGTCGTCAGGTATCTTGACAGAGCAGAAAACGGGACAAACTCCCCGGGAGATGTCCGGCGTATCGGACGGCTCGGAACACGAAACGAAAGGAGGCTGGGCGGGATGACTCAGACAGAAGATTTGGCACAGTTCGACCCGGCCTCGTTTGAGCATATCCCCGTGCTTCTGAACGAGTGCCTCGACGGACTGAACATCGACCCGGCAGGCACCTATCTCGACGGCACGGCGGGCGGCGCGGGACACTCCCGCCAGATCGCCCTCCGGCTGGACGGCGCAAAAGGCGGGCGGCTCGTCTCCCTCGACCAGGACCCCGACGCGGTGCAGACCGCCAGAGCGCGGCTGGCCGGGCTCCCGGCCACGGTGGTGCAGATAAACTTCCGCTATGCCGGACAAGCCCTCGAGAGCCTCGGCATCGAGAAGATAAACGGTGCGCTGCTGGACCTCGGCGTTTCCAGCCACCAGCTGGACGACGCGGCCCGGGGCTTTTCGTACCGGGCAGACGCCCCGCTGGATATGCGGATGAGCCAGCAGGGGGAGACGGCGGCAGACCTCGTGAACACCGCCAGCCGGGAAGAGCTCTCCCGCATCCTGCGGGACTACGGCGAAGAGCCCTATGCATGGCAGATCGCCGGCCGCATCGTGGAGGCCCGCGAGACAGCCCCCATCGAGACGACTTTGCAGCTGGCCGACATCGTGGCCGGCGCCATGCCGCCTGCGGAGCGGCGCAAGAACAAGAATCCCTCGCGGCGCACGTTTCAGGCGCTGCGTATCGCGGTCAACCACGAGCTGGATGCTCTGGAGGAAGGTCTGGATACCATCTTCGACCACCTCGCCCCGGGCGGAAGGCTGTGTGTGATCACCTTCCATTCGCTGGAAGACCGGCTGGTAAAAAACAAGTTCCGCCGCTGGTCCACCGCCTGCACCTGCCCGCCGGAGTTCCCGGTCTGCGTCTGCGGCGGCAAGGCGAAGGCAAAGCTCATTACCCGGAAGCCCATCGAGGCCGACAAGCAGGAACTGGAGGAGAACCGGCGCAGCCGTTCTGCTCATCTGCGCGTTTTGGAGAAACTCTGAGCCGGATAAGACGCCGCTCAATGTAAGAGGAGGAGATCAACTATGGGTCAGCCAGCTTATGATATGTCGTCTGAGGTGCGTCGCAGAAAAGCGCCTCAGACTCAGCGCAAGGTCGCACTGCGGGTGGAAAAGGGCGGCAAACGCCGTCTCAGCCCGTTCCAGGCGGCCATGCAGCACGCACTTCAACTGATCTCGATGGCGCTGCTGGCAGGCTTTGCGGTAAGCCTGCTGTGGAGTGAGGCCCAGCTGGTGGAGGTCAACGACCAGATCCAGAAGGCCAAAGCGGAACTCGTGAGCGAGCAGAGCCAGTACACCTACTATAACAGTGTCCTCAACAGCAAGACCAACATCACCAGCGTGGAAGAAGTGGCCGGGCGGCTGGGCCTCATGAAGATGGACCAGAGCCAGCTCACCTACATCCGCCTCGACAGCGACAGCGTACTGGTGCGCAGGGAGTCGGCTGTCCACCAGTGGACGGATTTCCTGCACGACGGCGCCATGACCATTCTGGCCTCCGTCCGCAGCGTAAAATAAGCAAACAGACGGAAAAGCGTGCGGCAGCGCACGCTTTTCTGGTTTCTGCAGGAGAATACCATGCAAAACAAGCCCTCCAACGACCAGCATAAGAGCATCTACTACCGCCTCCGCCGCAGCGACCCGCACGAGCGCCTCAGTGCGCGGCTGCGGCATTTCAGCTTCGGCGCGGCGGTATTTTTTGTAGTGGCGGCTGCGGGCATCGTCACCAACAGCCTGTATAACATCCAGATAAAACAGGGCGCGACCTTCCGCCAGTATGCGGCCCAGCAGCAGCTGCTGGACAGCACCATCCAGGCCACCCGCGGCGAGATCTACGACGCCTCCGGCATCACGCTGGCGTCCACCAGCGTAGTATGGACCATCTGGGCCGACCCCAGCTACAGCACGGCCCTCTTCACCAGCCAGACCGTCGAGGAGACGGGTGAGGCTGTCAAGACTGTGGACGAGACGACGCTGGCCGATGTGAGCCGCCAGCTCACCCTGCGGCTGCTCTCCGGCGACGGCGAGAGTCTGGACAGCGTAGATACCTCCTCGGCGGAATATCAGACCCAGTACCAGATCGTTCACGACGCGCTGGCCAAGAACGGCTCGTCCTATCAGGTGCTGGCCACCAAGGTGAACAACGCCGTCAAGCTCTCCATCGAGAAATACATCAGCGAATATAATAAAGATCACGCCAAGGCCAAGACTTTGGAAGACGGCACCGTCATCAAGAAGGGCCGCGTCTCCGTCTCTTCGTCCAAGAGCTTCCAGCGCGATTACCCCTACGGCGCGTTCGCCGCATCGGTGCTGGGCTTCTGCAACGGCGACGGCGAGGGCTTCTACGGCCTCGAAAAATCCTACGATGACACCCTTGCGGGCGTCAATGGCCGCACCATCACCCTCCGCAATGCCTACGGCAACGCCATCGCCGACGCCAACGCCACCACTTACGCCGCCAAGGACGGCTCCAATCTGGTGCTGTCGCTGGACGTCAATGTGCAGGAGGTCGTGGAGCGCTACCTCAACGAGGCCATCTACGCCAACACGGTCGAGAACCGCGGCGCGGCCATCGTCATGAACGTCAAGACCGGTGCCATCCTTGCCATGGCCTCGAAGCCTGACTTCGACCCCAACGCTCCGCTGGATTTCAGCGAGAATCTGGCCTATCTGAATGAGCAGGTGAACGCTGAGCCGGAGATCTACACCATCTACAAGAAAGACGCCAACGGCAGCTATCTCCGGGATGAGCAGGGCAAGAAGATACCGGAAGAAGACCCCGACTACACCGGCACCTACCGCGACATCCAGTGGAAGAACAAGACCATCACCGAGCTGTACTACCCCGGAAGCGTCTTCAAGGTCATCACGGCCGCCATGGGTGTGGACTCGGGCAAGGCCACCTATTACACCACCTTCAACTGCTCCGGTGCCTACGGCGTGGCGAAAGAGACGTACCACTGCGCCGGTAAGAAGTCCCACGGCGTCCAGAACCTCGCCGAGGCCCTCCGGAACAGCTGCAACATCTACTTCATCCAGCTGGGTCAGCGGCTGGGTCCCAGCGTCTTCTACGACTACTTCGACGCGTTCGGCTTCACCGAGCGCACCGGCGTGGACCTGCCCAACGAGACGGGCATGATGAAGTATTACACCAAGAGCCAGCTGGGCGAGGTCGAGCTTTCGTCTTCCTCCTTCGGTCAGGCAATGGCTGTGACCCCGCTGCAGGTCTGCACCGCCATCTCGGCAGCCGTCAACGGCGGCTACCTCGTCACCCCTCATGTGGTGGATAAGATAACCGACCAGAACGGCAACGTCGTCGAGGAGATCGGCGCGAACGTCCGCCGTCAGGTCATCAGCAAGAGCGCCAGCGAGACCATCCGCCAGTTCATGGAGTGTGAGGTCGGCGACGGCACCACCACCGGCGGCGGCTCCAACGCCTACGTCGCGGGCTACCGCATCGGCGGCAAGTCCGGTACGTCCGAGCAGCTGAACATGGAGCGCCGCGCCGACGGCGACTACAAGAAGGTCGCCTCCTTTGCCGCCGTCCTGCCCGCCAACGACCCCGAAATTCTGGTCTACGTCATGCTGGACGACCCCAACAACGCCCACACCGACTATTCGTCCATCCTGGCTGCGCCTGTGGTCGGCAACATCATCAGTGAGATAGCCCCCTATCTGGGCATTGCCACCGACGGCATCGACCGCAGCCAGAACACCGTCAAGGTGCCGAACCTCGTGGGCAAGGAGTGGAGCAATGCGCAGGTCTCCCTGAATACCAAGGGCCTCAAGCATCAGCTCGTGGAGAGCGAGAGCGACCAGACCGCCGCCGTCGTCACCTACCAGTACCCCCACGCGGGCGCAGCGGTGGCCAGCGGCACCACCATCTATCTTTACACCGATACCTATTCCGGCAGCCGCACGGAAGTGCCGGACGTCAGCGGCAAGAGTGCCGACTTTGCCCGCCAGATGCTGACCGCCGCCGGACTGAACTGTCAGGTGGCGGGCGACAGCGCCGGTACCGTGCAGAGCCAGAGCGAGGCCGCCGGCTCCAGCGTCCAGAAGGGCACTGTCGTTACAATTACCTGTGGGTAATGCATTAGGCTCTCCCTTTGGGAGAGCTGGCGCGTGAGCGCCTGAGAGGGCAAGGCCGGTCAAAAAATGGAACCGGCTTGGATAACGATTTATATGAGGGAGAATGATTTATGGAAAAAATCGCAGCAGACCTGCTTTTGAAGGGCCTTGCCCCCGAGGGCTTCGCCGACAGCCAGCCCATCGGCCTCGTGACCACCGACAGCCGCGAGGTCTGCCCCGGCTGCATCTTTGTGGCTTTCCCCGGTGAGCGCTTCGATGGCCACGATTTCGCGGCCAAGGCGCTGGAAGAGGGCGCGGCCTATGTCGTCCTCAACCACCCGGTGGAGGGCGTCCCGGCTGAACGGGCGGTCATCAGCCCCGACAGCTACCATGCCATGATGGTGATGGGCGCGAACTACCGCGGCCAGTTCCACCCGAAGGTGGTGGGCGTCACCGGCAGCGTGGGCAAGACCACCACCAAGCAGATGACCTACGCCGCCATCGCGGGCTTTGGCAATACCATCAAGACCGAGGGCAACCAGAACAATGAGCTGGGCCTGCCCCGCACCATCTTCCGCATCGGCAGGGATACGGAGTACGCTGTCGTGGAGATGGGCATGAGCCACGCCGGTGAGATCGAGCGTCTGGCAAAGTGCGCCCGCCCCGATGTGGGCATCATCACCTGCATCGGCGTGTCCCACATCGGCAATCTGGGCAGTCAGGAGAACATCTGCAAGGCGAAGCTGGAGATCTGCGCCGGCCTTGCCGAGGGCTCGCCCCTCGTGCTCAACGGCGACGACCCCTTCCTGCGCAAAGCCGCGCTGCCCGCCCATGTCCGGCCCGTGTGGTTCAGCCTCGGCGACGAGAACGCCGACGTCTGCGCCCTCGATGTCCGGCAGAAGGGCGACGGCACGGCCTTCACCCTCTGCGACAAGGCCGCAGGCCGCTATGAGGTGACGATCCCGGCCATGGGACGTCACAATGTGGCGAACGCGCTGGCCGCTTACGCCGCCGCCACCCGTCTGGGCCTCGCGCCCGAGGGCGTCATCGCGGGTCTGGCCGATTTCGAGCAGACCGGTATGCGCCAGAAGGTGGTCCACGCAGGCAGCATGGACGTCATCGAGGACTGCTACAACGCCAACCCCGACAGCATGAAGGCTGCGCTGGCGATGTTCAAAGAGTACCCCTGCAAGCGCCGCTTCGCTCTGCTGGGCGATATGCTGGAACTGGGCGGGATGAGCGCGCCCGCTCATGAAGAGCTGGGCCGTCAGGCCGCAGAGGCCGGGCTGACCGCTCTTGTCACCTACGGCCCCGAGGCCGCACGGACGGCAAAGGCTGCAAAGGACGCGGGCCTCGCCGACGTTGTCCACGCCGAGGATTACCGGCAGGCGGCAGACGCTCTGCTGGCCCGGATGGCCCCGGGCGACGCTCTGCTGGTGAAGGCCAGCCGGGGCATGGCACTGGAAAAGGCACTGGCCCTGTTTTATCCCGTCTGCACAAAGTAAAACACTTGGAGTATCGTTATTATGATTCGTTTTGCCTTGATCGTCGCCTCAACGCTGGGGTTCGTCCTCACGGCGGCGCTCGGGAATCTGATGACGCCGCTGCTGCGGGCGTTCCGCGTCCGGCAGGAGGAAAATGAGCCGCCCACGATGGGCGGGCTCTGCCTGATGGTGGGAACACTGGCGGCGGTGGGCGTCGGCTGGACAGCGGCCTGTGTCGCCCAGCCGGAGCTGCTGGGGACCGAGAGCCTGTTGACCACCCGGCTGCTCATCGCCCTGTTCGGGGCGCTCTGCTTCGGGGCCGTGGGCCTGGCGGACGATCTGGTCCGGCTGCGGCATCGGTCGCCGCTGGGGCTGCGCCGCCCGGTGCGGCTGGCGCTGGAAGCGGCCTCCGGCACGCTGGTGCTGGCCCTGCTGGGGCTGAACCACTGCCTGCCCGACGGGCTGGCCCTGCCGGGCGTCGGCTACTGCACCCTCGGGCCGCTGGCCCCGGTGGTCTGGCTGGCGATTTTAGTGGCGCTGGCCGAGAGCGCCCGCACCGCCGACGGCATGGACGGCACGGTCTGCGGCTGCGCCTTCATCGCCATGCTGGGTCTCATGACGGCCATGACCCTCCTGGGCTGGTTCCCGCTGGGGGTCCTCCCGGCGGCGCTGGCCGGGGCATTGATGGCCTTCCTGCTCTGGAATTTCTACCCCGCAAAGCTCCGCCCCGGTGCGGTGGGATGCCAGTTTTTAGCCGGTGCGCTGGGCTGTGTGCCGCTGAGCGTCGGCTGGCCCGGGCTGACGCTCCCGCTGGCCCTGCCCTACTGGCTGGAGGGCGGCATGGTGGCTCTGCAGATCATCGTCTGGAAAGCCTCCGGCGGGCGGCGGCAGCTGTTCGGCACTGCGCCGCTCCACCGCTGGCTGGAAAAGCGGGGCTTTGACCCGGTGAATATCTTTTATATTTTTGGAGTCCTGGCCATGCTGGGCCTTGCGCTGACCTTGCAGGCGGCGCGGGCCAGCTGAGCCGAGACCCGATAAGGAGGGAATGCGGATGGCGACCATCCGGAGAAAAAAGTCTGAGTCCTTTGCCATCTTGTCGAGCCCCGGCCCCTGGCCGCAGGTGCTCATCAACTGGCTGGCGACGCTGGCAGTCATCATCGTGTTCGGACTCATCATGCTGTTCAGTGCCAGCTACACCACGGGCTACCTGCGGATGGGCGACAGCTTCTACTACATCAAGTCGCAGGTGCTCTGCCTGGGTCTGGGCCTCGCGGTCATGCTGCTCTTCTCCCGCATCGACCACCGCTTTCTGCGCAGGATGGTCGGGCCGGGCTATGTCGTCTGCATCGTGATGCTCATCGCGGTGCTGTTCAGTGCACCCCTCAACGGCTGCCGCCGCTGGCTGCGCATCGGCTTTACCATTCAGGTATCGGAGATCGCAAAGTTTGAGATGATCCTGCTCACGGCCCATCTGGCCGCGAAAGCGCCCCATCTGGAAAAGCTGGACCCCGCCTCCGGGCGGCGCGTCCCGGCAGGCCAGTGGCTCTATCAGCGCATCGTGCGGGAACTCATCGTCCCGCTGCTGCCCCTCATCCCTGTGGTGTTTCTGCTCATGCTTGAGCCCCATATGTCCGGCATCGTCCTGACGACGGCCATCTGCGGCACCATCCTGCTGCTGGGCGGCAGCGGCGGCATCATCACCTGGGCGGGCGCCGCGTCCGCTGTGCTGCTGCTCCGCACCGTGCTGGAGCACATCGACTCCATCCCGTACTTACAGAGCCGTCTGGACGGCTGGACCCACGACCTGAGCAAGATGACCGACCAGACCCTGCAGAGCCTCTACGCCATCGGCTCCGGCGGTGTCACCGGCCTCGGCCTCGGCAACAGCATCGAAAAACAGCTCTGGCTCCCCGAGAGCACCAACGACTTCATCTTCAGCGTCGTGTGCGAGGAGCTGGGCTTCGTGGGTGCCGTTATCGTCATCCTGCTCTTCGTGCTCTTCCTCGTGCAGGGGCTGTGGCTGGCCTTCCACGCCGAGAACCGCTACTGCACACTGGTGGGCATCGGCATCATGGCCCAAATTGCGTGGCAGGTGTTCTGCAACATCGCGGTCGTCACCAACACCCTGCCCAACACCGGCATCTCGCTGCCCTTCTTCTCCTCCGGCGGCACCAGCCTCATCCTGCTGCTGGCCGAGATGGGCGTGATGATAAACATCGGCCGGGGCGGCGAGCGCGCCCGCCTCGAGCGGGAGAATCTCCGCGCCCAGCGGGAACAGCGGGAAAAAGAAAAGTCCGACAACACCATCCGGCTCGACCCCAACATGGGATATTGAGCACATCCAGATAAGGAGGAGATCACCATGCGTGTACTGATCGCAGCCGGCGGCACTGCCGGACATATCAACCCGGCTCTGGCCATCGCGGGAGCCATCAAAAAGGCCGACCCGTCCGCCGAGATACACTTTGCAGGCCGGAAGGAGGGGATGGAATACCGCCTCGTGACTCAGGCGGGCTACCCCTTCCACCACATCGAGATCACCGGTTTCCAGCGCAGGCTCTCCCTGAACAACATCAAGCGGAACATCATCACCCTCTGGAATCTGGCCCTCTCCGGCCCGAAAGCCCGGGCCATGATGAAGGAAGTGCAGCCCGACCTCGTCATCGGCTGCGGCGGCTATGTCTCCGGCCCGGTGGTGCGCTGCGCCGCCAAGAGGGGCATCAAGACCGCCATCCATGAGCAGAACGCTTTCCCCGGCGTGACCAACAAGCTGCTGGCCCCGGACGTGGACATCGTGTTTGCCGCCGTGCCTGCCGCTGTGGAAAAGCTGGGTGCGCCCGAAAAGACGCAGGTCGTGGGCAACCCGGTGCGGCCTGAAGTGTTCGAGAAGGCAGGGGAGCGGGACGCCATCCGTGCCCAGCTGGGTGCCGGTGACCGCACCGTCATCCTCTCCTTCGGCGGAAGCCTCGGCGCCCGCCGCGTCAACGAGGTGGTGGCCGACCTCTGCGCCTGGGAGCAGAAAGAGCACAAGCCTGTGCTCCACATCCACGCCACCGGACAGTACGGCGTGGAGCTGTTTCAAAATCTCGAAAAGGAAAAAGGCTTTGCCCCCGGCGAGAGCCTCGTGGTGAAGGAATATATCAACAATATGCCCGAGCTGCTGGCCGCTGCCGACCTCGTCATCAGCCGTGCCGGTGCGCTGACGCTGGCCGAACTGGAAGCCGAGGGCCGCGCCGCCATCCTCATCCCCAGCCCCAATGTGGCAGAGAACCACCAGTATTACAACGCCATGGAGCTGCAGAAGGCCGGTGCCGCTGTGGTCATCGAGGAAAAGGAGCTGACCGGCGAGAAGCTGGTCTCGACCGTCTCCGGCCTGCTGGCCGAGCCGGGCAGGCTGGCTGCCATGGGCAGGAACGCCCGCACCCTCTCGGTGGACGACAGCCTCGACCGCATCGCCGACGCCCTGATGAAGCTGGTCAAGACGCCGTGATTGATTCGGCAGCACTCTTGTGATAAAATAATCAGACGGAAAGGAGGCGACGCCGCACCATGCAGCAGGATCGGAACAAGAGCCGACGCCCCAGCAGTTCGATCCAGCAGAACAGCGCCCGACGGCAGGGAAAGCCCCGCAAAGCCTACGACTGGACGCAGGACCGGCGTCCCTCGAATCAGAACCGCCGCCGGACGCAGGGCTATCAGGAGCAGACGCTGGACTTCTCGGGCGGCAATGTGACGTTCGAAAACCACAGCTCGGGATATGCGGACAACAGCATCCAGTTTCCCCAGCAGACGGCGCGACGGCCCGATAACCAGAACCAGAGCCGCCGTCAGGGCCAGCAGAGAAGCCAGCGGCCCCGTCAGAACACGACCGCCTACCCCACAAATGGGAGCCGCCCCCGCAATGGCCAGCGGCCCCAGAACGTCCAGAGCGCCCGAAGGCCCCCGAGCGCGGGCGCTACCGCCCACGGAGGCGAACCTCCGCAGCCCGGCCCGGCGGGAGGGCAGAAAAACGCGCCGTCTGACCCGGCCGCTGTCCGCCGCCGCAGGGCCATCCGCCGCCTGACGGCGCTGGCGCTGCTGCTCTGCGTCATCGGGGTGGGCGTCTACCTCACCGTGACCATGCTCTTCAAGATAAACACCTTAGAGGTGGCGGTCGATGGAGAGGTGGTGCAGGAGGTGGGCGGCTATTCCAGCGCTGAGATCCTGCAGGCGCTGGGCGTCCACGCGGAGGAGAACATCTTCAGCTTCGACCCCGCCGAAAAGGCCGCTGCGCTGGAAAAGCAGTTCCCGCTGCTGGAAAATATCCGGGTGGAGCGGGATTACCCTAACACCGTAGTGGTGCGGACCAACGCGGCCGCTGCCGTCTACGCCATGCAGACGTCCGGCGGCTGGCTGAGCCTTTCTGCGGGGCTGAAGATACTGGATAAGGATTCGGCCCAGCCGGACCTTATCGTCCTCTGCGGCGGCGAGCCGGTGTCCACGACGCCGGGTACACAGCTGGAATTTGAGACAGGACCGTCCGGCCCGTCTTCGGGCAGCGCGGCGTCTGACAGCGCCGCGTCCAGCGAGGCCGGACCGCCCACGGATAAGCGGCTCGAGTCCCTGAACACTCTGCTGACCGCACTGGACAGCAGTGAGCTGGGGGCGGATGTCACCCGCATCGAGTTCGAGGACCCGGAGCAGATGGCGTTCTTGTATCAGGGCCGCATCAGCGTGCTTCTGGGTACCCTGAATGAGCTGGACTACAAGCTCCGGCTGGCAAAGTATGTCCTGCTCAACGAGGACGGCAAGGGCTGCTCGCCCACCGACACCGGTATGCTGGATCTGAGCCACCTGAGCGCCTCTTCCAGCCGCAAATTCCGCTTTGCACAGGGCGAGCCGACCCTGCCCTCGGGCTGGACGGCACCGGAAGAGCCTGCCGCCCCGGCGGAGGCAGAGGCCGGGAGCCAGCCGGAGGAAGCCTCCGGCACCGAACCCGATACCGAGGGCGCGGAAGCCGCGCCCGCCGAAGACCCCACTGCCGCAGCGGCAGAACAGCAATAAGGAGCATTTGAACGATGAAACTGGAACAACTGTTGGAGGGCGTGTCCTATACGCTGGTGCAGGGCAGCCTTGAACTTGACATCGAGGACATCATCTACGACAGCCGCAAGGCGCCCGGGCCGGCTTTTCGTCTGCATCGTGGGTACCCAGCGGGACAGCCACGACTACGCCGCCCAGTGCGTGGCCGACGGCGTGACGGCGCTGGTGGTCCAGCACGACATCGACCTTTCCACCGTCCCCGGCGCTGTCGTGCTGAAGGTGGAGAGCAGCCGCTATGCGCTGGCGCTCATGAGCGGCAACCTGTTCGGCAACCCCTCCCGCCGGATGACCATGATCGGCGTCACCGGCACCAAGGGCAAAACCACCACCACCCACATGATAAAGAGCGTGCTGGAGGCCGCAGGCCGCAAAGTCGGCATGATCGGCACCAACGGCATCTACTTCCTCGGCCACCATCAGGAGACGGCCAACACCACCCCTGAGAGCTATGAGCTGCAGAAGACTTTCCGGGAGTTTCTGGACGCCGGCTGCGACACGGCGCTGATGGAGGTGTCCAGTCAGGGCCTCATGATGGACCGCGTGGCGGGCATCCATTACGACATCGGCGTCTTCACCAACCTCTCGCCCGACCACATCGGCCCCGGCGAGCACAAGACCTTTGAAGAATACCGCAGCTGGAAGGGTCAGCTTTTTAAGCGCTGCACCACCGGCGTCGTGAACATCGACGACGAGAACACCGAGGCCCTGCTGGAAGGCCACACCTGCAAGCTGGTGACCTACGGCTGCAGCGAGAAGGCCGATTACCGCGCCGGTACTTATCAGCTGCTCCGCACCCACGACTTCCTCGGCGTCCAGTTCCATGTCTCCGGCAAGGACGATATGGACGTCAAGGTGAATATGCCCGGCGAGTTCAGCGTCTATAATGCGCTGGCCGCTCTTACTGTGGGCAAGGTGCTGGGCCTGCCCGATGAGGCCATCCACGAAGGTCTGAGCCGCTGTGTGGTCAAGGGCCGCGTGGAGCTGGTTCCCATCAGCAGGAAGTTTACCATCCTGCTGGACTACGCCCACAACGAAGTCTCCACCGAGAGTCTGCTCACCACCCTGCGGGCCTACGAACCCCACCGCCTCGTGGTGGTGTTCGGCTGCGGCGGCAACCGCTCCAAGCTGCGCCGCTACGGCATGGGCGAGATCTGTGCCAGAATGGCCGATTTTCTCCATCCTCACGGAGGACAACAACCGCTTTGAGAAGGTGGAGGACATCCTCGCCGACATCCGCGTGGGGATGAACAAGGGCAACCCGGACGCAAAGTTCGTGGAGATCCCCGACCGCCTCGACGCCCTGCATTATGCTGTTGACCACGCACAGGAGGGCGACCTCATCGCCGTCATCGGCAAGGGCCATGAGACCTACCGTGACCGCGAGGGCGTCAAGACCCCCTTCTCGAGCGGGAGCTGCTGGAAGAATACGCCCGGCAGATCGGCCTTGAGTAATATCTGAGCATAAAAATACCGGCTGTGCTTTAAGCACAGCCGGTATTTTTGTAATATTTGGACTTTAGTTCTTTTCTGCCAGAGTCCTCTGGGTCTTTTCCTCGGGGATGAGATTGGTCATGCTCTTGAGGCTGATGCCGATGGTGGAGAGGTTGTGCAGCATGGCAGAGGACGCAGGCTGCAGGATGCCCATTGCCCCCAGCGCGATGAGGGCAGAGTTGAAGGTCAGCACGAAGCGGTAGTTGGCGCTGACACGGCGCTGCAGGGAGTTGGCGATGGTCTTGAGGATGACCAGCTCCTCGAGGCTGTCGGCCTTGATGGTCACATCTGCGATCTCGCGGGCGATGGCAGCGCCGGAGTTGATGGCGATGCCGACGTCAGCGGCAGAGAGGGCGGGGGAGTCGTTGATGCCGTCGCCGATCATCACGACGGTGTGGCCCTCGCTCTTGGCCTTCTGGACGAAAGCAGCCTTGTCCTCGGGCAGGACTTCGGCGAAGAACTGGTCCACGCCCACCTGCCTTGCGATGGCGGCGGCGGTGCGCTCGCTGTCACCGGTCATCATGACGGTGTTGGTGATGCCGAGGCCGCGCAGAGCGCGCAGCACGCGGGCAGCTTCCGGACGCAGCGGGTCGGCGATGCAGATGACGCCGGCCAGATGGCCCGAAGCGGCCAGATAAAGGTGAGAATACTCCGGCTCAAGGTTATCGAACTTCTCGCGCTCGTCCTCGGGGATGGTGCAGTGCTCGTCCTCAAAGACGAAGTGGTGGCTGCCGATGACGACCCGCTCACCGCTGACGCGGCTGGCGATGCCGTGGGCCACGATATACTCTACCTCGGAGTGCATCTCTTCGTGGGAGATGCCGCGCTCCTTGGCCTCCCGGACGACGGCGTTGGCCATCGAGTGGGGGAAGTGCTCCTCGAGGCAGGCGGCCAGCTGCAAAACTTCGCTCTCGCTGCAGCCGGAGAAGGGGACGACCTTGACCACCTTGGGGGTAGCGCGGGTCAGGGTGCCGGTCTTGTCGAAGACGATGGTGTCGGCCTTGGACAGGGTCTCGAGGTATTTGCCGCCCTTGACGGTGATGTGGCTTGCGCCGCACTCGCGCATGGCAGAAAGAACGGCCAGCGGCATGGAGAGCTTGAGGGCGCAGGAGAAATCGACCATCAGGCAGGAGATGGCGCGGGTGGCGTTCCGGGTCAGGGCGTAGGTGACGACGGTAGCACCGAGGCACCAGGGGACCAGACGGTCGGCCAGAACCAGCGCACGGTTTTCGGTGCTGGACTTCAGCTTCTCGGATTCCTCGATCATGGCCACGATCTTGTCGTAGCGGTTTGCGCCGCCCTCGGCTCTGGTGGTCAGGACGCACTCGCCCTCTTCCACCACAGTGCCGGCGTAGACGGTGGCACCGATGGTCTTGCGCACCGGCATGGACTCGCCGGTGAGTGCGGCCTGGTTGACCATGGCTTCGCCCTCGATGACGGTGCCGTCCAGCGGGATCATGTTGCCGGAGCGGACGACGATCTCGTCGCCCGGGTGGACCTTGGTGAGCGGCATGAGCACTTCGCTGCCCTGTGCGCGGACCCAGACCTTATCGACATTCAGGGCCATGCTGCGGGCCAGGTCGTCGAGGCTCTTCTTGCGGGTCCACTCCTCCAGCAGGGAGCCGACGTTGAGCAGGAACATGACGGAGCCTGCGGTGGAAAAATCGCCCCGCAGGATGGAAACGCCGATGCTCAAAGCATCCAGCACCTCGACTTCCAGTTTGCGGCGCCACAGGCAGCACACACCCTTCCAGAGGAACTCGATGGAGCGGAACACGGTGTAGGCGGCGTTGAGCGGGGCGGGCAGGAACAGCTGGCGCAGCACCCGGCCGGCCAGGAGGTTATACATCTTTTCCTGATATTCCTGATTGATGCGGCGGCTGTCGGCGCTGGTGACCAGTGCGTCCAGCTCGGGGTCATCGAAACGGTAGGTGCTCAGGGCGGCGACGGCGTCCCTGCGGGCACCGGTGTAATACACCACCACATCGCCCGTCCGCTCGTAGACCTTGGCCTTGCTCACAGCGTCGTGGTGGTTCAGATAGGCTTCCAGCACATCGGCCCGGTGCAGGGTCATCCGCACATTGCAGACGTGTACCCGCAGGCGGCCGCGGCTCTCATGAAGAATAGTACATTTCATATCAGAATATCCTCTGCGTATTGCAAAAAATAACCATAAAAAGAGCCGCCCGCAGGCGGCTCAGAGACTGCAAAATTACTCGTTGGTCTCGGCGGTCTCTGCCTTGGCAGCGTCCTCGATGACCTCAGCCTCAGCCTTGGCAGCGCGGGCCTCGTTGATGGCCTTTGCATCCTCGAGGATGTCACCGGCCTGCTCCTGGACCTTGCTGACGGTCTCCATGGTGGAGTCCTTCATGCGCAGGACAGCAGCGGTGGTCTGGGTGTAGACCTTCTTGGCATCGCTGCTGGACAGCAGCTTGAAACCAGCGGAACCGAACAGGGTGCCGGCAGCGAACAGAGCGATCTTCTTAATATCGACCATAGTAGTATACCTTCCTTTTTATCGTATTCCCTCATGCCTCAAAGGGCATGGGATAAGTGTTTCTTCCGTTATTATAACGCGGTTTTTTGGAAAATTCAAGGGATTTTGACGATGTTTATATCTGCTAACATTTTACGATAAGTAGTTAGAAATGTCTATCCTTACGTGTTTTTTGCCGCAAACTACAGTTTGTATTTTCAAACAAACTCCAAAGTACCGAAGAAATATAACAAAGAGTCTTGCGCTGAGTGGTGCATTCATTGTACAATAAAAAGGTGTGCGATAAAATCGACAGGGCCGGGACGTTCCGGCCCTGTAACAATAAGTGAGGCTGGATATGGAAAAGAAAGATATTCGTGTGCTGGCGCTCGACCTCGACGGCACCCTGACCAATGACCAGAAGGTCGTCACCCCCGCACCCGCGCAGCGCTGGATGCCGCTGCTGCCAAAGGTGTGACCATCGTGCTGGCCTCGGGCCGTCCCACGGCAGGCATCATGCCGCTGGCAAAGGAGCTGGGACTGGATAAAAAGGGCGGCTGCATCCTCTCGTATAACGGCGGTGCCATCATCGACTGTGCCACCGGCGAGACGCTCTACCGCAAGCAGCTGGATGCAAAGTATGTGCCGCGGCTCTGTGCCTTCGCCAGGGAGCAGGGCGTGGTCATCATTACCTATAATAAGCAGGGCGTAGTCACCGAAAGCCCCGAGGACGAGTGGGCGCTGAAGGAGTGCTTTACCTGCAAGCTGCCTATGCAGAAGGTGGAGGACCTCGCCGCCTATGTGGATTATCCCGTCTGCAAGATGCTCATTACCCTCGACCCCGCCCGCCGCGGCGAGGTGCTGGAGGCAGGCCGGAAACGGTTTGCGGGCGAGATCGACCTCTACCCGTCCAGCCCCTTCTTCATCGAGGCTGTGCCGCTGGGGGTCGCCAAGGACGTGAGCCTCGGCAGTCTGCTGGAAAGCAGGGGTCTGACCCGCGACAACCTCATGGCCTGCGGCGACGGCCTCAATGACTGCTCTATGATACGCTTTGCCGGCGTGGGCGTGGCCATGCAGAATGCAGAGCCCCCCGTCAAGGAGGCGGCGGACTATGTGACCGTCGCCGACAACAACCACGACGGCGTGGCGGAGGCCATTGAGAAGTTCATTTTTTGAAAGGATACCAGACGCAAATGCCGCGCAACTTAGTTTTATTCGATTTGGAGTGGAACATCGGCTATCAGCCGTTTATCTTTAATTATCACGGCGTCCAGCAGACGCTCCGGGGGGAGATCATTGAGATCGGTGCTGTCAAGATCGACGAGGACGCCAACGTGCTGGATACCTTCTCCATCCACCTGCGTCCCCGCATCTTCCGCTGCCTGCAGCACCACATCGCCAAAGTCACCGGTCTGACGCAGGAGGACCTCGACAAGGGCGAACCCATCATCCAGGGCCTCCGCCGCTTTATGAAGTGGTGCGGCCCGGACGCCGAGTTCGCCGAGTGGGGCATGGATGACGTGCCGGTGCTCAAGCAGAACCTTTTCCTCTGCAATCTCGACGAGAGCCGCCCGACGGTCTGGTACGACCTGCAGCAGCTCTTTCTGCGGGAGTACCCCCGCAAGGAAGGCGAGGGGATGAAGCTGGAAAATGTCGTCACCCGGATGGGCATCCCGTTGGAACGCCCCTTCCACGACGCTCTGTCCGACACCCTCTACACCGCCGACCTCTGCCGTATGCTCGACCTGCGGGCCGGACTGGCCGCTTACCCCAGCGAGGAGGACACCCTGCGCCAGAGCCTTTGTCCCACGCCGGGCGACTACCGGGATTTCAAGGTCTTCCGGGGCTATCTGGACCAGTCTATGTGGAAGCTGGACCCCGTCATCGGCACGATGGCCTGCCCGGTCTGCGGCACGGCCCTGCAGCCGGATGACGTCTGGCTGAAAAAAGGGAGCAGCGGCTGGTACACGCTGTCCCAGTGTCCCGTCTGTAAGGGCCGGGGCGGCGAGGCAGGCCGGGGCGTGTTCCAGAAATCCGGATGTCGCGCCGGGACGGCCTGGCACTGGGCCTTCGCCCGCTGCGTCCAGATGCCGGACGATGCAAGCCTGGTCCGCTGGAAAAAGCAGAAGGCCCAGTATCTGGAGCGTCAGCGCCTCAAGGCCGAACGGCAGGCCGCCGAAGCAGAGGCCGCCCGGCACATCTTCTGAGGCAGAAGAATAAAATATCGTGCAGGAAAGAACGACGCTGTTTCGTATTGTAAGGAGAGACAGGAAGAAAAAGGCAAAAATGCTCAGATTTTGTTCATATCCCGGTCATAGATGCTGGATATACTAAGAGGGAACTTCAGGCAGAAACGAAAGGGATGGTACGAGCACGATGGAAACGATGCTCATCGACTGGCTCCACCAGCTGGGTACGCTGGAATTCTGGGAGGCATTGTTAGAGGGCTTTGAAGGGCTGGGGCCGTTTGTCCCTATCCTGCTGGCGATGGTGGAATCCATTTTTCCGCCGCTGCCCCTCATCGCCATCGTGGCCCTCAATGTCGCGGCCCACGGCGGATTTCTTGGCTTCGTCTACAGCTGGCTCGGTGTGGCCGCAGGCGGCACGGTAGTGTTTTTATTCTGGCGGCGGGTGGTCAAGCGCTTTTTCTGGAAGCTGGCCTCTCGCTCCGAACAGCTGAAAAAGGCCCAGCAGTGGGTCAGCCATGTGGACACGGCCAGCCTCTTCATGCTGGCCGTCCTGCCCTTCACGCCCACATCGTTCCTGCATCTGGCCTTCGGCATCTCGGACTTTGACGAGAAGCGCTATCTGCTCACCCTTCTGGCGGGCAAGTCCGTTATGGTGGCCATGATGGCACTCTTCGGCCAGTCGTTGCTCAGCTCGCTGAAAAATCCGGTGTATCTCATCCTCGCCATCGCCATCTGGGCCGGGATGTACTGGGTGAGCAGGAAGTTCTGCAAGAAGCACGATTTGGATCGATAAAATTGCGAAGCGCTTGACTTTTTTGCTGAGAGTGCATATAATAAAAGCAATGAAAGAAGATATTGCTTCATAGGTTTTCACCAATGAGCAGCAAAACGCCCACGGTACTGCG
>ENA-OQMN01000136-OQMN01000136.1-human-gut-metagenome-genome-assembly--contig:-NODE-136-length-20490-cov-4.003634_pt1 | contig 20490 bp, 12 predicted proteins | sample MGYA00242765_ERZ504861 | MGnify/ENA primary metagenome ERZ504861 (study PRJEB26092, sample SAMD00036417) | human gut metagenome | host: Homo sapiens | study: EMG produced TPA metagenomics assembly of... | reverse complement strand
CGCATTTCGTCAAGGCGCAGTCGTCGCACTTCATCCTGGACGCCAGCGCGCAGACCTACGCGGTGCTCACCGCGCCGGACAAGACGCTCGAATACGGCGATTATCCGGCGTCGGAGGGCATCGTCGACCAGTTCGTGACTTACGCCACCGTACGCGACGACACGGGCCTGCCCTCACTGGTGCGCGTGCGCGCGTTCGCGCTGTAAACGAGCCATCCGGCGGACGCCTTCACCTCATCGCCATCTTGCGTTTGAGCACGGCGCGGGATGGGCATAATGCAGCACAGGACTGTACCGTCCGTGTGCGGTAAGATAGAACGACGTATGTTCGCGAGACAAGGAGGCCGCCATGGCTTCAGATGCACGCAAGATCCTGTTGGTTGAGGATGAGAAGGCCATCCGCGATGCCGTGGCCGCCTACCTCGAGCGCGAGGGCTACTGGGTTGTGGGCGTAGGCGACGGCCAGTCGGCGGTCGAGGAGTTCGAGAAGCACCAGTTCGACCTGATCGTGCTCGACCTCATGCTCCCCAAGCTCTCCGGAGAGCGCGTGTGCCGTGCCATCCGCGACACCTCCGATGTGCCGATCATCATGCTGACCGCCAAGGGCGAGGTCGAGGATCGTATCATCGGCCTGGAGCTCGGTGCCGACGACTACCTGATCAAGCCGTTCTCCCCGCGTGAGCTCGTCGCCCGCGTGCGCGCCCTGTTCCGCCGCACGCACCTGGCTGAGGAGCCGCAGGTCGAGGTGCTGGACTTCGGTGATCTGGTGATCGATATCTCCGGCCATAAGATCTTGGTCGAGGGCAACGAGGTCGATCTTACCGCCTCTGAGTTCAAGCTGCTCACCACGCTTGCCCGTCATCCGGGGCGCGTGTACAACCGCATGGAGCTCGTGGAGAAGGTGCTCGGCTACGACTTCGAGGGCTATGAGCGCACCATCGACTCCCATGTGAAGAACCTCCGCGCCAAGCTGGGCGACGACCCCAAGCATCCGCGCTGGCTGTATACCGTCCATGGCGTGGGCTACCGCTTCGAGGCTCCGGCTAAGGCTGACGCCGCGAAGTAACGCGCTGCGATGGCACGGCTGGTCATAGGACAAAAACACGGTGATACCGAGGCGTCTTCCCGCGCGAGCTGGAATACGCCTCACGCCACGCCTCGGCGCGGCATCAGCTACGGCTCGCGCATGGCGCTTTCGTTTGCGCTGACGTCGCTGATGACCGTGCTGGTGTTGGTGTGCGTGGTCACGGTGGTGTGGGGCGGCGCGTTTTCCGATTACACGCGCGCCAACATGGAGGAGATCGCCCACATCACCGCCCAGAAGCTGGCCGATGGCTACGAGCAGGCCGGCGGGTGGACCACCGATGTGCTCTCCATGGCGGCCGACGCCCATATTGTTTCCGATGATGTGGGGCTGCAGATCTCGGACGCCTCGGGCAAGATTCTGTATGACGACACCTGGCCGTCCGCTTCGGTTGCCACTTCGCTGGGCGAGGGGTCGGCGAGCTCTTCCGCGTCGGGATCGGATGCCGATGCTGGCGCTTCCGACGTGGTATCGCTCTCTTCCCAGCAGGGAAAAACGCATAGCCCCGTATCGAAGGCACCCACCGATAGCGAAAGCGCCGTCACGGTCCCCATCACCGACGATGAGGGCACCGCGATCGGGCAGGTGCGCCTGTGGGTGCTCGGCAGCGACGCCCTGCTCACCAAGGCCGATGCGGCGTTTCGCGAAAAGACCTTCAACGCCATGGGGCTTGCCGCGTTCATCGCCATCGCGATCGCCGTGGTGATCGGCTTTTTGGTGTCGCGCATGTTCACCACCCCCGTGCAGCGCATCACCAACACGGCCCGCCAGATTCGCGAGGGCGACCTGGCAGCGCGCACGCATATGCGCGGCGATGATGAGATCGACCAGCTCGGCGAGATTTTCGACGAGATGGCATCCTCGCTCGAACGCGACCTGAAGCGCGAGCGCCGGCTCACTTCCGACGTGGCCCACGAACTGCGCACCCCGCTCATGGCCATGCAGGCCACGGTCGAGGCTATGCAGGACGGGGTGTATCCAACCGATGCCGAGCATCTGGAAACCGTTGCCTCCGAGACGCGCCGCCTGGCACGCCTGGTGCAGCAGACGCTCGACCTGTCCCGCCTGGAAAACCACACCGCCCCGCTGAACATCGAGCCCATCGATGCGGTCCAGCTGGTGAGGACCATCGTGAACAACCAGCATCAGCTGTTCCACAACAAGGACCTGCATCTGCGCTTCATCGATGAGATGCAGGGCAAGCCGGCGATCATCGAGGTCGATCCGGACATGATCACCCAGTGCGTGATTAACCTCATGAGCAATGCCATGCGCTATACGCCCGAGGACGGCTGGGTGGTGGTGTCGGTCCACGGCGATCGCAAGGATGTGATGATCACCGTGTCCGACACGGGCATCGGCATCGCCAAGGACGACCTGGCGCGGATCTTCGGCCGTTTCTGGCGTGCCGACGCGAGCCGCGCCCGCGAGGCAGGTGGCCTGGGCGTGGGCTTGGCGGTGACCAAGCAGATCGTCGAGCGTCATCACGGGTTCATCGCCGTGGAGTCGGAGCTGGGAAAGGGTACGACTTTTACGATTCATCTTCCGCGCGAGCATACGGAGGACCTCCCATCCTCTACAATGAAGTATTAGCTGCTGCGTGAGGGCGGTTCACGCCCTGGTGTCGCGGCGGCTCGATATCCGTCTGCACGCAAAGGAGCTGACACACGTGGGTACGCTGGAGCGCCGTCCCGATTCGCGCGGCAAGGTACGTGACATTTACGATGCGAACGACAACCTGCTGATGGTTGCATCCGACCGCATCTCCGCGTTCGACTACATCCTGCCGGACGAGATTCCCTACAAGGGTGAGGTGCTCAACCGCATCTCGGCGTTCTGGTTCGACAAATTCCGTGATCTGGTGCCCAACCACATGGTGTCCATCGACCCGGAAGCGTTCCCTGCTGAGTTTGCCAGCTACCGCGACTACCTGGCCGGCCGCACCATGCTTGTGAAGAAGGCCCAGCCCATCATGATCGAGTGCATCGTGCGCGGCTATCTCACTGGCAGCGGCAAGAAGACCTATGACGAGGACGGCACCGTGTGCGGCATCAAGCTGCCCGCCGGCCTGACCGAGGCTTCCAAGCTGCCCGAGCCGCTGTTCACGCCTTCCACCAAGGCGGCGATCGGCGACCACGACGAGAACATCAGCTACGAGCGCTGCGTCGAGATCGTCGGCGCCGAGATCGCCGAGCAGATCCGCGACCTATCGCTGGCCATCTACAAGGCGGCAGCCGAGTACGCCGCCACCCGCGGCATCATCATCGCCGACACCAAGTTCGAGTTCGGCATCATCGACGGCAAGGTGACGCTCATCGACGAGTGCCTTACCCCCGATTCAAGCCGCTTCTGGCCGGCCGATTCGTACGAGGAGGGCAAGGTCCAGCCGAGCTACGACAAGCAGTACGTGCGCGACTGGCTGCGCGCCAACTGGGATTTCACCGACGATGCCCCGCAGCTGCCCGCCGAGGTGATCGAGGGGACGTCCGCCCGCTACCGCGAGGCGTTCGAGATCATCACCGGTGAGAAGTTTGAGTCCATGAAGGAGAACGTGTAAGTGAGCACCCGAAGCCCGCAAAACAAGCGCAACCAGGAGAAGTTGCAGGGTTCCATGACCGGCATGGCCCGCAAGTCGGCCGCGTCTGCCAAGCCCGCCCGCCCCGCTGCCGCCTCGGTGCGTGTGGTTTCCGCCTCCGCCAAGGCCCAGCGCGCCGCCCGCGAGCGCGGCGAGGATCTGTCGAATCTCACGCGCGAGGAGAAGCGCGCCCGCCGGCAGGAGCAGCGCATGGCGGAGGACCGCATCTACCAGGCATCGGCCATCCTGCTCAAGGAGGACGAGGCCTACGCCGGGTACCGCAAGATCTGGTGGGCCATGCTGGGTGTGGGCATCGGCGGCCTGATCGTCTCGGTCATCCTCATGGCCGTTCGCTCCCAGGGCGGGGCGGCAGGCGATATGCAGCTGCCCGAGATGATCGCGATGGCGGTGGGCTACATCGCCGTGATCGCGGGCTTCATCTTCGATTTCGTGAAGATTCGTCCCATCCGCAACAAGTGCCGTTTTGCGGCTGAGCATATGCCCGAGTCGAAGCTCGCCGGCGTGCTCGCGCGCGGGGCGGCTGCGGCGTCGAAGGCGAGTAAGTAGGACGCAGCCTGAGCGTGCCGAGCCTGTGCGCCGTAGAGGGAGTGCGGGCTCAATGCAATCGTTGTATCTGTGGCGCCCTGCATCCATGCGGTTGCAGGGCGCCATATTGATGAGGGGCGCTCGCATTGCAGCGCCGCCCGCAAGGAAGGATGTTCATATGTTTGGAGCCGAGCTGACGGTCGAGGATGCTCGCGCCGGTTTGGAAAAGCTGCAGCCGCAGATCGAGCGCTATGCCGATCTGGTGGTGCGCAAGGGCGTGAACGTGCAGGCGGGCCAGGAAGTTGTCGTTCAGGGTTCGGTCGAGGTTGCCCCGTTCGTTCGCATGCTCGCCGCGCGCGCATACGCCGCCGGTGCGGGCCATGTGACGGTGCTGTGGGTTGACGATGCAGTGTCGCGCCTTACCTACGAGCACATGGAGACATCCTGGTTCGAGACGGTACCCGACTGGCAGCGCATCCAGCTCGACTCACTGGCCGAGCAGGGGGCGTGCTTCATCTTTGTTGAAGGGGCCGACCCCGAGGCCATGCGCGATATCGACCCGGCTAAGCCCATGGCTGCTGCCCGCGCCCGCAACACGCAGTGCAAGGCGTTCCGCCGCGGGCTTGATTTCAACATCAACCCCTGGTGCATCGCCGGTGCCCCGGTTGCCGCCTGGGCTCGGCACGTATTTCCCGGCGTGCCGGACGAGGTTGCTATCTATCGGCTCTGGGGAGCTATCCTGTCCGCGTCGCGTGCCGACGGCGACGACCCCGAGGCGGATTGGGAGCTCCATGATGCAACGTTCGACAAGAACCTGCGCTTCCTCAACGAGCATCACTTCGAGAGCCTGCACTACACCTCGGAGAACGGCACGAACCTCATGGTGCATCTCACCGACCGCCACGTGTGGCACGGCGGGTGCACGGTGACGCCTGAGGGTCGGCAGTTTTTCCCGAACATTCCCACCGAGGAGGTGTTCACCTCCCCGCACTGCGAGCGCGTTGACGGTGTGGTGTACTCGGCTCTGCCGTTGGTGCACAACGGCGTGCGAATCGATCGCTTCTGGCTGCGGTTCGAGGAAGGCCGCGTGGTGGAATACGACGCCGAGGTGGGGCGCGAGGCGCTTGCCAGCATCCTTGAGCTCGATGATGGGTCCTGCCGCCTGGGCGAGGTGGCGCTCATCTCGAAGAACACGCCGATCCGCGCGAGCGAGACGCTGTTCTTCGACACGCTGTACGACGAAAACGCAAGCTGCCACCTGGCGCTCGGCATCGGCTTTCCCGAGTGCTACGAGGGCGGCTACGACCTGTCGCCCGAGCAGCTGCGCGCCTGCGGGGTGAATGTGAGCAGCACGCACGTGGACTTCATGGTGGGAACGGACGATCTGGACATCACGGGCATCTGCGCCGACGGCACCGAGGTGCCGGTGTTCTCCAACGGTCAATGGAGCTGGGAATAGTTTTTCGGCCCGCGCGTGGTACAATGCCACCTGCGGGCCGTTAGCTCAGTTGGTAGAGCAGGGGACTTTTAATCCCAAGGTCTAGGGTTCGAACCCCTAACGGCCCACCATCGCACAGCAAGGCCAGACCAGGTGTCTGGCCTTTTGCATATCCAGGGGCGCAGCCCCCCTTCTGGTCCCATCGTATCTCCCCGGGACGGGGATGGGCATCGATTCGCCTTTCTGCGCGTTGCCCTAAAGATCTTTCGCGGCCAGGTGTTGTGCGGGCGCCGGTCGCTGCGGTGAGGCCGCTTCGGTGGGCACTCCATGGCGCAGCGCCCTGGTGCGGCCCCTGCCCGTGCATACCTGTGAACACCCCATGGCGCCGCGTCCGTCTGCGCATAATTTGCGAGGTGAAGCGAATATTTGCACCCGGTTTCCCGGAACTGGTTGCATACTTTGCCTACCAGCGCACATATAGCATCTCAAACAAGTACAATAACGCACGACCATACGGCCTTTAAGCCGGTACCGAGAGACCGAGAAGGAGACGAGATGGATTCAAGCCTGACCGGGGCTACGGCTCCCCAGTGCGCAGCAAGCACCAGTCTTGCCCAGCGCATCATGGCGGCAACGAGCAAGGGCGCGCAGGCGCCTGCCGTGCTGCTTCTTCACGATGGAACTGCATTTTATGGCCGCGCGTGCGGTGCTGCGGGCACCGCCACCGGTGAGGTGTGCTTCAACACCTCCCTCGAAGGCTATTTCGAGGTCATGACCGACCCGAGCTACGCCGGCCAAATCGTGACGATGACCTATCCGCAGATCGGCAACTACGGCATCGACCCCGCGGACGTGCAGAGCGCCAAACCCGCGACGGCGGCAGCGCCCGCCTCGGCCCCCGCGCTGCGCGGCCTGGTGGTGCGCGATCTGTGCCGCACCCCGTCCAACTGGCGCAGCTCCCAGTCCGTTGCGGCCTACCTGGAGCAGCAAGGCATCGTTGCCATCGAGGGCGTGGACACCCGTGCGCTCGTGCGTCATCTGCGCGATCATGGCGCCCAGATGGGCATTGTCTCAACCGAGGAGTTCGACCTGGCCAAGCTGGCCGCTCAGCTTGAGGCGGCGCCCGCGCTGGTGGGGACCAACCTGGTGGAAACGGTCAGCTGTGCCCAGCCCCATAGTTTCACAGCGGCCGATCTGCCGGCATCCCGCGCCTTCGCGCAGCAGGAGTGCTCGCCGTTCGCCGACGCTCCCGAGCTTTCCGCTCCCGAGCCTTGCGCAGCTCGCAAGCGCGTGGTGGTGTACGACTGCGGCATCAAGCGCGGCATCCTTGAGGGGCTGGTGCGCGCCGGCTGCGACCTGACGGTTGTGCCCTGGAACACACCGGCCGCAGAGGTGCTGGCGCTCGAGCCCGACGGCGTGTTTCTCTCCAACGGCCCCGGTGACCCCGATGCCGTCGAGCAGACCTACGAGCAGGTGACGCAGCTTATCGGCAAGGTGCCGCTGTTTGGCATCTGCCTCGGGCACCAGATGATCAGCCTTGCGTCCGCCGCTGCGATCGAGAAGCTCAAGTTCGGCCACCGCGGTGGTAACCAGCCGGTCATGAACCTGCTGACCCGCCGCGTGGAGATCACCGCGCAAAACCATGGTTTCGGCCTGGTGTTCCCGAGCCTGGGCGCCCTCGTGCCCGAGCTGTCCGACGGCGTGGCCGAGCATCCCGCCGACGGCGACCTGCGCTTCTGGGTTGAGCGCGGCGTGGCTCCCGTGGTGGCAAACGAGCGCTTCGGCCGCATTCGCCTCACCCATGTGAATCTGAACGACGGCACCGCCGAGGGCATCCAATTCCTCGATGCGCCGTGCTTCTCGGTTCAGTACCACCCCGAGGCCTCGCCCGGCCCCACCGATTCCCATTACCTGTTCAGCGCGTTTACCCGGCTGATGGATGGCGACGCCGACTATCTGAACATCGATATCGCAAGCGATCGCTTGCACGGTTGGAAGTTTTAGGTTTTGCAGCCGGATGGCTTCTGGCGGGTAGGCAACATAACAAGAGCGTAGACGGGTTTTCCAGGTGCTGGAGATCGGCCTGAAGGGGGGGCGCACGCCTTGCGTGCTGCGTCCGACGATTGAAGGCCGAGGTTCGGCGCCCGGGAAAGCCGCAGGGATGGAGAAGAGAAAACATGCCCAAGCGTACAGATATCAAGCGGATTCTGGTCATCGGGTCGGGTCCGATCGTCATCGGCCAGGCGTGCGAGTTCGACTACTCGGGAGCACAGGCCTGCAAGGTGCTGAAGGAGGACGGCTTCGAGGTCGTGCTCGTCAATTCCAATCCGGCCACGATCATGACCGACCCCGGCTGGCCGATCGCACCTATGTGGAGCCAATCACGGCTGAGTTCGTGGAGCGTGTGATCGCCCGCGAGCGCCCCGATGCGCTGCTGCCCACCCTCGGCGGCAAACCGGCCTGAACGCCGCCGTGGAGCTCGCCCGCACCGGCGTGCTCGAGCGCTACGGGGTGGAGATGATCGGCTGCGACCTGGACGCCATCGAGCGCGGCGAGGATCGCAAGCTCTTCAACGAGGCCATGGCTGAGATCGGCCTGGAAGTTGCGCGTTCCGGATATGCCTATTCGGTCGATGATGCACTCGAGATCGTCAAGACGACCGGCTACCCCTGCGTGCTGCGCCCGAGCTTCACCATGGGCGGCGCCGGCGGCGGCATCGCCCGCACCGAGGCCGAGCTCGTCGAGATTGTGACCCAGGGCCTGGAGCTTTCCCCTGCCCACGAGGTGCTGGTGGAGGAGTCCATCGAGGGTTGGAAAGAATACGAGATGGAGGTCATGCGCGATCGCGCCGGCAACGGCATCATCGTGTGCTCCATCGAGAACCTCGACCCCATGGGTGTGCACACGGGGGATTCCATTACCGTTGCCCCCGCGCAGACCCTCTCCGACCTCGAGTATCAGCGCATGCGTGTAGCCTCGCTGGCAATCCTGGAGAAGATCGGCGTGGAAACCGGCGGCTCCAACGTGCAGTTCGCGGTCAACCCCGCAACCGGCCGCCTGATCGTCATCGAGATGAACCCGCGTGTGAGCCGCAGCTCGGCGCTTGCCTCCAAGGCCACGGGTTTCCCCATCGCCAAGGCCGCCGCGCGCCTTGCCGTGGGCTACACGCTCGACGAGATCGTCAACGACATCACGCGCGCCACTCCGGCGTGCTTCGAGCCGTCAATCGACTACTGCGTGGTCAAGGTGCCGCGCTTCGCCTTCGAGAAGTTCAAGGGCACCGACACCACCCTCACCACGCGCATGAAGGCAGTGGGCGAGGTCATGGCCATCGGCCGCACCTTCGAGGAGTCCTTCGGCAAGGCCATGCGCTCGCTCGAGGACGGGCACATCGGCCTGCTGGCGCAGCCAAAGGACGGCTTCGATACGTTGGATGACGAGCAGCTGGCCCGTGCGGTGTCCACGCCCACCGAGGGTCGTATCCTGCTGGTGGCCGAGGCCCTGCGCCGCGGCTGGGGGACTGAGCGCGTGTGCGAGCTCACGCGCATCGACCCGTGGTTCGTGTGCCGCATCGCTGACATGGTGGCCGCCGCCGAGCAGATTCGCGGGCTGCGGGTGGAGGACATCGACGCCGATGCCATGCGTCTGCTCAAGCAGTACGGCACAAGCGATGCCGAGATCGCACAGCTCACCGGCAGCGATGAGCGGTTCGTGCGCGCCTACCGCAAAGGCTTGGGCGTCCTGCCGAGCATGAAGACGGTGGACACCTGCGCCGCCGAATTCGCCAGCGCCACCGAGTATCACTACAAGACCTACGAGAACCTCATGCGCCCCGCGCCGTCCGCGCACCGCTGCGTGGCGGCCGACGAAATCCTGCCCGCCTGCAAGCCCAAGGCGATGATCCTGGGTGCCGGTCCCAACCGCATCGGCCAGGGCATCGAGTTTGATTACTGCTGCGTGCATGCGAGCTACGCGCTGGCCGAGCAGGGGTACGAGACCATCATGGTCAACTGCAACCCGGAGACCGTGTCCACCGATTACGACATGTCCGACCGCCTCTACTTCGAGCCGCTCACCTACGAGGACGTCATGGACATCATCGACGTCGAGCGGCCCGACGGCGTGGTGGTGACCCTGGGTGGACAGACCCCGCTCAAGCTGGCCGGCCTGCTCGCCGCCTCCGGCGTGCCCCTGATGGGCACCCAGCCCGAGGCGATCGATCTGGCCGAGGACCGCGAGCGGTTCAGCGCCGTGCTTGACCGCCTGGACATCATGTACCCGCCGGCGGGCATGGCCACCTCGTTCGAGGAGGCCCAGGCGGTGGCTGCGCGCATCGGCTACCCGCTGCTCGTGCGCCCGAGCTACGTGCTGGGCGGGCGCGGCATGATGATCGCCTACGATGCCGAGCACCTGCGCGAATACATGGCCGAGGCCGCGCGCATCTCGCCCGATTACCCGGTCTATCTGGACCGGTTCCTGGAGGGTGCGGTCGAGTCGGATGTGGACGCGCTGTGCGACGGCGAGGAGGTCTACATCGGCGGCATCCTGGAGCACATCGAGGAAGCAGGCATCCACTCGGGCGATTCTGCTACGTGCATCCCGCCGTTCTCCTTCTCCGAGAGCCTGCATGAGCGCCTGCGCGAGACCACGCGCCGCATCGCGCTGGCCCTCGGCGTGCGCGGTTTGGTGAACGTGCAGTACGCCATCAAGGGCGAGACGGTCTATGTGATCGAGGCGAACCCGCGCGCGAGCCGTACGGTACCGTTCATCTCGAAGGCAACCGGCGTGCTCCTGGCGAAGATGGCCTCCCGCATCATGGCGGGTGAGCGCATCGCCGACCTCGGCCTGCCGTCCGACACGCGCCAGCTCGACTGGTTCTGCATGAAGGAGGCCGTGATGCCCTGGGGCCGCTTCCCGGGTGCCGAGGTGGTGCTCGGCCCGGAGATGAAGTCGACCGGCGAGGTCATGGGCATCGCCCGGACCTATCCGGAGGCGTACGCCAAGACGCAGCTCGCGATCGACTACCGTCTGGCGGTGCCGGCCGATGGCAAGGTCTTCATCTCGGTATGCGACCGCGACAAGCGCCATATCCTCAGCTTGGCGCGCCTGCTGCGCCACCTGGGCTTCGAGCTCGTGTCCACCGAGGGTACGGCGCGCGTGCTGCGCGGCGGCAACGTGCCGTGCGAGGTCGTGGGCAAGATCAGCGCATCCGAGGGCTCGGACGAGCCGGGCATCCTGGACATGATCGCCAACGGCCAGATCGCGTTCATCATCAACACGCCGTATGGCCCGGGTTCGCGCGGCGACGGCTATCGCCTGCGTACCGAGGCCATTCGCCGCGGCGTGACCTGCGTGACGGCCCTTTCGGCGGCAAACGCCTACGTCAGCGCGCTTGAGGCCCGCTCCTTCGGCGATTCCCTCGACGTGGTGGCGCTGCAGGATCTGTAAGGCCCGCGCGCACGCCTTCATGCGCTGGCGACTCTCATGCGCCGCTTGTGAAAAGTCTCACCCGGGGCCGGCACCGATTGAAGGTGCGGCCCCGCTTTTGTTCAGCGCGTATTGAAAACCACGCAACGATTTCACTGAAAATCACGCAATGAAATCGCTGAAAATGACGCAGCAGAATCACTGAAAACCACGCAACGAAACCTCTGAAAACCACGCAATGGATGCTATACTCCCTGGTATAGGGCGAATTTGGAGGATGTCAATGCTGAGGCAAAACGGGTATAGGGATCGCCTGATCGACGCAAGAATCGAGCGCGCGCTCGATGTATTTGGAGCGGTGTGCGTGGAAGGCCCCAAGTGGTGTGGCAAGACCTGGGCAGCGCTCAATGCCTCTCAAAGCGTGTATTACGTTGGCGACCCCCGCCGGTAACTTCCAAAACAGGCGTTTGGCAGAGATGGATCCCATGATCGCGCTTCAAGGCGAGGCTCCTCATCTTGTGGACGAATGGCAGGAGGTGCCAGGAATCTGGGATGCCGTGCGGTTCGAGGTCGACCGTTCACGGGAAAAGGGTCGATTTCTGCTGAGCGATTCGTCGACGCCGTCGAACAAGGGCGTCATGCATACGGGGACGGGGAGAATCGCCACGTTGCGCATGCATCCGATGTCACTTGCCGAGTCGGGGGATTCCAGCGCGCAGGTCAGCTTGGCGGGACTGTTTGACGAGGTGCTGTCTCCCGTGCCGACGGGCGATGTCGCTTTGTCCACGCTCGCCGAGGTCGTGGTGCGTGGCGGTTGGCCGGACAATATTACCGTGCATCCCGATCGGGCAGGTGACGCGGCGCATTCGTACATCGAGCAGATGGTGAGGAGCGACGTGAACCGCGTCGATGGTCGTGCGCGGGACCCCCATAAGATGATGCTGCTGCTTAGGTCGCTGGCGAGAAACGAAAGTACGTTGGCGAGCAACGCGACGCTCAAGAGAGACATCCGCGAGTTCGATGACGATGATATCTCGGACAATACCGTGTCGGACTATCTGGAAGTCCTCGGACGTATCTTTGCGGTGTACGAGCAGCCCGCGTTTAACCCGCATATGCGTTCGTCGGTGCGTGTGGGAAAGAAGCCGAAGCGGCACTTGGCCGACCTATCGCTGGCGGCCGCAGCCCTCAATGCCACGTCGGACCGCCTGATGGGGGACTTGGAAACACTCGGTTTTCTGTTCGAGGCGCTCTGCGAACGGGATCTGATGATTTACGCACAGTCGGCAGGAGGCTCTCTGTTCCACTACCGGGATGCGCTCAACCGCGAGATCGATGCCGTGGTGGAGCTGCCGGATGGCAGATGGGGAGCGTTCGAGATCAAGCTGGGTGCTAATCAGATCGACGCCGCGGCGGAGTCGCTGCTGGCGCTCAAACGTGACATGGAGCGCGATCCGCGCGCCCAGCCGCCGGCGATCATGGTGGTTGTCTGCGGGCTCACATCGTATGCCTACACTCGCCCCGATGGGGTCATGGTCGTGCCCATCACGGCGCTTGGAGCGTAGGACGGCGAGCGCCGCCGGGTGGCGAGCGCGTCGGGCGCGGCGATGTTCTGCACGCCTGCTTGCCGGCGGCATCGTCTTGCATGTGAGCCGCGGAATCGCGCGTGGCGCCCGGCGGCGCTTATGACAATCGGATGGGATGGAAGGGCGGATGTATGCAAGAAGATGGCATCCGCCCTTCTGCTTTTGCGGCATTCCGGCAATCATCCGATTTGATCAATAGGGTGTCTGATATCAAATGAAAAAGAGCGCACTCTGCATAGCGCAAATTGTTTGCGCACGCATGAAATGCGGGGCATGAGGACCTTCAGAAAATGTTTGCGCCACCAGAGGTATGCGCATATAAAACCGCTGGTTCTTACTGGTATGTGGTATCTACCAGCTAAGAATTCGGTACAAGTCGTTCACACCCTCACCAAGCAACCGTTGGCGGCTACGAACGCAACTGTTCACCGATAACTGCATGAAACGCGATAAACATGTGACTAGAATCCCCCTGATCTCAATTTGAGGTCTGCTGGTAGGTACCAGTTAGGGGGTCCGTTTCGCACGGAAGCGCATGGTGTCGCTGCCCATGTGCCGCGTAGCATGCGTCTGTCGGTGCGCGATGGGACCCATACGAGGAAGGAGTATGGGTTGGAAAAGAAGTCGATATTCAGTCGAAGGTGGGTGAGGGGAAGCGCGGTGCTCGCCACGGCGGCGCTGTCGCTGGCACTCACGGCTCCCGCGCAGGCGGCACCCCTGACGGGCGTTGAGTCCGCCGCGGTGAACGCCGAGAACAACTACGTGGTCGACGTGAACTTCGCCGGCGGCATCAAGGGCAAGATTACCTTCCTCGAGGATGGCATCTTCCGCTACAACGTCGATCCGTCGGGCGAATTCGACGAGTACGCCGTGCCGCGCAGCAAAGATCACGTGGCGAAGATCCAGGCGCAGCCGGATGCCTCGGACGAGTACTCGCACCCGAAGGCCACGGTGGCCGACAAGGACGGCGCATTCGTGATCTCGGCGGGCGACACTACCATCTCGCTCGATAAGAAGACCGCCAAGATGACGGTCAAGAGCGGCGATAAGGTTGTGCTCGAAGAGCAGGCCGCGCTCGATCTGAGCGAGTCGTCCACGGTTCAGTCGCTGGTGAAGCACAGCGGCGAGAACTTCTTCGGTGGCGGCACCCAGAACGGCCGCTTCATCCATACCGGCAACGTCATCAACATCGCCAACGAGTCCAGCTGGACCGACGGCGGTGTATCCTCGCCGAATCCGTTCTACTGGTCCGATGCCGGCTACGGTGTGCTGCGCAACACGTTCCAGGACGGCAGCTACGACTTCGGCAAGACCACCGACGGCGTCACCACGGCCACCCACAACGAGAACGAGCTCGACGCATACTACTTCGTGGCTGATGCCGCATCCGGCAAGTCCACGGCGCCGATCGCCCAGGACCTGCTCCAGGACTACTTCAAGGTCACCGGCAACCCGGTGCTGCTGCCCGAGTACGCCTTCTATGTGGGCCACCTGAACGCCTGGAACCGCGACATGTGGTCCGACACGGCGCAGGCCGGCTACAACAGCAAGTGGCAGATCAAGGGCGGCGAGGACTCGAAGGACGCCAACGCCGGCGACATCGAGTACGAAAAGGGCGGCACCGGCACCGAGATGCAGGCGAACACCACGGTGGAGACCCTGAACGGCACCGGCCCGAGCGTGGCTACCGACAACATCCCCGAGGGCGTCACGTTTGACAAGGACTACTCCGCGCAGAGCCGCCTGAACAGCTATCTCGAGAACGACATGCCGCTCGGCTACTTCCTGCCCAACGACGGCTACGGTGCCGGCTATGGCCAGAACGGCTACAAGATGACCGGCGGCGTGAACGAGGACGGCTCGAGCTCCAAGGAGCGCCTGGCCGCCGTCGACGCGAACATCGCCAACCTCAAGACGTTCTCCGACTACGCCAGCAGCAAGGGCGTGGCTACCGGCCTGTGGACCCAGTCCCAGATCACCCCGGATTCCGACCCCAACACGCAGTGGCAGCTTCTGCGCGACTTCAAGAAGGAGGTCGAGGTTGGCGGCGTGACCACGCTCAAGACCGACGTCGCCTGGGTGGGCCCGGGCTACTCCTTTGCCCTGAACGGCACCAAGACCGCCTACGATATCGCCACCAATCCCGAGAACAAGACCGCCACGCGCCCGAACATCATCACGCTTGACGGCTGGGCGGGTACGCAGCGCTACGCGGGCATCTGGACCGGCGACCAGTCCGGTGGCAACTGGGAGTACATCCGCTTCCACGTGCCCACCTACATCGGCCAGTCGCTGTCGGGCAACCCCAACATCGGCTCGGACAACGACGGCATCTGGGGCGGCAACCCGGTCATCGCCACCCGCGATTACCAGTGGAAGTCCTTCGCACCGCTCATGCTCGACATGGACGGCTGGGGCTCCTACGTCAAGGCCCCGCAGACCCACGGCGACCCCTACACCGGCATCACGCGCATGTATCTCAAGCTCAAGAGCTCGCTGATGCCCTACATCTACACCACGGCCGCGTCCGCCGCGAACCTCGATACCGGCAACGGCGACGAGGGCCTTCCCATCGTGCGTGCCATCCTGCTGTCTGACGATTCGGACTACGCTGCCAGCACGGCCACGCAGTACGAGTACACGCTCGGCGAGGACATCCTGGTGGCCCCGATCGTGGCGAACACCGACGGCGACGACTCCAACGGCGAGGTGGGTGACGGTGACGACATCCGCAACGGCATCTACCTGCCGGGCGATGAGAACACCATCTGGGTCGACTACTTCACCGGCGATCAGTACCGCGGCGGCCAGGTGCTCAACAACTTCGACGCCCCGCTGTGGAAGCTGCCCGTGTTCGTGAAGGCCAACGCCATCATCCCGATGTACGAGCCCAACAACAACCCGGCCGACATCGACCGCACCATCCGCAACGTCGAGTTCTTCGCCACGAACGGCGAGAACAGCTACACCCAGTACGAGGACGACGGCGTCTTCATCGATTCCGAGCTCGATACTTCCGATGCCGCCTACGGCACCGAGAACGACGTGAACTACGGCGGCCACGTGTCCACCACGTACACCTCCAAGGTCAACGGCGACAAGGCCACCTTCACGGCCGAGAAGTCGACGGGCAGCTACACGGGGTACGAGAAGGACCGCACCACGTCCTCGTGGTCAACGCTCCAAGGAGCCCGCGTCCGTGGTTCGCCGAACGAACGGCGACGTACGACCCGTCAAGCAGAAGAACGGTCACCAGCCAGGACGGAGTTCGACAAGGCCACCCGGCCGAGGCGAGTTCATCTACGTCTACAACACGAAGCCGAACATGAACTACAACTCCTCGTCTGCGGCTACCGACGCGGTGAAGAAGGAGGGCTTCTCCAGCAAGGAGATCATCACACCCCGAAGCTGTACGTGAAGTTCGCCAAGGCCGATGTCCAGGCCAACAAGCAGACCCTCGAGATCACCGGGTTCGAGAACAAGGGCGAGACGCCGTCCGACACCGTTATCGATTCCCTCAAGGTTCCTACGCTCAAGCAGCCGAGCGAGGAGCGGGCGACCTGACCCCCACGAGCTTCCGTCTGAGCTGGGACAAGGTCGACGGCGCATCGAGCTACGAGCTCATGATCGACGGCATGCTCAACACCGTGCCCGCCGGCACGCCGGAGGAGCCCAACACGACGCTCAACGTGCTCGACCAGGCCTATCACAGCACCCACACGGTGCAGATTCGCCAGCGCACCGCCGAGGGCGTGTCCAACTGGAGCGACGAGATCACCGTCGTGACGCTCGAGGACCCGTGGCGCAACGTGCCCACGCCCGCCAACGTGACGTGGGAGGGCGGCGAGTCCTGGGGTGCCCTGAGCAACGCGTTCAACCACAGCACCGGCGACATGTTCCATGCCGACGATGCCACGGCGCTCAACATGCCGATGACCATCGATTACGGCAAGGTATACAAGCTCGACAAATTCGTATACACGCCGCGTCAGGATAACGGTGGCAACGGCAATGTGGCCAAGATGAAGATCGAAACCTCGATCGATGGCGTCCACTGGGTTGAGCATGATGCGGGAACCTGGGATAACAAGGGTGCGAACAAGCTCGCCGACAAAGAGGTGGACCTCAAGGGCAACTTCGCTCGCTACCTGCGCCTGACGCCGCTCGAGAGCAACGGCAACATGTTCTCCGCCGCCGAGCTCGCCCTGTATAAGGTCGAGGGCAGCCAGGGCGTTGAGCAGGGATCCATTGCTGGCGATCCGACAATCAACAGTGTCGACTACGATCAGATTAACAATTGCATCGGTCGTGAGAACCGTGGTGACGAGGCTGAGGGTCAATGGAAGCCCCATGTTGCCAACAACGGTGCTGACTTCAACTTCAACGATGCTTATGACGTATACGACATGTCGCAGACCATGTTCCGTCTCGACGGTGGCACCAAGAAGACCGACAAGCTGTCGGGCAATATCGCGGTGGTGCCGAGCAAGACGTCGGTCAAGGCCGGCGAGACCATCACGGTCGACCTGTATGCCGAAAGCATCAAGAACGCCAACGCCCTCGGCGCGCTGATTCACTTCAACGATGCGCAGTTCGAGTATGTGAACGAGAGCTTGACCAAGAGCCCATACACGGGTTCTATGGAAAACAAAGTCCGTAGTGAAAACTCAGTACGAGGACGGCGTCCAGTCCGCGAACATCGCGCTGGTGAACAAGGGCGATAAGGACCTCTTCAGCGGCTCGGGCGCGGTGGCTTCCTTCAAGCTCAAGGCCAAGACCGACATCGAGAACGTGGCGCTCGAGTCCACCGCATGGGCGATTGGGCCGACCTTCGACGTGGTCGAGGTTGCCGACGACGGTTCCATCGAGTACCCGGATGTGCCCAAGCCCGAGGCGGGCGAGCTCGGTCAGGATGCGTTCAACATCAAGCTGACCAACAAGGCGCTCCCCACGGATGAGAATGGGACCAACGTTTCTGAGCTCGTTCAGTCGAAGAGCTACGAGGGTCTGTTCAACAATAACAACACCGGTCGTGACTTCGAGTTCAAGTGGTTCCTCCCGACCGCTCCTCAGGACTTCGACGAGCGCGTGGGCCTGCCCGCAACGCTGAGCTTCGAGCTCAAGGAGCCGCGCACGCTCACGAACGTCGAGCTCTTCAACGGCGCGCAGGCCTCCAACGGCTCCATCAACAGCCTTGAGGCGGTCGTGACCTTCGAGGACGGCACGAAGCAGGAGTTCAAGGGCGGTGACTTCTCAACCAACCAGGAGAAGTACATCTTCCAGATCTCCGATGAGAACAAGGGCAAGAAGGTCACCAAGGTCGAGATCAAGCCGCTGACGTCGACCGGCGTGGCAACGGGTCTCGAGGACCCCAACAACCGCATGCTCACCATCGGCGAGATCAACTTCAACTACCAGGAGAGCGAGGTTGCGGTCGATTCCGTCGTGCTCGGCGACAACGCTAAGACCCTGCATGTGGGCGAGCTGTCCGAGGTCAAGGCCTCGATCAAGCCCGAGACGGTGAACTATCCCTACTTCAAGGTCACGAGCAGCGACCCCGAGGTTGCGAGCATCGTCACCAAGCAGGTGGGCGACAAGATCGTGAACTTCGTCCGCGCCAACAAGGCCGGCAAGGCAACCATCACGGTGGCGTCCGCCCTCGACGAGACCAAGACCGCTTCCTACGAGGTCGAGGTCACCGATGCCGTGAACACCACGCCGCTCGAGGAGGCACTCGCCGAGGCCCGCACCTACAGCGCGGATGCCTACACGGCGGAGACCTTCGAGAAGCTGACTGCGGCCATCAAGGCGGGCGAAGACCTGCTCAAGAGCGGTGAGCTGACCGACCAGAAGGTCGCCGAGGCCACGGTTGCCATCCGCGATGCCATCAAGGGCCTGGAGCAGCGCCCGGTTGACGAGTCCAAGCTCATCAACAAGGACAAGAACTCCGGCGTGGCGGTGCTCAAGGCGAACAGCTCCGCGGCTGAGTCGCCCTACACCAACGCCCTCGACTACGATGAGTCCACCCTGTGGCACTCCAACTACAACGATCAGGATGTCCTGCCTGACTACCTGATCTTCGACCTGGGCGACACCTACGACCTCACCGACGTGAGCTTCCTGCCGCGTCAGGATGGTGCCACGAACGGTGACATCTTCGAGGCGAAGATCTACGTGGCAAACTCCGCCGAGGAGCTCGACGGGGACGGCAAGGGCAGCCTGGTGGGCACCTTCACGTTCGACAACAACGGCAAGGTGCTGAACAACCGCGACGAGTACAAGAACATGGCGTTCGGTGCTCAGGCCACGCGCTTCGTGAAGATCGAGGCCACGCGCGCCGGCGGCGACAAGGCCGACTCTTACGCGTCGATCGCCGAGACCAGGTTCTACGGCCAGAAGCACACCGACCAGGATCAGGCCGATAAGTCCAAGCTCGATGCTCTGGTGGCCGAGATTGAGGCCAAGGGCTTGAAGGCCGAGGACTACACGGCGGCCACGTGGAAGAAGTTCGAGCTCGCGCTCGGCGATGCCAAGGCGACGCTTGCCGACCCGCAGGCCACGCAGACCGAGGTCGACTCGCAGCTCGCGGCGCTCCAGAGCGCCTACGAGGGCCTCGAGAAGACCGAGGTCCCGCCGGTGGAGAACCCCGACCGCGATCAGCTCCAGAGCCTGATCGACAAGGCCGAGAAGATCGACACCACGGGCAAGACCAACGAGTCGGTCCAGGCGCTCGTCGACGCCATCGACGCTGCGAAAGCGGTCCTTGCCAACGAGGACGCCACACCCGAGCAGATCAAGGCGGCCTACGATGCGCTGGCAGCGGCGATCGACGGCCTGACCGATGCCGGTAACGGCGGCCAGAACGGCAACGGCGGCCAGAACGGCGGCGACAACAGCCAGGGCGGCAAGCCGGGTTCCGGCTCCAACTCCGGCTCCGGTGAGCTTCCGCACACCGGCGATGCGGCCACGGTCGCTGTGGCGGCTACCGGCGTGGTGGGTTCGCTCACCGCGGCCATCGGTGCGTTCCTGCACCGCCGTCGCAAGTAGCGACAGTCCGTTTCGCGCTCGGCGCGATCGGTAGCAAAGCGGCTGCACCCCACACGGTGCAGCCGCTTTTTCCATTTGAAAGGCATGCATGTATAAGCACTGGTAGCAAGCAGGTATACTGGTTGCATCCACAGTTGATTCGTTCGGAGGTATCTATGTCCGAGACCGAGAAGACCCCGCTCGTTGGCATCATCATGGGATCGAAATCCGATCTGCCCACCATGGAGGGCTGCACGGCCGAGCTTGAGCGCCTGGGCGTGCCGTACGAGCTGGTGGTTGCCAGCGCGCATCGCAACCCCGCCCGCGTGCACGAGTGGGCAGAGTCCGCGGCCGACCGCGGCATCAAGGTCATCGTTGCGGCGGCCGGCAAGGCCGCGCATCTGGGCGGCGTCGTGGCAGCCTTCACGCCGCTGCCGGTGATCGGCGTGCCCATGAAGACGAGCGACCTGGGCGGCCTGGACTCCCTGCTCTCCATGGTGCAGATGCCCTCCGGCGTGCCGGTTGCCTGCGTGGCCATCAACGGTGCTAAGAACGCCGCCATCTATGCAACCCAGATCTTGGGCGCCACCATGCCCGAGTATCGTGACGCCATCGCCGCGCTCAAGCGCGAGATGGCCGAGGCGTAGGCGCACATGGCCACGGAGAGCGGACGGCATTTCAAATCGAGCTCCACAGGGTCCCACGCGGGTTCGGGTAGCTTCGACGCCGCTTCCGCCGGACGCCGACGCCGTGTCGATGCTGGCGTCAGCCACGGGGCTCAACGAGAGGATGAGGTGCTGTTCGGCTCC
>ENA-OQMN01000135-OQMN01000135.1-human-gut-metagenome-genome-assembly--contig:-NODE-135-length-20615-cov-3.560377_pt1 | contig 20615 bp, 19 predicted proteins | sample MGYA00242765_ERZ504861 | MGnify/ENA primary metagenome ERZ504861 (study PRJEB26092, sample SAMD00036417) | human gut metagenome | host: Homo sapiens | study: EMG produced TPA metagenomics assembly of... | reverse complement strand
GCGCTGCCTGTTTTTGTATTGCAAATCCATTTCCCAATAGGCTCCCCTCGATAGGGGCAACAGCGACGACCGCCGCCAGTGGCGGAAACAGGGAGTCGCTGTTGGGGCAGCGGCCAGCAAGACGCAAGTGCTTTTTAAAGCACAAAGCGGATGCTGGGGGCCGCAACCCGGCCTTGTCTGCGAAGCAGACTGAGAGGTTGCACAAAAGCCCATCGCACAGCTGTGCGATGGGCTTTTGTCGTTCTTATCGCATATCGTGCAGGCGCTCTGCCGGGAGGGAGGCTTGCAGCAGGCTCCATGCGGCGTCGAGGCTGTCGTTCAGCAGATAGGCCTGATTCTGCCGGACATAGAGGTAAATGGCGTTGGGGGTGCGGTAGGCCAGATGCATATCGTGCCACGCATACTTGCGGCTCGCCTCAGGCTTGTCCTGCTCGCCGGCCATCCAGACCGACAGTCCGTCGTCGTCCAGCAGTAGCCGGTAGAAGGGCGGGGCAGGCCCATCTTTTTGATTTGGAGGCGCAGGGAGTGGAAGAACGTCCAGAAATAGACGGCCGGCACGCCCAGCGCCACCACGGCCAGCAGCACCGTGAGCAGGGCTGCGCCGTCTTTCTGGCCCACCTGCGACAGGCAGACACCGGCAGACACCAGCAAAATGGCCGTGAACACCAGAGGCCGGTGCCACGCCTTGTGGTGCGCAGCAGGTCAAAGGCGGCAAAATCGTGGAAGGACGCAGCATCCATCTGGACGGAAACGGAGATCGGCTGAGACATAAAAATACCCTCCTTTTTGGTCATAGTACCATATTATTTTCCAACAATCAAGGATGATATTGCGCAGATGCCCTAAAATGTTCTAAAATAGGACGAAAAAGAAAGTTTATGGAGCTTTCGCTCTGACGGCGGACAGGCCGGATAAGGCGGAAGATGCGCGGCAGAATATCACAGAGAGGGAGGATGGGTGCGTGGGGCGCAGGATGACCCTGAAAGGGCAGATCAGTCTTTGCCTGGCGGCGTTTTTTCTGGCGCTGGCGGGGCAGATATTCTTGAGCTTTTACCAGTCCGGCACCGTGCTGCGGGAACTGGACGACCAGATGGGCAACTTCAACGCCATCAGCCGCTTCCAGAACGGCGTGGAGCGGAGCCTTTCGGCCATGGAAGATTACCGCTGGGAGTACGGCGACGCCAAAGCGCTGACAGAGGAGCTCCACAGCGCCTTTTCCGTCACCAACGCATGGCTCTGGCGCATCGAGGGCGACCTTGGCACTGTGAGTGAAGAGCAGTATCTGCTCTACAATGCCGTTTCCACTACCTACGACAGCTACACCGCACTGGTGGACCAGCTGGAAGAAGCGGTGGCCGCCGGTCAGGACGCGAAAGCCGCCCAGCTCTACTATAATAAGATCGCACCCTGCGGCGGCTATCTGCGCCAGTACACCCAGCAGCTGCTGAACACGGCCATCACCGACGCTCAGGGGACTTACACCACCGTGTCGGCCCTCAGCGACCGGGTGAAATGGGCGCAGACCGTCGTGGTGGCGCTCTGCCTTGCGCTGGGCTGCGTCATGGCCTTCTCGGTGCTGACGCTGCTGACCCCGGTGCAGCAGATGATCGGCGCCTCCCGGGAGGTCACCCGGGGCGAGTTCGACTCGCCCGACCTGCCTGCGCCCCGTCAGCCGGAAATGGCCCAGCTGACCGAAGCCTTCAACCACATGAAGCATTCGATGGCCGAGCAGGTGACCACCCTGCGGGAGAAAAACGAGATGGAGCGGGAGCTCCACCGCCAGAAAACGGAAGCTCTGGAATTACAGAACCGGATGGAGCGCAGCCGTTTGCAGCAGCTGCGCAGCCAGATCGACCCCCATTTCCTTTTCAACACCCTGAACGTCATTTTACAGACCGCCGGACAGGAAAAAGCCTACCGCACTCAGGCCCTCATCACGGCTCTGTCGCACCTGCTGCGCTACAGCCTGATGAGCAACGACGAGCAGGTGCCGCTGGCCCGGGAAGTGCGCATCGTGGATGAGTATTACTCGATTTATCACGTCCGCTTCGGCGACCGGGTGAAGATGGTGTGGCGCATCTCCGACTCCCTTGATTTGACGGAGACGATGGTGCCGTCCTTCATCTTGCAGCCCATCGTGGAGAATGCCTTCAAGCACGGCATCTCGCCCAAGGAAGAGGGCGGCGTGGTGCGCATCCGCATCAACCCGCTGCGGGATAAGGGGCTGCTCTATATCAGCGTCTGCGACAACGGCGTGGGCATCCGGCCCGAACAGCTGGCCCAGCTGAAAGCCGCGCTGGCCCAGCCCGGGGAGCGCTGGGAGCATATCGGCGTCTATAACGTGGCCGCACGGCTGCGGCTTCTGGATAAACGGGGGCGGCTGGTCATCCGCTCTCACCCGGGCCGGGGTACGGCCATCGGTATGTACCTGCCCCTTGTAGAACTTTTGGAGGAGGATTTGGACGATGATACGCCTGTTGATCGCGGATGACGAAAAGCTGGAGCGGGAGGCGCTTGCGGAGCTGGTCCAGCGCCGTTTTGAGCGGGAAGTGGTCCTGGAGGTGGCGGAAAATGGCCGCAAAGCTGCCGACACGGCGGTGCTGTGGGGCGCGGACCTCATCCTGATGGATATTGAGATGCCGGGCATGAGCGGCCTCGACGCTGCCCGCGCCGTGCTGGCCCAGCGGCCTTCCTGCCGGGTCATCTTCGTCACGGCCTACAGCCTGTTCCAGTATGCCCACGAGGCGGTGCATCTGGGGGCCTGCGACTATCTGCTCAAGCCGGTGGACCCCGACGAGCTGGAAGCCTCGGTGCGCCGGGCTATGCGGCAGATCGAGACGGAGCGGAAGCTGGAAGAGCTGGCCGCCGCCCGGCCCCAGCCGGAGCAGACGGAGACCGAAGAAGAGGCGGAAGACGCCCCCGAGGAGAGCGAGAACAGCCAGACGGCCCTCGTCATGGCCCATGTCCGCCGCTACCTCGAGGATAACTATATGTTCGATCTGTCGCTGGACAGCGTGGGCGAGATCCTGCACATCAGCCCGGCCTATCTGTCGGCGCAGTTCAAGAAATACCAGAAGATGAACTTCCTCGACTGCCTCACCGAGCTGCGCATCAACGCGGCAAAGGAATTGCTGGCCGACCCCTTCCGCTCCTCGGCGGAGGTGGCGTCGATGGTGGGCTACGAGGACGCCAGCTACTTCGCCCGGGCGTTCAAGAAACGCACCGGCATGACCCCCACCCAGTACCGCCGTCAGGCCGGCCGGAAGGCAAAGGCCGACCCGGAGGCCGGGCTGTGAGCGGGCGGAAAATTTCCCGCCGCAGTGTGCTGGCGCTGGCCGCCTGTACGGCGCTGGGCGCTGTGGGCTGCAGCAAGACGGAAGAGTACAACGGCCCGGAGCTCATCCTGCGCTACGCCGAGAACCAGCCCGAGGATTACTCCCACCACTCAGGCCGCTCTGGCCTTCGCCGACCTCGTGGCCGAGCGGACGGAGGGGAGGGTCAAAGTCGTGGTCTACAGCGGCGGGAGCTGGGGCCGAACAGAGCGTCATCGAGCAGATGCAGTACGGCGGCATCGACTTTGCCCGCGTCTCTCTGAGCCAGCTGGCCGAGTATCAGCCGGCCCTGAGCGTATTGCAGCTGCCTTTTCTCTATACCGATGCGCCCCAGATGTGGCGGGTGCTGGACGGTGAGATCGGCGATGAATTCCTCTCCGGCCTCGGCGCGATGGACCTCGTGGGCCTGTCATGGTTCGACGCCGGCGTCCGCAGCTTCTACACCCGCGAAAAGGTGGAGACGCTGGCGGACCTCGCGGGGCTGACGCTCCGGGTGCAGGAGTCGGACATGATGAGCGAGATGATACTGGACCTCGGCGCAAAGCCCGCGCAGGTGGTCTACAGCCGGGTCTATGCAGCCCTGCACAATGCCGAGATAGACGGCGCGGAAAACAGCTGGCCCAGCTATGAGGCCATGGGCCACTATGAGGTGGCCCCCTATTTCTTAAAGGATGAGCACGCCCGTGTGCCGGAGCTGCAGCTGGCCAGCGAGGCCGCGATGGAAAAACTGGCAGAGCTGGACGAACGCTTCCCGGACATCATCCGCACCTGCGGAAAGGAGAGCGCTCTGACCGAACGCCGCCTCTGGGCGGAGCGGGAGGCCAGCGCCGAGAAGCATATGAGGGAATGGGGCGTGGAGGTGACGACCCTCTCCGCTGCCGAGAAAGCCCGCTTCCGGGCGGCAGTCGAGCCCGTGTACGCGGCTTTTAAGGAGCAGAGCCGCCTCATCCAGCGCATCCGAGAAGCCTGAAAAAGTGTAAGAGATATTACATTGTATTCATCTCGTTGGGCAGTGTGCTGAACAAACCGCACCGTTGTTTGTAGGGAATGCACAAAAGTGTTTCTCACATTTTTTTGAAAAACAGGACATTTTTCATAAGCCCTTGTTCTGACTAAAAATTTTTGCTAAAGTGTGTACAGTAAATGAACGGACGGGGTGCGACCCGTGCAGAGCACACCGCCCTGAATGAGGAAAATTTAAGGAGGATTTTATCATGAAGAAGATCTCTCGTCGCAGCTTTCTGGCAGCAGCCGGTGTTTCCGCCGCTGCTCTGGCACTGACCGCCTGCGGTGGCTCCGGCAACAGCACTGCTGCCTCTACCGCTAACTCTGCTGCAGCTTCCACCGCTCCCGCCGGTGATGCCGCAGCTGCTGCTTCCGACCCGAAGGTGACTCTGGTTTACGCCGAGGTCAACCCGCTGGATACCATCGTCGGCCAGACCGGTTCTCACTTCAAGGAGAAGGTCGAGGAGCTGACCGGCGGCTCCGTCGTCGTCGATGTGCAGGCTTCCGGCGTTCTGGGCTCTGAGAACGACGTTCTGGACGCTATCCTCGGCGGCTCCACCTCCATCGACATCAGCCGTATCTCCGCTTTCGCACTGACCAGCTACGGCTGCAACAAGTCCAAGCTGCTGTCCATCCCCTTCACCTTCGAGAACCGCGCACACTTCTGGAACTTCGCCAACAGCGAGCTGGCACCTGAGTTCCTGAACGAGCCCCAGGAGCTGGGCCTGCCCGTTCGTGGTATCTTCTACGGCGAGGAGGGCTTCCGTCACTTCTTCACGGTCAAGCCCGTTTCCGGCATCGCTGATTTCAAGGGCCTGAAGCTGCGCGTGTCCAACGACCCCGTCATGAACGGCATGGTCGAGGGTCTGGGCGCTAACCCCACCGTCGTCTCCTTCGGCGAGCTGTACAGCGCACTGCAGACCGGCGTTGTCGATGGCGCTGAGCAGCCCATCGCAAACTACAAGTCCAACGCCTTCCCCGAGGTCGCTAACAACCTGATCCTCGACGGCCATACTCTGGGCGCTGTGCAGGCTGTCATCACCGACAACGCCTGGAACAAGCTGACCGAGAACCAGCAGGCTGCCGTCATGGAGGCTGCTGCGGATACGCAGGCCTTCAACGCTGACCTGTCCGAGACCGCTGAGAACAAGGTCCTCGACGAGCTGAAGTCCTCCGGCTGCAACGTCGTCGATGTCCCCGATAAGACTCCCTGGCAGGAGGCTTGCGCTAAGGTCATCAGCGAGAACACCTCGGATCAGGCTGAGCTGTATCAGCAGTTGCTGGATATGAAGGCCTGATAAAAGCGCCTTTATCCTGAAGTAGTACATAGCCCGGCGGGGGACTACGGGATACGCCCGCAGACCCGCCGGGCTTTTTATAAGAGTATGGAGGAGATCCTATGCCGAAAATCTTTACCACTCTGGATAAGATCAAGCCGGCGTACGACGTCACCTACAAAGTGGTCCTGTTTATCTGCAAGCTGCTGCTGATCGCAGATATTTTCATCACCACCATGTCGGTCATTGGTCGTTACGTCCCGTTCATCCCGGACCCCGCATGGACCGAAGAGGTCGTGCTGACCTGCATGAGCTATATGGCCGTGCTGAGTGCCGCTCTGGCCATCCGCCGCGGCGCACACATCCGGATGACCGCATTTGACGTCTATCTGCCCAAGATCGCCGTCAAGGTGCTGGACATCCTCGCCGATCTGGCGGTCTGCATCCTCGGCCTCATCATGCTGGTAGTGGGCTGGAACTACGCCACCACCCTGGGCGGCCGCGGCTTCTATGTCTCGATGCCCTGGCTGAGCCGTTTCTGGATGTACTTCCCCGTGCCTCTGGCCGGTGTCGCCATGATCATCTTCGAGATCGAGGCGCTGTACAATCACATCAAGAGCTTTTTTTGTAAAGGAGGAGAACTAATATGACAGTCCAGACACTGGCAATCGTTGTCCTTCTTGTCAGCTTCTTCGTCATGATCTTCCTGCGCTTCCCCATCGCATACGCCGTTGGCCTGTCCAGCGTGCTCTGCCTGATGGTGCAGGGCCAGGCACTGTCCGATGTCTGCCGCCTGATGGTCAAGGGCATCTCGTCCTTCAGCCTGATGGCCGTCCCCTTCTTCATCACCATGGGCGTCCTCATGGGCAGCGGCGGCATCTCCGAAAAGCTGATCGCTCTGGCTGACGCCTGCGTCGGCTGGATGCGCGGCGGCATGGCAATGGTCAACATCGTTGCTTCCTACTTCTTCGGCGGCATCTCCGGCTCGGCTTCCGCAGATACCGCCTCCATCGGCTCCATCATGATCCCCATGATGGTCGATCAGGGCTACGACGCCGACTTCTCCACGGCCGTTACCATCACCTCCTCCTGCGAGGGCCTGCTGGTTCCCCCGAGCCATAATATGGTCATCTACGCCACCACCGCCGGCGGCATCTCCGTGGGCAGCCTCTTCCTGGCCGGCTACCTGCCCGGCGCTCTGCTGGCCATCGTCCTGATGATTGGCTCCTATATCATCTCTGTGAAAGAAAATTACCCCAAGGGCTCTCCCTTCACCATCAAAGGCTTCATCAAGCAGCTGGGTACCTCCATCTGGGCTCTGGCCGCAGTCGTCATCGTCGTCTTCGGCGTTGTCGGCGGTGTGTTCACCGCTACCGAGTCCGCTGCTATCGCAGTTATCTACTCTCTGCTGGTCTCCGTCTTTGTCTACAAGGGCCTCGACTGGAAGGGCGTCTGGCACGCTCTGGACGAGTGCGTCAACACTCTGTCCATCGTCCTCATCCTGATCGCCACCTCTGCAGTGTTCGGCAACTGCCTGACCATGCTGCACGTGCCTGATCTGGCCGCAAACGCCATCACCAGCGTCACCAGCAACCCCTACATCATCGCACTGCTCATCGACCTCATCATCCTGGTTCTGGGCTGCATCATGGATATGGCTCCCATCATCCTGATCGCTACCCCCATCCTGCTGCCCATCGCCACCTCCATCGGCATCGACCCCATCCAGTTCGGTATCATCATGGTTCTGAACTGCGGCATCGGCCTGCTGACTCCCCCTGTCGGCGCGGTTCTGTTCATCGGCTCTGCCGTGGCAAAGCGCCCCATGGAGAAGGTCGTCAAGGCTACCCTGCCGTTCTATCTGTGCATGTTCATCGCCCTGCTGCTGCTGACCTATGTGCCTGACATCAGCCTCGCTATCCCGAAGCTGCTGGGCGGCTACGTCAGCCCCATCACCAACCCGCTTGGCCCGGTGTTCATCCACTGATAAGCTGATCAGCTCATCCTCCTCCGGATGACAGAATAAACGGAAAGCCCCCGCCTGCAAAGGCGGGGGCTTTCCGGCGTTATAGAAGTGTCTGGAGTGCCGGAGCACTGCATTTCATGAGCTTTTTCAGGGTCAGCTCCTGCTGAGAGATTTGATACAGCAGCCGTGCGGCCAGCTCTTCGGGTGGGGCGGAAAGCCCGGGCCGGAATGCGTGTACTGCCCGGTAAAGGCGTGACGCCACGTTCTATCTCAAGCACCACCAGCTCGGGTATGACCCCCGCAGCAGGGCAAACAGTCCGACCTGATACTCCCGGGTGTCCAGCAGAAGCGTCCATCTCGTCGCGGTGAGGACGAGGATGTCTGCAAGGGGAGAAACTGCATCACCGTGTCCCGCAGGGGTCTTTTCGCCGGGCCAGAGGGTCGGACGGAGAGAGGGAACAAAGCAGACCGGCACATCGGCGGTGCGGGCGGTGTCCAGCGCGGCAAGGTGGGTGTAGCGGCAGGGGCTGTCCACGAGGCAGGCGCTGGAAAAGGCCAGTATTTCAGCATCTGCAGCCCAGTCAGCGCCCAGCTGTTCGGGTGCATAGAGCAGCTCCGAAGAACGGGTGCGGCAGCCTAGCTGTTCGCCGCCGCCGTCGAACAACAGCGGCGTGGGGGCGCGGGAGGTGAAGCGGACCCGGCTGATGTCCACACCGGCAGTAGATAAAGCGTCTGCGATGCGGTGTCCGAAAACATCCTCGCCAAGCTGCGTTAAAAGAGAGGCTCTGCCGCCCTGTGCGGCATAAGCCAGTGCCAGCGCGGCGGCGCTTCCGCCCATGCGGGGAGAAAATGTCTCTGCCGACGCCAGCGGCGCGGTGCTGTTCAATTCCAGCCACGCTTCGCCCAGACAGTATAAAGTCTTGCCCGGCATGATGCACCCTCCCTTCTGCCTGTTTTCAAAAACAAACTACAGTATACACCCATCCGGGCGTTTGTGCAAATGGAGAGCTTGACAGCTTCGGTCGGATTGTGATAAACTGACACAATATGGCAGTATATCTGAAATTTGAATGATAAAAATGTGACATTTGACGAGGAGAACATGAGCCTTACCAAACAGTATTTCAAATACGTCAGCCAGAACATCTTCGGCCTGCTGGGTACGTCCTGCTACATCCTGGCCGACACCTATTTCATCTCGCAGGCGGCAGGCACCAGCGGTGTGGCTCTGCTGAACCTCTGCTTGCCCATCTACAACTTCATCTTCGCCATCGGCTCCATGCTGGGCCTCGGCGCGGCCACCCGCTACGCCATCCTCCGGGCGCAGGGCGACGAGCGGTCGGAGCGCTATTTCTCCAACGCCCTGCTCTGGGCGCTGGTGTTCGCCCTGCCCTTCATGCTGGCGGGCATCTTCTGCCCCGAGGTGCTGCTGCGGTTCATGGGCGGCGACGCGGAGATCGTTGCACTGGGCGTGGGATACGCCCGCATCTTCCTGCTGTTCACGCCCTTCTTCATGTGCAACTACATCGTCGCATCCTTTGTCCGCAACGACGGCGACCCCTCGCTGGCCATGGTGGCGACCCTCTGCGGAAGCCTCTTCAACGTGGTGTTCGATTACATCTTCATGTTCCCCATGGGTCTCGGTCTGCCCGGCGCGGCGCTGGCGACGGCAGTCTCGCCGGTGTTGAGCATTGCGATCTGCAGCCGCCACTTCTTCAAAAAGAGCAGCACCGTCCGTCTTGTGCGGCAGCTGCCCTCGCCGAAGCTGCTGGCCCAGAGCTGCCAGCTGGGCGTCTCGGGCTTCGTGGGAGAAATGTCCTCCGGCGTGACCACCACCGTCTTCAACCTGCTGCTCCTGCGTCTGGCAGGCAATGTGGCCGTGGCGGCTTACGGCGTCGTGGCGAACTACGCGCTGGTGGCGACCGCTATCTTCAACGGCGTGGCCCAGGGCGCACAGCCGCTGGTCAGCAGGTGCTACGGCAAAAACGATGCCGCCGGTGCCCGCAAGCTCCTGCTGCTGGGCAGCGGAACAGCGCTTGCGCTGGCGGCGGCACTGTATGCAGTTCTGTTCGGGTTCACCGGGCCGATCGTCGCGGTCTTCAACAGTGAGAACTCGGCCCTCATGGCGCAGTATGCCTTCAGCGGGATGCGCATCTACTTCCTCGGCTATTTCTTCGCGGGCTTCAATATCGTGGCCGCCGGCTATCTGGGCGCGGTGGACCGCCCCGCAGAGGCTTCTGCGACGTCGCTTTCCCGCGGCATCGTGGCCATCGTGGCCTGCTCTCTGGTGCTGAGCGCCCTCTTCGGGATGAACGGCGTCTGGGCCGCGTTCCCGGCCTCTGAGGCCATCACGGCCTGCCTGACCCTCTTCCTGCTGAAGCGGAAAAATTAAATAAACAATTCCTGTTCCAACCGCTGCTGCTCGGGCGAAAGCTCGGGCAGTGCGCTCCGACCGGCCATCGCCCGCCACTGCGTGGGAGATCGGCCGGTCGTTTTTTTGAAGACGCGGCAGAGGTAGTTGGCCCCCGAGAAACCGCAGAGGCTGGCGATGACATCCAGCGTGTACTCCCGGTGGAGCAGCAGACGCATGGCGGCTTCTATGCGGACGCTGGTGAGATACCGCCCCGGCGAGACGCCCAGAGCCGCCGTAAAGGCCCGGACGAGGTGGCTCTTGGAGACGCCCAGCCGCTCGCTCAGCTCTTCCACGCCGTAGAGCCCGGCGTAGTTCCTGCGGATGTCCTCGATGGCGGCGGCCACCAGCGGGGGCAGGGCAGGGGCGGCGCTGTCGGCGTCTGAGAGCTCGCACAGCAGCGCGAAGGCCAGCTGACTGCGCACCCGCTCCGAGGCGTCCCGCTCTTCGGCAAGGCGCCCCATCAGCTCTGCCGCCGCCGGGCAGGTCTCGCCCCGGGCGAGGAAGGGCATCTCGGAAAGCCCTGCGAGGAACTGTTCCGCTGCCTGCCCGGTGAGCTGGACGCAGAGCAGATGGCACTCGTTTTCCGGCGCGAGGGTCAGCGGCCCCCGGCTCAGCACGAGATGGCCCGCTGCGGCATTCTGGGGCGGCAGCAACAGGGCAGAACCTGCCGGCATCAGTTCGAGATCGGACAGTGAGACGACACATTTTCCGCTGGAAACGAGGCAGGCCCAGAGCCCTTCGCCCCGCAGGGTGAGGGGCTCTTCCGGCTGGGCATCCTCCACGATGCCGAGGGCGGCAGTCGTGCTGGGAGAGTAAATCAATATCTGACACCTCAAATCAATAAAATGCTATTTTATAACACAAAATAATCTGCTATTATAATAGCAATGAAACGGCTCATCGTCAAGCTGAGCCTTTGAGTGCAACAACATCAATGGAGGAAAAAGCTTTATGGCTTCTATCAGCTGCCAGCATATCTACAAGATCTACCCCGGTGCTACGGCTCCTTCCGTCACCGATTTCAACCTGGAGATCCAGGACAAGGAATTCATCATCTTCGTCGGCCCCTCTGGCTGTGGTAAGTCCACCACCCTGCGCATGATCGCCGGTCTGGAGGAGATCTCCAAGGGCGAGATGTACATCGGCGGCCGCCTCATCAACGACGTTCCCCCGAAGGACCGCGACATCGCCATGGTCTTCCAGAGCTACGCTCTGTACCCCCACATGACCGTCTACAAGAACATCGCTTTCGGTCTGGAACTGCGCAAGACCCCGAAGGACGAGATCGACCGCCGCGTCCACGAGGCTGCTAAGATCCTGGAGATCGAGCACCTGCTGGACCGCAAGCCCAAGGCTCTGTCCGGTGGTCAGCGCCAGCGTGTCGCTCTGGGCCGTGCAATGGTCCGTAACCCGGCAGTCTTCCTGCTGGACGAGCCTCTGTCCAACCTGGACGCTAAGCTGCGTACCTCCATGCGCACCGAGATCATCAAGCTGCACAAGAAGCTGGCTACCACCTTCATCTACGTTACCCACGACCAGACCGAGGCTATGACCATGGGCGACCGCATCGTTGTCATGAAGGACGGCATCATCCAGCAGGTCGATACCCCGCAGAACCTGTACGATATGCCCTGCAACATGTTCGTCGCAGGCTTCATCGGCAGCCCTCAGATGAACTTCCTGGACGGCACCATCGTCAAGAAGGGCGACCAGTACAGCGTCGATCTGGGCGCGACCTCATCCCCCTGCCCAAGGAGAAGACCGCTGACGGCAAGCTGGATTCCTACGTCGGCAAGAAGGTCAAGATGGGCATCCGTCCCGAGGACATCGACGATGAGCCCGAGTTCATGGCAAAGCACACCGACTGCCAGCTGGATACTCAGGTCGATGTCTCTGAGATGATGGGCGCTGAGATCTACCTGTACCTGGAGTACAAGGGCAACAAGATGACCGCCCGCGTCGCTCCCACCTCCAAGGCCCGCAACGGAGACACCGTCCGCGTCGCCTTCGATCCCCACAAGGTCCACCTGTTCGACGTCGAGACCGAGCAGACCATCCTGAACTGAATAAGATAGTCTACGATCATTTTTGATCCTCCTATCATAAGAAAAGCCGTCGGGCCGCAAGGCCCGGCGGCTTTTCCTGTGCCGGAAAAAAAGACATCATAAAAACCCATGCTGCGGCAAAGCAAAACGCAGCATGGGTGCGGAAATGGCTTATGAAGTCAGGGGACGCTTCGATCAGCGGGCCTTGACGTACTTGTGCAGGGTAGCGCGGACAGCGCCGGGGCCTGCGAACAGCTCCTTGGCCATGGACTCGATCTTCTCGCCCAGACCGACGGCGTACAGGTCCACGCCGAAGACATCGGTGCGGCTGTACAGAGCCTTCAGGCAGGAGAAGTCCTGCTCGCCGGCTTCCACCTTCAGGGGAGCCACGATGGCCTGCAGCTCAGCCAGCAGCGGGTCAGTGGAGATCTCGAAGGGCTGGCAGTTGTCGTCCAGACCGGTCAGGTAGCGGGCATAGCCTGCCAGCACCAGCGGGATCAGCACGAGGTTGGACTTGTCCAGACCGCGTGCCTCGTAAGCCTTGATGGTCTCGCCGAAGCGGATCGCCAGCTTCTGGGAGGTATCGGTGGCGATACGCTGGGGAGCGTCGGGCATGAAGGGGTTGGGCAGACGACGGTTGATGACAGCGCCGATGAACTCGTAGGGGTTCAGAACGCCGGGGTCAACGACGACGGGCATCGCCTCGATATAGCCGATCTTCTGGATGAAGCTGCGCAGGTCCTCATCAGCCATCTCAGCGGAGATGAGGGTGTAGCCCAGCATGCAGCCGTAGATGGACATGGCGGTGTGCAGGGGGTTGAGGCAGGTGCAGACCTTCATCTTCTCGATCTTATCGACGGTCTCACGGTCGCAGTAGAGGACACCGCCCAGCTCCAGCGGAGGACGGCCATTGGTGTAGTGGTCCTCGATGCAGAGGTACTGGGTCTCCTCAGCGTTGACGAAGGGAGCGGTGAAGGTGTGCTTCTCGGTGACGATGGTGTAGTTGTCCTCAAAACCGTCGTCAGCCAGCATCTTCTGGACCTTGGCATCCGGGCGGGGAGTGATCTTGTCGATCATGCTCCAGGGGAAGGTGATCTTGGTCTCGTCCTTGACGTAGGCGAGGAACTCGGCGGGGACCAGGCCCTGCTCGACCCACTTGGAAGCGTAGGCAAAGACTGCGGCCTTGACCTTATCGCCGTTGTGAGAGCAGTTGTCCATGCTCTGGACGGTCAGGGGCAGCTTGCCGGCCTTGAAGCGCTCGTAGAGCAGAGCAGTGACCTTGCCCATGGCCAGAACGGGGGTCAGGCCGCGCTCGAGGTCAGCAGGAGCGACGCCGTAGCCCTTCTCGGTGATGGTGAAGGAGATCATCTGCAGGCTGGGTGCCTGGAAGATCTCGACCAGACGAGCCCAGTCAGCGCCGAAGGAGTAGTCAGCCTTCAGGCTCTCGGTGACGGAGGCGATGACCTTCTTCTCGATGTCGCCGGTGGACTTCAGGCAGACCAGCAGGCTCAGGTTGTCGTAGGGCCGATAAGCCTTGTCGATGATCTCGTAGTCGAAGCTCTCGGCCACGATGACGCCGCGGTCATACTTGCCGCTGTTCAGGGCGTCGTTCAGGATGGCAGCCGGGAATGCGCGGAAGATGTTGCCGGCGCCGAAGTGGACCCAAGTGGGTTCTGCGTGGGTCTTGGCCTTGACGGCCTCAACGTCGAACTTGGGCAGCTCGTAGCCCTTTTCTGCCCACTCGGCGGACAGATTGCCGTTCTTAATATCAGTCAGCTTCATGATATATCAGCCCTTCTTCTTCTCTTCGTCCAGACGGTCCAGCAGGTCCCAGACGCCCAGCATATACTGGATGCCCAGCGCACGGTCATACTTGCCGTAGCCGGGGCGGCAGCTGCCGGGGCCTTCCTCCCACAGCTGACGGCCATGGTCGGGGCGGATGTAGCCCTCGAAGCCGCAGTCATGGTAGGCGCGCAGGATCTCGATGATGCCGGTCTCGCCGCAGCAGTCGCGGTGGGCAGCCTCGGAGAAGTCGCCGTTGGGGAAGTGATGGATGTTGCGGATGTGTGCGAATGCGATGCGGTCGCAGTGCTTGCGGACGATCTCAGCCACATTGTTGTTGGGGTTGGCGTTCAGGCTGCCGGAGCAGAGGGTCAGGCAGTTGTACTCGTCGTCCACCATGCTCAGGAAGCGGTCGATGCTCTCGGCATCCACCAGCAGGCGGGGCAGGCCGAAGATGTCCCAAGGGGGATCGTCCATGTGGATGGCCATCTTGATGTCGCACTCGCGGCAGGTGGGCATCAGGGCTTCGAGGAAGTACTTCAGGTTCTCCCAGAGCTTTTCCTTGGTGACAGGGGCGTAGGCCTTGAACAGCTCGTCCAGCTTTGCCATCCGCTCCGGCTCCCAGCCGGGGAAGGTCATGTTGTACTTCTCGGTGAAGGACATGATGTACTCGGCCATGGACTTGTAGTCGCCCTTGATCTTGTCCTTCTCGTAGAACAGTGCGGTGGAGCCGTCGCCGACGGGGTGGAACAGGTCGGTGCGGGTCCAGTCAAAGATGGGCATGAAGTTGTAGCAGATGGTCTTGACGCCGAACTTGGACAGATTGCGGATGCACTGCTTGTAGTTCTCGATGTACTGATTGCGGGTGGGCAGGCCGATCTTGATGTCGTCGTGGACGTTGACAGACTCGACAACGTCCATGTCGAAGCCGTAAGCGTGGATCTGGTCTGCGACCTTCTGGATCTCGTCGATCTCCCAGATCTCGCCGGGCATCTTGCTGTGCAGCGCCCAGACGATGCTGGTCACGCCGGGGATCTGCTTGATGTCGCTGAGGGTGACGGGGTCGTTGCCCTCGCCATACCAGCGCCAACCCATTTTCATAGGCATAGTGGATGTCCTCCGTTAACATTGCTTTGCGGTTATGCGCGGCAGGAGTGCCTCGCTCTCTCACTTATATTCTAATATATCAGTTGAGAATTGGCAATAGTCGATTTGCTGAGTTTTGATGTTTTTTCTTGTATACTTTAGACAAATTGACATGGAAATGACAAAAAAGAGCGCCAGCTCCGGCAAAGCCGGGACTGGCGCTCCTGTCGCAGAGTCTGAGTTAACGCTTCACGTTGAAAGCAGCCATGCCGGGGTAGACGGCGCTGCCGCCCAGCTGCTCCTCGATGCGCAGCAGCTGGTTGTACTTTGCCACACGCTCGGTGCGGCTGGGGGCGCCGGTCTTGATCTGGCAGGTGTTCAGGGCCACGGCCAGGTCGGCGATGGTGGTGTCCTCAGTCTCGCCGGAGCGGTGAGAGCTGATGGCGGTATAGCCGGCCTTGTGAGCCATCTTGATGGCTTCCAGAGTCTCAGATACGGAGCCGATCTGGTTCAGCTTGATGAGGATGGCGTTGCCGGCACCCAGCTGGATGCCCTTGGCCAGACGCTCGGTGTTGGTGACGAACAGGTCGTCGCCCACCAGTTGGACCTTGCCGCCCAGCTCGCGGGTCATCTCCTGCCAGCCTTCCCAGTCCTCTTCGTCCAGACCGTCCTCGATGGAGATGATGGGGTACTTCTCCACCAGCTTCTTCCAGTGTGCGATGAGCTCACTGGAGGTGAACTCGGTGCCGGCCTTGGGCAGCTTGTAGAAGCCCTTGCCCTTGGGGCTCTTCCACTCGGAGGAAGCAGCGTCCATGGCCAGCATGAAGTCCTTGCCGGGAAGATAACCGGCCTTCTCGATGGCGGCCAGAATAGTCTCGATAGTCTCCTCGTCGCTGGACAGGTTGGGAGCGAAGCCGCCCTCGTCGCCGACGGAGGTGGCCAGACCCTTGGCCTTCAGGATGGAAGCCAGAGCGTGGAAGACCTCAGCGCACCAGCGCAGGCCCTCCTTAAAGGAAGGTGCGCCCACGGGCATGATCATGAACTCCTGGGTGTCCACGGTGTTGGTGGCGTGTGCGCCGCCGTTCAGGATGTTCATCATGGGGACGGGCAGGCGGTTGCCGTTCACGCCGCCGAGGAAGCGGTAGAGGGGCATGTCCAGCGAAGTGGCAGCAGCGCGGCAGGCAGCGATGGAAACGGCCAGAATGGCGTTTGCACCCAGCTTGGACTTGTCCTTGGTGCCGTCAGCGTCGATCATAGCCTTGTCGATGGCGTAGATGTCGGAAGCATCCATGCCGATGACAGCATCAGCGATGACGGTGTTGATGTTCTCCACAGCCTTGGTGACGCCCTTGCCCAGATAGCGGCCCTTGTCGCCGTCGCGCAGCTCCAGGGCTTCAAACTCGCCGGTGGATGCACCGGACGGTGCGCAGCCCCGGGCCACGGTGCCGTCGGCGAGGGTGATCTCAGCCTCAACAGTGGGGTTGCCGCGGGAGTCCAGGATCTCACGGCCCTGAACGTCTACGATCTCAAGATAGTTCATGATTTGTACCTCCATATATAATTATAATAGGAATGGATGCGCTCTTCTCATTTGGATAGTATACGCTAACTAACCGACATTATCCTACCATGATTCGGCCCGGGATGCAAGAGGATGCACGGATGTTAGCTGGAACAAACTTCAGGAGAGGAAAGTTGTGTCATTTTTTGTACTTGTGAATCAATTTCATGTTCTGTTTTTCTCAGGTGAACAATTTGAAAAAGTACCAAAATCGACGCTTAGTTTGTTAAAAATAGCAAGTTTTGCCTGAAACCCTCCAAACTATGGACGATTTGTGAATTGCGGACTTGCACCGAAGTGCTTATAATAAGACTCAAGGAAGCAGAGCTGCTTTGAGGGAAGAGAGAGCTGCTTCCTTAACAGCTTTTCGGGACGCTGGCTCATGGGCCGTGCGCGAGGGCTGCAAATAACACGAACGCTTCCAAATAGCAGGAGGATATAGACTTATGAAAAACATGATCTCTCGTCGTAACTTTCTGGCTGCTGCCGGTGTCGTGGCTGCTGCCGGTGTTCTGACTGCCTGCGGCGGCTCTTCCAGCACCGCAGCTTCCGCTGCCGGTTCTACCGCAGCAGCTGCTTCCGGCGACACCATCAAGGTCGGCGTTATGGGCCCCCTGAGCGGCAACGTCTCCGTTTACGGTCAGGCCGTTGTCAACGGTGCTGCCCTGTACCTGAAGCAGGTCAACGCCAACGGCGGCATCAACGGCAAGCAGATCGAGATCCTCACCGAGGACGAGCAGGGCGACGCTACGCAGGCTGTCAACTGCTTCACCAAGATGGTGGATGAGGGCATGACCGCTCTGATCGGCGACGTTACCACCACCCCGACTCTGGCAGTCGTTGCTGAGAGCGCAGACTACAATATGCCCATGGTCACCGCTTCCGCTACCGCTGAGGCTGTCACCTACGATGCCGAGACCGACACCGTGAACGCAAACGTCTTCCGCGCCACCTTCACCGACCCGTTCCAGGGCATCAAGATGGCTGACTACGCATACCAGAAGCTGGGCTACACCAAGGCAGCCGTCATCTTCAAGAAGGGCGCAGACTACAACGAGGGCCTGGCAGAGAACTTCGTCAACGAGTTCGAGTCTCTGGGCGGCACCATCGTCGATCAGGAGAGCTACTCTGAGGGCGACGTGGACTTCAAGACTCAGCTGACCACCATCCTCGGCAAGGACCCCGAGACCGTCTTCTGCCCCAACTACTACGAGGAAGTGGGCCAGATCCTGTCTCAGGCTGAGAGCGTCGGCCTGACCGTTCCGTTCCTGGGCGGCGACGGCTGGGATGGTCTGGAAGGCTACGCCACCAACGATCAGCTGAAGGACACTTACTTCTGCGCGAACTACGCAAAGGGCTCCAATGCCGAGTTTGAGGATGCCTACAAGGCAGAGTACGGTCAGGAGTACCCCAACGGCTTCTCTCCTCTGGGCTACGATGCAGCAAAGACCATCGTCTACGGCCTGCAGGCTGCTGAGGATGCCGGTCTCGAGGCTGGCACCGACGATTACAAGCAGGCTGTCATCGATGCCATTGCCTCCGGCACCATCGACGGCATCACCGGCACCTTCACCTTCGACGAGCATCACGACCCCGTCAAGCAGACTGCTATCCTGACCTATGTGGACGGCAAGCCGGTGCTGAAGGAAATGTTCTGATCCCAGCTTTCTTCCATCGACCGGTGATGGAAGCGCCGCTGAGATCCGAATGATCGTAAATTGACCCGACTGCGGAGAACGCCGGAACAGTATTGCCCCGGTGCTCTCCGCCTTTTTGGTAAAAAAGTGTATCCCCACATAAGGCGTGCAACAGCGCCGGAAAGAAAGGAAGTATCCATCCATGACAGTGTTTTTCAGCCAGCTCATCAACGGCTTGTCGCTGGGCAGCATCTATGCACTGATCGCACTGGGCTACAGCATGGTGTACGGCATCATCCTGCTGCTGAACTTTGCCCACGGCGACGTCATCATGGTGGGCGCGTACATGTCCTGGTTCGTCATGAACCAGCTGGGCCTCGGCCCGGTCACGGCGGTCTGTGCCACCATCCTCACCTGTACGCTGCTGGGCGTGGTCATCGAAAAGATCGCCTACACCCCGCTGCGCAGCGCACCCCGTATCTCTCTGCTCATCACGGCTATCGGCGTGTCGTTCTTCCTCGAGTACACGGCTGAGCTGGTCATGGGCTCGGGCGCAAAGGTCATCCCGTCTTACTACGACAACAAGACCTTCTATCTGGGCAAGGCGCCTCTGGGCCTGACATCTATCATCACGCTGGTGGTCACCGTGCTGTCCATGCTGGTGCTGACCTTCCTCGTCCAGAAGACCAAGCTTGGCAAGGCCATGCGCGCCGTCTCTGAGGATATGGACGCTGCCCGCCTGATGGGCATCAACGTCAACAGCACCATCTCCTTTACCTTCGCGGTCGGCTCTGCACTGGCCGGCATCGGCTCGGTGCTGTACTGCTGCTCCTACCCGCAGGCTACCCCCACCATGGGCTCCATGCTGGGCCTGAAAGCCTTCGTCGCCGCCGTTCTGGGCGGCATCGGCTCCATCCCGGGCGCAATGGTCGGCGGCATCGTCATCGGCCTGTGCGAGTGCTTCGTCTCCGCCATCGGCCTGTCTGCCTGGAAGGACGCTGTCACGTTCGCCATCCTCATCATCGTGCTGCTGTTCAAGCCCACGGGCTTCCTCGGCCGCAAGGTGCAGGAAAAGGTGTAAGGAGGGCATGAAGATGAACAAGAATCGCAAAACGCTCAAAATGCCCGTGCGCTACCTCATGAACGCCGTGCTGGTGGTGCTGCTGTTCCTGGCCCTTTCCTACATGACCGGCAACATGCTCTCCACTTACCAGAACAAAGTGCTCATGACCGTGGGCATCAACATCATCCTGGCCGTGTCCCTGAACGTGGCCACCGGCTATCTGGGCCAGCTGCCGCTGGGCCACGCCGGTTTCATGGCCGTGGGTGCTTACACCTGCGCCCTCTTCACCAAGTACAGCCCTCTGCCCGATGGCGTTTCCTTTGCCATCGGCCTTGCACTGGGCGCTGTGATGGCCGGCCTGTTTGGCGTCCTCATCGGCGTCCCGGCCCTCCGTCTGACCGGTGACTATCTGGCCATCCTGACCCTGGGCTTCGGCGAGATCATCCGCATCACCCTGAACAACATCGACGATGTGCTGGGCTACAGCCTGTTCTACGGCTCCAAGGGCCTCAAGAACATCCCCAAGTACTCCAACTTCGCCAATGTCTTCCTCTGTGTGGTCATCACCTGCTTCCTCATCCATGCCATGATGAAGAGCCGCCATGGCCGCGCCGTCCTCGCCATCCGCGACAATGAGATCGCTGCCGAGAGCTGCGGCATCCAGACTACTTATTATAAGGTCATGGCCTTCGCTTTCTCCGCTGCCTTTGCCGGTCTGGCCGGTGGTCTGTACGCCTGCTACATCGGCGTTCTGAACCCCTCCACCTTCGGCTTCATGAAGTCCATCGAGATCCTGGTCATGGTGGTTCTGGGCGGCATGGGCTCCATGCTGGGCTCCATCCTCTCCGCTACCGTCCTGACCATCCTGCCCGAGGCTACCCGCAGCTTCGACAGCTACCGCATGGTCATCTACTCGCTGGTACTCATCCTGATGATGATCTTCCGTCCGGGCGGACTGCTGGGCAGCTACGATTTCTCCATGAGCCGCATCGTGGAAAAGGTCATGAACGGCGAGCTGTTCCACAAGAAGAATGCTGACAAGGAGGGCGCAGACCATGAATGAGTTCCAGACCAAGTTACACAGCGTCCCTTCCGGCGGCTTCCTGACCGACCGCGACAAGGATAAAAAGCCCATCCTCGACGTCCGTGAACTGGGCATCGACTTCGGCGGCCTGACCGCCGTGGACGGCTTCAACCTGATGATCGGCCGCAACGAGATCACCGGCCTCATCGGCCCCAACGGCGCCGGTAAGACCACCGTCTTCAACCTGCTGACCAACGTCTACCAGCCCACCCGCGGCTCCATCCTCATCGATGGGATCCGGCGGACTCAACCTTGACCAGTCCATGCGCCAGTGGGAGCTTGGCGAAGCCCTCGCCAAGCGCGCCCAAAGTCTGCTCGGCGAAGTGCGTGCCAAGCTTGACGCAGCACAGGCGGAACAGGCCAC
>ENA-OQMN01000133-OQMN01000133.1-human-gut-metagenome-genome-assembly--contig:-NODE-133-length-20822-cov-11.273254_pt1 | contig 20822 bp, 10 predicted proteins | sample MGYA00242765_ERZ504861 | MGnify/ENA primary metagenome ERZ504861 (study PRJEB26092, sample SAMD00036417) | human gut metagenome | host: Homo sapiens | study: EMG produced TPA metagenomics assembly of... | reverse complement strand
GTGACGGCCAGATAGCGGTAGTCGCGCGCGCCGATAAGAATGCCGTCGATTGCCATCATCCAGCCTTGCAGTGGGAAGAAGATGCCCATCGTCACCATGCCCACGGCGATCAGCGTCTGAATATGTGGCGTAGGGGAGAAGAAGTGCCCGGCGAACAGGCCGACTACCGCAAAAGCCGTGCCGATTACCGCGCCGGTGACCAGTCCCGCACGCCCGGTCGCCCGCGTCAGCCGCCGCGCCTGCTGCACGCTGCCAGCGCCCAGCGCTGTGGCCACCAGCGTCTGGCCGGCGATGCCCACGGAATCCAGCATGTTCATCGCAAAATTCCAAGAGGAGTTCACGGCCTGAAACCCGGCCAACACGGCAGTACCCATGCGCGCGGCACAGGCGACCGTAGTCACCATGGCCGCACGAATCGCCAATGTGCGAATGAACAATGGCAGTCCGTCGCCCCCGGCTGCCGCAATACCGGCCAAACGAGGCCGCAGACTCGCACCATCCGCCCGGGACCACAGAATGGCGGGGATTACCAGGAACAGCCCCATGAACCACTGAGCTACCAGCGTCGCCACTCCGGAGCCGGCAATGCCCCAATTCAGCACAATAACGAACAACACATCAAGCACCGTGTTCACCACCGCGCCGCCCACCGCAGCGATCAGCGTGATACGAACCTTCTGCAATCCTCGGAAAATGCCGTTCGCCGCATATACCATCAGCATGCCTGGCGCACCCAGCACGATTGCGCGCGTATAGGTCACGGCTTGTTCCAATACTTCGCCCTGACCGCCCAGTGCCCGGCATAATGGCTCGGCAGCCGCGAACAATCCCAATCCCAGTACGGTGCCGATGCTCAAGGCCAGCCACAGGCCATCAATGCCTGCCTGCAGTCCCTCGCGACGACGACCCGCTCCCAGCAGATGTGCCACCTGCGCAGTGGTCGAGTAGGCCAGGAATATGCATAGTCCGACTGCCGTGAGGATGATGGTGGAGCCGATTGACAGGCCGGCCAACGCCGCATCCCCGATATGGCCGACGATGGCTGTGTCGATAAGGATGAAGGTCGGTTCGGCGATGAGCTGGCCGAAGGTCGGCAGGGCCAGCGCCATGATCCGGCGGTTGGTGGAGCGGGCGTCGGTCGGGCCGTTGCTGACGTTTGTGTTTGCGCCGGCATGCGGGGTGCCGAAGCCATCGCGGCGTGTAGTATCGCCGGAACTGGTGGCTTTGGCGTCGGAAGAGTCTATGGGCACGCTCACACGCATATCACGCCTGACTGCGTTGCGCAAGCACCTGTTGTGGGCGCGGAATGTTATCCCCAGACTATCCACCAAGTTATCCCCAGTATGTGGATAACTTAGTGGATTATCCCCAGAATTATCCCCAAAATGTGGATAACTTATTTTTCTATCCACATTTTGCTTTCTGCGTGTCGTGGCGCTGACTCATAGGTGAATAAGGAATGAACCGATGCGGGCAACCGTTTCGTTTCCATACGATATCGTTCACCTGCCACGCCACATCCTATACTTGGAGGCTATGCCAGAAGGAAGTGAACACTCGTATCAGAATGGGTTCGGCGGTGGCCTGGATCGTGGCGATCGTGGCGACCGCGCGGGCCGGGGCGGCACGCAGACGTCGGCGGCGGCCGGCGACCCGATTTTCGACCGCGTGCCCCCGCATGATGACGACGCGGAAATGGCCGTGCTCGGCGGCATGCTGATGAGTAAGGATGCCATCGGCGAGGTCTCGCAGACCATTGACGTCACCGATTTCTACCAGCCCAAGCATCAGACGATCTATAACGCGATCATCGATCTGTTTTCCGCCAGTCAGCCGGTGGACGTGGTACTCGTGGCCAACCAGCTGTTGGCGGATGGCAACCTCGACAAGGTCGGCGGCGCGGACTATCTGCACAGCCTTGTCGCATCCGTACCGACCGCCGCTAATGCCATGTACTACGCGGAGATCGTCCATCAGCGGGCCATTTTGCGCAATGTGATCGCCGCCGGCACCAAAATCGCCCAGCTCGGTTATTCCGCCGAGGGATCGCAGGCTGAGGATGTGGTTAACCTCGCCCAGTCCGAGATCTACGAGATGTCGATGGGCAAGGTGCGTCAGGACTATGCCGCCATCGGCCCGGTGGTCCACGACGCGCTCGACCAGCTGGACAAACTGCAGCAAGGCCTCGTCAACAAGGGCGTGCCGACCGGCTTCCGCGACATCGACGACGTGACCCAGGGCCTGCAGCCCGGACAGATGGTCGTCGTCGCAGGACGTCCGGCCATGGGTAAGTCCACGCTCGGCATCGACTTCGCCCGCGCCGCCGCGTTGCACCACAACATGACTTCCGTGGTCTTCAGCTTGGAGATGAGCAAGGTGGAGCTCGCTCAGCGTATTATCTCCGCCGAAACCAATATTCCGATGGCCGCCCTGCGCCGCGCCGACGACATCACCCCCGAACGCTGGAACACCCTGAACCAGTTCTGGACCAAGATGCAGAACGCGCCACTGTTCATTGACGACAGCCCGAACATGAGCCTCATGGAGATCCGTGCGAAATGCCGTCGTCTGAAGCAGACCAACGATCTGAAACTCGTAGTCATCGACTACCTGCAGCTGATGACCTCGGGCAAGGCCGTGGAATCCCGCCAGCAAGAGGTGTCCGAATTCTCCCGTGCCCTGAAGCTCTTGGCCAAGGAACTCGAAGTGCCGGTCGTGGCCCTTTCCCAGCTGAACCGTGGCCCGGAAATGCGTAACGACAAGAAGCCGCAGCTCTCCGATTTGCGTGAATCCGGCTCAATCGAACAGGACGCCGACGTGGTGTTCCTGGTCCACCGCCCTGACTTCTACGACAAGGAAGACCGCCCCGGCGAGGCCGATATCATCATGGCCAAGCACCGTAACGGCCCGACCGAAACCTTCCACCTCGCCTTCCTCGGTGCCACGTCCAAATTCAAAGACATGCCGCAGGACTACAACGCCAATCAGGGGGTGTGATGATGGCAAGCAACGTTTCACGCGATGTTTCGCAAGACCAATCGTCCGTGGTGCAGACCTGCAAACCGTGGTATGCGTTCGCCACCGTGGCCGCAGGCCGCTTCGTGCGGTTTGCATCCCGCGTCACCAAACATGGCGGTTCGGCTTTGCCCGGCAAAGTCGTAGAAAAGATTGACCCCGGCTTCCTGACCCGTACGCTCGGGCAGTTGCCGCTTGGCGTGGTATTGGTGTCCGGCACGAACGGCAAGACCACCACCACCCGCATGGTCGCCTCGATGCTCTCCGATCTGGGGCTGAAGGTGTTCACCAATCCGACCGGCTCGAACTTCGTGCGCGGCGTGGTCTCCGCACTGCTTACCGAAGTCACGCTCGGCGGCAAATTGGACGCGGACATCGCCGTGCTCGAGCTCGATGAGGCGTACGCCGTCCACTTCGTCAAGCAGGTCAAGCCCCGTTATGCATTGCTGCTGAACGTGATGCGCGATCAGCTTGACCGATTCGGTGAAATCGACACCACGGCCAAACTGCTCAGCCATGTGGCTGCGGCGACTACCGGCACTGTGGTACTGAACCGCGAGGACCCGCGTATCGCCGCGCTCGCCGCGAAGGCCCCGGCTGGCACCACCGTGCGATACTTCGGCCTCGCCGACGATTTGCGCCGCTATTTCCCGTCCGATGACGACATGGCCACGACCGTGTCGGTGGAAGGTGTGGCCGGGCCGCTCCCCTCAGCCAGAACTCCCCTCAGTCCGCGAAGCGAACTGAGAGGAGCTTCCGCAGGCACGGCAGAACTTCCCGCCGACGTGACACTTACCGCAGTGGGCGACCACAAAGCCACCTTCCAGATGGACGGTCAGGGCTACGCCACCGACGTCAAGCTTGAAGGCGTCTACAACCTGTACAACGCGGCCGCCGCGCTCGCCGTGGTACGTGCGGTGATGCAAGACAATGCCGCCGCATCCAAGGCCACCGCCGCAGCCAACGCCTGCGCCGTGTCCGCCGACGAGCTCATCGCCGCCGTTTCCCGCGTCACGCCGGCTTTCGGCCGTGGCGAGGTCATCGACGTCAACGGTTCCCCGGTCGAACTGCTGCTGGTCAAGAACCCGATGGGCTTCCGCCTCTCGCTCGCCAGCTTCGACCCGGCCAACGCGGACACCATGATCGCCATCAACGACGAATATGCCGACGGCCGCGACATGAGCTGGCTGTGGGACGTGGACTTCACTTCCCTGCGCGCGTCCGGTGTCGCCATGGTCTCCGGCGTGCGTGCCTGGGACATGGCATTGCGCCTGGGGTATGACCAAGTGCCAGTCGCCGATACGAACACCGACCTCGAACAGGCCGTCACCGCATTCGTCAACGCCAATCCCGGCACACGCAAGCACATCTACTGCACCTACACCGCCATGCTCAAAACCCGCGCCGTACTGGGCCGCATCACCGAAGTACGGGACGCGGGCGTGGGCAAGTAACTATCCTCTAGCGCCCGCGCGCCACCTCCCGCCTGCGGGAGGACATGGTGAGGAATAAGACGCTTCCCGTCAGCGGGAAGACATCGACAAGGAGAACGTGACATGGCCAGAACAATTGATGTGGTGTCCCTGTATCCCAAAGACATGAACATCTACGGCGATTCCGGCAACGTGCTGACTATCCGCCGCCGTCTGGAACTGTACGGTTATGAACCGGTCGTCCACCAGTACAATCAAGGCGACGCCTGGCCCGACCAGGTGGACCTTATTCTGGGAGGCGGCGGCCAAGACACCGGCCAGAAGAAAATCATCGACGACTTCTACCATCGCGCCGACCTGTTGCGTTCGCTTGCCGCAGACGGTACGCCGATGCTGATGATCTGCGGCCTGTACCAGCTGTTCGGCGAGTACTTTGAAACCGTGGACGGCACCCGTCTGGACGGCATCGGCGTTATCGGTGCTTATACCGTGGGCCAGAACGTGCGTATGATCGGCAATCTTGTTGAGCATTCCGACCAGTTCGGCGATGTGATTGGCTACGAGAACCACTCCGGCCAGACCTTCCTGCGCGAAGGCGTTCAGCCACTCGGCACCGTCAATCAGGACGGCCGAGGCAACAATGGCGAAGACCATACCGAGGGCGCGCGCGTGCACAACGTGATCGGCACCTACATGCACGGCTCGTTGCTGCCTAAAAACCCCGCCATCAGCGATTTCCTTATCGAAACTGCCGTGACTCGTCGTTACGGTACGTTCGATACGTCCGATCAGACCCCCGAACAAGCCAAGGAGCTCGCCCGGCTCGATCAAGTAGCCACCAACGCGCGCAAGGCTGCCGCCGAACGTCCTCGGTGAATTCTCGGTGAGTCCTCGGTAAGTACCAATCAGCGAAAAAACAGCCGAAATCAGTCTGAGGGTCTAGTACATTGCCCTGTTGTTTGCGCTAGGCTTGGTGGTACGAGACATGGCACCAGGCCATGTCGGACCTCGAAGGAGGGGTATCATGGCTGATTTTGATCTTCTGGGTGATGGCCTGCGCAAGGTCCTGCTGGCGGGCATCGGAGCCCTTGCCACCGGATACGAGAAGAGCAGCGAGCTCGTCGACGAACTCGTCAAGAAGGGTGAGATTACGGTCGAGCAGGGCAAGGCGCTGAACACCGAGCTCAAGCGCAAGGTGAGCGAGACGGTGGATGACGCCAAGAAGGCCGCCGCCGAAGCCGGCGACAAAGCTGCTGCCGCAGCCGACACCAGTGCCGCCGACAAGCCCGCTGACGAGGGCAAGGCCGAGTGACCAAGCCCACACGCGCTACGCCGGAATCAGGGTCGACCCCGCTTTCCAGCAGGGTCGACCCTATTCTGACGCCTGCGAAAGCCGAACGTGAGGCGGCGGCGAACCGGTCCGTCGACACGTCGGACACGCTCAAGCAGACCGTTACCAAGGCGACTCCGAGCGTATCCGACGAAACGCTGGCACTGTTCGGACGCAGGAACGATTTCGCCACGCGCTACCATCTGACGCGTCGTGGCAAGATCAAACGACTGGGGCAGATCACCAGAATCGTCGAGCAATTCGACGTGCTGCACGGCCTGACTCCGGTCAAAATGCGCCTCATGTTCGAGGCGCTCGGCCCCACGTTCGTCAAAGTGGGCCAGATTCTGTCGATGCGCTCCGAGATTCTGCCGCAAAGCTTCTGCGACGAACTCGCCAAACTGCGCGCCGACGCCGACCCGATGCCGTATTCCACGGTGTTGGATGTGCTTGCCGCCGAATACGGGCGTCCCGCCGACGAGGTGTTCGCGCATATCGACCCCAAGCCGTTGGGCTCTGCTTCACTGGCGCAAGTGCATCGCGCCACGCTGAAAACCGGCGAAGATGTGGCTATTAAAGTGCAGCGCCCGGGTGTGCGCGAAACCATGGCCCAGGACGTCTCCATCATGCGCTCCATAGCCAAGGCCGCCACTAAGGTGATTCGCACCTCACAGATCGTGGACCTGAAGGGCGTGGTCGAGGAGCTGTGGGACACCTTCGAATCGGAGACTGACTTTCTGATCGAGGCCCGCAATCTCGCCGAATTCAAGCGTTTCGCCGCCCGATTCAAATACATGGACTGCCCGACGGCGTACACCGAACTGTGCACCGAGCATGTGGTGGTCATGGAGTACATCGACGGCATCTCCGTCTCCCACCCGGGCCGGCTCGTCGATGCTGGTTATGACTTGAAGGAGATCGGCACCAAGCTCGTCGACAATTACGCCACGCAGATTCTCGACGACGGCTTCTTCCACGCTGACCCACATCCCGGCAATATCATCATCCGGGGCGGCCAGATCGTACTTATCGACCTCGGTATGACCGGTCGGCTCGACCAGCGCACCCGTGCAGTCCTCAAAGAAATGATTTTCGCCGTCGCCAAACAGGATTCGCCCGCTCTGGCCGAGGGGCTGCTGCGATTTGCCGGCACCGAGGCCGATCCGGAGGACTACCCAGCACTGCTGGCTGATCTGGACGTGATCGTCAAGGAATTCGGCACCGTGGATCTGGCCGAACTGGACATTGCCGCCTTCCTGACCGCACTGACGCAGATGGCCGGCCGCCACAACATCGAGGTGCCCAGTACGGTGACCACCGTCGGCCGCGCGTTGGTTACGCTCGAAGGCTTGCTGGACGAGTTCATTCCTGATGTGAATATGATCGAAATCATTTCCGACCATATCGCCACGTCGAAATCGCTGAAGAACGCCACCAAAGACGAGATCAAGTCGCTGGGCGTTGAGGGACATCAGGCTTTGCATGCCACGCTCGGCACCATGACCGAACTCAAGACCGTGGCCCGTATGCTGACCCGTGGTCAGTTGCGCGTCAACATGGAACTGGTCGGCTCCGAAGAGCCGTTCCAGCTGCTTTCGGATATGGTGAATCGTCTGACGATGGCCCTGATTGTGGTCGGTTTGTTCGTTGGCTCGTCGATTGTCTACTACGCCGGCATGAAGCCGATTATCTTCGGCATTCCGGTCATCGGCTTCATGGGCTACGTCGTGGCCTTCGCCCTCGGCGTATGGATCGTCATCGACATCTACTTAAAGGGGCGCAAAACCAAGAAGCGGTAGGGTATCGATTGATATCAGTCCAGCGGGAGGGTGGATTCGCGCTGGATAAGGTGGCAGGGTACGTAGTCGACACCGTGATGCGGGTTGCCGTCGATGGCATCGACCAAGTATCGTGCCGCACGCCGTCCGATGGTTTCGGTTTCGTTGTCGATCGACGTCAGTGCGGGCCTCGAGCTGGAGGTCAGTACCGACCAGTTATCGTGGCCGATGACGGCGACGTCATCCGGGATGCGCAGTCCCTGCTGCTTGAGCACGTCAATGCAGCCTCGGGCCAGTTGGTCGTTTTGGCAGACCACTGCATCGAACTTGACCCCTTGGTCGAGCAGCAGGCGGGTGGCGGCGCGGCCCCAGCCTTCGTCCCATTTGCCGTACCGGATTGGCCCGGCCGGTTCGATGCCTAGCTCAGCCAGTGCCTCGAGCGCGCCCTTGGTGCGGTCGGTGGCAGCGGTATAGGTTTCGTCGCCGCCGATAATGGCGATGTGCCGGCGGCCACACGAGATGAGATGGTTGATGGCCATGCGACCGGCGTCCACGTTGTCGCAAGTGACCGAGCAGTCTTTGGGGTCGGTGGAGGGGCCGTAGACGTAGACCAGTGGCACGCCCCAGTCATGGCCAAGCGTGGGCCTGGGGTTGGTTTCGCACTGCACGATGAGCAGTCCGTCGACCTTGAGGGACAGCAGTTTCTCGACATGCTGACGTTCCAAGGCGGCGTCGCCACGAGCGTTGGCCAACAATACTGAGGTCGATTGGGCTCGCAACTCGTTCTCCGCGCCGATAAGAATCGGTGTGGAGAAACGACCCTGCAGATCGGAGGTGACCAGGCCGATGGTGCCAGTAGTGCCTCGAGCCAGGGATTGGGCAAGCTTGTTGGGAGAGTAGTTGAGTTGCTTGGCGGCATCCAGTACACGCTGCTTGGTTTCTTCGCTGATACGGGGTTTGTTGTGCAGTGCCTTGGATGCAGTGGCCGTCGAGACTCCGGCCAATGCCGCCACATCCTCAAGTCGCGCTGCCCGTCCGGTTGCTGGCTGGGTCATCATGCCTCGATTCCTTGGTTCTTCAGCAGTATATAACGCATTGTTTTGCGATGAAATACCTCATACGGTGTGGTGCGCCATTGCATCTGGGAATAATTGTAGCTTCAATGCGAAAACTTTCGCAAACATCTTTTTTTCGGCGTGGCGTAGTCAGGGAAATTGTTCAAGCGCAAGGTAAGTGAAAGAAAGCGTTACTTCCATGTTCGCTTTTGTTTGATTTGCTCGACACGCCGGAATAATCATTGATATTAAGCCAATTCAAGCACGTTATTCATAGTCGAATCACAGTCTCGAACCCGTTTGATGTGAGAAAAAATGCGAAAATGCGAAAGCGCTTTTGCAAAAACTTCCATGTTCGTTTATATTGAGAAAAGGCTTTCGCAGTGTTACCTGCTCCGGGCAAAGGAGCGAGCAGGGCGAAACCAAGGAGGCGGACCGTCCGCCACCGCCTCTCATAGTTGAGCGGATATATAGAGAAAGAAGCGAACATGGTGTCTTTCAATAAACTGACCCGTACTCTTGCTGGCATCGCTGCCGCCGCGTTGATCGTTCCGCTGGCCGCCTGTGGTGGCTCCGGCAATGGTGGCACTGCCACCGCCGAAGGTATCCCGGCCAAGGGCACCGACGATGGTACCGAGATCACCCTGTGGACCCGTTCCCCTCTGGAGCGTCAGGCCAAGAACGTGGTCGAGGCTTACAACAAGAGCCACAAGAACCAGGTCAAGCTCGAGATCATCCCGAACGACGATATGGAAGGCAAGGTCGGCGGCGCTTCGCAGACCGACTCCCTGCCTGACATCCTCGCCGGCGACGTGGTCCGTATTCCGTACTGGGCTTCCGAGGGCATCTTCACCGACATCACCAAGCAAATCGATGGCCTGGACAACAAGGCCGACCTGCAGCAGGGCCACATCGAAGCCGGTACTGTTGACGGCGCCGAGTACACCCTGCCGTTCATCACTGACGTTTCCGTGATGGTCTGGAACAAGAACCTGTACAAGGAAGCCGGTCTGGACCCGGAGCAGGGTCCGAAGAGCATCGACCAGTTCGTCGAGCAGGCCAAGAAGGTCGCCGCCCTCAACAAGGATGGCGTCGCAGGCTCCTACCTCGCCGGTCAGTCCGGTGGTGCTCTGGTCTTCGACCTCTTCCCGTCCGTGTGGGCTGACGGCGAATCCGTCATGAACAAGGATGGCTCCGAGGCCACCCTGGACAACGACTCCATGAAGGGCGTCTTGGACGCTTACAAGGAGCTGGCCAACACCACCAACGGCCTGGGTGCAGGCTCCAAGGAAGAGACCGGCGCCACCTGGACCGCTCCGTTCGCGAACGGCAAGATTGGCGTTATGCCTTACCCGAACACCTCCACCACTGCTCTGTTCGATGCTGAGAAGGACGGCGGCTTCGAGGTCGGCGTTGCTCCGATCCCGGGCACCAAGGAAGGCAAGACCTCCACGTTCCTCGGCGGCGATGCCATGGGTATCTCCAAGGACTCCAAGCACGTTGCTCAGGCCTGGAACTTCCTCTACTGGCTGATGCAGTCTGACGCTCAGAAGGAAGTCTTCGCTGACCAAGGCGACACCGCCTCCAACATCCAGACCCTGAAGACCGCTTACAAAGACGCTGACCCACGCATCCAGACCATCAACTCCGTGATTATCGACGGCAACGGCCAGACCCCGAAGTCCCCGGCCTTCAAACGAAGCCTTCAACGCCGCTGGCTCCCCGTGGCAGCTGCTCGTGCAGAACGCCGTGTGGGGTTCCGGTGACCTCAAGGCCGACAACAAGGCCGTCACCGACGTCCTGTCTGCCCAGTGATTCGGTGGTGATGCTCCTCACCATCACTCATCAAATCACAGCAATAACTGAATAATAACTGAACAGATTGAGCCGGTCCCTCCCTTGTGAGGGCAGGAGCCGGCTCAACCACATAATCGAACTTCTATCTTCTTCTTCATTCCTTCTCTTCCTTCATCACTACATACCTTATGAATGCGGTGTGTTGGCGGGGCTTCGGAGTCCTCCTTCCTCGAAGCCCTGACATCGGATTGCATTCGGATTCCGTGATTACCATTTCACAGTAATTTCCCAAAGGAGAGAGAAACATGTCGAGTGTTTCCAAGAGCGCCGGGGCTGTGCCCGTGCATAAGTCCAAGGCGAAGGCGGCGCAGACCAGGCGAGGTCTGCTGTACGCACTTCCGGACTGGCTGATGATTATCGTCCTGTTCTTCGTGCCGATTGTTCTACTGGTCGTCATGGCCTGCTCTCGTTGGAGCCTGCTGGGTGGCAACCGCGGCGTGAACTTCCCGGACAACTTCGTCAAGGTGTTCGAGAACAAATTGTTCTGGCCCTCGATTTGGTTCACGCTCGAGTACACCGTGATCGTCACGATCTTCCTGTTGGTCCTTGGCCTGGGCATGGCCATGATTGTGCAGGAGAGCTCGAAGTGGAACAACGTGCTGCGTACCTGCTTCCTGCTGCCGTCCGCGACGGGCCTGGCGTCCGCGTCCCTGCTGTTCTACGCCCTGTATTCCCCGCAGGTGGGCCCTGTCACCAAGATTCTGAGCTCGTTGGGCCTGATGCAGGAGGGTGGTTCGGTGCTGGCCACCGGCCAGTCGGCCCTGTGGGCCACGATTATCGTGATTGTTTGGCGTTTCTCGGGCTACTACATGCTGCTGATGATGATCGGTCTGCAGTCCATCCCCGGTGATCTGTACGAGGCGGCCCGCATGGACGGCGCCGGTTCCTGGCGTATCTTCCGCTCCATCACCCTGCCGCTGATGAAGCCGACCATCGTGATGTGCCTGGTCTACTGCGTGACCGGTTCAATCCTCGCGTTCGATCAGTTCTTCATTCTGACCAAGGGTGGTCCGAACAACTCCACCATGACTGTGGTGCAGCTCATCTACAACTTCGCCTTCGATTCCAAGAAGGATCTGGGTATGGCCGCGGCGCTCTCGCTGATCGTGCTGGTGGCCTTGGTCATCATCAACTCCATCCAGATGCGCGGCATGCGCGACAACACCAAGTGAGAAAGGGGAGGTAACACATTATGACTACCCCATTGTGGAAGCGTATCATCGCCCGGATCCTTGAGGCCCTGCTGGCCATCATCTTCATCAGCCCGCTGGTCTGGGTCATCATCTGCTCGTTCAGCCCGCAGGCCGGTTCGGCCCAGTCCAAGGGCTGGGGCGTGGCCAACTACCTGACCCTGTTCGGTTATCAGGAAGGTCTGCCCAAGTACCTGTTCAACTCGGTAATCGTGACTCTGGTCGCGGTCGTGTTCTCCGTGGTCGTCTGTACGCTGGCCGGCTACTCGTTCTCCCGCTTCGACTACCCGGGCCGCAACCTCGGCTTCATGGTCACCCTGTCGATCCTGATGGTACCGTACGCCTCGCTGCTGATCCCGCTGATGGTCTGGTACAAGCAGATCGGCCTGAACGACAGCCTGCTGGGCGTGGGCCTGGTCATCACCCTGTTCCAGCTGCCTATGAGCACGTTCATCATGCGCAACGCGTTCGACGCGATCCCCAAGGACATGGAGGAGGCCGCCATGGTCGACGGCTGCAACAGCCTCCAGGCCTTGTTCAAGATCCTGGTGCCGGTGGTCAAGCCTTCGATGGTTACGGTTGGCCTGCTCGCCTTCCTCGAGGCATGGAACAACTTCATGATTCCGCTGTACTTGAGCTCTTCGTCCAAGTCCACGCTGCCGCTGGCGATGGTGAACATGCGTCAGCAGACCATGGGCGTCATCGATTACGGTGCCACCGAGGCCGGCGTCGTGATCCTGCTGATTCCCTGCGCCATCCTGTTCCTCGCACTCCAGAAGTACTACGTCAAGGGCTTTATGGCCGGAGCTGTGAAGGGCTGATCATGAACGTTACAATCACTTCCCCGTTCTGGAAGCGGCGTCGCGACCAGATTGTCGAATCCGTCATCCCCTACCAGTGGGGCGTGATGAACGACGAAATCGACACCACAGTGCCCGACGACCCGGCCGGTAACCAGCTGGCTGACAGCAAAAGCCACGCGGTCGCCAATCTGAAGGTTGCCGCCGGCGAATTGGACGACGAATTCCACGGCATGGTGTTCCAGGATTCCGACGTCTACAAGTGGCTTGAGGAAGCCGCTTATGCGCTGGCCTACCATCCGGATCCCGAACTCAAGGCGCTGTGCGATCGCACGGTCGATCTCATCGCCCGCGCTCAGCAGCCGGACGGCTACTTGGATACTCCGTACCAGATCAAGTCCGGCGTATGGGCCGACCGCCCGCGCTTCAGCCTGATTCAGCAAAGCCACGAGATGTATGTGATGGGTCACTACATCGAAGCCGCCGTCGCCTACCATCAGGTGACCGGCAACGAGCAGGCCCTTGAAGTCGCCAAGAAGATGGCCGACTGCCTGGATGCCAACTTCGGTCCCGAAGAAGGCAAGATTCATGGCGCCGACGGCCACCCGGAAATCGAACTCGCCCTCGCCAAACTGTACGAGGAAACCGGCGAAAAGCGTTACCTGACGCTCTCCCAATACCTCATCGACGTGCGCGGCCAAGACCCTCAGTTCTACACCAAGCAGCTGAAGGCCCTGAACGGCGACAACATCTTCCCCGACCTCGGCTTCTACAAGCCCACCTACTTCCAGGCCGCCGAACCTGTGCGCGACCAGCAGACCGCGGATGGCCACGCCGTGCGCGTCGGCTACCTGTGCACTGGTGTGGCCCATGTGGGCCGACTGCTCGGCGATCGGGGACTGATCGACACCGCCAAGCGTTTCTGGAAGAACATCGTCACCCGTCGTATGTATGTCACCGGCGCGATTGGTTCCACCCACGTGGGCGAGTCGTTCACCTACGACTATGATCTGCCGAACGACACGATGTACGGTGAGACCTGTGCTTCCGTGGCTATGAGCATGTTCGCCCAGCAGATGCTCGACCTCGAGCCCAAGGGCGAATACGCCGACGTGCTGGAGAAGGAACTGTTCAACGGTTCCATTGCCGGCATCTCGCTCGACGGCAAGCAGTACTACTACGTCAATGCACTGGAGACCACGCCTGACGGACTGGATAACCCGGACCGCCACCACGTGCTCTCCCACCGTGTCGACTGGTTCGGCTGCGCATGCTGCCCGGCCAACATCGCCCGACTCATCGCTTCAGTGGACCGTTACATCTACACCGAGCGCGACGGCGGCAAGACCGTGCTGAGCCACCAGTTCATCGCCAACAAGGCCGATTTTGCTTCCGGCCTTACGGTCGAACAGCGTTCGGACTTCCCGTGGGACAGTCACGTGGAATACACGGTGAGCCTGCCCGCCAGCGCTGCGGACAGCTCGGTCCGATTTGGACTGCGCATCCCCGGCTGGTCCTTGGGCTCCTACACGCTGACCGTGAACGGCAAGCCCGCAGTGGGTTCGCTGGAAGACGGCTTCGTATACCTTGTGGTCAACGCCGGCGATACGTTGGAGATTGCGCTCGAGCTCGACATGTCCGTCAAGTTCGTGCGCGCCAACTCCCGCGTGCGCTCCGACGCCGGCCAGGTGGCCGTTATGCGCGGTCCGCTGGTCTACTGCGCCGAACAGGTCGATAACCCCGGTGATCTGTGGAACTATCGTCTGGCCGATGGCGTCACCGGTGCGGATGCCGCTGTGGCTTTCCAGGCCGACTTGCTGGGTGGCGTCGATACCGTTGATTTGCCGGCAGTGCGCGAGCACGCCGACGAGGATGACGCGCCGCTGTACGTGGATGCCGACGAACCGCGTGCGGGCGAACCCGCGACGCTGCGCTTGGTGCCGTACTACTCGTGGGCCAACCGCGAGATAGGCGAGATGCGTGTCTTCCAGCGTCGATAAATATCGGCGATATGCCGGCCTGCGCGCAACTGGCCGGCAAAAAAATACTTATGCCGCCATCGTCTGTAATAAGTCGATGACGGCATAGGCCGGATGTCAGTATCGATTGGAGCCGAAAACACATCCGGGGAATGAGGTCTCCTGTGCGGGGTAATACCCGTGCAGGAGATTTTTAATTATATGCTCCTGCTGTGAGAGCTGTCGGCGGAGTCGACTGAGGGCGGTCATAAGCGGTACCGTGTAAGCCACCCTCAGTCTCGCTTTGCGAGCCAGCTCCCGCCAGCGGGAGCCTGTTGGTTCCTGATTCAGCGAGGCTGAATCGTTGCGCCGTAGGTACTGCGACACGGCGAAACGCAGCAATGCTCTAATGCGAAAATAAATGCGAAAGCTGAGAAATTACCGGGTTTTTGTTGTATAAGATGGTTGATATCACTGAGGGAAAGTTGTGAAACCGTATTCGCTCGGTTATGATGTGGAATCAGCTTCGGTGAATTGCTCCAACCGGGATATCCATGGCGGATATCACACCAGATTTACTGAAGACACTCATTCCGGTGAACCCAATAACCAATAAAGGAAACTGATGGAGAACGGGCTCTGCGGCCCAGCATCCACAGAAGAAGTCCTGGTCGCATAGACGCGACGTAGCCTGAGCGAAGACGCGAAAGACCGGGGCGGAGAGGTCCAAGCAGGAATGCATCAATCAACACGAAAGCGGTGGCTTGCGTCAATCGGCGCGGTTGCAGCGGTCGCCACACTGGCCACCGGCGGTGCAGTCACCGCGCAGGCAGCCGATACGCCCGTCATCAAGAATGCGGATGTGGCATATCCGTCGTTCAAGGGATCTGATGATCCGATGAAGACGGCGGCGAACAACACCACATATAACCCTGCCGCCAGCTATCTGCAGGAGACATTCGATAACGACGTGAAGAACCTGGCCGGCACCGACACCGACCATGACTTCTGGATCGATAAGATTCTCACCCGTACTGGTGCACAGCCAACTGGTAAAGGCACGAACGACAAGGGTTCTTACTCGTATGAAGGCTCCGACGGCAACAACTACCTGTTCACCCGTGGTCGCGCCGCCTACATGTACACGCACACGCCTAATCGGCTCGGTTTTGTGGGTAACACCGCCTACTGGGATGAGACCAACAGGGATGGCTTTACCGTTACCGTAAACGCTGACGGTGCAAACCAGACCCTTAACGAAGACGCCTCCCAGCGCAAGCAGACACCGAGCTACTTCACCTCCCTGTTCCAGACCGGTGGCAAGAGCCTCAAGATCAAGGAAGTTAAGTACATCACCTACAACAACGTGATGGTTGCGAACCTCACCGTGGAAAGCACGCAGGACCGCGATGTCACACTGACCACGGCCTCGCCGTTCGCCGCCGAGGGTGCTGATGGTGCCACCGAACTTACTGGCCGCGTGAACGTCAAGAACAACCTGACGACCATCTATCCGCGCTTCTCCGCCAACAACCAGGACGGTTCCAACTGGATCGTCAGCGGTGGCAAACTCACCAGCACGTTGAGCCTCAAGGCCAACGAACCGCAGACCGTCAAGATTCAGCTCGGCCTGATCGCCAACGAACTGCCTGACTCCACCAAGGAATATGAGGCCCGTTACACCGGCGACTTTAAGGATGCTGCCGCCTCCTACAAGGATTCCGTGACCACCTACAACAAGTGGTGGGTCGATAACGCTCCCTATGTGGACACTCCGGAAGACAACATCGATAAGACCGTGGTCTACCGCTGGTGGCTGAGTCGTTTCAACATGCTCGACGCCAACATACCTGGCAACACCTTCCAGTACCCGACCTCCATCGAGGGTGTGCTCGGCTACAACAACCAGATCGTGCTCACCTCCGGCATGTTCATGATGGACACCAAGTGGTTCCGCAACCCCGAGTACTCCTACGGCACCTGGCTTTCCGCCGGCGATACCGCCAAGAAGAGCAAGGCGGGCTATTACTACTACCACGACAATCCGGGCGACCCGGCCAACTGGAACCATAGCTACACGCAGTACATCACGCGCGCCGGCTGGGACTCCTACAAGGTGCACGGCGGTCCGTCCACCGTGGCCGAGAAGCTGGCCGACCAGGGTGCCGAGGACGTGCAAGGTCTACTCGCTTCCAAGAGCGAGCCGGACAACAACGACAACCAGAACAACAATGACAACAGCTTGATTGACTGGTCCTGGTGGTCGATGACCGGTAACGATGCCGACGCCGTTTCCTTCTCTGAGCCGGGTCGCTCCGGCCAGCGCATGGATCGCGCCGATGGTTCCGCCAATATGTGGGCCAACGCTAACGCGGCTGCTCAGGCATACAAGGCTGCTGGCGATACCGCCAACGCCGAGAAGATGCAGGCCATCGCCGACAAGATCCAGAAAGAAGTCACCACTGAACTGTGGGACAAGTCCGACAACCTGCTCAAGCACAGGTGGCTGAACGACGGTGCTTTCGCCAAGTACAAGGAGATCAATAACTACTACCCGTACTCCGAAGGCCTGATGCCTACCGGCAACGAAGATTACAACAAGGCTCTGCGCCTGTTCGAGGATTCCAACGAGTTCCCGATCTTCCCGTTCTTCACCGCCAACCAAGCGGACAAGGCCGCGTTGAACTTCCCCGGTTCCAACAACTTCTCCATCATTAATGCGCAGCCGCTGCTGCAGGTCTACTCGGCCGGTATTCGCAACTACGATGCAGCCAAGAACGGTTACATCACCAATGAGCAGTTCAAGAAGCTGCTGTACTGGGTGGCGTTCGCGCACTACCAGGGCGGCGATAACAACTACCCTGATCAGAACGAGTTCTGGAACGAGGATAACAACAACGTCGGCGATGTAAACGGTGACGGCGTGATCAACAACCTCGACAAGAACCTTGACGCCGCACAGAACGGCGGCAAGATCACCTACCGCTCCTGGATCCACCACACCCAGCTCGGCACCACGAACTGGACGATGGTCGAGGACGTAGCCGGTATGGTGCCGCGCGAGGACAACAAGATTGAGCTAAACCCGATCGAAATCCCCGGTTGGAACTACTTCACGGTAAACAACCTGCGCTACCACGATCAGAATGTCTCCATCGTATGGGACAAGGACGGCAGCCACTACGGTGGTCCTGCTGGCTACAGCCTGTACGTGGGCGGCAAGCTCGCCTTCACCTCCGACAAGCTGGCGCACCTCATCTATGACCCGGCTGCGGGAACGGTCGAGGTCAAGGACGATTCCAGTGCCCAGGTTACCGTCGGCGCCGAAGCCGTCAAGAACGTGAAGGCCGCCAATCAGGTTACCTTCAATGCCGATCAGCGCGTGACCGACCTGTTCGCCAAGTCCGGCACCAACGTCGACTCCGCCTCCAAGTCCACCACGAACGTGGCCAAGGACGCGGACGTGACCGGTACCACCTACGCCGAGAAGGACACCAACTACCCGGCCAAGAACGCGGTGGACGGCAAGACCGTGATGGAATCGTTCTGGGGTACCAAGGGCTCTGAGAACAAGACCGACACGCTCAATATCAAGTTCAAGGACGGCAAGCAGAAGATCGACGACATCCGCTTGTACTTCTACCAGAGCTCGTCCAGCCAGACCATCTCCGGCTATGCCGAGCCCGCCAACTACAAGTTGGAGTACCAGAAGGATGACGGCACATGGGCCCCGATTGCGGATCAGGTGCGCACCCCGAACTACGCGGGCGCGAACTACAACCGTATCCAGTTCACTCCGGTGGAGACCACGACCATCCGCGTCACCTTCACGCCGCAGGCCGGCATGGCCGTCGGTGTCAAGGAGATCGAAGCCTACAACACCGGTATCAAGGCTGACGGCACTTCCGAGAACCAGACTCCGCAGGTGGATGCTTACGTGTCTTCCAGCACCTCATCTGGTGCCAAGCTCGTCGGTACGGTGAAGGATGACGGTCTGCCCGCAGAAGGCGACGTCACCACCACATGGTCCCAGGTCTCCGGTCCGGAAGGCGGTACTGCGAAGTTCGTGGACGCCTCCGCTGCCAGCACCACCGTCACCTTCAACAAGGAGGGTGACTACGTCCTGAAGCTCACCGCTTCCGATGGCGAGAAGGAAGGCTCCAAGGAAATCACCGTTCACGGCATCCCCTCTGACGGTACCGTGAACGTAGCCCCGCAGTCGAGCGCCTCTGCCAGCTACACCAACGGCTACCAGCCGAAGGACAACGCCAAGAAGGTCATCGACGGTCAGGTGGTATACGCCAACACGCCGAACGAGACCTGGAACAACTGGGGCGACTCCACTGGTGTGGAGCCGTGGCTGCAACTGAAGTGGGCCGGCAAGGTGCCGCTGAAGAAGGCCAAGGTCTTCTTCTGGACCGATGGCGGTGGCGTGCCGATGGTCTCATCTTGGAAGCTCCAGTACGCTGACGCTGACGGTAACTGGCAGGATGTGAAACTGGCTGACGGCCAGTCCTACACGGTCAACCGGAACGAAGGCAACGAAGTGAAGTTCGCCGACGCCGTCGAAACCGACAAGCTGCGCGTGGTCTTCCCGAAGGGCGCCATCGTGGGTGCTTCCGAGTTCGAGGCGTACGCCATCGAGCCGGTGAGCGTGGACGAAGTCAACCGACTGGTGCAGACCGGTTCCAAGGCTGATGATCTGAAGCTGCCATCCACCGTGAGCGCCGTATACACCGACGGTTCTCGCCGTGACCTCGCCGTCACGTGGGGTAAGGTGACCGACGCTCAGCTGGCCGCCGATGCCGTATTCGATGTCAAGGGTACCGTCGCCGGTGCGCTGAACGGTACGGTTGCACACATCGCGGCTCGTTCCGATACCGCATCGCAGACCGTGGGTAATGCGCAGCCGGTTGAGCAGACCGTCTACCAGAACGCCAAGTCCATCGACCTGCCCGCCACGGTTCCGGTGAAGTTCCCGAACGGATACAACGACGACCGCAAGGTCACGTGGAAGGATGCCGACATCAAGGCCATCGACCTGACCAAGGTTGGTGACTACGAGGTGGCTGGTACCGTCGACGACGGTTCATCTTCCGCAGCTGCCAAGCTCACTGTCCACGTGGTTGCCGACCCGAACGGTTCCTCCACTCCGGAGCCTGAGCCTGAGCCGTTGGTCGGTTGGATTGAAGGCAAGGCGACCAGGACCACCATTTCGCCTGATTCCGAGGCGACCTGGTCACCGGCCGAAGGCAAGCTCAACGACGGCGTAGTCGTCGATGATACTTGGCCGACCACGGATGATCAGAACGTCAACGACAAGGTCTGGGGTTCTTGGGGCAAGGCAAAGGACGGCATGTACGCCCAGTACGACTTCGGTCAGTCCGTGACCATTGACCAGAGCCGCGCCCAGTTCTGGGCCAACTTCGCTGAGACTGACGATTCGAAGGGTGGTCTGGAAGTCCCGGACGCTTGGAAGATTCAGTACCTCGCCGAGGATGGTTCTTGGAAGGACGTCGAGCCCACCGAGGATTACACCGTCGTGCGTAATTCGCCGGCTTCTCGTGCGGATACCGATGCCAAGGGTTGGAGCGCTGTGACCTTCAAGCCGGTCACCACCAAGTCGCTGCGACTCGTGCTCACTCCGTACACCGGCAGCAGCACCTTCGGGGCCGCCGTGGCCGAGTGGGGCGTGCATGGTATTGACGGCACCGAGCCTGAACCTACCCCGGTCGACAAGACCGCGCTCGAGTCGGCTCTTGACACAGCCAACGGCCTCGATGCAAGCCGCTACACCGCCGCTTCATGGGCTGAGTTCCAGCAAATCATTGACGCTGCCCAGGCTGTGTACGACGATGCCAACGCCACCGCAGAACAGGTCGCCGAGCAGGTGACCAAGCTCGAGGACGGCCAGAAGGCACTCGTTGCGCTCGCCACCGACGTGGAGAAGTCCACGTTGCAGGCGGCCATCGATGCGGCCAAGGCCGAGGCCGCTTCCGGCAAGTACACGGATAAGAGTGTCGAGGCCTTGAACAAGGCCATCGAGGCTGCGGAAGGTGTGCTCAAGGTCGGTGAGGTCGGTGAGGTCACTCAGGCCGCCGTCCAGGAAGCGTCCGCTTCGCTGAACAAGGCCGTCAAGGCCTTGGAAGAGAAGCCCGCCGCCGAAACGGTGAAGAAGGAGTCCCTCGAGGCTTCCATCGAGCAGGCCAAGAAGGCTGACAAGTCGAAGTACACCGAGGAGGCATGGCAGGCTCTGCAGAGCCAGATTGCCGCCGCTCAGAAGGTGTACGACGACAAGGATGCCAAGCAGGCCGATGTCGATGCCGCACAGGATGCCCTTGACAAGGCATTTTGGGCCACCAAGGTTGAGCAGAAGCCCGGCTCCCAGCAGCCCGGCGTGGCCGAC
>ENA-OQMN01000132-OQMN01000132.1-human-gut-metagenome-genome-assembly--contig:-NODE-132-length-20927-cov-13.346683_pt1 | contig 20927 bp, 16 predicted proteins | sample MGYA00242765_ERZ504861 | MGnify/ENA primary metagenome ERZ504861 (study PRJEB26092, sample SAMD00036417) | human gut metagenome | host: Homo sapiens | study: EMG produced TPA metagenomics assembly of... | reverse complement strand
GAGATGAACGGGGGCTTGATACCCGGCATATCATCAGGGCGTCTGCCTGACCCCCGCATTGGCACGCATTATAACAATCCCAGCTTGGTTACGCGGCTACTGTCTGCCGAAAGACACCAAGCAGCTCCTCGCCAAACTCGAGGATGTGCCGGAAAATCTCATTGAGGCCATCGTGAGTCCAACCGCACCCGCAAGGATTTCATTGCAGACCGGGTGCTCCAGATGCGGGCTACTACAGCTACGGGGAAGAGAACGAGTATAACGCGCGGACGAGAAGCCCTGTGTCATCGGGGTCTACCGCCTGACCATGAAGGCTCACTCCGACAACTTCCGCCAGTCCTCCATTCAGGGCGTCATGAAGCGTATCAAGGCCAAGGGCGCGACAGTCATCATCTATGAGCCGACTTTGGAGAACGGCACTACCTTTTTCGGCAGCGAAGTGGTGAACGATCTGGACGTTTTCAAAAAGCGGAGCCAGGCCATCATCGCCAACCGCTGCGACAGCTGTCTGGATGACGTGCAGGACAAGGTCTACACCCGCGACCTGTTCCGTCGGGATTAAAGTGGATCGCTTCAAGCGCCGCAGGAGGGGAGACCGCCTGCGGCGTTTTGGCAGCCGGCCGGACTACTGTCAAAATAGACACAATTCCCGAATATCACGGGAAAAGTTTGTTAATAAATTATCCATCCCCCGTCCTTGCAATACACACATATTTTGTTTATAATAGTGTCATAGGGGCTAAGACCCCGAGAGTGAGCGAAATTCGATTCCGAAGAACGAATTGAGAGGAGAATAATCACTATGGGTTTAGGTAAAAAGACGATCGACGATCAGAACTACTGCGGCAAGAAGGTCCTTGTCCGCTGTGATTTCAACGTCCCCATGAAGGACGGCGTCATCACCAACGAGAACCGCATCAATGCGGCTCTGCCCACCATCCAGAAGCTGGTCAATGACGGCGCGAAGGTCATTCTGTGCAGCCATCTGGGCAAGCCGAAGAACGGCCCCGAGGCAAAGTTCAGCCTCGCTCCCGTTGCTGTGGCTCTGAGCGCAAAGCTGGGCAAGACCGTTGTCTTTGCTGACGACGACAACGTCGTGGGCGAGAACGCAAAGGCTGCTGTCGCTGCCATGAACAACGGCGACGTCGTCCTGCTGCAGAACACCCGTTTCCGCAAGGAAGAGACCAAGAACCTGCCCGAGTTCTCTCAGGAGCTGGCTTCTCTGGCAGACGCATACGTTGACGATGCCTTCGGCAGCTGCCACCGCGCACACTGCTCCACCGCGGGCGTCACCGACTATATCAAGGACACCGCTGTCGGCTACCTGATGGAGAAGGAGATCAAGTACCTCGGCAATGCCGTGAACGATCCCGTCCGTCCCTTCACCGCCATTCTGGGCGGCGCAAAGGTCGCTGACAAGCTGAATGTCATCTCCAACCTGCTGGAGAAGGTCGATACCCTCATCATCGGCGGCGGCATGGCCTACACCTTCATCAAGGCTCAGGGCTATGAGGTCGGCAAGAGCCTGTGCGATGACTCCAAGCTGGACTACTGCAAGGAGATGATGGCAAAGGCTCAGGAGAAGGGCGTCAAGCTGCTCCTGCCCGTCGATACCGCCTGCGTCGAGAACTTCCCCGACCCCATCGACGCTCCTGTCGAGACCACCGTCGTCCCTGTCACCGCTATCCCGGCTGACAAGGAGGGCTGCGACATCGGCCCCGAGACCATGAAGCTCTTCGCCGACGCTGTCAAGGCTTCCAAGACCGTCGTCTGGAACGGCCCCATGGGCGTGTTTGAGAACCCGACCCTGGCTGCCGGCACCCTGGCTGTTGCCAAGGCTATGGCCGAGAGCGACGCTACCACCGTTATCGGCGGCGGCGACTCCGCTGCAGCTGTCCAGCAGATGGGCCTGGGCGACAAGATGACCCACATCTCCACCGGCGGCGGCGCTTCTCTCGAGTACCTCGAGGGCAAGGAGCTGCCCGGCATCGCCGTCATCCAGAAGGCATAATTTGTAAGGATACCCGCAGGAGCGCGGCGGCAGAGCCGCCGCGCTTTTTATGTAAAGGCTTCCCTCTCGAAGAGGAAGTTATCGCCGCAGGCGACTGATGAGGGTCGAGTTTGCCATATTATCCCGTTGACGGGTCATATCCGCACACCCGCCCCTCATCCGGCGCTTCGCACCACCTTCCCCCGCGGGGGAAGGCTTATTATGGAAGGAGTAATCACCATGGATAAACAGAATCGTAAAGCCATCATCGCCGGCAACTGGAAAATGAACAAGACCGCTACCGAGGCCAAGGCCCTCATCAGCGAGCTGATCCCCGCTGTCAAGGACGCCGGCTGCGAGGTCGTCATCTGCGTTCCCTTCACCGATCTCGTCACCGCTGTCGAGATGACCAAGGGCACCAACATCCACGTCGGCGCCGAGAACGTCCACTTTGAGAAGTCCGGTGCCTTCACCGGCGAGATCAGCGCTGACATGCTGACCGACCTCGGCGTTGAGTACGTCGTCATCGGCCACAGCGAGCGCCGCCAGTACTTTGCCGAGACCAACGAGACCGTCAACAAGCGCACCAAGGCTGCTCTGGCCGGCGGCTTGAAGCCCATCATCTGCGTCGGCGAGAGCCTCGACCAGCGTGAGCAGGGCGTGACCGAGGAGCTGGTCCGTATGCAGGTCAAGATCGCGCTGAACGGCGTGACCGCTGACGAGCTGAAGAACGTCGTCATCGCCTACGAGCCTATCTGGGCCATCGGCACCGGCAAGACCGCTACCGCTGACCAGGCCGAGGAGGTCTGCGCCGCCATCCGCAAGGTCGTCGGCGAGCTGTACGGCGAGGACGCCGCCAAGGCCCTGACCGTCCAGTACGGCGGCAGCATGAACCCGAAGAACGCCGAGGAGCTGCTGAGCAAGCCCGACGTTGACGGCGGCCTGATCGGCGGTGCTTCCCTGAAGGCCGACCAGTTTGCGGTCATCGTTGACGCTGCCACGAAGGGCTAAATCCCCTTTTGTAGGGGCGGCATGTATGCCGCTCCTACAACCCTATTATTAAGGAGTCTACAAATTTATGTCTAAAAAACCTGTTATGCTCTGCATCATGGACGGCTTCGGCTGGACGCCGGACGAGACCTACGGCAACGCCGTGGCTGCCGCGAACAAGCCGAATCTGGACAAGATCTTTGCCAATTACCCCATGACCACCATCCAAGCCAGCGGCTTGGCTGTCGGCCTGCCCGACGGCCAGATGGGCAACTCTGAGGTCGGCCACACCAACATGGGCGCGGGCCGTATCGTCTACCAGCAGCTGACCCTCATCACCAAGTCCATCAAGGACGGCGAGATGCTCAAGAACCCCGTGCTGGTCAAGAACATGAAGGCTGCCATCGACGCGGGCAAGGCCATCCACCTGATGGGTCTGGTCGGCACCGGCGGCGTCCACAGCCATGCCGACCACTGGTACGGCGTGCTGGAGATGGCCAAGCACATGGGTGCGAAGGACGTCTACCTGCACTGCATCATGGATGGCCGTGACACCGACCCGCACAGCGGCAAGGGCTTCCTGGCCGACCTGCAGGCCAAGCTGGACAAGTTGGGGCTGGGCAAGATCGCCTCTGTCTCCGGACGTTACTACGCCATGGACCGCGACAACAACTGGGACCGCGAGGAGAAAGCCTACGCCGCGTTCGTCTACGGCGAGGGCAACCACGCCGCCAACGCTGCCGAGGCCATCGAGGCCAGCTATGCCGCCGACGTGACCGACGAGTTCGTCATTCCCGTTGTCACCTGCGAGGGTGGCCGCGTGCAGGACGGCGACACCGTCATCTTCATGAACTTCCGCCCGGATCGTGCCCGTCAGATGACCCGCATCTTCTGCGACGACAACTTTACCGGCTTTGAGCGCCGCGGCGGCCGCAAGCAGGTCCACTATGTCTGCATGGCCGAGTACGACGCCACGATGCCCAACTGCGAGGTCGCGTACCCGCCGGTTGAGCTGAAGAACACGCTGGGCGAGTATCTGGCCGCCCACGGCAAGACCCAGCTGCGCATTGCCGAGACCGAGAAGTACGCCCATGTGACCTTCTTCTTCAACGGCGGTGTTGAGCAGCCCTGCGAGGGCGAGGACCGCAAGGTCATCCCCAGCCCGAAGGTTGCCACCTACGACCTCAAGCCCGAAATGAGCGCCTACGAGGTTGCCGACGAGTGCAAGGCCCGCATTGAGAGCGGCAAGTACGACGTCATCATCCTGAACTTCGCCAACTGCGACATGGTCGGCCACACCGGCGTGTTTGACGCAGCGGTCAAGGCCGTCGAGGCTGTTGACAAGTGCGTGGGCGAGGTCACCGACGCGGTGCTGAACGCGGGCGGCGTCGTTTTCCTGACTGCCGACCACGGCAACGCCGAGAAGATGAAGAACCCCGACGGTTCCCCGTTCACGGCCCACACCACCAACGTCGTGCCCTTCGCGGTCATCGGCGCGGGCGACGTGAAGCTGCGCGAGGGCGGCTGCCTGGCGGACATCGCCCCGACGATGCTGCCCTATATCGGTCTGCCCGTCCCCGAGGAAATGACCGGCAAGAGCATTATTGTGGAGTAACAAGCCTTTTCGAGAAAAGGCTTGGCGAAAAGCTTTAAAATCATGACCCTTAAAGCGGCAGGCTTCGGCCTGCCGCTTTCTTTATGCCCCAATCCCTTGCGCTGGGACGCGGAATCGTGTATAATAAGAAATTACTGATGATTATAAAGGGGAGGTGCGGCCATGAGCCTGCAAAGTTTTGGATTTTTCGGCTTTCTGCTGGTCGTGGCCGCCATCTACCTGCATCTGCCGCAGCGCTGGCAGAGCGCGTTTCTGCTGGCGGCCAGCTGGGTATTTTACGCGCTGGCGATGCCGTCGATGCTGCCGGTCACGATTGCCATTGCCGTGTTCACCTACCTGTGCGGACGCGGCATGACCGCGCGGGAAGGCGCCCGCAAAACGGCGTTCCTGCGCATTGGCGTTGCAGGGCTGCTGGCGATCCTGGCGTTCTTTAAGTATAACGGCGCGTTCGCGTCGGACGGCGGCTGGCAGGCCGTCGCCATGCCGCTGGGCATCAGCTTTTACAGCTTTGCGGCGATCTCCTACTTAATTGATGCCGCGCGCGGCGACTGCGAGGTCGAGAAGAATTTCATTGACTGTGCGCTGTTTTTGAACTTTTTTGCCACCGTCACGCAGGGGCCCATCTGCCGCGCCGGGGCGCTGCTGCCCCAGTTTAAAGAGGAGCACCGCTTTGACGCCGCCCGCACGGTGCGCGCGCTGCGGCTGATGGCACTGGGCCTGTTTAAGTTAGTAGCCGTCAGCGACGTGCTGGGGCTGCTGGTGGATGAGGTGTTCCCGAACTACCGCAGCTACGGCGGGCCTATGCTGGTGCTGGCCACGGTGTTTTACACGTTCCAGCTGTATTTTAACTTCTCCGGCTACTCCGAGGTCGCGCGGGCCGTGGGTCTGCTGCTGGGGCTGGAGCTGCCCGAGAACTTCAAGACGCCGTTCTTTGCCACAAATTTTTCGGGCTTCTGGAGCCGGTGGCACATCAGCTTTTCGTCATGGCTGCAGGATTATCTGTTCATGCCGCTGGCGTGGGCGGATGTCTCCGGGTTGACGGGCGGCAAAATCAGCCGCCTGCCCGCGGAATTTTGCGTGTTCACGGTGTTTTTTGTCTCCGGCTTCTGGCACGGCAACACGCTGCCCTTTGTGGTGTGGGGCCTTTTGCAGGCCAGCTACCGCCTGGGCGAGGAGTTGCTGCACCGCCGTTTGGGCAAGCCGAAAAAGAAAGCCCCGGCCCGCGTGCTGTGGGCCAAGCGCGCCGGTGTGTTTGTGCTGTGGTGCGTGAGCATGGTGTTCTTCCGTGTGGGGTCGTCCCCCGCCGCCGCACCGCTGACCGTCGGGGATGCGTTCGCGTATCTGGGCCGCTGCTTTATGGGTTGGGGCCCCGCGCGGTTCGCGTCGGAGCTGTACGCCGCCGCGTCCGACGGATTTTATGCCAACGCCATCATGGTCGCGGCGTACTACGGGTTTGTAGCGTTGGTGCTGGCGCTGGCGTTTTACCTTGACACCCGCCGGGCGTTTGCGTTTAAAAACAAGCCGTCCGAAATCTGCCTGGCCAATGAAAAGCACCGCTGGGCCGTGTATTATGCCCTTGTCATCGCCCTGCTGGCAGGCTATATCATGCAGAGCGGCGGGTTTGGGAGCAGCGGATTTGGTATGTACGCGGGGTTCTGACAGCTGCGCTGTAGGGGCGAGGCATGCCTCGCCCGCAGCTTTCCCATCAGATGTCATTTACCGTCAGGTGGCGGGCCGGGCATGCCCGGCCCCTACGTTCTACAAAAATTAGGGAAGGAGGTTTCCGGTCCGTGAAAAACATTCTCAAAAAGCTGGCGCTGCTGGCAATTCCCGTGCTGCTCTGGCTCGCCTTTTTCATTGCGTTTGAGCCGAACAACTATTTCGGGCTGAAGGCCTCCGCGACGTCCAGCCAGCCGGTTGCGCGGGTGCGGGCGTACCAGCAGGATCCCGGCACAAATTTGATTTTGGGTGACAGCCGTCTGGCCCACTTTGACATGGGCCTTGTGGACAGCCTGTCCGGGCAGTCGTGGCAGAACCTCGCGTTCGGCGGTGCATCGTTAAAAGAGACGCTTGACCTGGCCGACTATCTGCTGGATTCCGGCCACGACACAGACACACTGCTGGTCGAGGTCTCGTTCTACACGCTGAACGCGGGCTACAACACGGACCGCTTCGCCACGCTGGAGGAAACGCTGAACAATCCGCTGGCCTACTGCTTCAACCTCGAGTACAACGTCAACGCGCTGACCGTTGCCATGGACACACTGCGCGGCACGCCCGATACGATTGAATCCGGCGACTGGGTCGAGGCGGATTATCTGGCCGACGATGGCACAGTTTTGCCGCTGCACCGCAAATTATACGACTACACCGCGACCATCACGCCGCGCTGCAAAAGCTGGGCGCTGAATGACGAGCAGTTCAACCGCCTGCACACGCTGGCCCGGCGCTGCCAGAGCGAGGGCGTGCGGCTCATCGTAGTTTTGCCGCCGATGGCCGACAATGTGCGGACCGAGGTCTGCGATGTGTTCGGCATCACCGAGACCATGCAGGGCACGGTGCTGCCGACGCTGGCCGCATGGGCTGATGAATGCGGCTTTACCCTGCTGGATTACGAGTGGGGCGGCAGCGTTATTACCGACGATGACAAGCAGTTTTTTGACGGATTCCATCTCGATGAAAAATACGGTCTGCCGATGTGGACGGAAGAACTGGTTGGGGATATAGCAGCATAAAGGCTTCCCCTTCGGGGGAAGCTGTCCGCGAAGCGGACGGATGAGGGCAAAGTTTTCCACTGCCGACCATAAATGGGCAATATCCATAAGCTCTCCCCTCATCCGGCCCTGCGGGGCCACCTTCAGTCTCCGCGCTAAGAGCCGCCTTCGGCGGTTGCGCTCCGACACGCGCCTGCGGGCGCAGCCCCAAGGGGGAAGGCTTTTTAGGAGGTACACATGGCTTTAGACTTTCTGATTTTGTATGAGCACACCGTCCGCGAGTATGAGAGCGACCTTTTGCTGAAGCTCGAGCTCGAGCGGCGCGGCTACACGGCGGAGATCCGCCAGCTGCTGGACCCCAAGCATCTGCGGCTGTTCGGCAAAGACAAACCCGAGGTGCTCGTCGCCAGCTGCATGTATGACAACGAGGCCATCAACAGCCATGTGTACAACAATATTGGCCGCTGCAACAAAATCGTCAACCTGCACTGGGAGCAGATGCTCTCCGACACGCAGGAGGAGGGCGACTGGTTCAACATGAACGGCAACGCCAAGCGCTGCGTGCAGACCTGCTGGGGCAAGCGCACCGCCGCCCGCCTGCAGGCCCACGGCATGGACGCCAAAAACACGCCCGTGACCGGCGCGGTCATGATGGACTTTCTGCGCCCGGAGTTTGACGGCTACTTTAAGGACAAGGAAACGCTCTGCAGGGAGTTCGGCCTTGACCCGGCCAAGCAGCTGCACCTGTACATTTCCAGCTTCGGCTATGCCAGCATGAACGACGACGAGGTCGCCGAGCTTTCCAAAATGGCGGGCACCGATTTTACGGGCTTTGCCAAAACCAACCGCGTTTCGATGCAGGAAACGCTGCGCTGGTTCGATGAATATCTGGGCGCACACCCGGAGGTGGAGCTTGTCTACCGCCGCCATCCCAGCGAGTGGAACAGCCCCGCGCTGGAGGAGCTGGCGAAGAAGCGCCCCAACTTCCACGTGATCTTTGCGGACTCGGTCAAGCAGTGGATCGTCGCGGCGGACTCGATCTCGATCTGGATGAGCACCGCCATCGCCGAGGTCTACATGGCCGGCAAGAGCTGCCACATCCTGCGCCCCGTCCCCATTGAACACGAGTACGACCCGGTCATTTACAAGGACGCCCATTACGTGACGCGCTACGACGAGTTCGCCGCCGCCATGGCCGAGCCGGAGCCGCCGTTCCCGATTGCGAAGGACGTCATCGAGGGCTATTTTGACCCCGGCGAGACGCCCGCCTACAAGCGGATGGCCGACCTGCTGGAGGACGTGTACAAGAACCCCCCGCGGGACGAGCCGATGGGCGACGGCTTTACGCCGCACTTCAACAAGCTGAAATTCTGTGCGCTGGCGGGGGTACACTTCCTCTACCGCCGCGGCTGGGAGCCGAAGAAGCTCTTTGCCTTCTGCCCGCCGCTGGCCAATTTTGCCCAGCGCATCTACGGCTACGTGGACAAGGCGCATGTGACGCCGGAGCAGGTCGCGGCGATGGAAGCAAGGATCAAGCCGTTTGTGAAATAAAGACCACCGCGTAGGGGCCGGGCATGCCCGGCCCTGCACTGTACGGCAAACGCGCGGCAAAGGCAAGGCCGCGGGCCGGGCATGCCCGGCCCCTACAACGTTACGACAGGACAAGCAACTATGTCAGATCAAAAGAGATCCTCCGGTGAATCCTTCGCCGGAAATGTGATGAAATATTCGGTGGCGACCTATCTGGGCTTTGCCATCACGGGGCTGGCGCTCATCGTCAAGGGGCTGCTGCCCGCTGAGGTGCTGGGCGCACCGGTCACCTTCATGACCTACACGGCCACGATCATGAACATCGGCATTCTGGGGCTGGATCAGGCGCTGCTGCGCTTTTACCATGAGCCGCCCGCCGGGGCCGAGCCGCGGCAGCTGTTCGCGGCCTGCACGCGGATTTCGGCGGCGTTTATGATGCTGCTGGGCGCAGCGGGCAGCGTGTTCTTTGCGCAGCCGCTGGCAGCGGCGTTCGGTCTGGGCAGCGCCGGGCCGGGCATTGTGCCGCTGCTGTTCCTCAACGCGGCGCTGTATATGCTGGTGCGCTACTTAAACGTGCTGCTGCGCTTGGAAAACGACCTGCGCGCCTACACGGCGGAGACGCTCTGGATGCAGGGCTGCTACAACCTGTTTTACCTGCTGCCGGGCTTTTTTACATCCAACGTCTTTGTTCTGGCGGTTGCGGCGATTCTAAGTTTTGGTGTTGTGGCGATTGCGTTTGGGTATAAATACCGCGCCGCCGTGTTTGCGCCGCTGCCCGGCGCACAGCTGGGCGGCATCGCGCGCCAGACCGTGCCCTACGGCGTGGCGCTGGCCCCGGCGCAGATTTTGTTCAGCCTGTCCAGCGGCATCTGCCTTTCGTTCGTCGGCAACGCCAGCGGCGAGAACGCCCAGGGCCTGTTTGCCTTCGGCTACAGCCTGGCGCAGCTCGTCACGGCCATACAGGCGGGCTTTTCCACCTACTGGGGGCCCTACGTCTACAGCCATTACCGCGACGAGCAAGAGCGCATCTGCCGCGTGCATGACGTGCTGAATTTACTGATCTTCGGCTTCTTCTGCGTGCTGGTCATGTTCGAGGACATCGTCTTTGTTATCTTCCCGGACAAGCGCGGCTGCCTTGCCATTTTCCCGCTGCTGATGCTGGCCGTTGTGTTCAACATCCTGTGCGAGGGCACGGTCTACGGCAACTCGATTGCCCGCAAGCCGTGGCATGACACGATTGGCATCGGGCTGGGGGCGCTGTCCAACTTTGGGCTCTGCGCCCTGCTTGTGCCCGCGTTTGGGCTGACCGGCGCGGCGCTGGCGCTGGCCGCCAGCAACGGCCTTGCGTTTTTGTACCGCAGCGTCACGGGGCAGATGTACTACCGCACGGTGGCCAGCTACCCCAAGACGATCTCCGGCTTTCTGCTGGCGTTCGCGGTCACGGCTATCGGCACGCTGCTGTGGCAGCATTTCTTTATAAAATTTGCGCTGGTAGGCGTGATTTTGTTTATCTACTGCACCCTCTACCGCGCACAGCTCGCCAGACTCTGGAGCATGGGCCTTGGCATCCTGCGCGGTATCTTCCATAGAAAGTAAGGCGACAACATGAAGCATTGCGGCACACAAGAGCTGGAAACGGAGCGGCTGGTCCTGCGGCGGCTCTCCATCGACGACAGCGAAATGATGTTCAACAACTGGGCCAGCGACAGGCAGGTGACCCAATACCTGCGCTGGAACGCCCACCGCAGCTGGGGCGAGACCGCCGAGACGCTGAACGAGTGGGAAAAGCACTACGATGACCCGGCCTTTTACCAGTGGGGCATCACCGACAAGCACACCGAGGTGCTGTTTGGCACAATCAGCCTCTTCCCCGCCCCGGCGCTGAAGATGGGCTGGCACCTGAACACCGAACGCCTTGGCCCCGCCTGGGAGGTCGGCTATGCGCTGGGCCGCAAGTGGTGGAATAAAGGCTACGCCACCGAGGCACTCTGTACTGTGCGGGACTACTGGTTTGACACCGTGGGCGCAGACTGGCTGGCCGCCGTCCACGCCAATGAGAACATTGCCAGCAGCGCAGTTTTGCAGAAGGCAGGCTTTGTCTACGACCATGACGTGACGGACCGCAAGTTTGACGGCACGCCGGTCCCCTGCCGCGCCTACCATCTTTTGAAAGAGGAATTATGACCGATAACACGACAGAATTAGACTTTGGCACCACTGCCCAGAAAGCCACCGACGCCGAGAAGCTGCCCGTGGTGCTGCTGGCGCTGGATCAGGGCAGGTACGATATGGCGCGCAGCCTGGACGAGCTGCGGGCGCTGGCCGACGCCAACGGCATGGACGCCGTGGCCGAGGTCGTGCAGAAGCGTGCGGTGCCCGAGGCCGCAACGCTGCTGGGTGAGGGCAAGGTCGCCGAGGCGCGGCTTGTCTGCCAGAATGTGAACGCGGCAGCCGCCATCTTTGACGGTGAGCTGACCGGCAGCCAGATCCGCAACCTGTCGGCGGCACTGCAAGTCGAGGTGCTGGACCGCACGATGCTGATTTTGGAGATTTTCCGCGCACGCGCCACGACGAACGAGGGCAAGCTGCAGACCGAGCTTGCCACGCTGCGCTATCAGCTGCCGCGTCTGCAGGGGCTGGGCGAAGCCCTGAGCCGCCAGGGCGGCGGAGGCGGGGGCGGCGGGGGTGCCCGCCGCGGCGCCGGTGAGACAAAGCTCGAGCTGGACCGCCGCCATCTGCACCACCGCATTGAGCATCTTGAGGGCCGCTTAAAGGAGCTGGAAAAGCGCCGCGGCGAGACCCGCCGGGCCCGCCAGAAGAACAATGTGCCTGTGGTCGCGCTGGTCGGCTACACGAACGTCGGCAAGTCGAGCCTGCTGAACGCGCTGTGCGGCGAGCAGATTTTTGAAGCCGACATGCTGTTTGCGACGCTGGACCCGACGGCCCGCAAGCTGGTGCTTCCCAGCGGTCTGCAAATTATTCTGGTGGATACCGTCGGCTTTGTCAGCCGCCTGCCGCACCATCTGGTGGAGGCGTTCAAATCCACGCTGGAGGAGGCCGCGTTCGCGGACGTCATCGTCAAAGTGGCCGACGCGGGCGACGCACAGGCCGCCGAACAGCTGGCCGTGACCGATGAGGTGCTGGGCAGCCTCGACTGCGCGGACATCCCCCAGCTGGTCGTCTACAACAAGTGCGACACCGCCAACACCATGGCCTTTGACCCGGATATCCTGCTGACGAGCGCGAAAACCGGCTACGGTCTGCCTGCACTGCTGGCAAAGCTCGACGAGGTGCTGAACCACCGCGTGCGCACGATCGAGATCGTGCTGCCCTATGACAAGCTGGCGCTGGCGGACATTCTCCGCAGCCGCGGCAGCGTAGCGGCGGAGGAATACCGCGAGGACGGCGTTTTTTACCGTGCTACCGTAAAAATTGACGACCTGCACCTGTTTGAGGCGTTTTTGGTATGATGCCGCAAATGCGTTTGCTTAGCGCCTGAAAGCAAACATTTAGAATTCAGATTTGGTGTGACTGCCCCAGTACAGCACACTGACAAATCGGAAGTTATAAAGGAGAAACACTATGGGATTATTTGGTAAAAGCAAAAAAGAGCGAGAAAAAGAGTATATGAACAGATTAGATGTTCCATTATGTTTAAAAGAAGACTTTGAATTGATTATTGATGATGTATTTACAATTATGGGGGTTGGAACAGTTGCCACAGGAAACATATCAACAGGAATGTGTAGAGAAGGAGAAAATGCGTGTGTTTATAAAACAAGTGGAGGTGTATTAGAGACTATAATTACTACCATCGATATACATACAAAAGAACGAAAATCAAATGGTTGTGGATATAAAACAGAATATGTTGGACTTGGGTTAAGAGGAGTTTCTAAGGAACAATTAGAAAAAGGAGATAGAGTGATTGTAAAGAATGCCAATATGTATGGAATGTAATTACAAATTCCAGTTTGCAGGGCCGCCACGGAGGCTGCTGCAGCCGTCAGCTTCCCCGGCGGGGTGGGGGCACCCCGCCCTACGCCTTATTGTAAATTTGTGCCCGCGCGGCGGGTACACCAAATCTAAACTCTTAATTTCAAACTCTACTCTCCAGCTTCGCCTGCCGCATTGACACCTTATGCCGATGCGCTTATAATAAAACTACTTACGCAACTTAGAAAAAGGGGAAATCACTATGGCAAATGTTCGTACCCGCTTTGCGCCGTCCCCCACAGGCTATATGCATGTAGGCAATCTGCGCACCGCACTGTACACCTATCTGCAGGCCCGCCATAACGGCGGTACCTTCATCCTGCGCATTGAGGACACCGACCAGGGCCGCCTGGTCGAGGGCGCTACCGACATCATCTACGGCACGCTCAAGGCTACCGGCCTGACCTGGGACGAGGGCCCCGACGTGGGCGGTCCCGTCGGCCCCTACGTGCAGAGCCAGCGCATGGGTATGTTCAAGCAGTACGCCGAGCAGCTTGTCAAGGCGGGCAAGGCCTACTACTGCTTCTGCACCGAGGAGCGCCTGAACGAAATGCACGAGGCCCAGCGCGCTGCGGGCGAAATGACCCACTACGACGGCCACTGCCGCCACCTGTCCGCCGAGGAAGTTGCCGCCAAGCTGGCCGCGGGCGAGCCTTATGTCATCCGCCAGAAGATCCCCGAGAGCGGCGTGGCGGGCTTTGACGATGTTGTCTACGGTCATATCGAGGTCGATGTCAAGGAGCTGGACGACCAGATTTTGATCAAGACCGACGGTATGCCGACCTACAACTTTGCGAACGTCGTGGACGACCACCTGATGGGCATTACCCATGTCATCCGCGGCAGCGAGTATCTGTCCTCGACGCCGAAGTACAACCTGCTGTACGATGCGTTCGGCTGGGAGAAGCCCGTCTACATCCACTGCCCGCCCGTCATGAAGGACGCGCAGAACAAGCTGTCGAAGCGCAACGGCGATGCCAGCTATCAGGACCTCGTGGCGAAGGGCTATCTGCCCGCCGCCGTGCTGAACTATCTGCTGCTGCTGGGCTGGGCACCCGAGGGCGAGCAGGAGATTTTCTCTCTGGACGAGATGATCAAGATTTGGGATCCGGCCCGCATTTCCAAGTCTCCGGCTATCTTTGACCCGCTGAAGCTGCGTGCCATCAACGCTGCCTACATCCGTGCCCTGCCCGCTGAGGAGTTCCGCCGCCTGGCCGACCCGTTCATCGACAGCGCCGTACACTGCAGCATTGACCGTGACCTGCTCTGCGCCAACCTGCAGCCCCGCTGCGAGGTGCTGGAGGACATCCCGCCGCAGCTCGACTTCTTTGACGCCGTGCTGCCCATTGACGCTGAGATGTACCGCAACAAGAAGCAGAAAACGACCCCCGAGTCCGCGAAGGAGGCCCTGACCGCCCTGCTGCCCGTGCTGGAGGCGCAGACCGATTGGACCCGCGACGCGATCTTTGAGGCGTGCAAGACGCTGGCCGAGAGCATGGAGAAGAAGAACGGCTGGCTGCTGTTCCCGCTGGGCATTGCCCTCTCCGGCAAGTCCCGCACCCCGGGCGGCGGCACCGACCTGGCCGCGATGATGGGGAAAGAAGAGACCGTTAAGCGCGTGAAGTCGGCGCTGGAGAAGCTGTAATTCTATAAAAACAACGGTGCAGCTGCAAAATCGCAGCTGTACCGTATTTTTGTTTTCGCCCCGCGGGGCGAAAACTCCACCATATTTATTATTTTTAATCTATTTTTATAGTATCGTTCCCCCACCGACGACCACATCGCCGTCATACAGCACCACGGCCTGACCGCGGGTGATGGCGCGCTGGGGCTCGTCAAAAACGACCTTCACAAGGCCGTTTTCCAGCGGGTAGGCCGTTGCGGGCTGCTCGACCTGGCGGTAGCGGGCCTTGGCCTTGACGCGCATCGGGGCGGTCAGCTCGGGAACCGAAATCCAGTTGAAGTCCCCGGCGATCAGCGTCGTCTTGAACAGCTCGCTCTCGGGGCCGACGGTGATGGTGTTCTTCTCCATATCCTTGCCGCAGACGTAGACCGGCGCGCCCAACGCCAACCCCAGCCCCTTGCGCTGGCCGCAGGTGTAGCGCACCGCGCCGTGGTGGCGGCCCACAACGTTGCCGTTCACGTCCAAAAAGTCGCCGTCCGGGTAATATTTGCCGGTGTAGCGCTCCATAAAGCCGACGTAGTCTCCGTCGGACACAAAGCAGATGTCTTGGCTGTCGTGCTTGCGCGCGTTGCAGAAGCCCTGCTCCTCGGCGATCTTGCGGATGGACGGTTTGTCCATGCCGCCCAGCGGGAACTTCGTGTGCGCCAGCTGATCCTGGGTCAGGACGTAGAGCACATAGCTCTGGTCTTTATCGGTGTACAGTGCTTTTTTCAGCAGCCAGCGGCCCGTAGCGGGGTCCTGCTCGATGCGGGCATAGTGGCCTGTGACCACATAGTCCAGGCCGTGCTCCCGGGCAAAGTCCAGCATTTTGTCAAATTTCATCGTGCGGTTGCAGTCGATGCAGGGGTTCGGCGTGCCGCCCGCCTCGTAGGTCTCGATGAACTTGGCAATGACCTTTTCGCGGAATTCCTCGGTGTAGTTCACGACCTCAAACGGGATGTCGAGCTGGAACGCGACCTCGGCGGCGTCCTCGACGTCCTTCGCCGAGCAGCAGGTGTGGAACCCGCTCTGGCCCAGATCCTCATTCTGGTACAGGCGCATGGTCGCGCCCATGCAGCGGCAGCCCGCCTGCTTCATCAGGTAGGCGGCGACGGTGCTGTCCACGCCGCCGCTCATGGCGATCAACGCGCCGGGGGTATTTGACATAGGGGCCTCCTTGGTTAAAAAAATATGCAGCACGGTTCTTTCGTGCTGCACATTTTTGCTTTTGAGTTGTAGGGGCGAGGCATGCCTCGCCCGCGGCCTCGCCTTATCAGGGCATTGCCGGGAAAGCTGCGGGCCGGACATGTCCGGCCCCTACGGCCTTCACTTCGTATGCAACAGTACCTTTATTATAGCAAAGGTTTCCTGTTATTGCAATCAGTCCGCGAACAGCGGGGTGGACAGATAACGGTCACCGGTGTCGGGCAGCAGGGCCACGATGGTCTTGCCCTTGTTCTCGGGGCGCTTGGCCAGCTGGATGGCGGCCCAGACCGCAGCGCCGGAGGAGATACCGACCAGCACGCCCTCCTTGTGGCCGACCTGCTTGCCGGTGGCAAAGGCGTCCTCGTTGGTGACGGGGATGATCTCGTCGTAGACTTTGGTGTTCAGCACGTCGGGCACAAAGCCGGCGCCGATGCCCTGGATCTTGTGCGCGCCCGCAGTGCCCTTGCTCAGCACGGGGGAGGAAGCCGGCTCAACGGCCACGACCTTGACGTTGGGGTTCCGGCTCTTCAGGTACTCGCCGACACCGGTCACAGTGCCGCCCGTACCGACACCGGCCACGAAGATGTCGACCTTGCCGTCGGTGTCCTCCCAGATCTCGGGGCCGGTGGTGCGCTTGTGGGCATCGGGGTTGGCCGGGTTTACAAACTGGCCGGGCACAAAGCTGTTGGGGATCTCCTTCGCCAGCTCGTCGGCCTTGGCAATGGCGCCCTTCATGCCCTTGGCACCGTCGGTCAGCACCAGCTCGGCGCCGTAGGCCTTCATCAGCTGGCGGCGCTCGACGCTCATCGTCTCGGGCATGACAATGATGATGCGGTAGCCGCGGGCGGCGGCGACGGACGCCAAACCGATACCGGTGTTGCCGGAGGTCGGCTCGATGATGACGGAGCCGGGCTTCAGCTTACCGGTGGCCTCGGCGTCGTCGATCATGGCCCTGGCGATACGGTCCTTGACGGAGCCGGCGGGGTTGAAATATTCCAGTTTAGCGAGAATTTTTGCCTCAAGGTTCTCGGCGTTTTCAATATGGGTGAGCTCCAGCAGCGGGGTGTGGCCGATCAGCTGGTCTGCGGAAGTATAAATCTTGCTCATGGTAGTTTCCTCCATCGTCATTTCTGTTTATTTGTAAATCAGTTGCGGTTTTACAGCTCGTGACGGCGACATCGCGCGTATGGCACAAATCCCTTTCGCATGTCAATTCATACCTTTCTTGTAGGTTGATAGGATTGTACAACATATTTCCCCGTTTGTCAATAGGGTAATAGGGAATTTTCCAAAATTATTTTGCAAAAAGGTGTTGCCATCCTATTTACCAATCTGTATAATAGGTTATAAGAACAGTAAGGAGCATACCACTATGATGATTTCAACGAAGGGCCGTTATGCGCTGCGTGTTATGATCGATATTGCCGAGCACCAGCACGACGGCTATATCCCCCTGAAGGAGATCGCCGCACGGCAGGAAATTTCCGAAAAGTATCTGGAGGCCATCGTGAAGGGCCTTGTCAAGGAGCGCTACCTGACCGGTCTGCGCGGCAAGTCCGGCGGCTACCGCCTGACCAAAGCGCCCGAGGAGTACACCGTCGGCAGCATCCTGCGCCTGAGCGAGGGCAGCCTGGCCCCGGTGGCCTGCCTGGAGCAGAACCCCGTGGAGTGCCGCCGCATGGCCGAGTGCCGCACCCTGCCGATGTGGCGCAAACTGAATACGATGATCAACGACTATTTCGACGGCATCACTCTGGCGGACCTGGTGAACACCAGCCAGCCGGGGAATGATTATGTGATTTAAAATCAAACGCCTTCCCCCGTGGGGGAAGCCTTATGGCAATACCGCATAATTCTAAGTGCCGATACGGCGAGCGAGGTGCGGCAGCTGCTAAGCCAAAAGCGCAGATAATACTGGATGTCTTATCGAGCATTTTGGCAACGCAGATGCCGTACCGCAGCCGCCGGAGCGGTGCTTAAGCCGCTAGGCGGGAATTGTGCGGTGTTGCCTTATAATAAAAAAGGAGCTATGCCCGTGGGCATAGCTCTCTTCATTGCTGTCAGACGATCTCGACCTTTTCCATGACAACCGGCGTGCGGGGCTTGTCGTTCCAGTCGGTGGCAACGTTGGCGATCTCATCGACGACCTCAATGCCGTTCACAACATGGCCAAAGGCGGCGTAGCTGCCGTCCAGATGCGGGGCATCCTGGTGCATGATGAAGAACTGGCTGCCGGCGGAGTTCGGGTCCATCGAGCGGGCCATGCTGATGACACCGCGGGTGTGCTTGATGGGGTTGGCAACGCCGTTCTGCAGGAACTCGCCCTTGATGTGCCAGCCGGGGCCGCCCATGCCGGTGCCCTGCGGGTCACCGCCCTGGATCATGAAGCCGGGAATAATGCGGTGGAAGGTCAGGCCGTTGTAAAAGCCGTCCTTGACGAGCTTCTCAAAGTTCTCGCAGGTGATGGGGGCTGCGCTGTGGTCCAGCTCAATGTCGATGGTCTTGCCGTTCTGCATGGTAATGCGAATCATACGGTGTTCTCCTTTTCGGTTTGATTTGTTGTGTCAGGGTCGCTCTCGGGGGTGGCGATGCCCTGCAGATAGCTCATACTGCCGAGCTTTTCGGCAAATTCTGCGGGGGGCAGCCGGTTCATCCAGTACAGCAGCGCCGCACCCATGAACTGCTCACTGCGAAAGACTGCCTTTGGCAGCAGCGCAAACAGGCCGCCGTCGTGATGCTCGCCGGTAAACGGGTCGGTCCAGTCGTCGGGCAGGCGCTTGTCCAGCTGCCGCGGCGAGACGTGGCCCGTGATGAAGCCGCGCCCGCCGAACAGCGGCTCCACGAGCCAGAAAAACACCCGGCGCACGCCGTGCTTACTGGGGAACAGCCCGCGCAGCCTGTAGGTGTGCCAGAACGCATCGGCCAGGTACTCCACGGGGATGTCCTCACCGTAGGTTTCCAGCAGACAGGTGTGCAGCAGCGCCGTGATGTCGGCCAGCTCCTCCCCTGTGGGCAGGGGGCTGACGTCATACGCCGGGCGGCCAAGGCCGCCCGGGCGCTTTTTACGGTCTATGCCGTCTGCTCCAGCAGGAGCGGGTAGAGCTCAGCCTCTCCCGTCCCCTGGAACCAGAAATTCCAATAGTCATCCATGTAGTAGTAGACCAGATTCCCAGGGCAGAAGGTCATGCGGTAGTATCCGGAGGCGTCGGTGACGGTAACGCCCTCCGGCTCCTCCGCCGGGGCGGGCTCCACCGGCGTCCAGGTCAGAGCCTCCATGGCCGCCTCCACCGCACCGGGGTCGGCAAGGGCCTGTCCCCCTCGCCCGGCAAGCAGGCGGGCCGTCCTCATCGGTCAGGGCGGAAAAATACCCCGGCGTGCCCTGCGCCACCTTCCACGCCCAGCGCTCCGCCAGACTGCGGTAGAGCTGGTCATAGCCGCTGGTACAGCGCCAGATCTGGCCCTCGCCGTCCAAATAGACCGCCACATAGGGGCTGTTCCAGTGGAGTATGATATCGCCGTCGCTCAGCAGGCGTATCGTATAGCTGCCGTAGGGCGGGCACCGCGCTGTCATCCCACGGCGCCTCCTCCGCCGCGTCCACCCGCTCCCACGGCGCAGGCCCCGAACCCACTCCTGGAGGGTGGCCAGCTCCTGCCGGTACAGCAGCTCAATCCACGGCCCGCTGCCCGGATCCTTACAGCCCCACAGCTCCGCCGAATCCCGCCCGGAGAACACATAGGCCAGGGCGGCGGCCATGGTGGGCTCCCCCTCCCGCCCCGTCCCCTCCGGGCCGTCCACCTCGGTCAGCTCCCCCCGCAGGACCGTGAGCGTATCCACATCCGGGTAGACCGTCCCCACAAAGGCGGGGTCCGGGCAGTACCGGATGACGCCGTTGTGGTCGGCCACCACGATGGCGTCAATGTCCTGGACCCGGGAGATGGTCCCGTTCAGGTAGTGGGTGAGCACAGAGCTGTCCGCCCGGTGGGCCAGAAAATCGGCCACATCCGGCGACTGGGCCAGCACCTGGGCGGAATTCATCAGGTTGCGGTCCAGGTTCTGATACTCCATGCGCAGGGAGAACAGCAGGGTGGTGGCCATGCCCAGGATAGAGGTGGTCAGGACCAGGAACAGGCTGAGGGATTGCAGCTTATGGCGGATCGATATGGGTGAGTGTGCTTTCATCCAGGTTCCCTCCTCAGAATCAGAGACAGGTGGAAAATAGACAGCCGGTGCGGCACCGGTTTAGCTTTATTATAAGGAGGTTGTTAAGATGTGTCAAACATTTGAAGGGGAGAGAGGCAAAAATTGTGGAAACGCACTTTTTTTTACTTACAAAAGGCTATCCAAACCGCGGGATCTGCCGTACAATGAGGGACGTCAAACCGGACGGCGGCCCGTGTGTGCCGTATGTCGGAAGTCGATGGGAGGCGGTTTTTTGGAACAGATCAAAGTGCGTCTGATGGAGGAGCTCCAGACGCCCGTGGCCTTCACAATCCCGCTCTTCGGGGGGATCCCGGTCACCCTGTCTGTGGTGGTGTCCTGGCTGGTGATGGGGGCGCTGATCCTGGCGGCGGCGCTGGGGACCCGGCGGTTGAAGCTCCGCGATCCCGGCAAGCCGCAGCTGTGCCTGGAGATGGCGGTGGAGTTCCTCAACGGCTTCACCAAAAACAACATGGGGGCCCATGGACCGGATTTTGCCCCCTACCTGGGGACCATCTCCCTGTACATCCTGCTGTGCAACATCATCGGGATCTTCGGGCTGGTCCCCCCCACCAAGGACCTGAACGTCACGGCGGCACTGGCCATCATGAGCGCGGTGCTGATCTATGGGGCACAGTTTCGGTACCACGGGCTGCGGGGCGGGCTGAAAAAATTTATGGAGCCCATGCCCCTGCTGCTGCCCATCAACCTGATGGAGGTCGTGATCCGGCCCCTGGCCCTGTGTATGCGGCTGTTCGGCAACATCCTGGGGGCGTTCATCATCATGGAGCTGATCAAGATGATGGCCCCGGCGGTGGTCCCCGTCCCGTTCAGCATCTACTTCGACCTGTTTGACGGCGGGATTCAGGCTGTGGTGTTCGTGTTCCTCACAGCCCTGTTCGTGGGCGAGGGGATCAAAGAGGAAGAGTAAATCAGACATCGGCCCCTGGGCTGAAATAAGGAGGACATACTATCATGGAGATCGGAATGCTTGCAATCGGACTGGCTGTTTTCACCGGCATCGG
>ENA-OQMN01000131-OQMN01000131.1-human-gut-metagenome-genome-assembly--contig:-NODE-131-length-21121-cov-3.411880_pt1 | contig 21121 bp, 19 predicted proteins | sample MGYA00242765_ERZ504861 | MGnify/ENA primary metagenome ERZ504861 (study PRJEB26092, sample SAMD00036417) | human gut metagenome | host: Homo sapiens | study: EMG produced TPA metagenomics assembly of... | reverse complement strand
AAACACCGTGACTGACATCCGCGAAATCCGGCACGCAGACGCGCGTTAGCGGGCACGGTCATGTCGTGCCAGTACACCGCGCGCCCGCATCAGCCCCGCGGCGCTCGTCGGCCAGGGCAAGCACGGCCTCGCCGGCGTATTTCACACCGTAAGTGTAGTAGTTGATCTTGCGAATACCAGCGTCGATGGCCCGACGATAGTCCTCGTTGGAAACGCCCGACCCACCGTGCATCACGAGCGGCACGTCCGCACGCTCGCGGATCTGGTCGAGCACGTCGAACGACAGGTGCGGCTCACCGCGATACAGGCCGTGAACCGTGCCGAACGAGCAGGCCAGGATATCCAGGCCGGTAGCCGCGATGAACTCGCGCGCCTGGTCGGGATCGGTGTAGGTGGCACCAGCACCGCCTTCAGGAGCGGCGGCGCCGTCGGACAGCACATCGCCCTCGCGCGCCCCCAGGCTGCCGAGCTCGCACTCCAAACCGCAGTCGAAGCCGGCACACATGGCCGCCGCACGAGCCGAATGCGCCACATTCTCCTCATAGGGCAGCGCGGAACCGTCGAACATCGCACCGTTGAAGCCCATCTCCAGCGCCCGACGCATGTAGGAGAGGTGCTCGCAGTGGTCGAGATGCACGCAGACCTGCGCGGTCGAGCGCTCGGCCAGGGCGACCATCGTCGGGCCCATCACATCGAGCGGAACAATGTCATCGTGGCACTCGGCATGCTGGATGATCACCGGATAACCCGTGGCCTCGGCCGCATCGATAGCAGCGCGAACCGCTTCCAAACTCGGGGTATTGAACGCCGCGATCGCCATATTGTTCTGTTCGGCGATCGCGCAGATGTCACGAAGATTGACTAACATTGCGATTCCTTTCTCTCGCTAAAACATGCACCGCCTTGTCGACACGCCAAACGCGGGCATTGGAGCGCTGCCGCCATTACGCGTTCAGGGGCTTTTGTCCGTAACGATGAAAAACCGCCACCGCTTCATCGATCTGCGCCTGCGTCATTGTCGCCATGGGCTTACCAGTCGCCAACGCAACCGTAACCGTCTTGGCTGCCTCCTCGAGATACACGCAGGAGAACAGCGCCTGTCGAAGATCTCGACCAACGGCGATAACACCGTGGTGCTTTAAAACCACAGCCAAGCGGTCGCCAATTGCGCGAACCGCCTCAACGCCCATCGACAAGCTGCCCGGATCCCCGTACGAGGCAACCGTCACCGGACCTTCTGTCGCATTTGCCATAGTGGACAGATTGCACGGGATTTCATCCATGACCAAACCCAAGCCCGTTGCATAGGGCTGATGCGTATGGATCACTGCGTTGACTTCAGGCTTTTCTTTAAAGATATACAGCAGCGCCTCGGTATCGACCGACGCTTTGCGCGTGCCCTCAAGAACGTTGCCGTTTATATCGACAACCAGAACGTCATCAGCCACCATGTCGTCGTAAATCATGCCCGATGGCGTTACAAGCACCTCACCAGTCGGCATGCGCCAGCTCACATTGCCGCCAGACAGGGCAATGAGACCGTAGCGGTCGAGCTTGAGCGCCGCATCGAGTACCGCCTGCTTTTCGTTCTCAAACATATTGCAGCCTCCTTATTTTTTACGCCCGCGCCTCACATGGCGACGCGATGGAATCGAAGCGGAACCAGACGCCTCCGCCGCCAGGTACTTGCTATTCACCCGCCGCGCGTGAGCCTTAAGGCTGTCTGGGTGCATGGCGTATTCCATGTCGCAAATCCGCTCGAATAGCTCGCGACCATCGCTCATCACGCGCGTCTGCAACCAATATCGGCCGTGCAGCAATCCGCCGCCATTGATGCGCACGTACATCTTCCCCGCAGTGGGGAACTCGCGCACACGAAACTCGTGTACATCGGACAGCTCATAACGATCGTGCCGACCCCACGCACCGAACTCAATGAACTCATCGGCAAGTGTCACCGTTTCTGGATTCGCAATAGCAACAAACGTATTCCATACCTGATAAGCTGCGGGAATCACCAAGACAAGCATGATGCCCGTCATGATATTGCGCGCAGCAAACAGGGGGCACACCACCAGTGCGACAAGGGCGATAATGCCCGTTGCAATCACCTCAATAGCGAAATATCGCCGGATGTACGTGTACGTTTTCATACCATCGCTCCAAAAAGCCTGGCACAGGCGCGCCGTGCGCCCGCGCCAGGCAAACGTGCCATCATGCACTTTGAGTCCAACTACCATCGACAAGCCGACTAATGTGGCCCTTATGCTTGAGCCTCATGCAGCTCTTCGGCCTCCTTGAGAATGCGCTTGCGATTCCACAGCGCCAAACCAAGGGACACCACGGCAACCACACCGGCACCGATATAACCAAACCAACCATGCAAGCGTGTAATAATCCAGGTCAGGGGATTCGCGCCGTCACAAATCGAAGAGATCATGGTGTCGGCCGCACCTGTGGCACCCGCGATGTCGAAGCCAACATTGTTGGCGGCAGTTGTGATCATCGGAGCGAGGTCAGTGGCAATGTACAGTCCAACTGCCAGCACGATAATGCCGATCAGGATGCCACGGAACCCGTTGTTGTTTACGATGGGCGTGATCAGGACGAACATCCAAGGCACAACAGCCAGGTCAGCGAAGGGCAGAACCTTGTTGCCCGGAAGCGTCACAGCCATGATGATCATCAACGGAACCAGGATGTAGGCAATGGTCAGCGTGGTGGGATGACCAACACCCACCGCGGAATCGAGGCCAATGTAAATCTTGCCGCGATTCTTGAAACGCTTCTGAACAAACTCCGACGCAGAGTCGCTGATCGGAATCAGGCCCTCCATAAGCAGGGCGGCCATCTTGGGGATAAGCACCAGCACGGCACCCAGTGATACGCCCGTCGTCGCAATGCTCACAATGGACCCCTGGACATCGGCGCCATTCCAATATGCCAGCGAGCCAATCACCAGTCCGATAACAGTACCGATAATCATCGGCTCGCCGAAGATGCCGAACTTACGCTGCAGCTCATCAACATTGATGTCAATATCTTTGATTACCGGGATATGGTCGAACACCCAGTTGAAGAACATGGCGATCGGGGCGTACGCAGCGGTGAAACCGTGGGGCAGCGAAACACCCGGCATGCCGAGGGACTTTTCAACCTGCGGGGCGGTGTAGTCACCCAGCACCATAATGATGACCATGTTGAGGATGGCCGCCACGACGCCCAGCACGAGATTGTCCGTCACGATGGCAACGAGCGCTCCGGTAAACGCAAAGTGCCAGTAGTCCCAAATGTCCACGTCAACCGTCTGGGTGGTGTTGGTGAGCAGCATCACGATGTTCACAATCAGGCCCAGTGGAATGATGATGGTGCCGACAACCGAGCCCATAGCGATTGCCGCAGCAGCCGGCCAGCCAACGTCAATCACAGACAGACTGAACCCAAAACGCTCGATCATCTCCTGCACCGCCGGCGCCAACGTGGTGCCGAGCAGGCTATTAATCACCAGGTTCAGCCCAATGAAGCCAATACCAACAGTCAGGCCAGCGCGCAGGCTCTTGCCAAATCCAGCTCCCAGCGCGCAGCCCAAAATCGTAATAACAATCGGCATGACAACCGATACGCCAAGGGAATTAATAAAGGAAAAGAATCCTAGAATCGCGTCCATTGGTTACCCCTCTCTGATATAACCAAGCAGCTCCCTCAAGATAAATTAGAGCGGGATGCAGCATTCATAACATCCCATAACAACGCGGTCCTCGCTGGATGAGGCTATTCCGCCATGAGCTTAAGAATCTCCGCCTCGGCTGCAGAGGTGCCAACCCCCGTCAAATACGGGATGCCGTTGACATACGGGCACTGCAGCCCAGCTGGCGCCATCGTAGTAGCAATAAGGAAGTCGAAGTTCGGCGACTTGGCAGGGGCCTCGGATACCTTGCACTGCGTAATCTCGTATTGGCCCGCATACCCGTTATTGTCGAGCATCTGTGCGACCTTCTGATGCACGGCAGTCGAGGTGCAGATCCCCGAACCGCATGCGAGTAGAATCTTTTTCATATCGGTTCCTTTCTTGTACTACTCCCCCATGACGACGACCTTCACCTTGCGCGTGCGCTCGCGGGTGCGGTCGAAGTCTACAAAGTAAATGCTGGCAAGGCCGTTCATCTCGAGCTTGCCGTCGGCGACCTCGAAGGTCTGGTTGCTCCCGATGAGCGTCGAACGCAGGTGGGCGTCGCCGTTCCACAGCATGGTGCGGTCGAGGTTCGGCAGCCACGACTCGGGATTGGGCCAAGACTCCACTTCCTCGAAATGACGCAGCCCCGGATACCGATAGGTATTCCAATCATGCTGCTCGGGGAACACGCGCTCGAGGCCGTCGTTCAGGTCGGCTTGGAGAAACGTATCGCCCGCCGGGGTGCAGTCGTGGTCGAATTCCTCGGAAAACACCGCGCAGGTCGTGTGGCAGGAGATGACCGTGGCCGTGCCCTCCTTGATCCCGGACGCCTCGACGGCCCGGCGGACGCCTTCCGTGACGTCAACGTAGGTGGACTTGCCCGCCAGCGTGTCCATCGTGATGAGATCCTTATAAACCGTCATGTTCTTACACCTCCCCACAGAAATCCGCACGGGCGCGGTCGAGCGCCTCGAACATCTCTTCCAGCGTGGCAAACGGATCTTCCGCCGCCACGATGCCAGACGTTCCGCCCGTGGCGTCCGCGCCATACGCAATCGCGTCGTACACGTTCTGACCAGTGGAAATGCCAGCGGCCTGCAGCACCTTGGTGTTGGGCGAAACGGCCTTCACGGCCTCGGTGGAGGCGCGCATGTAGTCCTCGCCCGCAACCTGACCGGTGCCGATCAGGCTCGTAAGCTCGCACACCATGACATCGGGCTCGAGCCCGGCGATCCACTCGCCCTCCTCAACGGAGTCGGCACACACCACGGTGAGGATGCCCACCTCGTTGGCACGGGCAATCGTGGCCGCCAGCTCGTGCGCCGTGCACGGGTTTTCAGCGTGGTTCAGAAACGTCGCCTTGACACCGGCTGCCGCCAGCGCCTCGGGCAGCACGTGCCCCATGCCGCGGCCGGGCTTCAAGCTCTCCATGTGCTGGGCGCACGGCGTGAGATGCGGGCACTCGGCAATGATGCGCGGAAGATCGATCAGCTGCGCGGTGAACAGCACGTCGAAGTCGTACTTCGCGGCGAGCTCGTCGGTCTTTTTGGCCAGGGCCACAATATCGTCGCCATACAGGTACGACTTGGGATTAACCACGAAAAACGGTGTTCTCAGCGGTGCTTTTTCCATCTACCTCTCCCCTTTCCATATCGCGGGGCCTATAGATACGCGCGCGCCGACAGATGCTCGACCGAGGCTTTCTGTGAACATTCTGTCGTAGTTGTCTACTCAAAAGTAGACAACAAGTTATGTACCTCAACGTGAACAACTTTGGAACGGAAACAGCATGGCGACCGCGCCAACGGTCGAGTTTTTGTCGGTAAGCGGCACGCAAGGGGCGCGGGGACGAGGCGGCTGCGTGCGTGCGGGCGCGAGGCAGGACGCGCGAGCGAGACTGCTGAACGATGCGATTGAACGTGTGCGGAGCGCTCCAGCCCGAAGCGCGTGGCGCGCGAGTGAGACAGAGTGCGCGAGTGAGACAGCGCGCGAGCGAAACGGGGCGCGCGAGCGAAACGGGGCGCGCGAGCGAAACGGGGTGTGCGAGCGAAACGTGACCGTCCTGCTTGAAACCCGCACGGCACGAAACCGCCCGGGCGAGCGCCGTGCGGGCACGCCCGCGAACGCGCTGCCCGCCGCCCGTCCTATGTAGGAGACAGAACGAGCGGGGCCGATAACGGCCAACCGCAACAAAACCGATTCAACGCCCATGCGCCAACCGGGACAGAAAGGCCTCCGGCCCGATCAGGCCGACTGCATGTCCCTTGTGCTAGTCAGGCTGGACCGCAGTGCCCTCGACCAGCTGACCCGGCGTGAACCATGTGTGGGTCCATTCGATGATGGCCCCGTCCTCCAGGCTGATGTTCTGCTCAAGCAACAACAGCGCCGCCGACTCACTGCAATCGAGCAGCTGAGCATACTCGCACCCCGCCGTGCGGGCGCTGTAACGCATCTGCGAGGTCATGATCTTGCGACCCGAGCACTGCTGGACGGCGTTGAACAGCGACTCCTTGGTGTAGTCGATATCGAACAGCCCCGGGCACTCGCCAAGATTCAGCCAGCTCTCCTGGCACATGACTGGCTCGTTCTCAACGCTGCGCACGCGGCGCATGAACATAACCTCGCTGCCCGGAGCGACGCCGAGCTCACAGGCAACCGTGTTGGAAGCCGCGTCAACCCGCTTCTCGAGCACGCGCGTCTCGAACACCTTCCCCTGCTGGCGCAAGGAATCGGCGAACGAAAGCGGCCGCACGCCGGCCGGATGCGAGATGCCCGGCTCAGCCACGAACGTTCCGCTCCCGCGGACCTGGACAAGCAGTCCTTCATCGACCAGCATTTTGAGCGCCTTGCGCACGGTGCCGCGAGCGATGCCGAATCGGCTCATGAGCGTGTATTCGGATGGAATCCGACCGCGCGGCGGCCACGCACGCGAGTAGATCTTTTCGCGAAGGATATCGGCCAGCTGCAGATACAGCGGCGCGCCCGATGAGAGCTGCTCAGCCGACTCATCCGGCGAGCGCAATGCATCGGCGAGCATCGTTGCGCCCGGGGCAACGCCCGCTTCCCGCTCCACCGTTTCGTCCCCCCCAACGACCCAAACTGCGCATACGCATTCGTCCCTCTGTGCAGCCATCCGTCTTTGCGCGGCGGCATGGGCTTGCACGGCTCAGCTGCCCGCCGTACGGTCGTTCTGCGGTGCCGTACGTTGCGCGCTGCCGGCGCCCCGCGATACCGCACGCGTCGATGGCTCCATCTGGCTCCCCCGCCACCCGGCCCCTCGCCGTTTGGCTTTGTCCGACATTTCCAAACACTGTTGTACATCTGTTGTACAGGTTTGTATACAACATAGATCATTTCACCGCAGACCAACACAGCTTTGATACCCACCGTAAGCATAGGTTTTGAGCCCTGTGCACCCCGAAGTCCACAGCGTATTGAAGGTTCGGATTCGGTCCATCCGAGGGGTTGCGGCAGATCCTGGGTTCGGATTGTATCCATCCGAGGGGTTTCAGCGGATCCAGGGTTCTGATTGCGTCCATCTGCGGAGCTGCGGCAGATCCAGGGTTCGTATTCGGTCCACCTGCGGGGGTGCGGCAGATCCTGGGTTCGGATTGTGCCCATCCGCGAATCTAGGGTTCGGATCCCGTCCGTCTGGAGCCGTTTTCAGCCTCTGAATGGACAAAGGACGAACCCGGAATCCCTGAATGGACTATAGCCGAACCCGGGATTCCCCGATGGCCAGGAGCCGAACCCGGAATCCCCCGATGGCCAGAACCCGAACCCAAGATTCTGCAACGGCCCCCGAACGACTTACAGCCGAGCCAGGGATCCTGCAGCAGGCCTCGAATGACCCAGCCCGAACCCGGGATCCTGCAGCAAGTCTCAAATGGCTAGAACCCGAACCCGAAATCACCAAGGGCCCGAGGACACACGCCAGCTCAGGCCCCACATCGCAGCAGCGTTACCCCACGCCAACGCAACTCGCCCCAGCACACAAAAGGCGCTGCACGAAAAACCGTGCAGCGCCTCTGCAAGCACCATACAGGTGAAAAGAACCACGTAGAGACTACATGCCCTCGTGGAAGGTGCGGGAGATGACCTCGTCCTGCTGGGCCTTGGTGAGGTTGTGGAAGTTCACCGCGTAGCCGGACACGCGCACGGTCAGCTGCGGGTACTTCTCGGGGTGAGCCTGGGCGTCGAGCAGCGTGTCACGGTTGAACACGTTGACGTTCAGATGATGGCCACCCTTCTCAGCGTAAGCGTCGATCATGGAGACGAGGTTGTCGGCCTGAGTCTGCGGGATGTCTGCGACCTTCATGCGAAACTCCTTTTCGATGTACGAAACCCTATCCAGGGGGCAACGTTAATTGCTACTAAAATTATAGCAGTCTACAGATCGTCGGCCACCGAAAAATCGGCAGCCGACGATATCACAACGCCTTAGCGATCCTCGGCACCGGCCGGAGCGGAGGAATCGGTGCAGTCGCAGCACGCAACCGGGTTCTCGAAGGTGACGTCACCGAGGTCAACGTCGCCGAAGAACACCTGGTCCTCCTTGCCGAGCGCGCCCGGCACGATGGAGAACGTGTTGGAGATGCCGTCCTGAGCGTCGCGGAACGGCAGCTTGGACACCGAGGACAGCGACGCGATCGCGCCGTGGGTGTCACGCTGGTGCATGGGGTTAGCACCCGGGGCGAACGGCACGCCAGCCTTACGGCCGTCGGGGGTTGCACCGGTGTTCTTGCCGTACACCACGTTCGAGGTGATGGTGAGCACCGAGGTGGTGGGCACAGAGTTGCGGTAGGTGTCGTTGCGGCGGATGTACTCCATGAACTCGTGCACGATGTTGTGAGCAATGCTGTCGACGCGGTCGTCGTCGTTGCCGTACTTGGGGAAGTCGCCCTCGATGTCGAAGTCCACGATCACGCCGTTCTCGTCGCGCACGGGGTGAACCGTGGCGTACTTGATAGCGGACAGGGAGTCGGCAACCACGGACAGGCCGGCGATACCGGTGGCGAACCAGCGGTGGACGTCCTTGTCGTGCAGCGCCATCTGGATGGCCTCGTAGCAGTACTTGTCATGCATGTAGTGGATGATGTTCAGCGTGTTCACGTACACGCCGGCCAGCCACTTCATCATGTCGCGGTACTTGCTCATGACGTCGTCGTAGTCGAGCGTATCGCCCTCGACGGCGCGGTACTTCGGGCCGATCTGCTTCTTGGAGACCTCGTCCACGCCGCCGTTGAGCGCGTAGAGCAGGCACTTGGCCAGGTTGGCGCGGGCGCCGAAGAACTGCATCTCCTTGCCGATGCGCATGGAGGACACGCAGCAGGCGATGCCGTAGTCGTCGCCGTGGTACACGCGCATGACATCGTCGTTCTCGTACTGGATCGAGGAGCTGGCGATGGAGGTCTTGGCGCAGAACTCCTTGAAGGCCTGGGGCAGACGGGTGCTCCACAGTACGGTGAGGTTCGGCTCCGGGGAGGTGCCCATGTTCTCGAGCGTGTGCAGGTAACGAAAGCTCATCTTGGTGACGAGCGTGCGGCCGTCGACGCCCATGCCGCCGATGGACTCGGTGACCCACTGCGGATCGCCGGAGAATAGGTTCTGGTACTCAGGCGTACGGGCGAACTTGACCATGCGCAGCTTCATGATGAAGTGGTCCACGAACTCCTGGATCTGCTCCTCGGTGAAGGTGCCGTTTGCCAGGTCGCGCTCGGCGTAGATGTCGATGAAGGTCGAGGTGCGGCCGATGGACATGGCAGCGCCGTTCTGGTCCTTGACCGCAGCCAGGTAGGCGAGGTACATCCACTGGATGGCCTCCTGGGTGTTCTGGGCCGGACGGGAGATGTCGAAGCCGTAGAGCTTGCCCAGCTCGATGAGCTGCTGCAGCGAACGGATCTGCTCGGCGAGCTCCTCGCGATCGCGGATGTTGGCCTCGGTCATGACGGAGGGCGTGGAGGCCTTCTGGGCCTTCTTGTCCTCGATCAGAGCGTCGACGCCGTAGAGGGCCACGCGGCGGTAGTCGCCGATGATGCGGCCGCGGCCGTAGCCGTCGGGCAGGCCGGTGATGATGTGGGCCGAACGGCATGCGCGCATCTCGGGCTTGTAGACGTCGAACACGCCGGCGTTGTGCGTCTTGCGCTTGTTGGTGTAGATGTCCACGACCTCGGGGTCAACCTCGTAGCCGTGCTGGCTGGCCGCCTGGCAGGCGATGCGGATACCGCCGTTGACGTGCAGGGCACGCTTGAGCGGCTTGTCGGTCTGCAGGCCGACGATGGTCTCGCGCTCGGGGTGCTCGGCGTCGATGTAGCCGGCCGGGTGGGACAGGATGCCGGTCACGACCTTGGTGTCCATGTCCAGCACGCCGCCCTGCTCACGCTCCTTGAGCAGCAGCGCCATGACGTCGTCCCACAGCTTGGTGGTGCGCTCGGTGGGACCCACCAGGAACGAATCGTCGCCCTCGTACGGGGTGTAGTTCTTCTGGATGAAGTCGCGGACGTCAATCTCGTTGAGCCAGTTGCCGCCCTCGAAGCCTTCCCATGCTTCCTGCATTACGTGACCACGCTCCTCGTCACAGTGCGGGGTGAACACCCCACAGTTGATGTAACCCCGGCGTTGAGGAGGGTTTGTGGCTCCAACCGCTCACCGAAAAAATCGGTACGTTCAGGGCTGAAATCCTACCGCTCACCGAGAAATTGTTCACGTTCGAAGGATACCATACGCGCAGCCCTTCCTGCGTGTGGCAAATGCTACTTTTTATACTCTATTTGTGGTGACGGACAGCGGCACGGCCCTCGGAGGCTTAGGGGGCGATGCCGAGCCGGGCGCCGGGGCCCGCGCCGAGCCGGACACGAAGCCGATGCCGAGCCGGACGCCGGGGCTGGCGCCGATCCGGGCGCAGGCAGGCGCACGAGCCCCCTTGCGCGTCGGATCACCATACGAGCCCATGGCGCACGCGGCTGAGCGCAGAACCGACACGGACCTGGACGCGGCATGGCGTCGCGCTCGCCCTCCCCTGTAGCGGATGCACCGCCGCGACGCACGCCGGGCGCATGCACGGCGCACCATCCCCCCATAGCGCACCGGCTCTCGCAATCATGCACCTCACGTTCCTTCATCTCACGTTCCTTCGATTTTTCTTGACGAGATCTCAATGTGATATCACAATGGCATCAGAGCGTTCGCAAACGAATGCTCCAGGGGTTCCGTCCCGACCCCTTTCACAACCTCGGGACGCCGGCCGCGCAACACGGCGCAGCCGCCCAGTCGAAAGGAACAACTTCGATGAGCATGGAAAAGCAACTCAAGGTCAAGTCGGGGTACGCGTGCTCGCCGCGGTCTGCGTGGCACTTGTGTGCATCATCGCCCTGTTTGTCTGGTCCATCACCAACATGGCCGCCTACCCGGACGAGGCGGATATCCCCGCCATCTACATCGCCGGACTCATCGCGAGCATCGTGGCGTTCTGCCTGTGGTTCATCCCCATCTCCGGCTTCTTTACGCTGCAGCCCGGCCAGGCACGCGTGTGTATCCTGTTCGGCAAGTACCAAGGCACCGTGCGCGACGAGGGATTCTTCTGGGCCAACCCCTTCTACAGCCGTCACCTGGGCGGCAAAGACGAGAACGCCATCACCGAGACGCTGTCCGAAAGCGGGCTGTCGCTGTCCAAGAGCATCAAGCTCGCCTCTAAAGCCGCTGAGGGCACGTCCTGCACCATCTCGGTGCGCGTCCGCACCCTGAACGGCGAGCGTCTGAAGGTCAACGACAAGATGGGCAACCCCATCGAGATCGCCACCGTGGTGGTGTGGCATGTGGCCGATACCGCCAAGGCCCTGTTCGACGTGGACAACTACCAGAGCTACGTGGCCATGCAGACCGAAACCGCCCTGCGTCACGTGGCGAGCATCTACGCGTACGACCACGCCGAGGACTCGAGCGATTCCACCAACGCGATCACCTTGCGCGCCAACGTCGAGGAGGTCTCGAACGCATTGCGCCGCGAGCTGTCCGATCGCCTGGCACCGGCGGGCGTTTCGGTGGATGACGCGCGCCTCACGCACCTGGCCTACTCCCCCGAGATCGCCCAGGCCATGCTGCGCCGTCAGCAGGCCGAGGCCGTCATCGCCGCACGCAAGAAGATCGTGGAGGGCGCGGTGTCCATGGTCGAGATGGCCGTGCAGGAGATGGCGTGCGGCGGCACCATCGAGCTCGACGAGGAGCGCAAGGCGCAGATGGCCAGCAACCTCATGGTGGTGCTGTGCGGCGAATCCGAGGCGCATCCCGTGGTCAACACCGGCTCGCTGTACTAGCCCGCTGCCGCACCGTGGCCGGGGGGCGCGGGGCGGCTCCCGTGGCGGTGGGGGCCGGGTCGCCGGGGACCCGCGGGCGTGACGGCCCCGGCTTGGACGGCGCGGGGCGGCTCCCCGGCTTGGGGAGGCGGCCCCCCGGCTTGGGCGTGGCGGAGTGCCCCGGCTCCGCCTTGGGGGCGCCGGGCTACCGCAGCCCCACAGGCATGACCGCCCCGACCCGGACCCGCCCAACGTTGCCCGGCGCCCCGCGCTTCTCGCACACCGAACTACCCCACGATTCCGCACATCGAAGAAAGGAGGGGCATGGCACGCAAACAGTATCCCCTCCGCATCGACCCGGCCATCTGGACATGCATCCAGCGCTGGGCCGATGACGAAATGCGCAGCGCAAACGGACAGGTCGAGTGGATCTTGCGCGACGCCCTGAAACGCGCCGGCCGCCTGCCGGGCGGCGAACGCAGCGCGAATGGGAGCGCCGAAGGCGCAAGCGGCAGCGACGATGCCGCCGCGGACTCGTAGGCAACGGCAACGATGCTGCCGCGGACTCGTAGGCAAGCAACCGTCGCGTCAACGATAGCCCAACCGCGTTGAGCGCGGGCCGACAACGACCCGGACCGCCACCTGCGCCCAACACGCAGCGGGCACCCCCCTTCACCCCCCCGCCCTCTTCAACCCACCCCACCCTCCACTTGACTCGCCAATACCCGCCCAGTACCATCTCGGAAATTAGATAGTTTTCTAACTGTCGATTATCCCAGGACCAGGAAGGACACCCATGGATATCCTCAACGTCTCCCACTACCAGAAGCGCTACGGCGACACCGTCGCCGTGCGCGACCTTTCACTTGCGGTCGAACCCGGCGACATCTACGGGTTCATCGGCCACAACGGCGCCGGCAAAACGACCCTCATCCGCTCCATCGTGGGCGCGCAGGGCATCGACGCCGGCTCCATCCAGATCTGCGGCAACGACGTCACGACGACCCCATCGCCGCCAAACGCGAGCTTGCCTACGTGCCGGACAACCCCGACATCTACGAGTTCATGACGGGCCTGCAGTACCTCACCTACCTGGCAGACGTGTTTCAGGTTCCCGCAGATCAGCGGGCCGCGCGCATCTCCGCCCTTGCCGAGCGCCTCGAGCTCACTGACAGCCTCGGCTCGGCCGTGAGCACCTACTCCCACGGTATGCGGCAGAAACTCGTTTTGATCGGTGCGCTGATCCATGAGCCGAAGCTGCTCGTGCTCGACGAGCCGTTTGTGGGCCTGGACCCGGTTGCCTCCCACGAGCTGAAGCAGATCCTGCACGACATCGCCGCGCGCGGCGGGGCCGTTTTCTTCTCCTCGCACGTGCTCGAAGTGGTCGAGAAGCTCTGCAACAAGGTTGCGGTCATCCGACGCGGAGAGCTGCTGGCCGCCGGCACCACCGAGGAGGTGCGCGGCAACAGCTCGCTGGAGGATATGTTCCTTGAGCTGGTCGAGCGCGAGGGGAGGGCGAGCTAGATGCGCAATCTCATGTTGCTGCTGCGCGTGCAGCTGTACGCACTTGCCAACTCGCTGTCCCCCGCTCGCAGAAGCGGCAAGACCGGCCGCGGCGGCCGCGTCATCGGGGGCGCGCTGACGGTTGTTGCCTGCATCGTTCTTGTGGCGATCGTCGAGTTCTATCTGGCTATGATCGGCTTCGCGATGGCGTTTGCGGGGCTTCTCGACATCATCCCGGTGCTCGCCGTAACCATGGGTGCGCTGGCAGGCGTGGTGTTCACCTTCATGAAGGCCAACGGCACGCTGTTCGGATTTGCCGACTACGACCTGGTGATGTCGCTGCCCGTTTCCCGTCGCTGCGTGGTCGCATCCCGCCTGACCGCGCTGTTTGTGAGCGCCACCGTGCTCGCCCTGCTTTGCATGGCGCCGCTCTATGTGATGTATTTCGTCATGGGCGGCGTGTCGGTGCCCGCACTTATTGCGGCTGTGCTGAGCATCGTCCTTGCACCCGTCATCCCCACCAGCCTGGCGGTGTTTTTCTCCTTCGCCCTCACGGCGCTCTCGGCGCGATTCCGTCATGCCAACCTCGTGTATATCGTGTTCGCGCTCATCGGCATCACGGGGATCGTGGTGGCGTCGTACGCGATTTCGTTCAACATCGGATCGGGTGGAGCACAGCAGACCGTAAGCAGCATGAGCGCCGGGCTCATGCAGGTACGCGACGCTGTTTCGAGCACATACCCGCCGGCCGTCTGGGCAGCGCAGGCCGTGAATGACGGCAACATGCTCGCACTGGCGCTGTTCGTGGGCGCCTCGCTGGCTGTTGGCGGGGCCTGCCTGGAGATCTTGCAGCGCAGCTATCTTGCCATCAACGGCCTGCTTGCCGGACGCGCCCGCAGCGTGCGCCTGGACGCGAGTAGGCTCGCGCGCGGCAACCGAGCCTCCTCACCGCTGCGCGCGCTCATCGTCAAGGAGTTCCGCACGCAGATCGGCATGCCGTCTTATGCCATCAACTGCCTGTTTGGCTATGTGCTCATGCTGCTGATCGCCGTTGCGCTCACGGTGGCCGATGGACGCGAGCAGATCGCCGCAGCCCTGCTCAGCGAGCTGGGCGGGGTTGACGTACGCGCCGGCAAAGACGCCATCGACCAGGTATTCCTGCTGCTGCCGTGGATATTCGCCTTCTGTGGAATAGCCAGCCCTGCTGCCGCCGTGGCCCTATCACTTGAGGGTAAGCAGGCATGGATTGTGGCCACGCTGCCGGTGAGCCTGCGCACCGTTTTGGCCGCTAAGCTCACCGCGAATGCACTTCCCTTCGGAAGCCTGCTGCTGGCATGCGCCGCGATGCTGCTTGTTGGAGGGCAGGTATCGGCGCTCGAAGCGCTCGAGGTCGTGGTCTGCGGGTTCGGCCTCTTCTACCTGGTGGTGAACCTGGGCATTGCCATAGACGCACGTCGTCCGAACTTCGCATGGACTTCGGTGCAGGAAGTGGTGAAGCGCAGCGCGCCCATCCTGACATCCGTTCTGGTTGGCATGTTTTTGGTGTTTGCCCTGGCAGGTCTCACGATGTTCGGCACAAGCATATGGGGAACGAGCGGTTCGCACGCGCTGATTCTCGCCTCCGGCGTTGCGGGGGCAGTGGGAGGGCAGCTGCTGTTCAGCTGGACCTGCCGGCGAGTGCCAAAGCTGGAGCTGTAGCGCGCAGCGGCCGGAGTTGCCACGTGTTGCATTCAGAATCGCAATGCACGGCAGTTGGGGTCGCACAAGAACCCGAGACAGACGAGCAAAGGCTGGGGTTCAACAGGTCAAACGCCGTGGTCGGGACTAAGCTACGAGCTCGGCGTCCCAACGCGACAATACCGCGGCTCCTGGTCTGAACGTGCATGTAGATGCGCCGCAGGTTGGGTGCCGCGCAACGCACCTCCGAAGGAGTTGCCTCAGGGACTCTGAGTTGCATCCCATCTTGAACGGATCAATGGATACCGCCCAAGTCGCCAGGGCCTGATTCCGGAATTCCTCTGGAGCCAGGCCCTTCGGCTTGACCCGCTTTCTCGTACCTCCCAAATGACTGCAGTCTGCCCAACCACCTGACGCGCCCTTGGTACTTGGTAGTCAATACCGAGTGCCGCCAATGCCGATCTTGGACGCTCGATGCGCCCCGGCTGGCCTCTTTTCAACCGTGTTTACGCTAAAAGGGGGTTCGTTAACAAAAGTGGCTCCCGTCGGTGGTCGCAAATGGCATCTAATGGGTGTTTGCGTCTCTGAAAATCGTATGCACAGCGGGAATCCGACGGCTCGAACGCCCCGTTTGGCGCCGAATCGGCCCCATCCAGGCCCCAGGAGGCCCAAACGAGGCCCACTTGCGGCCGCGCCGCTCTACCGGACGAAACCGAAACACCCATTAGATGCGGTTTGCGACCACTCTAGCGCACGTTTTTATATATATGACCCCCTGTTTGAAAACCCAATCCATCCTTTCGGATATTTGATTCGAGACATCCATACATCTGCAACTCAAAAAAACAGGGGCAGCGCGGGGAAAGCGCGGGCACCGAGTAAGACGAAGCGGGCGCCGCGCGCGTCACGCGGTGCCCGCCCAAACCTGTCGGCATTCCAGCCACATCTGCTGCGGTCGGCGTCATTGCAGCTACAGTCGTGCCCCCGGCACGCCCGCATTCTCAGCCATATCCGCATCCGGCAGCGTTATTACAGCCGCAAGCGCGCCACGGCACGCCCACATTACAGCCAGCAACAACAACCGACCGATGCGCCTACGCGCTCGGCTCCTGCTGCGTGATGCAGTGGATGTTGCCGCCACCGTAGACAACCTGCTCGGACTGAACGCCCACGCACGTGTAGACGCCCTCGCCCCACACCTCGTCGTAGATCTTCTGCAGCGTCTCGACGGCCAGCGCATCGTTCTCGTCGCCATACTGCGGCACGATGACGCCGTGATTAGTCACCAGGTAGTTCATGTAGGAGGCGATCAGCGGCTCATCGGCCACACGCGGCTCGGCGTTCTCGTCGGCGTCGATGGTGTCACAGGACGCCTGATCCATGAACAACGGGTTCACCGGCATCGGGAGCTTGTAGACCTTCAGCTTGCGGCCCTTGGCGTCAACCGCGCTGGAAAGCGTTTCATACGCGGCGTGGCACTGCTCGTAGAACGGGTACGCAGGATCGTCGGTCCAGATGCAGGCCATGACGCCGGGGGCGATGAAGGTGGCCACGTCGTCGATGTGGCCGTTGGTCTCCTCGGGATCGATGCCCTCCTTCACCCAAATGACCTTCTCGACGCCCAGGTACTCCTTGAGGTGCTCGTCCATATACGCGCGCAGTTCCTCGCTCCAGGGCTCGAACTTGCGGGCGTACTTCGGCCAGATGGAATCGGGGTCGGCTTCTTCCTCCATGACGGCAGAGCAGGTGCGGCCCGGGGACAGCAGGCACTGATCGGTCACCACGAGGGTGCCCTCGCCGTCAACGGTAATGGAGCCGCCCTCGAGGATCATGTCGTCGGGACGATAGCGGCGGCACCCGGAGAGCTCGGCCATCTTGAGGGCGATCTGCTCGTCCTTGTCCCACGGGAAATACAGGCCGTCGACCAGCCCGCCGTAGGCGTTGAAATGCCAATGGCACGCGCGCTTCTCGCCCTGCCCGTCGATCACGTAGGTGGCGGCGGTGTCGCGGAACCAGGCGTCGTCGGTGGTCATTTCGATGACGGTGACGTTCTCGTCCTCCTCGAACACGGCCTTGCAGTTGGCGTAGTCGGCCTGGTTGGCGCACATCGTGACCGGCGTGAATGCAGCGATGGCACGCGCGATGGCGGCATACTGCTTCTGGGCGGGCTTGGCGCCATGGGCCCAGGTATCGGTGCGATGCGGCCAACCCATCCACACGCGGTCCTGCGGAGCAAACTCCGCGGGCATGAAGAAGCCGTCGGCCTTCGGGGTTGAATCGGACTCATAGATCGTACGCATACTGAAAACCTCCAAATCGCAGACGATCTGTGTCGGCTGGGGCATCGGCGCGCCCCGGCCGAACCCTTTTGGTGGCTGGGGCATCGGTGCATCCCGGCGAACCCTTTTGGTGGCTGGGACACCGGCGCGCCCCGGCCGAACCCTTACTGAGAGGACCGGGTAATCCCCCGGTATTCTTCCTTGCGGCCGCGCGCGCTCCACACGCGCACCGCCTCGCCAATGCCCAGCAGCGCGATGAACATGATGAGCATGGGCACCTTCTCGGCCACCTCGGCGCCGGACAGCGGCACCAGGGTTGCCACGATGGCCAGCACCAGCTCGATGCAGGGCACCGCCAGGGCGACCTTCATCATCGCGCCCTTGAAGGGGAATCGGAACACGCGCTCGCGGTCGGGATCGTTTTTGCGCAGACGCAGAAACGCCGGGAACATCGGGATGTAGGTGAGCAGCAAAAACACCACCGAGGTGCCGAAGAGCATCCAGAAGATACCCTCCGAGATGGCCGGGATGGGCACAAGCTGCAGGGCGAGCACCAGCGATGCCACCACCGCGTTCACCAGGTTAGCGCCGTTGGGCATGTCCTTGTCCGAGATCATCGAGGCGAAGATGCGGGGCATGTTGCCGTGCTCGGCGGCGTAGCGGGCCACGGAGTTGACGCCAAACGACCAGGCGGCCATGTTGGCGAACAGCGTGATGAGGAAGGCGATGCACACGATCTTGAAGATCGCGGAGTTGCCCACCATGGTCTGCAGCGCGTAAATCATGCCGTAGTCCGGGTCGATCTGGCTGGCCGGCACCGCAGCGCCGATGCCGAACCCGGCGAACAGGTAGATCGCGGCGATGGCCAGGCCGCCCATGATGATGGCCTTGGGGATGTCGCGCTTGGGGTCGGCCATGTCGTCGGTCATGGTGCAGATGACCTCGAAGCCCATGAAGTTGAAGATGATGACGGACAGATAGCTCAGCGCGTTGGTGTTGGTGAGCTCGGGCAGGAAGGTGTGCGGGCTCATGTCGGAGGCAAAGCCGTTTTCCAGGGCATACCAGATGCCCAGCGCGCCCACGATCACCGCCACGGCCACCTTGATGAGGGCACCGCCGTTCAGCACCCACTCGGAGTCGGCCGCCTTGGAGCGACCCATGAGGTAGACGATCCACACGAACGCCAGCTCGATCACGAGCTTCACGACCAGGTCGAATTCCACGCCGAACACCATACCCAGAATGTCGGGGAACATGGTTGCCAGCGAGGCGATCCAGAACGGGTAGTTGATCCAGTAGTAATACGAGATGCGGGCGCCCCATTTGTCGCCCAGGCCCTCGCGCACCCAGTCGTAGATGCCGCCCTCGCCGTCGTAGGTGGTGCCGAGCTCGGCCACCACCAGGCCGTAGGGGAGCAGAAACGTCAGGATGAGGAAGAGCCACCAGAAGAACTGCTGGTTGCCGATGGCGGCTGCGGGAGCTGCGGCTTCGCAGACAAACACCACGCAGATGACGGTGGCGATCACCGTCCAAAAGGAGAGCTTTTTCTTGGTATCGCTCATAAGGGTTCCTTTGCTCGGTCAAATCGTTGTCGCCCGCGGCGCGGGGCGGAAGCCCGCGGCGAGCGCGGGGAACGGGCCCGCAGGCGAGGTGGGCTCATACGTCGGGCGCAGCGCGGGGAACGGGCCCGCGGGCGAGGTGGGCTCATGCGTCAGGCGCAGCGCGGGGAACGTGCGCCCGCGCATGCCACCCGCCCACAAGGAGGGCACCGCGGCGCCCAGGGCAAAAGGCCCTCACGCGCGTGCGAACCCCGTACCCCAACGCGGGCAGGCATAGGGGCGCAGCCTCGCGCAGCCTCGCCGTCGCGCGCCCGCGCATCCCCGCGTGCCCGCGCATGCCGCCCGCCCGCGCGCCGCGGACGCGCGGCCCTTAGCAGCCCTGGAGCTCGCAGATCTTGTCGAGGGCAGCGTGCAGCTCGGCCTTGGCGGTATACCCCTCGCCCTCATCCTTGAGCGGCGTGCGGGCACCGAGGGCCGCCAGCAGCGCGCGGATGGAGTGCTTGCGGTTCTCGGCCTCAACCCAGCACAGGGAGCGCTCGGGATCGTCCATCACCTCGTCGGTGACCTCCTCGCCGCGGGTGGCCGGCAGGCAGTGCATGAACTTGGAGTTCGGACCGGCGAAGTTCATCATGTCCATAGTGACCTGATAGGTGGGGTAGAAGACGTCCATGTAGTTGGCGCCGGAGACCTCCTCGTCGTACAGGCCGTACCACACATCGGTGTAGATGAAGTCGGCGCCCTTGATGCACGCGATGTCGTCGGAGATCACGATGGAGCCGCCGGAGACCTTGCAGTTCTCCTCGCCGATCTCCATGAGCTGCTTGCCGAACGCGGCGCGCTCCTCGGGCGTGCCCACGTGCAGAGCGCCGTCGCAAATCTGATGGCCGCGGGGCCCGAACTGCACGAACTTCATGCCAATCTTGGAGCAGATGAACATGAGGGACACGCACACCTGGGTGGCGTCGCCGATGAAGGCCAGCGTGCAGTCCTCGATCTTTTTGCCCTCGGGCAGGTTCTCGAGCATGGTCATGAGGTCGCCCATCTCCTGCGTGGGATGGTTGAACTCGGACATGCCGTTGATCACGGGCACGGCGGAACCGGCGGCGAGACCGGCAACGTCCTTGTGCCGATCGACGCGGGCCATCATGATGTCGAGCAGCGACCCCATGACGCGAGCGGTATCGCCCAGGGACTCATGCCCGCCGAGCTGGATGGAGCCGGGACCGTAGAACTGGGCATGGCCGCCAAGGTCGGTCATCGCGGTCTCGAAGGACAGGCGCGTGCGGGTGGACACCTGCTGGAAAATCATACCCAGGGTCTTATTGCGAAGCAGGTGCGGATAATAGCCATCGACCTTGATGGCCTTCTTCATGGCGAGGCCCAAGTCCTCGATGGCCATGATCTGTTCCTTGGTGAAGTCATTGGTGTCGATGAAATCTTTCGGCATGGCCATTGCTGGCTCCTTTCCGCCGGCGATGCCGGCATGACGTGCATGCGAGGCGCCAACCCCGATGCGTGAGGCCGCCCCTTCCTTTCGCCGCTTTCGACAACCCCAGCAGGGGCGCCGAGACCGCTTGCGATGAGCCGACCGCGCTTCCATGGCTTCATCGTGGCGCGACCCACGCCGTTTGCCCAGTTTATTTGCGGTATCTTGGCCGCTTGCCGAAATAGATCCGGTCTCAACCCCTCGAACGCGCACGCATCGTTTGATGAAAAGCGCTGGCAGTGCGAGCGAGGCATGCGCCGACCCGACATGCGCCACCTACCGTTCGCCGAATTGCCGCAACGCGCCAGCGGGCCAGAACATACCCGAGCAAGCACAGCGGCCGCAGGCGGCCCCGCATGTAATCCGCACGCGCCCGCGTCCGCGCACATGAGGCCACCGGCGCAAAAACCTCCCTGCACAGACGCCTAAACCAGAATAAACCAGCAGGTAGAAGGCACGGTGAGAAGATTGCCATTCGAACCGCGCGTCCCTTTGGATACCCTAGACATAACAGGTCATTGTCGCGGAGGGCAGCCATGAACACGGTATTCTTCTTCTACACATTGGCCCTTCTCGCCGTCTGCATCGTGTGCGCGGTGCTCTCCGGCGCAGCATGGGTCTCAACCCGACGCCGCGTATTCGTGTACACCCTC
>ENA-OQMN01000129-OQMN01000129.1-human-gut-metagenome-genome-assembly--contig:-NODE-129-length-21331-cov-7.393322_pt1 | contig 21331 bp, 15 predicted proteins | sample MGYA00242765_ERZ504861 | MGnify/ENA primary metagenome ERZ504861 (study PRJEB26092, sample SAMD00036417) | human gut metagenome | host: Homo sapiens | study: EMG produced TPA metagenomics assembly of... | reverse complement strand
ACACCGCAGCATGGAAGCAGGAGAACACCGACGGCAAATACAACGGGCCGCAACGCGTAGCCTATGCCGCGCGCATCCGCAGCGTATACGGTGCCGAAATCGCCGGCGGCTACACCGGCTTCATGGACGCGGCCGATACCGCTGAAGGCGGTTCGCTCTCCTTGCTCGGCGGTCTCATCAAGGCCGGCAACCTCGCCGGCGTGCTGTCCGTGGTCTATCCGACTGAGGAGCACACGAAGGTCACCGGTCCGCTGCGCAATATGAGCTATGACCAGTGGAAGACCTGGGTCGATAATATCGGCAAGTACGGTGCGTATGGCAAGGAATTCACCGAGGTAGCTACGGGCGATGGTGCGGTCTCTGTTACCGACCAGGATTCCCTGGACAAGTTCCTCGAATCCTACATCTTCGGATTCAACGTCGTCGCCGGTCGTGCGGAGTATCGGACCGGCGCGAACCTGCATGATTCCGGCGTCGCCGGCGGACACGTCGGCCTGATGCGCACCGGTACGATCACCGACGGCCAGTCGATGGATGTCAAGACCGTCTCCGCCATGCGCGCGGCAGGCGGCTACGCGGGCACGATGGAATCCGGCTCGGCATCCTCGTTCGGCTCCATCCAACTATTCGGAGACAAAGGCATCAAACTTGATCTGGGTCAGATGCTCGACGTGGCACAGGTATTCGTGCCTGTCATCAAATCCTCGAGCGTGGCCGGCTACCGCAAGGGTATGAAAATCACGGCCGCCGGCGAAGACATCACGCACGGCACCGGCAACGCCGGCGGCTACGTGGGTCTCGCGGTCGGCGGCCAGATCTGGGGCGATCTCGACCAGAACGGCCAGAAGCTTGCTGATGGTGTCACCGCTGCCGGTGCCAACGTCTCCAACCTGCGCAAGGTGGAAGGACGCAACAACGTCGGCGGATTCATCGGCGTGGCCACTGCCGGCGCGGTCGCGGATGTGGACACCAACGCATCCGAGGGATTCCTACAAGGAATCCTCGACTCGCTGGTATCGAACCCGGCAAGTCTGGTCAGCGTATTGCAGGCCACGGTTACGACGATTCGCGGTGCGCATGTGAGCTCGGATGACCCGGCATGGGGATACACGGTCAACGGCGCATATGAGAGCAAAGACGGTAAGGGTAATACCACAACCAAGTATGCCCTGAACGCCGGCGGTTTCGCCGGCTCGCTGCAGGCCGCGATCCTCGGTGACAAGGATTCCGCCAAGGGCACCGGCAGTGAAGTGGATACTGCCAAGGACTCAGCCGCGCTTACAGTCACCGGGTTGCGCGCCGTTGAAAGTGGACAATACGCGGGCGGCTTCTTCGGCCTTGCCGATGTGTCCAGCGTCGCCTCCGTCGGCGGCGGCGAAGCTGGCAAGGACCAGAACACCAACCTGCTGCTCAAACTGCTCAAGGTCGGCAACGTGGGTGTGCTCGAAGCGTTCCGCACCTTCATCTACGACGGTCAGGTCAACGGCGTGAGCGACGGCATCCAGATTGTCGCCCATGATTCCACCACAAAGGGCATGCTTGACTCGAAGCGTTACACCGGTGCGGCCGGTGGCTTCGGCGGTGGACTGATCAATGGCTCTGTCAAGCAGTCCGCGGTCACCAACCTCAACAGTGTGACCGGCGTGAACTACGTGGGCGGCTTCATCGGGCATCTTGGCAAATCCGGCACGGTCGCTGCCGACAACGCACAACTCGGCACGGATGCGCTCAATCTGCTCGGTGCCACGGCCGGCGTACTTGACATCTGGGGCTCGCACGTTGGCGATTCACATGTCACCGGCATTCCGGACGGCTACACCGTCACCGCCACACACCATGGCGACGATTACGGCAAAGCCACCGACAAGGCCACTGGACGCGAGGTCGCGGGCGGATTCGTCGGCTACGCGGACCTGGCCCGAGTAAAGGGCTGCACGTCTGACAATCTCAAGAAGGTCACCAGCGGCGAGATCGCCGGCGGATTCGTCGGCGAAACCAGCCGCGCCTATCTGGTCGATACGCAGGTCAACTCGGTACTCGTGGAACTGCTCCTGCAAGTGGTGAACGCGCTGGTCAAGCTCCTATACCTCGACAAGGTGGAACAGGTCGGCGTTATTGACTTGGGCAAGTGGTTCCCGGCTATCTTCGGCAAGGTATTCGACCTCAAGGTGCTCTCGGAAGGCAATGTGCTGTACGTGAACCTGTTCGGGCTGAAGGTGAGCGTCGCCCTGTCCAAGGCCGACGCCGAAAACCAGCAGCAGACCGACGTGGCGATCGTCACCATCGGCGACAGCGTCATCAAACTGCCCTGCAGCAAGAACGGCATCGACATGGATGGGTCAGGCAGCAACCTGACCGTCCAACTCATCAAGGGCAACCGCACCCGCGTGGAACAGTCCACCGTGACGGGCATCGCCAGCGGCTATGACGTGTTCGGTGGCGGAGCGACTCAGGACACCGACGGCGTGAAGGATCTTTCCACAGGCTACGCGGGCGGCTTCGCCGGACTGAACGACGAGGGCGTGCTGGCGGACGACCACATGGTCTACGCCGACACGATCCGCGGCACCAGCGGACTGGTCGACCCGTTCTCGAACACCAAACTCAAGTCCGTATGGGACTTCAACACCATGAGCGACATCCTCGGACCGGTCGATGACGGCAACGGCGGCAAGGCATACAACACCTACCGCATCTACCGCAAGGCGGCCGCGAACGCCGGTGAGGCCCGCACCTCCGCACAGGACGGCAACAAGATCTTCTCGCAGAAGAACACGGCAGACGATGCGCTGAACACCGGACTCGATCGTTGGGAAGTGAAGCTGTTCGACGTGGTCAACACATACGACAGCAGCGCTGTGCACAGCTCCGCATCCGGCGACGCCGGCACCACATGGGTCGGCATCAAGGACGCCGTGACTGTGGCTGGTGGCAGCAGCACAAAGCTCGATGCCTACCAGTCCCCAGCCAAGGCAGTGCTCATGCTTGACGTGCCCGTATCCGACAACAACGGCGGACTCACCCCCGAACCGGACGACGGCCAGGACCCATGCGGCAAGGACGGTTGCCGAACCATTGACCTGACCGTCCAGAAGGTATGGAAGGACGGCAACCTCGAACGGCCGCAGTCGGTCGAACTGAAGATCGCCGCGCACTATACCGATGGCAGTGGCAATACGGTGACGCCGCAGACGATTCAATGCTTCGGCGCGGATTGCACAACCGTGACGCAGAAGAATCCATGGACGGTGACGTTGGACTCCTCCGATGCCTCTTCCTGGAGCAACACCTGGCGCAAGGTGATTCAAGGAATGCCGGTCGCATTCGTGGATGGACAGGATGCCAACGGCAAGGACATCGTGCGTTACTACACGTACACCGTGGAAGAAACCGCCGTGACCTATAAGGACGGCGATACCACCAAGACCATCAAGCCTGCGGAGGCCGGATACCAAGTATCGGTCTCCTACAACACCAAGGAACGCGTGGCCATTGTTACCAATGCGGCGTTGCTTCCGGATACGGGAGGCGCGGGCACGATGTGGTTCCTGATGTTCGGCTTGCTGCTTATGGGAGCTGGCGTGGTCTGGTACGTGCGTAATCAACGTGTTCAATCCGGCACAGTCCGCTCGGGTTCCAGCCGTATACGAAAGCGAGGTGCCCATGCCGCGTGACGACCACATAGACAAACCGTACCTGCCAAACAGAAAAGATTTCCATTTAGAGGAAGGAACAGTAATGAAATCACTGATGAAAAAGGTTTTCGCTGCCGCTGCGGCGATTGCCACTGTATTTGGATTGGCTGCGACGACAGTCGCCACGGCCAACGCAGCGGATAATGCCACGCTGACGGTCAGCACTACTGACGCGAAGTTCGCCGGTAAGACCGTGAACGCCTACAAGATGTTCTCCGCCACCGTGAGCGGTGACGGCAAGGCTGTCTCCTACACGTTGACTGACGGGTGGAAGCCGTTCTTCAAGAACTCTACTTTCGACGGACTAACTGGTGTTACCGACGAGAACGTCAACGATCAAGCAAACGCCTACGTATCCAAGCTGACTGGTGATGACTTGGTTGCTTTCGCTACCAAGGCATCGAACTGGGCGCAGACCAAGACCAACAACGTCACGGCTGGCGCGACCGCTAGGGTATCTAACAATGCCACGGACGGTAAGTACACTGCGACGTTCAATAATCTCGATTACGGCTACTACGTGGTCGCTGTGCCGGGTGCGACCTTGGCCAACGCCAATGGTCTATACGCCACGCTAGTTAGCGTTCATAGCACCCAGACGGATGCCGACATTAAGGGCGACCTGCCTACCGTCGACAAGAAGGTACAGGTAAACGGCACTGATAAGAAGAACGCCACCGACGCGAAGATCGGTGATACCCTGACCTTCACCCTGACTTCCACCATTCCGGACATGTCCGCCTATGACACCTACACCTTCAACTTCAAGGATACGTTGTCTAAGGGCCTCACCTTTGGACAAGTCACTTCCGTTAAGGTCGAAGGTGTGGATGATCCACTGACCGTGGACACTGACTACACCGTCACCACTCCTACGGCCTCCGACAACACGCTTACTGTCGCCATGAATGACTTCAAGAACAAGCAGCAGGCCAATGCCGGCAAGAAGATCACCGTCACCTACACGGCCACGCTGAACGAGAATGCTGTTGTGGGCGGTGCTGGTAACACCAACTCCGCAAAGATTCAGTACTCCAACGACCCGAGTACCGATGGCACCGGTGAGTCCGAACCCAGCAAGGTTCGCGTCTTCACTTATGGCTTCACCGTCGATAAGTACACTGGTGACAAATATGATGAGGGCGCTACTCGACTTGCTGGTGCTGAGTTCACACTCGCCCCTAAGAGCGGCACCGCTATTAGCTTCGTGCAAGTCGCTGCCGGTAGTGAGACCGAGAACGCTGTATACCGTGTGGCTAAGGCTGGTGAGACAAGTACTACTACGACTATCACCACTCCTGCAAACGGTAAGGTTGTCTTCCAGGGACTGGAGAACGGCGAGTACACGCTCACCGAGACCAAAGCGCCGGCCGGCTACAACAAGCTCGCCAGCGCCATCGGCGTGAAGGTTGATGGCCAGAACAACGGCACTGACACCACGCCTGCCACCGTCGCCATCAACTACAACAACGACAATGGCAGCAACTACAACCAGACCGCATCGAACGGTGTCATCCCGGTCCAGAACAAGTCCGGTGCTATCCTGCCTGGCACTGGTGGCATGGGCACCATCGCCTTCACGGTGATCGGTGTGCTGGTCATCGCGCTTGGCGTTGCCTGGACTCTCAAGCGCAAGAACGCCTGACGAGCATGGCCGTGTTTTGGGCGTGAAAGGCATACGCCTGCTGCGCCCAAAACATGGTTTCCTCGCGAAAAGAACGCTCGATGAAACGACTGCGCAACATCCTGCCCTTACTGGTCATTCTCGGTGGAATGCTCATTCTGTTCTATCCGACGATCAGCAACTTCCTCATCATGCGCAACGCCAGCCGCGCCGTAAATAACTACGACGCCAGCGTTGAAGCATTGAGCCAGGAACAGTACCAGAAGGTGCTGGATGCTGCGCACGCCTATAACGAAAAGCTCGCCCAGAACGATGCGGGAGAGACCGACGCCCTAACCGGCGCCGTCAATACCGCATCCACGGACGAGGAATACAACAGTCTGCTCAACATCGACGGCGACGGCATGATGGGATACATCACCGTGCCCCGTCTGCACGAGACCCTGCCCATCTACCACGGCACTGCCGAAAAAGTGCTGCAGATAGGCATCGGTCACTTGGAACAGACCTCACTACCAGTTGGTGGCGCGTCCACTCATGCGGCGCTGTCTGGCCACCGAGGGTTGCCCACGGCAAAACTGTTCACGGACTTGAACCTTATGAAAAAAGGCGACAAGTTCTATATCACAATACTTAAAGACACGTATGCGTATCAGGTCGATAAGATCACTACCGTTCTGCCGACTGATGCCAAACAACTGGCGATTGAGCCCGGCAAGGATTTGGTCACGCTCATTACCTGCACACCGTATGCGGTCAACACGCATCGGCTGCTGGTGCGCGGTCATCGTATTCCATACACACCACAGCAGCAGAATGACGCCAAATCCACATTCCACGTGGACATTCCGCTGCAGTATTTGTTGCCGTCTCTCGCGCTGATTGCCTTGCTTATTGCATGGCATTTGTGGCAGCGGCATGAGCGGCGACGCCGGCAGAGTGGGAGCGCCAAGGTCGCATCCGGTGATTCTAGCTCCACAGCCATCGAGCCGGACGGTGACTTGCCTCCTCAGCCAGCCAATACAAATAACCAATCACATTCATCACGGCGGAAAGGACCGGGCAGACATGTTAGACCCGCATAGCGGAAGCGAGTATGGTGCGGCGCGCATTGCTGCCATGATTGCCGCCACCATTACTATCATCCTCACTGGTCTTGTGTCTTTCGGCTTCATGGTGCCATACGCGCAAGCTGATTCCTTCGGCACTCTCACCATCAATGCCGTATGGGGCCGAGACGCGGCTTCACCCAAATCACTTGCCGGCGATACCTACGCCATCGTGCGCGTCGCTACCGTCACAACGAACAGCAACGGTAGCGTTTCCTCATATAAAACCGTCAGTGATTTTTCCGGTCTCACTGCCGATTGGGAACGCCTGACATCGAGCGAATATCACGATGCCGCCAAGAAGCTGGCTGCACACGCGGCGAAAAACAAGCTATACCAGCATTCCGGCACCACCAATGCAGCTGGCCAACTTACTTTCCAGAACCTACCGCTTGGCCTATATCTGGTCTCCCGCACGGATTCGGCGAAAGCCAACAAGGCATACGACTGTGATCCGTTCCTCATCTCGATTCCCGGCAGCGGAGATACGGCCGCCGATCTCAACATCACGGTAGAGCCGAAATTCAGCACCAGTACTCCGCCCACCCCGCCTGAACACGAACACAACCCAGGAGAGATGCCGGGCAATCCTGGCGTTATCGGCAATACCGGTGCCGCCGTGGGAGGTATCGCCGGTGTTGCGGCCGTCATACTTGTCATCGCATTTGCCGTGTTGAAACTACGCGTGCGATATCGCTCCGATGATACCGAGTCATCACACCAGTTCCGTGCCGACGGAGGAAAAGCATGACGCATAGCAAGGCCTCGTTCTCATCCGCACAGATAAAACGTCTGATCAAGCTGCGGGCGGTGGTGAAGGTATCGCCATCACGCATCAGGTATGCCGAGTGGTTCAAACGGGAATGCGTGATGCGCGCCGATGCCGGCGAATCGCCCACGTACCTGTTCCGTGAGGCGGGACTAGGGCCTGAGCTCATAGGCGAAAAACGTATTGAACGCTGCATGGACCGATGGCGGAAGAAAATGCAGCTGGAAGATCTGGAAGTGGCAAGCAGCCCGGAACGCCTGTTTTCTGTGGATATGGACACGGCGCAAGACAGAGAAGTCAGCAAGGTCGATGTGCGTGACGTGCGCGATCTGATCATCTGCAAGCAAACACGTTATATCGAGAGCCTGCAGCGGCAGATCGATGAGCTGCGTTTGCAGCTTGCACAGCAAACCAAGTCCAACGATATGCAATGAGCGGCATGGGACGAGTTGAATCGTCCGTAAACATAACGCGCCGAAGTCGTGGCAAAGGAGCACACATCGCGAACGACACGTAAAATCGAACACATGGAGTTGAACGAATTGCCCCAGATGGATCCGCGTGCGCTGAAGGCCACGTCTGTCAAAGCCGAAGACGAACACGCCAATTCAGCCGAACCGCAAGCACTGAAAATCACCGCCGCCAGCTCGAACCCAAAGATGTTCACGCTGCCCTGGCACAAGCCCTTGGCGACCTGGCCTAAGGACCTGCTGGCCAACCTGCCGCGAGGCATCTCCCGCCACGTCGTGCGATTCGTGCACGTGGGCGACGAGGTGTACGCCATGAAGGAGATCACGCGCCAGGTGGCCGAGCGAGAGTACGAGATCCTGCGTCGACTGCAGAAGCTCGAACTGCCAACTGTGACCCCGATCGCCGTGGTCATCGGCCGTCACACCCGTGAAGGGGAGCCGCTGGAGGCGATTCTGGTCACCCGGCACTTGAAGTTCTCGCTGCCGTACCGTGCGTTGTTCGCCCGCAACCTGCGCCCGGACACCGCCGAACGACTGATTGACGCCCTCGCCGTGCTGCTGGTGCGCCTGCACCTGGCCGGCTTCTACTGGGGCGATGTGTCCCTGTCGAACGTCCTGTTCCTGCGCGACGCCGACGCTTTCTCCGCCTTCCTGGTGGACGCCGAGACCGGTGACCTGCAAGCCCAGCTCACCGACGGCCAGCGCGAATACGATATCGACTTGGCCCGCACCAACATCATCGGCGAACTTATGGATTTGGCGTCCGGCAAGCTACTGCCCGGCGACGTGGATGAGATCGAGGTGGGCAACCGCCTGGTTGATCGCTACCACTCGCTGTGGAGCGCCCTGACCGACACCGACAAGTTCAACCCGGACGAAATGTGGAAGATCGAGCAGCGCGTCAACAAGCTCAACGATCTGGGCTTCGACGTGGACGAGCTGGAAATGAAGACCGCCGAGGACGGCAAGCGTGTGCTGGTCCGCCCGCGCGTGGTGGACGCCGGCTATGCCAACCGCAAGCTGCTGCGCCTCACCGGCCTTGACGTGCAGGAGAACCAGGCCCGTCGTCTGCTCAACGACCTTGACGCCTACCGTGCCTCCACGTGGCGTGAGGGCGAGGATCTGGAAATCGTGGCCACCGACTGGATGCGCGAGGTGTTCGAGCCGACCGTGCGTATGATTCCGCGCGAATATCGCTCCCAGATCGAGCCTGCTCAGTTCTTCCATGAGGTGCTTGACCATCGCTGGTTCCTGGCGGAGAAGGCCGGCCACGACGTGCCGATGGGCGAGGCCGTGACCAGCTACATCGACAACGCTCTGCCGAGCTACAGCCTTGACTCCAAGGCACTCGCCGAACTTAACGAAGAGGCCGATTCCGGCGTCATTGACGACGAATCCACCTACAGCGACCCGGACGACGACGGCTACAACCCCGATGACGATCCGGATGCGGCAGTGTGGAGTCATTAAGCGGACAATCCGGTGGACTGTCTGTAGGTGAGCCCATCACACAAAGAAGCCCCTCAAATAGAGGGGCTTCCGTGTATGTACAACCTATTACGGCCTCAAGCGACAATCACTCCGCCGCAGCCTTGCGCCGTGCGTTGGACACCGCGTACAGGCTGATACCCGCCGCCACTGAAGCGTTCAGCGACTCAACAGACGAGCTGATCGGGATGCCGGCAATCGCGTCGCAGGTTTCGCGCACCAGTCGGCCCAAACCGCTGCCTTCCGAACCGAGCACTACAACGAGCGGATCGGATTCAAAGCCAGTCTCGCCGACGAGCTTATCGCCGCCACCGTCAAGGCCGACAACGTAGTATCCACGCTCCTTCAAGCCCTCAAGTGCCTTAGTCAGGTTCACCACGCGCGCCACCGGCATATGCGCGGCCGCACCGGCAGACACCTTCCAAGCGGCGGCGTTCACTGAAGCGGAACGGCGTTCCGGCAGAATCACACCATTGGCACCGAATGCGGCCGCCGAACGAATCACGGCACCCAGGTTCTGCGGATCGGTCACGCCGTCCAATGCGATAAACAGCGGTCGCGCAGCAATACGGGCGGCCGCCGAATTCGCGGCCTCCATTGCCTTGGCCTTCTTCTCAGCACGATCGGCCAGCTCGTTCAGCGAGGAGTACTGGAACGGATCGACCTTCAGAATCACGCCCTGATGGTTGCCAGAGCGGGCGATACGATCCATCTCCAGACGATCGGCCTCCAGCATGTGCAGGCCGTTCATACCAGCGATTTTCACGATTTCGCGAGTACGATCGTCATGTTCAATACGAGACATGATGTACAGCGTGGAAGAAGGTACGCCTACGCGCAGTGCTTCCAGCACGGAATTACGGCCGTACACCAGATCCGAAGTATCCGCCGAAGCGAACTTGTCCACTCGACGGCGGGCTGCCAGACGCGGGTCGGCCATCTGCCGACGTTCGGCCGCTTTCTTGGCCTTGTACGCCTTGTGATAGACGCGGTCCTCGGCCTTGGGAGTGGGGCCGTAGCCCTTCAGTTTGTTGCGATGCTTGCCACCCGACCCCTTGGTCGGTCCTTTTTTGATAGCCATAGGTGCTATTGTCCCAGCACCCCGCGCCAAAACGCGGCTATTCCGCCGTCGGTAGCCGGTAAGGTATTGAGAGTGAAGAAGCAGCGTATGATATTCGGACTGTCCCTGCTGTATTGGGGATTATGGTTGGCGATTCTGATTCTGTGGATGGGTCGCTTCGTGACCTCATTCTTGTCGATATATTTGGTTTCCGCGCTGCGCCTCGATGAGGGTGTGGTGGGCACAGTCGTGGCCATGTACGGCTTCGGCGCAATCATCGGCTGCCTATTCGGCGGTACCTTGTCCGACAGATTCGGCCGCCAATCCATGATTATCATCGGCGAAATCGGCGCAGCGGCTGCCCTACTGGTCGTTTCCGTACTCACTGATCCTGTGTCTTTAGGCGCGGCTCTGTTCGTCTATGGTGCGTTCGCCTCGCTGCCCAGCCCGGCCATCGCCGCGTATATCGCGGATGTGGTGCCTGCCGAACGTCAGCAACGTGCATACGTACTGCAATCGTGGGCGATTAATTTTGGGTACGCGATTGGACCGATTGTGGCCAACCAGCTGGTCAAGATCTCGTATTCGCTGATGTTCTACGTTGAAGCGGCGGTGATGATAGCCGTCACGATATTGCTGATTGCGTTCTTCCGCGAGGTGCGGCATTTGGGGATTACTGTATCGGTGCCAAGTGCGGTGCGCCATGAAGACGAATGCAGTGTTACCCATGCGGAATTCGCCGGCATTGAGAGGCCGAATCACTCGGATGCCGCACCGGCTGCCAGTGTCAAGGGCGCCATGTCTCGCAATTGGCGGCGCGTGCTCACCGATACTCCATTCCTCGGCTTCTCCCTGCTGATGTTCGGCTACTTCCTTGTGTACTTCCAAAGCACCTCCGGCCTGCCCATTGCCATGACGGACCTTGGTCTAGGGCTGGGCGAGTATTCGGTGCTGCTCACCATCAATGGCGGTATGTTGTGCCTGCTGCAGATTCCCGCGATGAAACTGTTCGCGCGCATGGGCAATTCACGCGTGCTGGTGATGGGCCTCGCCGTAACCGTCATCGGCTATGCGGTGCAGGCCGCGGCCCATTCTTGGGGCGGATTCGCGCTTGCCGTAGTGCTGTGGACGCTGGGTGAGCTGGGCACATTCCCTATCGCCACCACTACGGTTGCCGCCATGGCACCCGCGTCGGCGCGCGGCACGTATCAGGGCGTCTACAACGTAGTGTGGTCGGCGTCGATTGCGCTGGCGCCGATGATTGGTGGCTGGACTATCAGCAACTTCGGCGGTCGAACGCTGTGGATCGCCTGCACTGTTGTGTTGATTGCCGTGACCCTCGGTCTCAAGCTCACCAAAGGCTCGCGCGACCGCGCCATGGCCCGCAGTCTTCACGATTCGCTGTAAGTGTTATTCGGTTTGGAGATACGGGCAAGACCGCATATGGCGAGTGGTTCTTATCGAGAACTATTCTCTGCGCGTATGATGTATGGCATGCAATACATTCAACAAACCATCGTTGGCATTGATGGCAGCGAGGCGCGATTCTTTGGCTATGTGGCCGACAACAGCGAGGAGATGGAACCGGACCGTATACGCCCGGCCATCCTGATTTTGCCTGGCGGCGGCTACGCCATGACTTCTGACCGCGAAGCCGAGCCAGTGGCCCTGCAATTCCTGGCCAAAGGCTTCGCCGTATTCGTGCTGCGCTATTCGGTGCAGCCCAGCCGCTATCCGGTGGCTTTGCTGGAGGCTGCCGAGGCAATGCGCCTGATTCGCGCCAATGCGGATCAGTGGCATGTAAACCCCGCGCAAGTGGCCGTACTCGGCTTTTCCGCAGGCGGGCATCTGGCCGCCAACCTCGCCACCTCGGTCGGCGACGAAGACATCCGCGAACAGGGCGGCATGGACCCGGACGCCGTGCGCCCGAACGCGCTGATGCTCTCGTACCCAGTAATCACCGCCGGCAAGTACGCCCATCGCGGCAGCTTCCAATGCCTGCTAGGGGACCAAGCTCACAATCAGGCTTTGCTGGACAAGTTCTCCATCGAAAAGCACATCGATGCCAAAACGCCACCCGTCTTCGTCTGGCATACCATGACCGACGACGCCGTGCCCGTGGAGAACACGCTAATGCTCATCCAGGCCTGCCGGGCCGCCGGCGTGAGCATTGAGGCGCACCTGTTCCCTGAAGGCAGCCACGGCCTGTCCTTGGCCAATGCGGAAACTGCCGGTAACGGCTTCTATGCGCACATCGTCGAATGCGTGCAGTGTTGGCCTGATTTGGCTGAGGCCTGGTTGCGTCGCCTGTTCTAGGCAAAACGCTATTACGCTGTGCGCCAAGTGCGCCACGCGGTTATGGAATAATGGCAATCGTATGCATCGGCAGCAGTTGCGCCGGTGTCCATAACCGCGCAGTCCTGTGCGTCCAGCCGGGAGAGAAAACCCGGCAGCGGCCGCAAGGCTGACTACTCCGCGGCAATACCAAGGAGAACATTATGGATGATCTCAAAGATCAATCCGCAGTGTCCACGACCGCAACGAACGGGGTCGTGGAATCGGAAGAGGTGCGCGCACAGGAAGCGCTATTGGGGGATACTGATCCAAGTCTGACCAGCGCCGACGACGTGGCCAAAGCCCTGAACGTCGACCCATCCCACGGCCTGAGCGAGGAAGAAGCCAAGCGCCGACTGGCCAAATTCGGCCCGAACGAGCTCGCCAGCGCCCCGCCCGTACCGAAATGGAAGAAATTCCTGGCCCAATTCCAAGATCCGCTGGTCTACCTGCTGATCGCGGCCACTATTATCTCGGTGATCGCTTGGTTCATCGAAAAAGCCAATGCGCAGCCCGGCGCGGAAGGCGGCGAAGTGCTGCCGTTCGACGCCATCGTGATCATCTTGATCCTGATTGTCAATGCTGTGCTCGGCTATATGCAAGAAGCCAAGGCCGAGGCGGCCGTCGAAGCGCTCGCACAAATGACGGCCCCGCAGACCTCGGTGCTGCGCGATGGCAAGGTCATGCGCATCAACACCGCCGACGTGGTCCCCGGCGACATCATCGTCCTTGCGGAAGGCGATTCGGTCTCCGCTGATGGCCGACTGGTCAACGCGGCCAGCCTGCGCATCGCCGAGGCTTCACTGACCGGCGAATCCGTGCCGGTTGGCAAGAAGCCGGACACACTCACCGAAGCCAAGGCGCTGGGCGACCGCGCCAACATGATCTTCAACGGCACTTCCGTGACGCAAGGCACCGGCCGCGCAATCGTGACCGGCACCGGTATGAATACGCAGGTCGGCAAGATCGCCGACATGCTCTCCGCCACCGAAGATGAGAAAACTCCGCTGCAGAAGGAGATGGATTACGTCTCCAAGATCCTCGGCATTGCGGTGTGCGTCATCGCTGTCGTGGTGCTGGTGGCGCTCGCCGTGCTGGAAGGCTTCAACGACGTCCATGACGTGATTGATTCCTTGCTGTTGGCTGTCTCGCTGGCTGTGGCCGCCGTGCCGGAAGGCTTGGCCGCCATCCTGACCGTGGTGCTGGCGCTTGGTGTGCAGCGTATGGCCGCGCACAACGCCATCGTCAAGAAACTGCATTCGGTGGAGACCTTGGGCTCCGCTTCCGTGATCTGCTCGGATAAGACCGGTACGCTGACCCGCAACGAGATGACCGTGGAACGTGTGGTCACCCCGTCCGGCGAAGTGCAGATCACTGGCACCGGTTACGCGCCGGAAGGCCGCATGGTTATGACCGGCGGCGTCAGTCCTGAATCCGAGCAGGCCCAGATTGTGGCCGATGAAGTCGTCGCCACGCTCGTGGCCGGCACGCTCGCGAACGACGGCGAACTACGCGAGGAGAACGGCCGTTGGGAGATTGTGGGCGACCCCACCGAAGTCTCGCTGATCGTGGCCGCACGCAAGGTCAAGGCCGATCGCAAGATCAAGCGATACACGCGCGTTGGCGAGATTCCGTTCACCTCCGAACGCAAGCGCATGTCCATCATCGCCAAGGACAGCACCGATTCAGACAAGCTCACCGTGTTCGCCAAGGGCGCGCCCGACGTGCTGTTGAGCTACTGCACGCGCATCCGCGTGGGTGGTCAGGTCCGTAAGCTCACCGAAGGCGATCGCCAGTCGATTCTCGCCACCGTCGAACGTCTCTCCTCCGAGGCCTACCGTACGCTTGGCGAGGCCTGCCGTCCGCTGGAAACCGGTTCTTTGGCTGATGTGCCCGGTGTAAGCGTCAACGCTGCAGGCCAGGTGTCCGACATCGCCGATCAGGCCGAAGCCATTGAAACCGATCTCATCTGGAATGGCATGGTCGGCATTATCGATCCGCCGCGTACTGAGGTGCGCGACTCCGTGACCGAGGCCCATCGTGCCGGCATCCGCACGGTGATGATCACCGGCGACCACCCGCTGACCGCCGCCCGCATCGCCTCCGACCTTGGCATCATCGCCAAGGATGGCAAGGCCCTGACCGGCGACCAGCTCGACCAGCTGCCCGATGAGGCCGCGCTCGACAAGGCCACGTCCGAAAGACTGTTGAAAGGGGTTCACCATGAAGTTCTTCATCGACACCGCCGACCTGGACGAGATCGCCGAGGCCAAGAGCTGGGGCTGCCTGCGGGGGTGACCACCAACCCGTCGCTGTACGCCAAGACCGGCGGCAAGCTCGCCGACTTCGAGCCGCACATGCTCAAGATCGCCGAGCTCTGCGAGGGGCTGCCGGTGTCGGCCGAGTCCACCGCCGACACGGCCGAGGGCATGGTCGAGGAGGGCCGCCGCCTGGCCGCGCTCGCCCCCAACATCGTGGTGAAGCTGCCGGTGTGCGCCGCCGGCCTCGCTGCCTGCCGCGCGCTGGCCGACGAGGGGATCCGCGTGAACATGACGCTCGTGTTCTCGGCCACCCAGGCCCTGCTGGCCGCCAACGCCGGCGCGCGCTACATCTCCCCGTTCGTGGGCCGCTTCGACGACATCGCCGAGGACGGCATCTCGCAGCTCGCCGACGTGGTGGCCTGCATCGGCAACTACGACTGGTCGGGCAAGAACGCCGACGGCCGCGTGGAGATCATCGCCGCGTCGGTGCGCACCCCGAACCACGTCACGCAGGCGGCGCTGCTGGGCGCCGACATCGCCACGGTGCCCATGGCCGCGCTCAGGAAGTGCCTGCGCCACCCGCTGACCGACGCGGGCCTGGCCTCCTTCGAGGCCGACTGGGCCAAGGTGCGCGCCCAGGCATAACGCAGGTGCCCGCATCCATATGAGAACGGCTGCCGGCCGCGGGAGCGGTGCGATCCCGCGGCCGGCTCACACAAGGAGGAGCTATGCAAAACGAGGAGCTTGAGCGCATCGCGCGCCGGGTGCGGCGCGGTATCGTGCGCTCCACGCATGCGGCGGCCTCGGGACACCCCGGCGGATCGTTGGGAGCGGCCGACATCCTCACCTACCTGTATTTCGAGGAGTTGAACATCGATCCGGACGAGCCGCGGCGCGCCGAGCGCGACCGCTTCGTGCTGTCCAAGGGCCACTGCGCGCCGGCGCTCTACGCGGTGCTTGCCGAGCGCGGGTTCTTCCCGGTGGAGGACCTGCTCACGCTGCGCCATGTGGGCAGCCACCTGCAGGGACACCCCAACATGAACGACACGCCGGGTGTGGACATGTCCACCGGCAGCCTGGGCCAGGGCGTCTCGGCGGCGGTGGGCATGGCGCTGGCCGCCAAGCACTGGGGCGATACGTACCGCACCTTCGCGCTGCTCGGCGACGGTGAGATCGAGGAAGGGCAGGTGTGGGAGGCCGCGATGTTCGCCGGCAACCATGCGCTGGACAACCTCGTGCTCATCGTGGACCACAACGGCCTGCAGATCGACGGCAGCATCGAGGAGGTCAACTCGGCCATGCCGATCGCCGACAAGTTCGCGGCCTTCAAGTTCGAGGTGATCGAGCTGGCCGACGGCAACGACATGGCCCAGGTGCGCGCCGCGTTCGAGCGGGCGCGTGCCGTGCGCGGCAAGCCGGTGTGCATCGTGGCCGAAACCGTGAAGGGCAAGGGCGTTTCCTTCATGGAGAACCAGGTGGGCTGGCACGGCAAGGCACCGAACGACGAGCAGCTTGAGCAGGCGCTGCGCGAGCTTTCCGAGGAGGCGTAGACGATGGCAGACGTGAAGAAGATCGCCACCCGGCAAAGCTTCGGCGAGGCGCTCGTTGAGCTGGGGGCCGAGCACGACGACTTCGTGGTGCTCGATGCCGATCTGGCGGCCGCCACGCAGACGGGCAAGTTCAAGGCGGCGTATCCCGAGCGCTTTTTCGACGCCGGGATCGCCGAGGGCAACATGATGGGGTTGGCGGCCGGTATCGCCACCACCGGGCGCGTGGCGTTTGCAAGCACCTTCGCCATGTTCGCGGCGGGCCGCGCCTTCGAGCAGGTGCGCAATTCGATCGGCTACCCGCATCTCAACGTGAAGATCGGCGCCACGCACGCGGGTATCTCGGTGGGCGAGGACGGCGCCACCCATCAGTGCAACGAGGACATCGCGCTCATGCGCACCATTCCCGGCATGACGGTGGTGTGCCCGGCCGACGATGTGGAGGCGCGTGCTGCCGTGCGCTGCGCCTACGAGACCGATGGCCCGTTCTACCTGCGCTTCGGTCGCCTGGCGGCGCCGGTTCTGAACGATCGGGACAGCTATGAGTTCGAGCTGGGCCGCGGCGTGGTGATGCGCGAGGGCACCGACGTGACGATCGTGGCCTGCGGGCTGATGGTCGCCGCGGCGCTCGAGGCGGCCGATGCGCTGGCGGCATCCGGCATCGAGGCCGAGGTCATCAACATGCACACCATCAAGCCGCTCGATGCGGATACGCTGGTGGCGAGCGCGCGCAAGACCGGACGCGTGGTGACGGCCGAGGAACATTCGGTGATGGGCGGCTTGGGTGAGGCCGTGTGTGCCGCGCTGGCCGAGCGCTGCCCGGTGCCGGTGCGCCGGGTGGGCGTGCAGGACACCTTCGGCGAGTCGGGCCCGGCGCAGGAGCTGCTGCACAAGTACGGTTTGGATGCGAACGGGATTGCCGCGGCGGTGCACGAACTGCTGCACGCGGATGCGTAAGGGGCACGATGGGTTTTATAGCACCTGATCAGGTGACGGTCGGCTTCGCGGCGGCAACGCGCGAGGAGGCCCTGCGCTACCTGGCGCAGCGCGCCGCCGATCTGGGATTTGCCGAGGATGCCGACGCGGTGTACGCGGCCTTCATGGCGCGCGAGGCCGAGGCCGAGACGGGGCTGCAGGACGGGTTCGCCGTGCCGCATGCCAAGTCCGATGCCATCCAGCAGGCTGGCGCGTGCGTGCTCAAGCTCGCCGAGCCGGTGGCGTGGCCGTCGTTCGACAACAAGCCGGTCGACATCGCCCTGGCGCTGTTCGTGCCGGCGGGCGAGGCGGGGACCACGCATCTCAAGCTGCTGTCCCGTGCGGCGGTGATGTTGATGGACGAGGACGTGCGGGCGCAGCTGCGCGCCTCGCAGGATCCTGCCGAGATCGCGGAGCTCATCAACGCCGGCCTGTAAATAGGGTATATCAGATAGACGATGCGGCGAGGTTGCCCGGGAGAGGGCGGCCTCGCCGTTTTGCATGCGCGGTGACGGGCGGCGACGGGCGGTGATGCGCGGCGGTGGGGTGGTTACGCGGGTGCGTTGTGGGGTACGCTTGCTTGCAAGAGCGAGATGGGGGATTGCCATGGAAGACACAACGATGCTGCATCCGGATGGGCCGGGCGACCGCGGAGAGGCTTGTGCAGCGGGGCGGACGAGGAGCTGCGCTGCGCGTTCAGGCACGGCAGGCGCGCCGGGCGCGGGAGCGCCGGTTCGCACAGGGCATGCGGACGGGCGCTCGGCTGCGACGGGCGCGGGAGCGCCGGTGCATTCAGGGCGTGCGAGCGAGCGCGAGGTGCCGCGTGGCCAGGAGGCGCCGCACGAGCGGCTGACGCATCGCGACTTCGCGCGCTTTGCACGGCAGACGGCCGAGGAGATCGCACGCGACTGCCAGGTGCAGGCGTTTCGCGCCACGGGGCCCGGCGGGCAGGGCGTGAACACCACGGACTCGGCGGTGCGGATGGTGCATGAATCCACGGGCATCGTGGTGGTGTCGCGCGAGAGCCGCAGCCAGTTCCAGAATCGCGCCAGCTGCCTGCGCAAGCTGCGTGCCGAATTCGCGCGCCGGGCAACACCGCCCAAAAAACGCGTGGACACCAAGCCGAGCAAGGCTGCAAAAGCACGTCGTCTGGCGAACAAACGCCATCGCTCACAGGTGAAGGAGCTGCGCAAACATCCCCGGCTTGACGACTGATCGGCCACCGCCCGCACAACGCCTGCGGGAACCTCCCTCCATGTCGCGCATCGTCGGCGTTAACAACCTATTGGCACACAACAGCTAGCAATAGAATTTCAACGACTCAGCTCCGTTGAGCTCTATCCATGTTGTACCCAACGGGTCTTCTGTCCGAATAGCCGCTCTTCGGGGAGCTGGGTTTCTTGCTCCGGCCCGTCGGGCACGCTTGTTTTGCTGAGTTCGCGCGAGCCGAACACGCCGCAAAGCGGCCGTGCGCCGTTTGTTGTCTGCATAAGGTGCTATACAATTGGAATGGTGTACGTTTCGCATATAAGGAGCGATTCATGTTGAACCCCGAATATATGTTCGGGGGGGGGTATCCAAATCTAGGGGCCTCTCCCGCGTAATCTGTGCACGATGCGTGCAGAGCATGCCCGTCTGCGGCATGCGGGCGGTGCTGTAGACCATGCAACCCGCCTTTTTCGACAACCGAGCCACCATCCTCAAGGACGACCTCGTGCGCGAGATGCGCGCGGGCAGCGTAGTCTCCGTCGCCGCGTCGGTCTTCTCTATGTACGCCTACCGCGAGCTCGCCGAGCAGCTCGAGGGCGTGAGGGATTTCAGGTTCATATTCACCTCGCCGGCGTTTCTTGCCGAGCGCGCCCAAAAAGACAGCGCGAGTTCTACATTCCGCGTCTTTCCCGTGAGCGCAGCGTGGGTGGCACCGAGTTCGAGATTCGCCTTAAAAACGAGCTGACGCAAAAGGCCATCGCGGTCGAGTGCGCTGATTGGGTGCGCCGCAAGGCGACCTTCAAATCCTTTAAGGGGAACGCGACCCTGCCGCCGGCCCTCTCGGTCGATACGGGCGAGGACGCTTGCTCGTATCTTCCCATGAACGGGTTCACTACGGTGGAGCTCGGGTGCTCGAACGCGCCCGGCGCGCCGGGCGGTGCCGCCTCCTACAACGTGATCTGCCGTCAGGACACCGCCACCTCGCGCGGGCTGCTGGCCACCTTTGAGCAGGCGTGGGATTCGCCCGAACTGGACGATGTGACGGAAGCCGTGGTGGAGAACATCGCGCAGATGTATCGCGAGAGCCCGCCGGAGCTCGTGTATTACGCGGCGCTGTACCGCATCTTCCACGAGTTCCTTGATGACATTACGGCAGACGAGCTGCCCAAGGAGGGCACTGGTTTTCGCGAGAGCAAGATCTGGAACCTGCTGTACGACTTCCAGCGCGACGCCGTAATGGCGATCATCAATAAGCTGCAAACGTACAATGGGTGCATTCTGGCCGACTCGGTCGGCTTGGGTAAGACGTTCACCGCGCTTGCCGTGGTGAAGTACTACGAGAGCCTCAATCGCAATGTGCTCGTGCTCTGCCCTAAAAAGCTGGGAGACAACTGGCTTACCTACCGGAACAACCAGCGCAACAACCCGATTGCATCTGACCGCCTGCGCTACGACGTCCTGTACCACACGGATCTCTCGCGCAAGCGTGGCACGTCTGTCACCGGCCTCGATCTGGAGACCATCAACTGGGGCGCCTACGACCTGGTCGTCATCGACGAGTCCCACAACTTCCGCAATGGTGCGGACAGCTCCCGTGCGGCGCGCGACGGCGAGGAGCGCAGTGAGAATCGCTACGAGCGCCTGCTCAATTATGTGGTCAAAGACGGCGTGCCCACCAAGGTGCTCATGCTCTCGGCCACACCGGTCAACAATCGGTTCCGCGACCTGCGCAATCAGCTTGCCCTGGCCTATCAGGGCGACCCGCAGGCGTGGTCCGAGCGCGTCGGCTTGGAGTCCAATGTCGAGGACGTGTTCCGCCGTGCGCAGGGCGTGTTCAGGCAGTGGTCGGAGCTCCCGGCCGAGGAGCGCACTACCGAGGCGCTCACGCGGGCGCTGGACTTCGATTTCTTCCGCGTGCTCGATCAGGTCACGGTCGCGCGCTCACGCAAGCATATCCAACGCTACTACGACGCTGCGGCCATTGGCCCCTTCCCCGAGCGCAGCAAGCCCATCAGTCTGCGTCCAGACCTTTCCACGGTGCCGTCGGACGCAACCTATGATGCGATCGCGGAGCGCCTGAACAGCCTCGAGCTGTTCATCTACGTGCCCATCAAGTACGTTCAGCCCAGCAAGGTCTGGAAGTACGACGATGGCGAGGGCAACGTCTCTGTCGCAGGCCGCGAGAAGGGCGTGCAGCGCCTCATGGCGGCGAACCTGCTCAAGCGCCTGGAGAGCTCCGTCGCCTCCTTCCGCCTCACGCTCGAGCGCGTGCTGGCGCACATAAAGCACAGGCTCGATGCAATCGAGCAATTCCGCGCAAGCGGCCTGTCCGCGCCCGGCGCCTTGTTGGAGGATGCCAACGGCTTCGATTACGATGCGGATGACGAAGAGGCGTCCGAGTTCATGGTGGGCAAGAAGGCCCGCTATGACCTGCGGGACATGGACTGGGTTTCGTGGGAGCGCGACATCGCGAGCGATGCCGCCATCGTGCGCGACCTGCTCCGTCTCGTCTCCGACATCGACCCTGCGCACGATGCCAAGCTCACCGAGCTCAAGCGCGTTATTGCGGACAAGGTCGCGCACCCCATCAACCCGGGCAACGCCAAGGTCATCGTCTTCACGGCGTTTGCCGACACTGCGCATTACCTCTACGAGCAGCTGCGATCGCTCGTGGTGGATGAGCTGGGTCTCGGCATGGCGGAGGTCACGGGTGCCGCGGGCAGCAAGACCACGGTCGCGGGCGTGCGCGGTGACCTCTCGGAGATCCTCACGTGCTTCAGCCCGGTTTCC
>ENA-OQMN01000128-OQMN01000128.1-human-gut-metagenome-genome-assembly--contig:-NODE-128-length-21429-cov-3.228335_pt1 | contig 21429 bp, 13 predicted proteins | sample MGYA00242765_ERZ504861 | MGnify/ENA primary metagenome ERZ504861 (study PRJEB26092, sample SAMD00036417) | human gut metagenome | host: Homo sapiens | study: EMG produced TPA metagenomics assembly of... | reverse complement strand
CTTCTGCGAGGAACGCACGACCAAGACCACGCCCAGAAGCGACAGCGGCACCGTGAGGAAGGTCACGCCCGCCAGCGCACCGCAAGGTGAGCATCTGGATGGACACGCCGACGAGCTGCGCACGGAGGTGATGAGCTGCGTGACGCTTGGTTGAGCGACTGGCCGAGCGTATCCACATCGTTGGTGACGCGGCTCATGACGTCACCGGTGCTCACGCGCTCGAAGTACGCAAGCGGCATGCGGTCGACCTTCTCGATGATCTGGCGGCGCAGGCGGTAGCACACGCGCTGCGTGATGCCGGTCATGAGCCAGCCCTGCACGAGGTTGAGCGCCGCCGAGCTGATGTAGATGGCCAGCGCGCAGCCCAGGATGAGGCCGATGGCGCCGAAGTCCACGCTGCCGGTGCCACCCACCTTGGCGGCGATGCCCTCGAACAGCTTGGTGGTGGCCTGGCCGAGCACGCGCGGCCCCACCACGTTGAACGCCACCGAGCCGATCGCGCACGCGATGGCGATGGCGAGCGCAATCCGGTCGTGCGCGATGTAGCCCACGAGCTTGACGATCGTACCCTTGAAGTCCTTGGCTTTCTCGGTCACCGGACCGCGGCCCGCACCCATTGGTCCTGGCATCACGCAACACCTCCTTCCGCATGCGCGCCGCGACAGGCGGGTTCGAGCGGGTTCGGCTCGGCGGTGGCCTCGGGTTCGCGCGAGTCCGGCGCCGGGGTGGCCGCCTTGTCCGAATCCAGCTCGGCGGTTGCCCCGGGCTCGCTCGGCCCCGGCTCGGCGGTGGCCCCGGGTTCGCGCGAGTCCGGCTCGGCAGCGCCCGTCTCGCTCAACCCCAACTCGGCGGCGCTCAACTGACTCGTTGCGATCTCGCGGTACGCCTGGCAGCTGCGCAGCAGCTCCTCATGTGTGCCCTGTCCCACCACGCGGCCGTCGTCGAGCACCACGATTTGGTCGGCGTGCATGATGGTGGCGATGCGCTGGGCCACGATCACCTGCGCGGAGCGCCCGGCCTGCTCGGCCAGGGCCGTGCGCAGGGCTGCATCGGTTTTATAGTCGAGCGCCGAGAAGCTGTCGTCGAACACCAAGATCTTGGGCCGGATGGCGAGCGCCCGCGCGATGGCCAAGCGCTGGCGCTGACCGCCGGATACATTGGTGCCGCCCTGGGCAATCGGGCTCGCCAAGCCCTCGGCTTCGACGCGATGAACTCAGCTGCCTGTGCGGTCCGCGCGGCCCGCTCGATATCGGCGGCAGTCCATATCGGCGTTGCCAAAGGCGATGTTGCTGGCGATGTCCCCGGAAAACAGCACTGCCCTTCTGCGGGACATAGCCGATCTGCGCACGCAGCTCGCGCAGGCCGATCTGGCGCACATCGATCCCATCGAGCGTCACCGAGCCGGCGGTGACATCGTACAGGCGCGGGATGAGCTGCACGAGCGTGGATTTCCCCACGCCGGTCGAGCCGATGATGCCGAGGGTTTGGCCGGGCCGCACGGTAAAGCTCACGTGCGAGATCGTCGGTTCGTCCGCGTCCGGATAGCTGAACGAGACGTCGTTGAACGCCAGCTCGCCGCGCCAGGGCATCTCCTCTCCCTCGGCCGTCATCAGCCGGCGGCCGCCGGCGAGCGATGCCGCAGGGTCCTCGATGCTCGATGTGCGCGCCAGGACCTGCTGGACGCGCTCGGAGGCGATGTCGGCGCGCGGAAGCATGACGGCCACCATCGTGATGATCATGAAGCTCATGACCACCTGCATGGTGTAGTTCATGTACGCCATGAGATCGCCCACCTGCATGGTACCCGCGTCGACCCCGTGGCCGCCGAACCATACGATCGCCACCGAGATGACGTTCATGATCACCATCATGAGCGGCATCATGAAGCTCATGGCGCGGTTCGTGAAGATATAGGTGCCGGTGAGGGCGCGATTCGCCTCGTCGTAGCGCTCCTCCTCGCTGCGGGCGCGACCGAAGGCGCGGATGGGCATGATGCCCGTGAGGATCTCGCGCGCCACGAGGTTGTTGGCATCGACGAGCTCCTGCATGCGGCGGAAGCGCGGCATGGTGAGGGCCATGAGCACCCCGATGACGCAGGAGACGACGATGAGGCCCGCTACGATGATCCACTGCAGGCCCGTGGCGCCGAAGCCCGCGACCTTCACCACCGCGCCAATGCCCATGCAGGGCGCGAACAAGACGATGCGCATGCACATCACCAGCACCATCTGAATCTGCTGGATGTCGTTGGTGGCGCGCGTGATCAGCGACGCCTCGGAGAACTCAGCCATCTCGGCGGGGGAAAACGACAGGACGCGCGCATAGACGTCATGGCGCAGGTCGCGCGCCGCGCGGGCGGCGGTGCGCGAGGCGTTCGCGGCAGCGCCGACGGCGCACAACGCGCCGAGCAGGGCGTAGCCGAGCATGATGGCGCCCTCGCGCATGAGGTAGCCGGTCTGGATCTGATCGGTGTCCACACCCGCCCGCGCGTAGGTGGCCTTGACGAAGGCGACGGCGCGGGCCTCCACCACGGTGTCGGCGGTGTCGCCCAGCTCATGCATGAGCTGGGTGCGGGCCTCGACGAGCTGGTCGGCGGAGAGCGCGCCGGCGTCGATCAGGGTGCGGAGGTCGGCGGTGTCGATGGTATCGCCAAGCGCGGCAGCAAGGTCGGGCGAGACCGGAGCGGCGGACGATGCGGATGCGGCGGCGTCGCCAGCCGCTGCATCGGAAGGCGAGGAAGATGTCGCGGCGGACGATACGGCGGCGTCACCCCCAGCTTCAGAGGACGAGAGGGATGCCGTGCCAACCGCATCGGACGACGAGGAAGCCGACGACGTCTGACCTGCTGCGCTCGGCGGTTCTTGGGCGCTGCCCGTGGATGGGCCACCTGCCGCATCGGGCGACGTCGAGGCCGACGATGCCTGTCCAGCCACGCTCGTCTGTTCCTGGGAGCGGCCCGTGGATAGACCTCCCGCCGCTTCGCCCGATGCGGCCGGCTGCGCCTGCTCCAAGGAGGCCATGAGCTGCTCGGTAGCTACGCCCTGCTCGAACTGGTACGCGAGCATCTCGGCCTGGCCCAGGAAGTCCTCAAGTTTGGCACGCTCGGCATCCGTGCCGGTAAACGTGCGCACGCCATCGGCATCCGACGCGGAAAAGGCCGCCTCGACGGAGGTTTTCTCAGCCTCGCTCAAGAACAGCTCCACATCGGCAAGCGCGTCTTGACCGATGCGCTCGGGCACCACGCTGTCGATACCGCCGCGGCTGATGCCGGTGTCCACGATTTGACTCATGATCGTGGGCAGCGTGAGCTCGCAATACGCCTGCACCATCAGCAGGGCAAGCGCGATGACGAGGCTGAGCTTATGCCGTTTGAGAAAGCTGAACGTCTTCACGCCGCCGTCCCCTCTCGCATTCATCCATGAAAAAAGCCGCAGCCCGACGCACGACACGTCGATCCCGCGACACATATCTGCATTGTTTCCCTCTCGAAGACAGCAATACCCCGAGGTGCCCATTTATACCTATCTTCATAGGAACCTAACATTGCAGGTACCTCAGTATTTATTCAGCTAGCGCACGCGCCCGCATCGAGCTTGGGCGCTGTCTTGAAGATCACCGCAAACGGGTCAGCGGCCTGACGGCAGCCCGATGCCGGCGACCAAGCTTCAACGACCTGACGGCACCCGATACCCGTGATCAAGCGTCGGCGGCCCGACGGAAGCCCGATACTGGCAATCAAACGCTGACGTCCTGACGCAGGCCGATACCGGTGATCAGCCGTCGGCGGCCTGCTGACAATCGGGCGCCAGCCCACGCACTACAAGAAACTTCCGACCATGCAGGCAACGGGGCTGTTCTAGCCGCGCGAGCAACAGGGGCTGGCAAAAGCTCGCGCACGTCGCTTGCGGGCTGGTCGCGCACTTATATAATAGTGGTCGCGAAGTCCCACGCCTTCGCTCAAAGCCCGCTTCTCAATGTGTAGATTCAGCACATCGTCGGGCCCATATGGTATAGTTCAATGCTGTTTGTTCACGCGGCATCTTGCGAGGCCGCCTAAGAAGGGTCACAGATATGTCCAAAGTTTGCGAAATCTGCGGTAAGCACCCCGTTGCTGGTCGCTCCATCAGCCACTCCCACCGCGTTACCAACCGTACGTTCCGTCCGAACATCCAGCGCGTGCACGTCGTGGTCAACGGCCACCGTCGTAAGATGAACGTGTGCACCAGCTGCCTCAAGGCCCAGAAAGTGGCCCGCTCCTAGGGTTCCCTTCCCTTTGGACAAACGTTTCATCGTATGCGAGCGCCCCGGACACTCCGGGGCGCTTTTGTTTTGAGCGTGCGTATGACATCCGCAGGATCTCGTCTGACGATGCGCCTCGCACGCCCCGAACATGACGCCGGATAAAACACATCGCACACCCCGAACACACGCTGGACCAGGCGCCCTGTACAACCCCAGACATGACGCCTGACAAGGCGCCCTGCACACCCCGAACATACGCTGGACAAGGCGCCTTGCACACCCCGAACATAACGCCTCGCACAACCCTAAACAAAACACCGGACAAGGTGCCAGGCACACCGTGCCACTTGCTGCAAAATCGAGGTTTTGCGAAATGGCACCAAAGACAGCACAGTTCCTGAGTCGACACAGCCCAGTAAAACCGCAGGTCGCGCTCAGCCGAAAACGGACGCGAAATGACACCTGAGAAACGCATTTCGCAAAACCTCGATTTTGCAGCAACTAAAAGCCGTGACATCATCAATGCGCTTTCCCGCAAGCCCGCCGAGCGGACCGGAGGGCGCAGCCGTCACGGCATCACAGGGCCGTGCGCGCAACGACCGCCGCAGATATTGCAATCCGGATTTAAAGTGAAACGGCCCGGACCCCCACCCCGCAGCGATTTCCCTGCCCGGACCCGCAGGACCCGCTCCTCCCGGACGAGCCCGGAGGCGGCTTTCCGCCATCCAGGGCCCGAGCCGAAACCAATATCCGCGCTTCCGCAATCCAGGATGCCCGGGGGTCACCGGGATTCGCACGGCCTGCATCAGCACGGCCCGGGACACCAACACCAGCGCGGCGCAGTCGATGGGCGTGGGGCGCGGTCCGCATCGGCGCGGCCCGGAACATCAACTGGGGTTCGCATTTCTGCCATTCAGGAAAACCGGGTGCGGATTCGCGCCGTTTGAAGCTAAAAAAGCCGCCTGGATGGACAGACGGCGAACCCTCGTTGTCCCGACGGCTAGAGAACGAACCCGCGTTTTGTCGATGGCTGAACGGCGAACCCTCGTTGTCCCAATGGCCGGATGGCGAACCCGCGTTTTTGTCGATGGACGAAAGACGAACCCTCGTGCCGTCGATGTCCAAACAACGAACCCTTGTTTTACCGATGAGTGAACAGAGGGTCTTCGCGCAATCATAGGCTGTACGGCGAACCCATGCCCCACCAACGGTCGAACGGCCAACATTGCATTGCCGAGCCTGGACAGTGTGACACATGTCCCGCCGGCAACCGCACGGCGGATCACCATTTGTCAACGGCTGAACAACGAGTCATCGGTGTGGCGATAGCCGAACGGCGGAGCGACTCGCTGTCAACTGACAAACGGCAAACCTTTGCGCAATCATAGACCGCACCGCGAACCTATGCCCCGCCAGCGGCTGCACGGCGGGCCGTCGTGCTGTCGATGGCCGAGCAACGAGCCCCTGCGCTGCCCAGGTTGACGAACGGCACACCCCGTTCTCCCGGCGCATCGACCGGCGTGGGAGCGTCTACCGCCCGGCGTTCATATTTTTGCCATGCCGCATTCACATTTCACGCCACAATCTGCCATTGAAGCGTTTCATTCGACCGTTTGGAAAACAAATTGCAACAAACGGCGATTTGAAGCGTTTCAGTTTGCTACAGTTCACGGTGTTGGGTAAACCCGCTTCTCACAAAGGAGAGCAGAATGGCGAAGAAACCTTCCGTTGCCGCACCCCCGAAGTCGTAGATTCAATCGAATCCCTTGAGGCAAAGCTCGCGCAGATGCGCGAGGCCCAGGGGATTTTTGCTACCTACTCCCAGGAGCAGGTAGACAAGATTTTCTACGAGGCCGCGATGGCAGCCAACAAGGCTCGTATCCCCCTGGCCAAGATGGCCGTCGAGGAGACCGGCCGCGGCGTGCTCGAGGACAAGGTCATCAAGAACCACTACGCCGCCGAGTACATCTACAACGCCTACAAGAACACCAAGACCTGCGGTGTGCTCGAGCATGACGAGGCCTACGGCATCACCAAGATCGCCGAGCCCATCGGCATCGTGGGCGCGGTCATCCCGACCACCAACCCCACCTCCACCGCGATCTTCAAGACGCTCATCTGCCTGAAGACCCGCAACGCCATCATCATCTCCCCGCACCCGGCGGCCGCCAAGTGCACCATCGCCGCTGCCAAGCTCGTGCTTGAGGCCGCGGTCAAGGCCGGCGCGCCCGAGGGCATCATCGGCTGGGTGGACACCCCCTCCATCGAGCTCACCAACAAGGTCATGGCCGACGTTGACATCATTCTCGCCACCGGTGGCCCCGGCATGGTGAAGGCCGCCTACTCCTCTGGCAAGCCCGCCCTGGGCGTCGGCGCCGGCAACACCCCCGTCGTGATCGACGACACGGCCGACATCAAGCTCGCCGTGAACTCCATCATCCACTCCAAGACCTTCGACAACGGCATGATCTGCGCCTCCGAGCAGTCCGTGACCGTGCTGGAATCCATCTACGCCGAGGTCAAGGCTGAGTTCGCTCGCCGCGGCTGCTACTTCGTGAAGAAGGGCGCCGAGATGGAGGCCCTGCGCGGCGCAATGTTCAAGAACGGCGCGCTCGACCACCGCATCCCCGGCATGCCCGCCGCCAAGATCGCCGAGCTCGCCGGCATCGAGGTGCCCGCCAAGACCAAGATCCTGATCGCCGAGGTCACCTCCACCGATCCGGAGAAGGAGGAGTTCTCCCACGAGAAGCTCTCCCCGGTGCTCGCCATGTACAAGGCCAAGAGCTACCAGGAGGCCGTCGACAAGGCCGAGCACCTCGTGCTCGCCGGCGGCCCCGGCCACACCGCCTCCCTCTACGTGCACCCCGCCGAGGCCGACAAGATCAGCCTCTTCGAGCACACGATGAAGGCCTGCCGCATCGTCATCAACACCCCCTCCTCGCAGGGCGGTATCGGCGACCTGTACAACTTCGGCATGGCTCCGTCCCTCACGCTGGGCTGCGGCTCCTGGGGTGGCAACTCCGTCTCCGAGAATGTTGGGGTGAAGCACTTGATCAACGTCAAGACCGTGGCCGAGCGCCGCGAGAACATGCTGTGGTTCCGCGCTCCCGAGAAGGTCTACTTCAAGAAGGGCTCCACGCCGGTCGCCCTCGATGAGCTGGGCACCGTCATGGGCAAGAAGCGCGCCTTCATCGTCACCGACCAGTTCCTCTTCAAGAACGGCAACACCCGCGCCATCGAGGCCAAGCTCGACGCCATGGGCATCGCGCACGACTGCTTCTACGACGTCGAGCCCGATCCCTCCCTGCAGTGCGCCCGTCGCGGTGCCGCGCAGATGGCCCTGTTCGAGCCGGATGTCATCATCGCCGTGGGCGGCGGCTCCGCTATGGACGCCGGCAAGATCATGTGGATGATGTACGAGCACCCCGAGGCGAACTTCGAGGATATGGCCATGGACTTCATGGATATCCGCAAGCGCGTCTTCACCTTCCCCAAGATGGGCGAGAAGGCCTACTTCGTGGCCGTCCCCACCTCCTCGGGCACCGGTTCGGAGTGCACGCCGTTCGCGATCATCACCGACAAGGACACCGGCATCAAGTGGCCGCTGGCCGACTACGCGCTCATGCCGAACATGGCCATCGTCGACGTCGACAACGCCATGACCGCTCCGCGCGGCCTCACCGCTGCCTCCGGTATCGACGTCATGACCCACGCGATCGAGTCCTACGTCTCCATCATGGCGTCCGACTACACCCGCGGCCTGTCCATGAAGTCCGCCAAGCTGGTCTTCGAGAACCTGCCCGCGTCCTATGAGAAGGGTGCCGCCGATCCGCACGCCCGCGAGGAGATGCACAACGCCTCCTGCATGGCCGGCATGGCGTTCGCCAACGCCTTCCTGGGCCTCAACCACTCCATGGCCCACAAGCTCGGCGCCTTCCACCACCTGCCCCACGGCATCGCCAACGCCGTCATCCTGACGCGCGTCATGCGCTACAACGCCGCCGAGGCCCCGGTGAAGATGGGCACCTTCTCCCAGTACCCCTACCCCAACGCGCGCGCTGCCTACGCCGAGATGGCCCGCTACTGCGGCATCGAGGGCAAGGACGACGCCGAGGTGTTCGAGAACTTCTGCATTGAGCTCGAAAAGCTCAAGGAGACCATCGGCGTGAAGAAGACCATCGCCGACTATGGTGTCGACGAGGCCTACTTCCTGGAGACCCTCGACGAGATGACCGAGCAGGCCTTCAACGACCAGTGCACCGGCGCCAACCCGCGCTACCCGCTCATGAGCGAAATCAAGGAGCTCTACCTGGACGCCTTCTACGGCCGCGAGCCGCAGGACTACGCCGTCCTCTAAGGACACCTGCCACAACGTCTGCGAGCGCCCCGCGCGCACGCTGCGCCAAGCGAACCACCCGCACCACGCGTGCGGGTGGTTTTTTGGTGCCGCAATACCCAATTTTGGCCCCCTCTATTCACAACGAGCGCGACCCAACCGCTGACGGAGGGAATGGAACCGCTCGCCCAATTCGCGCCACGATGGGCGCAGCGCACCCTATGATGGTGGTAACCGAACCCGGTACGAAAGGATGGTAACGTCATGATGCTCTCCGACTCCAAGACCCTGCTGGTCGAGCGCGGCAACAAGAAGGTCTACGATCAGGAAACGACGATCGCGAAGGTCTTCAACACCACCAAGCCGGTCTCCGACGTGTTCAACGAGGCGCTCAACCTGGCGCGTATCAACGAGTGCGGCATCCGCTCGCCCAAGATCCTCGAGGTATCCGAGATCGAGGGTGTGGGCTGGGGTCTGCTTACCGAGAAGGTCCCGGGCGTGACGCTGGCCGAGAAGATGTCCGCTGAGCCCTCGAAGTTCTACGAGTATCTCGAGCAGTTCGTTGACCTGCAGATCGAGATTCACGGCTACGCCTCCCCGCTGCTCAACCGTCAGCGCGACAAGTACGCCCGCATGATCAACAGCCTGCCGCACATCAACGCCACCACGCGCTACAACCTGCTTGAGCGCCTCGACGGCATGCCCCGCGAGTTCCAGATCTGCCACGGCGACTTCAACCCCACGAACGTCATCGTGGGTGACGACGGCAAGCTCTACGTCTGCGACTGGGCGCACGCCACCCAGGGGTCGCCCGCGGCCGACGCCGCCATGACCTATCTGCTGTTCGCCCTTACCGACAAGCAGCAGGCCGAGAGCTACCTGGAGCTGTACTGCGAGCGCGCCGACGTCCCCATGCAGATCGTGCGCAAGTGGACCTCGATCGTGGCCGCCGCCGAGCTCTCCCGCAAGCGCGCCGATGTGAACGACGAGTTCCTCATGAGCTGGATCGACGTCTTCGACTACCAGGGCTAGCGCCGAGGGCATGCCACAGGCGCCACGCTACGGCATGCCCCGCGCATCCGGCACACCAGGCTAGCGCCGAGGGCCACCACAGGCAGCATGCGGGCGAGCATTCGTGCGCACCCGCATGCTGTACCCCAACGAAGCGAGATGGGGGCTGCCGCTGCACGCGGTGGCCCCCATCCGCATATAGCTCCGCGCCGAAGACCAAGGCCCGCGCCGATACGAGGGCGGGCTACACCGTCCACACACGCGCAGGCGTAGGGACGGTCCACCCACGCGCAGGCGCACGGACGGGTTATGCCGACAACTCGCGCCGGCGCGCACGACTCGACTGGCTATCGGCGCGCCGGCGTGCACAGCCCGGTCGGCGTGCCAGCGCACAAGTTCAGACACCAATCGGCACGCAGGCGCTGGAGGCGCTGAGCGCTGCAGGACCTGGACCGTCATGCCCTGCCGTATGTGCGGCACCTACCGCAGGCACCAGGCAGCAAGCGCCCCCTCATGGCAGACGATGCGCGCAAGCGGCGCCTCGATCACGTTCGAGATGCCCAGATCGCTGAGCAGCTCGGTACGGCGATGGTCGAGCAGCCACCGCATCCCCTGCTCGGACACAACGGTACCGGAGGCGAGCGGTACGAAGGAGAAGGTGCGGCCCTGCGCATCGGCAAGCTCCCACGCCTCGCCCGCCTGCAGGATGCGCCCCGAAAAGCCCTCCTCTTCCCAGGCCACGCACGACCCCCAGCCCGCAAGCTGGCCCAGCGCGGCGAGCGCGTGATCGGGGCGACCACCCGAAAGACCGGTGCACGTAAGGCGCGCCGCGCACCATCGGGCGCGGACGGCCCGCAGCGCCAAGGAGAGGTCGGTGTAGTCTTTCGCCGGGTTGTAGCGCTCGACCGCCCCGACACGGCCGACGGCCCCAGGCGCTGCGGCGGCCCCGGTCGGCGCGCCCTCGGCAGCCGCCACCAGCTGAGAGGCGGCCGGCGAGACCGAATCGGCATCGCCGCAGAACACATCGCATCCACAGCCGGCGGCCAACAGCGCATCCAGGCCGTGGTCGACTGCCACGACCGCGTCAGACACCCGCACCAGGCGGCGCAGCAGATCGGGACCCGGCGCCTCGGGCGAGCCGCCCACCACCAGCACCCGCACACCAGCACATGCTGTCCCTGCCTCTTCGCGCGCCATGGAAACCTCCTGCCAACCTTGCCGCATACGGTGACATCCTAGCAGATGGCGGTGGCTCGAATCGCACCCCATGCGGCGGCGGTGCAGAACACGCCCGCAGACCATCATTCTCCCCGCACTGGCAGTGCAGGCTGCGCCAACAGGTCGCTGTATTCACGCATCGTGCCGTCATCCCTCCGCGCCGGCGGTGCAGACCGCGCCCGCATGCCGTCATCCCCACGCCGGCGGCGCGCCGCGCCCAGGGCTATCTCCCGCCGCCCCATACGCCGCCGCACCAGTCCATCATCCCGCTCGCATTGCGCTCCTGCGCCCCTCCGCCCTGTGCCCTCTTGTCCACCCGTCCCGCACTGCACCCCACCCGGCTAAAGCATCTAGTTGAGATTTGTCAAGGGAGAAGGCCGGACAATCGGGTGAACGGCAAATTCTCCCCGTCCACCGTCTTGTACATCATTTGGAAATGCAAGCGTGGTAGGGTTGAATTGTCACCGGTTCCACATACGCTTGCGTGCGTGGATGTGCACCGAGACCGAACGTCCCATCCTGTCGATGTGCGTATGCCGAGCCAGAAGACGCCTCAGCAAACCTATGGCACAACGCCGCGCATCCTATGGGGCTGATCGTTATGGTCGCATCACCTGTCCTCGTCCCGGACCCGTCGCCCGCCGGCAGCACTGGCAGCGCGCATGGGAGAAAATGGGAGCGCACCCCGACACGCAGGACGGGCGCGACGGCTGGCTGTTCCGCGTATGGGCCCCGCAGGTCGCAAGCGTGCATGTGGCCGGCCCCTTCAACGAGTGGAGCCCCACGGCGACCCCGCTCTCCCGTGCCGCCACCAGCGACATCTGGGAAGGCTTCGTCCCTGGTCTTGCGGCCGGATCCCTCTACAAATACGTGATTGAAACGCGCGAGGGCGAGCTGCTGTGGAAGGCCGATCCCTTCGCCTTCCTGGCCGAGACATGCCCTGGCACCGCCTCGCGCACCTGGGATATGGATGGCTACACCTGGCATGATGGCGCCTGGCTGACCGAGCGCGCCGCAAGCAGCGCGCTGGAACGCCCCTTGAATATCTACGAGGTGCACCTGGGTTCCTGGATGCGCCACGGCGACGAGCCGCAGGGCGAGCCGCGCGCCGACGGCACCTATCCAGGGCCCGGCGACCCCTTCCCCGCGCAGCGCGGCCGCTACCTCACCTATGACGAGCTTGCCGAGCGCCTGGTGGACTACGCGGTTTCGATGGGCTACACCCATCTCGAGCTCATGCCGCTCATGGAGCATCCCTTCGACGGGTCGTGGGGCTACCAGGCCACCGGCTACTTCGCCGCCACCTCCCGCTTCGGCGAACCGCAGCAGCTCATGCACCTCGTGGACCGCGCGCACCAGGCTGGCATCGGCATCATCCTCGACTGGGTGCCCGGCGGCTTCTGCGCCAATGCCGAGGGGCTGGCCACCTTCAACGGGCACATGCTCTACGAGCGCGAGATCCACCCCAACTGGGGCACGCACAAGTTCGACTTCGGCCGCCCCGAGGTGCGCAGCTTCCTGGTTTCCAACGCCCTGTTCTGGATCGAGCTGTTCCACCTGGACGGCATCCGCATGGACGGCGTGTCCAGCATGCTCTACCTGAACTTCGGCGTCGACGACCCGGCGGAGAAGAAGTTCAACGCCTACGGCACCGAGGAGGACCTGGACGCCTCGGCCTTCATCCGCCAGGTGAACACCGTCGTCGAGCAGGCGCATCCCGACATCCTGATGATCGCCGAGGAATCGACCGCCTGGCCGCTTGTGACCTACCCCGCCGCCGACGGCGGCCTCGGGTTCCACCTCAAATGGGACATGGGCTGGATGAACGACACCCTGCACTACATGCAGACCGACTTCCCCTGGCGCCCCGGCAACCACAACCTGCTCACCTTCTCGATCATGTACGCCTTCTCCGAGAACTTCGTGCTGCCGCTGTCGCACGACGAGGTCGTGAACGGCAAGCGCTCGTTGATCGGGCGCATGCCCGGCGACCAGTGGCGCCAGTTCGCCGGCCTGCGAACCCTGGCGTTCTACCAGATGATGCATCCCGGCGCCAAGCTCACCTTCATGGGCGACGAGATCGGCCAGTACATCGAGTGGCGCTACTACGAGTCGATCGAGTGGTTCCTGGCGGAGCGCTTCGACGTCCATGCCGCCCAGCAGCGCTTCATCGCTGCGCTCAACCGGCGCTACCGCGACCTGCCAGCCCTCTGGGAGCAGTCCTACAGCCCGGACGGCTTCGAGTGGATCGACGCCGACAACAGCGCGCAGTCGGTCATCTCGTTCGTGCGACACGGCAAGCGCCCCCAGGACGACCTGCTCGTGTTCATCAACTTCGACCCGGCGTCCTACGAGCGCTACCGTGTGGGCGTGCCGCGAGAAGGCGATTGGGAGCTGGTGTTCAACACCGATGAGGAGACGTTCGGCGGCAGCGGCTACCCAACGGTGGCTTGCGCCGCGAGCGAGCCGGCGTTCTGGAATGGGCGCGAGCAGTCCATCGAGATCTCCGTGCCCGGGCTCGCCGGCCTCATCTACCGGCGCCGCGGTCCGAGCTCCTATGTACCGCCCCGTGCAGCGGCGCAGGCCGAGACGGCAGAAGACGACGCGGGCTCAGCAGCCGGCAGTACCGGCACGCGCGCGAAAGCTCGCAAGACCGGCAGCTCCCCCGCGACCCGACGGCGGCGGCGCACCTAACACAGAGCTTACGAACATGTGTCCGCACCATGTGAGAGCATAGAGACACCCCGATCCCTGCAAGACATCCCAACCCGGCAACCGAAAGGCACACGACCCCCATGAACGCGATCTTCACCAGCAAAGCGGAATTCATCGAGCAGTACCGCGAGGCGGTGCGCACCGTCTCGGGCAAGGAGTTCGAGGAGGTGGGCGATATCGACCGCTTCAACGCGCTCGCCCAGCTCGTCGCCTCGCGCGCCCGCAGCGTGGCCTCGCAAACCGATGCGCGCGTCCGCGAGACGGGCAAAAGCGCGTGTACTACTTCTCGATCGAGTTCCTGATCGGGCGCTGCTCGACAACTACCTGCTCAACTTCGGCGTCCGCGACCTGGTGGCCGACGCCGTGGCGTCCATGGGCGCGATCTGCAGGCCATCGAGGACGCCGAGCCCGATCCGGCGCTCGGCAACGGCGGCCTGGGGCGGCTGGCCGCGTGCTTCCTCGACTCCATGGCCCACGAGGGCATCGCCGGGTACGGCAACGGCATGCGCTACCGCTATGGCCTGTTCAAGCAGGAGATCGTAGACGGTCGCCAGGTCGAGGTGGCCGACGAATGGCTCTCCCACGGCTATCCCTGGGAGGCGCGCCACCCCGACCGCGCGGTGCGCATCGGCTTCGGCGGGCACGTGGAGTCCTGGCAGGACGGCGATCGGACCGCCTACCGCACCGTGGACACCCAAGACGTGCTCGCGGTGCCCTACGACATCCCGGTGGTGGGATACGGCGGTGAATGGGTCAACAAGCTACGCGTCTGGAGCTCCGAGCCCATCGACGAGCACTTCGACCTGGACGCTTTCAACGCCGGCGACTACACCGGCGCCGACGCCGACCGCGCCAACGCCGAGGCCATCTCGGCGATCCTGTACCCCAACGACGCGGGCGAGCACGGCCGTCTGCTGCGCCTCAAGCAGGAGTACCTGTTCGTAGCCGCCGGCATCGCCACCCTGCTGGACACCTTCCGCCGCGAGCACGGGCGCGCCTGGGCATCGCTGCCCGACTACGTGGCTATCCACACCAACGACACGCATCCGGCCATGTGCGCGCCCGAGCTCATGCGCGTGCTCATGGACGAAGAGGGCCTGAGCTGGGACGATGCCTGGAACATCGTCACGCGCACGGTGTCCTACACCAACCACACCATCCTGCCCGAGGCGCTCGAGAAGTGGCCCATCTCGACCTTCTCGGCCCTGCTGCCGCGCATCTACCAGATCATCGACGAGATCAGCCGCCGGTGGCGCGAAGGCTTCGACATGTCCCAGCCCGACGCTGCCGAGCGCCTGCGCGCCACCGCGGTGCTGTGGGACGGCGAGGTGCGCATGGCGAACCTCTCGGTCATCTGCAGCCACTCGGTCAACGGCGTGGCCCAGATCCACACCGACATCCTGAAGGCCTCCACCTTGAAGGACTTCGCCGCCATCTCGCCCGAGAAGTTCAACAACAAGACCAACGGCATCAGCCACCGCCGGTTCTTCGCAGAGGCGAACCCACCGCTGGCCAAGCTCGTGACCGAGGCGATCGGGGACGGCTGGCTCGACGACGCCAGCGAGCTCAAGCGCCTGGTGCCCTTCGAGCAGGATGCCTCGTTTTTGGAGCGCGTGGGCGCGGCCAAGCAGGCCAACAAGCTGCGCCTGGCGCGCTACGTCGAGCGCACCTGCGGGCTTGCCATCGACCCCACGAGCATCTTCGACGTGCAGGTCAAGCGCTTCCACGCCTACAAGCGCCAGCTGCTGAACATCATGAAGGTCATGGACCTCTACAACCGCCTGATCGACGATCCGTCCTTCTCCGTCGCCCCCACCACGTTCATCTTCTCGGGCAAGGCGGCGTCGAGCTACGTGTTCGCCAAGGAGGTCATCCGCCTCATCAACGGCGTGGCCGAGGTCGTGAACCGCGACCCACGCGTGAACGAGGTCCTGAAGGTCTGCTTCATCCCCAACTTCCGCGTCTCGAACGCCCAGCTCATCTACCCCGCCGCCGAGATCTCAGAGCAGATCTCGACCGCCGGCAAGGAGGCGTCGGGCACCTCGAACATGAAGCTCATGATGAACGGCGCCATCACGCTGGGCACCATGGACGGCGCCAACATCGAGATCGTCGAGCTGGCCGGTCGCGAGAACGAGGCGATCTTCGGCCTCACCACCGCCGAGGTGGAGCAGCTGCGCCGCGAGGGGCGCTACTTCGCCTGGGACATGGTCAACGCCGACCGCGCGCGCCTGGGCCGCATCGTCGACCAACTCACCGACGACACCTTCGCCGCGCAGTCCGGCCCCTTCGAGAGCATCCACCACGAGCTTATGCTCAACAACGACTACGACCTCGTGCTCAAGGACTTCCACTCCTATGTGGACGCCTGGGAGCAGCTCACGTCCGGCTACGCCGACGCGGCCAGCTGGAACCGACGCGCGCTGCACAACACCGCCATGTCCGGCTGGTTCTCGTCCGACCGCACCATCCGCGCCTACCGCGACGAGATCTGGCACGCCTAGGCAGGCATCGCGCGGTCGTCGCGCCCCGCTTATGCACCATCGGTCGCCGCGATCACGGCACGTGGCGATACGTCCGGCGAGCTGCCGTGGAACGAACCGTTCGGCAAGACATCGAATCGCACGGAGGAAAGGGAGAGTTCGATGGCACAGAAAGAATGCATCGCGATGCTACTCGCGGGAGGCCAGGGCAGCAGGCTGGGCGCCCTGACATCCAAGATCGCCAAACCGGCCGTCAGCTTCGGAGGTAAGTTCCGCATCATCGACTTCTCGCTGTCGAACTGCGCGAACTCCGGCATCGACACCGTGGGCGTGCTCACGCAGCACCGCCCCTACCAGCTCCACGAGTACGTGGCCTCGGGCCGCGCCTGGGATCTGGCCGAGCATGGAGCCGGCGTGTCGATTCTGCCGCCGTACGCCACGCAGGAGGGAGGAGCCTGGTACGCGGGCACGGCCGACGCCATCACGCAGAACATCGAGTTCATCAAGAGCCACGACCCCGCCTACGTGCTCATCCTGTCCGGCGACCACCTATACCGCATGGACTACCGCAAGATGCTCGAATCCCACATCGCGCACGACGCCGACCTCACGGTCTCGGTCATGCCGGTGGCCTGGGAGGAGGCCAGCCGGTTCGGCATCATCACCGCGAATCCCGACGACGGCCGCATCGAGAAGTTCACCGAGAAGCCGGAGAAGCCCGATTCCAACCTGGCGTCCATGGGCATCTACATCTTCAGCACGCAGGTCCTGCTCGACGCGCTCGAGGCCGACGCGCTCGACCAGCGCAGCTCGCACGACTTCGGCAAGGACATCATCCCCACGCTGCTCGACGACGGCAAGCGCCTGTTCACCTACGAGTTCAACGGGTTCTGGAAAGACGTGGGCACCATCGCCAGCTACCATGAGACCTCGATGGACCTGCTGGGACCCGATCCCGAGTTCGACCTGTTCGACAAGAACTTCCCCATCATGAGCAACGACTCCACCCGCCCGCCGCACTTCATCGGTCCCGACGGGCGCCTGGACGACTGCCTGGTCTCCAACGGCTGCCGCATCTACGGCACCGCCCGCCACTCGATCCTGTCCACCGACTGCATCGTGGGCGAGCGCGCCATCGTGGAGGACTCGGTGCTGCTGCCCGGGGCCTGGGTGAAAGACGGGGCGCACGTGGTGCGCGCCATCCTCGGAGAGAACGCCGTGGTGGAAGAGGGAGCCAAGCTCGGCAGCGTCGACGGCACTCGGGACACGGCGGTCGTCGGCAACGACGTCGTCATCGGAAAGGGGGAATGAACCGATGATCAACCGCAAGGCCATCGGCTATATCACCGCAAACTACTCCAGCAACGAGAAAAGCGCCCTGCTTGAGGGCCGTCCGCTGGCGAGCTGCCCGTTCATGGGCCGCTATCGCCTGATTGACTTCCCGCTGTCAAACATGACCAACGCCGGCATCCGCACGGTGGGCGTGGTGCTGCCCGGCAACTACCGCTCGCTCGTCGACCACCTGGGGTCGGGCCGCGAATGGGAGCTCGACCGCAAGAAAGGCGGCCTGTTCCTGCTGCCCGGCAGCGCCTATGGCACCGCCAAGCACGGCATGCGCTTCCTGCTGCGCGACATCATCTCCAACCGCATGATCTTGCAGCGCGCCACCGAGCCCTACGTGGTCATGAGCGGCACCAACATCGTGTTCAACATGGACCTTGCCAGCGTGATCGACGCCCATGAGACGAGCGGCGCCGCCATCACCCTCATCTACAAGCGCGCCGACCGCGACCTGCCGGATGTGGCGCGCCTGCAGATCGGCGAGGCGGCCGCGTGCAGACCATGGACAGCGGCTGCGGCTACGGCGACGCCGAGTTCCTCGACTGCTTCATCATCGACCGCGAGCTGCTGCTGCGGATCTGCGACAACTACGTGAGCCTGGACCACCTCGACCTGTTCGAGGCCATCCGCAACGACTTCGGGCGCATCGACGTGTGCAGCTACGAGTTCAAGGGCATGGCCGTGGGCATGTTCAACGAGGAGACCTACTACCGTCGCAGCATGGAGATGCTCAACCCCGAGGTCATGCACCAGCTGTTCACTCATGAGCGGCCCATCATGACCAAGGCCCACGACACGCCGCCGGCGAAGTTCGCCTCGGGTTCGAACGCCTGCAACTCCTACATCTCGGCCGGATGCCGGATCGAGGGCACGGTGCGCGGGTCGATTCTGTCGCGCGACGTGGTGGTGGAAAGCGGCGCGTATGTGTCGAACAGCGTCATCATGCAGGGCTGCCGCATCGAGCGCGGCGCGCGCGTGGAGAACGCCATCATCGACAAGAACAACGTCGTGCCCGCCCAAACCGAGCTGCGCGGCACGCCCGACGCCACGCTCGTGATCCCCAAGGTCCCCTTGGGCTCCGACTAACCACTCCGGCTGCGGCGCACGCGCGCTGTACGCGCCTGCGCGCCGCCGCAGCCTCGCCCCGCCTGCCGCCCGCGCCCGCGGCGGGCGGGGCTCTCCGCATACGCGGGCGCACCGTACCTGCACAGGGAGTGATTCGATGACCGCACCTCAAACCGATAGCCTGCACATCCTGTTCGCCAGCGCCGAAGCGGCGCCCTTTGTGAAAACCGGCGGACTGGGCGATGTGGCGGGCTCGCTGCCCCAGGCGCTCGCCGCCGCCGGCGCGCAGGTAATCGTCATGGTGCCCAAGTACGGTACCATCGACGCCGCCTACACCGACGAGATGGAGCACCTCTGCGATTTCTACGTGCCCCTAGGCTGGCGCAACGAGTACTGCGGCCTGGAGCGCCTGCACCGCGGCGGGGTCGACTACCTGTTCATCGACAACGAGCGCTACTTCAAGCGCAGCTACCCGTACGGCTTTTTCGATGACGGCGAGCGCTTCGCCTTCTTCTCGAAAGCGGTGGTGGAAAGCATCCAGCACCTGCCGGGCGGCTGGCGCTGCGACGTGCTGCATTGCAACGACTGGCACACGGCCATGGCACCGGTGTTTCTGCGCGAGTTCTACCAGGGACTTCCCGCCTACGAACACGTCCGCACCGTGTTTTCCATCCACAACATCGCCTTCCAGGGGCAGTTCTCGGCCAAGGTCCTCTCCGACATCCTGGGGCTGGCCCACGTCCCAGCGGCGGCGTTCCAGCTCACCTGCGGACCGGACGCCATCAACTACATGCAGGGCGCGCTCAACTACACCGATGCGATCACGACGGTCTCCCCCACCTACGCCGCCGAGATCCAAACGCCCGAATACGGTGAGGGCCTCGACGGCATCCTGCGCAGGCGCTCCTCGATCCTGCACGGCATCGTGAACGGCATCGACACCGCCGCCTTCGATCCCGCGCATGACACGGCGATCGCCGAAACCTATACGGCAACCGACCGCAGCGGCAAGGCGGCGTGCAAGGCGGCCCTGCAGCAGGAGCTCGGCTTGGAGGTGCGCTCCGACCGCCCGCTCATGGTGATGGTCACGCGCCTGACCCGTCAAAAGGGCCTGGACCTGGTTACCTACGCGCTCGACCGGATCTTGTCCGGCGGCATCCAGGTGGCGATCCTGGGCACCGGCGACACCGCCTACGAGAACGCCTTGCGCTACTTCGAGGGCAAGTACCCCGGCACCTGCGCGGCGCGCATCCAGTTCGACCCCGCGCTTTCGCAGCGCATGTACGCCGGCGCCGACCTGTTCCTCATGCCGTCGCTGTTCGAGCCGTGCGGCCTGTCCCAGATGATCGCCATGCGCTACGGCACCTTGCCGATCGTGCGCGAGACCGGCGGCCTGCGCGACACGGTGGAGCCCTACAACAGGTTCACGGGCGCCGGCTGCGGGTTCAGCTTCGCCAACTTCAACGGCGACGAGATGGCCGATACGGTGTTTCGCGCCGCACGCCTGTTCTGGGACGACCGCGCCAGCTGGAACACGCTGGTCGACCACGCCATGGAGCAGGATTTCAGCTGGAAGCGGTCGGCCGACACCTATCTGGAGCTGTATCGCAGCCTCCATCCCGAGATGACCTTTGCCGTCATGGACGAGGATGCGGAGGCGGCAGGCGATGCCGCGGCGGAGAGCGCGGCTGCAGACGACGGCGCCGTCTCGACCGATCCGAGCGCTGCCGCGACGGTCGATGCAGCCGAGACGGATGTCCCCGATACGAGCGCGGCTGCACGCACCTCGGCGCGCGCAGCCAAAACCGTAGAAACTGGTGCCGTCGCCGGCGCATCGCCGTCCGCGCCGAGCACAAAGGCGCCCGCGACTGAGGATGCCGATACGACAACCTCCGACACCGCCACAAAGCCCGCGGCGAAAAAGGCCACACGCGCCACGACCTCCGCGCGCAGCGCGACTGCGACCCGCACCAAGCGCACCGGCACGGCCGCGGCCCGCACCAAGACGGCTCCTCGCAAGAAGGCAGCCTCGGCAAAGGCAGCGACCGCATCCGACGGTACGGCCAAGACGGCACCGGCTGCGACCACGACACCCCGCGCCGGCAGCAAGACCGCTGCGGTCGCGCAAGACGACAGCGCGAAGACGGACGGCGCCAAGAAGGCCGGCAGCGCGACGGCGCAGGCTGCCCCGAGCACCGGCACGAAGGCCGCGGCCGCACAACCGGCCGCAACGCCCCCGAAGGTATCGTCACGCGGCACCAAGGCCGCTTCGAGCGCTCGCAGCGCGAAGACAGGCGCAGCCAAGAAGGCCGCAACCACATCCGCCAGCGGAGCGAAGGCGTCCAAAACCGCGGCCGCCGCGCCTGCCGGCGACGCAAAGGAGCCTAAGGCTGCAGCATCTGCCGACGGCACGAAGCGCAGCGCTGCCCCCGATGCCGCATCCGGCACCAAGGCAGACACCAAGGCAGCTGCCAAGACCGGCAGCGCATCCGACACCGCATCCGGCACCAAGGCCGGCACCAAAACCGCTGCCAAGACCGGCAGCGCATCCGGCGCCGCATCCGGCACTAAAACCGCCGCCACGTCCGGCAGCGCGTCTGGCGCCAAGGGCGGCACCAAGCCTGCCGCCACCCGTAAGCGCAGCCGCTAACCTGCACTCCCACCCCCCTCGCGCGCGGCCCGGTTCCGCTCCTTTCCGGGCCGCGCGCATCCCTATTCATCGAGGCCCCATGAAACTCATCCATAACTCCCGCCTTGCACGCTACCGCCAGCCGTTTGGCGCGGTCGTCGCCGGCACCACCGTGACCCTCACCGTCGGCGTCGAAGGCGCCGATGCGAGCTTTCTTATCGCCAACGTGCGCGTCTGGGTGGACGGCGAAGGCGAGCACATCGTCGAGATGCACCCCGGTGCGGACAACACCCTGACCGCCGAGCTCGCGTGCCCGGAACCGCAGCTCATGTGGTACCGGTTCCACGTATACGGCACGGACGGGTCCCGCCTGACGCTCGGGGCGCCCG
>ENA-OQMN01000126-OQMN01000126.1-human-gut-metagenome-genome-assembly--contig:-NODE-126-length-21672-cov-7.377025_pt1 | contig 21672 bp, 27 predicted proteins | sample MGYA00242765_ERZ504861 | MGnify/ENA primary metagenome ERZ504861 (study PRJEB26092, sample SAMD00036417) | human gut metagenome | host: Homo sapiens | study: EMG produced TPA metagenomics assembly of... | reverse complement strand
TTCACGAGCCGAAATTCGCGAGCGTAGTCATGAGTTTGACCAAGTCAGTGTGCGCGGATCTCATCGTAATTCTGGAAGCGGATTGCAAATCTGCGGATCCACTGTGCTGCGGAGCGGAACAAATCGCAAATGGTTACGTTCCAAATCATAAACGCGAACCGTATCGCCGAACATGGTGATAGCCGACGCCAGGCCAATTGCAAAGCGATTGTCGGCCACCTTTCTCACTGTTATGTCTTCATTCTTGAGACGAGCCGTACCTGATGATTGCGGTAAGGTAATCGTCGGTGTCAGGGGGGGCTCGCTCCCCCTCTCCAAGCAAGAACAACGCAGTTTCATGCGAAAAAATGGCTTTCGGATATCGATACTGCAATTCGAACAGCGGATCGGACTCCGCATTCGGTGAAACATATAAGCCCTTTGCCGCTTTCTCAAGCTTGGCTTCACGCACGAATCGCGAAATCTCCGTGCGGGAAACTCCTCGACGCTCCATTTCCGATACCGGAAGATATCCCATATGCTCCTTCAATACGCTTTCCGCTTCTGTCGCTCTAGTGGACATGGGCACTCCTTCAGATGTTGCGGAGCTCGGAGAGTTGCCTGAAGAAAAGTTTTGCTATCGCCTAACCTAATGCGTTATTCGACTCCAACCGTTGCTCGACTTCGAAATGCTCGAATACTATGAGCGAGTTGTCGTTCAACGGAAAGTTTGGGTTGGCGAATTCATCGCGGTATTCCGCCGAATTCCAGAAAGATTCGTGTGCGCTCCGCCATTGGGCCGCCGTGACGTCGCCTTCACCCTCATCGATGGCGTACCGGTCAGTGACTTTTCCGAGCGGAATCACGTCAACCGCAGTGGTGACGAGTACGGCTACGGGTCGTTCATCGGAATCCACCAACACCGAATGCGCGCCAACGCACGGCAGCGGTTCGACCTCTTCCTCATATTCAATCATCAGCGCAGCGGTGGCGGTTTTTACGCCGTCCAGAATGAGCTTCACCAAGCGATCGCGTTCAGGCCCAGGAAACATAAACTCCGCTTTGGGCAAATCACTGGTTTCAAATGCCGTATTGACGCTCATGCAATGCTCCAGATCGTCTTTATGTTCAATTGTGCTGTGCTTTTCTTACTCCCATCATAATAGCCCGAATTCCATGAGTTTCCGGCGCTGATCCAGTGGCCTCCATTACGGTCAATACAACCTGATGCCAAGCAATCACATGACAACAAGTGACACTGTACTCACGAACCGGCCTACTATGGGCGGCATGACGATTCGTATTGTTTCGATTGAGCCGCCATGGTTTGAGGAAAAGGCCCAAGTTCAGTCGTGCACGTGGCGCGAACTCAATCAGGGGCATATTCCGCAGGAAATCGTGGATGCGATCACTCCCGAATTCGCGCTCAAACTGACGCGCAGCACGCCAAAGACCCCAATCAGGTCGTATTGGTCGCTTTGGAGAACAACCACGTGATTGGTTTTGCTGAGCTTCTGCAAACGCCGCGTTCGCCAATCAAACGGTCCGAGGCTGCGGAACTGGCTTCGCTATATGTGTTGGAATCTTGCCATCGTCATGGTGTTGGCCGTGCTTTGGTTGAGGCGGGCCAACGCGCCATCGGCAACGATCGGCTCGCCTTGTGGGTCGCCGGATTCAACACCAACGCCCAAGGTTTCTACCGTCACATCGGCTTCCATGAGACCGGCCTGACTCAAACCGAAGACATGGGCCCGGAACTCGAAATGATCAACTACTCTGACGGCGTATTCCAGTGAGCAGCCCGACCTCCCACACGCGTCCGGCGCTACCATGAAGCCATGTCTTTGAACAGTGAGCAACGCGCGGCGACTATCCGCGAATTTCAGGAGAACATGAGCCGGCTGGGTCTGACCGCCGAACGGCGGCAGGGATTTTGGCGTCAGCGGCAGCAGAGTGGAGCAAATCATCACCCTCAAGTCGGGCGTGCTGGAGTATCCGTGGATTATCCGAGCCTATCTGCTGAGCAGAGCTGAGACACAGGGCGTGGAACTCACGCCGTTCATGGCGTTACGCGGAAATCCGCACGATTATTGGTTCCTCGACGGCGACTTTATCGACCGAGGCGAAATCGATTAAAACCGATTGATAATCGGCCATTTACACGCAAGAGGCGCCGTCAATCGCCTCGCGCATAGAGGCCATCGCTCTCCGTGCAGGTGGCGATGCGTGTGTAGTATTCCGTCTTGTCCTCATGGTCGATACGTGCGCCGCAATGCTGCTGCACCGCAAGACTTGCCGGATTGGTTTTGTGGACACTCAGGTAAGCCTCCTTGATGCCGAGCTCGCGGGCCTTGGCAAGCGTGAGCTTGAGCCCGGCGGTCGCGTAGCCGTGACCGCGGTATTCGCGGGCGACACCGTAGCCGATGTGGCCCGGACCGTTGCGCAGGAAGTCGGTGAGCCGGTGACGCAGGTTGAAGATGCCCACATAGTCGCCCTCATCGTTGACGAGAATGTATTTGGTGGCTGGCACCCAGCCGTCCGGCAGGCCGACGCCAAGCGACTCATCACGCAACCCTCGCACATATGCGGCGAACCGTTCACGATTCATGCCGGCCGCTGGGTTCTCGAATCCCGTCTCCTCCGCCGGGAATTTCGCGAACAAGTCAAACGCGCGTTCCTGGTCCGCCAGCCATGTCTCGATCAGCCGCATTGGTCACACTCCTCCTGTTGACACAGCAGACCACACTACTACTGTGCTCGGCCAACGGCCGCAAGCCTTATCTAGGGTGTGTTTACAGATAGGCAGCAAGTGTCTGTCAATGCGTTTATCGCAGGATATACCAGGTTACTTTCCCCGATACACGGCAGCGACGCCGAAGACAAATTGTATGATGAACAATCCCAGCAGGAAGATCAGAGCTCCTGGCCGGTACATGCGGTAGAAGTCGACCATATCCGGCTGCGCCAAAGGCGCTGCCATGATATACACCAGCGCAGCGAACACGGCGCCGAGCGCGGAAACAACCAAGAACGCGCCTACGGCAAAACGCAGCAGGCCACGATCCGAGGTCCTCCGGCGCAGACCACGGCATCCCCACGAAGACGAATACCGAGATCAGCAGGTAGAACAGCAGCCCGTACGTGGGCAGCATGTCGATAATCAGCAGATCGTTCATGGCATATCCTTTCGTGGCGCAATCCCATTCAACCTGCGCATGGCCAAAAGCGCAACATCGTGTCAAGTAATCGCATGATAGCAGGTTTTGTCCGGCTGCGACCGTGGCCACGATGAGCGGCATGGGACATGATGACATGACCGGGGCTGCGGCGCGGTCGATCCGTATCGCCCGTATTGGACAATGATCCGTTCGCCCTGGATGCGATGTGCGCGATAATCTCGGCCGTATCCAAGGACTTCCATGTCATGTGGGGCACGGGTTCGCCCGCGGTGGCGATCGAGCACTGCCATAACCCGCATACCAGGCCGGACGTGCCGGTGTCGGATCCTAAGGAATCTGTTGGTGTCGCTGCAGCTCATTGCCATTCCCACTGAAGAGATGATTGGCGAAAACGATACTCACTACCTATTCATTAGGCTTCAGCTCGTGTTCGAGCACAAGTTTCATCTTGCTGTTATCCATCAACCATGCGTGTAGGTCTCGGTCCAGGATCATCGCCAGAGCGAAGCACGCCTGCGTCGCATTCTCCAATGCAATCCGTCGATTCTCACCCGGCAGAGGTATGCCGTTGACAAGCGGCTCATGGTGAGCGACCCGATTACGCAGGGCATGCACTGTTTTTACGATATCCAGCGCGTACTTTCTCGTCCAGCGTTCTTCCACTGCACGGGCATACTGGCGCCCATTGGAGAATGTCTTATCGAGTCCTTTGCGCCATAAATCGTTCTCATAATCTGCACGGCGCTGGTCTGGCCACTTCGTGTGGATTGTTCCGCCGTCTTCCAAGAGATTGCGCCAAAATCCGAATGTCAATGACGCTATGAGATGGCCATGCGTATGATTTTTTCGCTGGTGCGGGGTGAGATGGTTCCACGCTTCACGAATCTGGTACTGGGTTCGGTCATCGAATTGTAGCCCTGCCATATACCAGTCTTCAGTGCCATTCTGCTCCAGAGCGAGGAGGGAGAGTTGCCGGTCCATGCGGTTGCGCAGAGCGACCTCGAGGATGGCGATGTCGCCCATACAGGCGCTGGCCATGTCGTGATCCCACAGGTACAGCTCTAGCGCTGGGCATGAACGTCTTTGAGCCTCATAATTGTAGGTGGCAAGCCGTTCATCGGTAATGCACGCGCGCAGCGCCTTCTCCCGCGGACTTCCTTTCCTTGGAGTCCGTGAGAGGAAATCAGTTGTTGAATTTGACTGTCGGCTCATGGCTCATTATGATATATCAAGAATTCCCCCAAAGGGCCTCTCCGGACGGTCTTCGACTCAGCCGTGATGCACTGGGGGTTTCTTTTTTATCTGGATAATCGGGGCTTGGTTGGTCTGGGCTCTTCTTCAGGACAATCGCATATGTTTCGGGAGTGCTCAGCTTTCAGACGAGGCATTCGAAGAAATGCCATTCCGAGGAATCGGCATCATGGATGATGATCAGCGTGCCGCCCTCGTTGGTTATCTCCTTATGAGGCCGGTCGTAGAGCGCATCGAGCTGTGTTCCCAGGTTCAATCGCAGGGTCGCATCCGCTTCCTTGATTATGCGGATGTTCTCCTGGGGCAGTTGGCCACTGGAGTAATCCCTGCCGTCCAGAATGGTGCCGTCGACTTGTTCTGGGTCAGCGGCGACCTTCACGTACCGGTATCCGTCCCCATGAAAGCTTTCCTCGTCCTTGCTGACGATTGCCCGCGCATCCTCGGAAAATGAGATCGAGAACGTCTGCGACAGATTCGAAACCGGACTATAGCCCTAGTATCGAGTCCATCCGAACCATACTCCCGCCACTACCAACGCCGCGATGCCCAAAGCGATGATCGTTCCGGCCCGGCCACCGGCGGAAGGTTCACCTTTCCATACGCGGTTTCCCATCGTCGGCCTCCTAGCCTTAGCCGTAGGGTCTGCTAGATCAAAGTGTGTATTACTGATTAGCGTGAGGTCGCCGCCACTACGTGAGCGGTCGAAAACCTCATGCCACCCGGCAAATCCGAGAAGCGGTCGGAGAACTATTCGAAGCCGTCAGCTAATCCAGTGTTGAACGTACGCGACGACACCCAGAAACGCTCCTATACCCGCTCCGAGGAAGACGAATCCCCATCCCAACCAGTCAGCAAATCGATTGACCGGGGATTTCGCAAAGCCCTCCATCACCGAATTCGTTCCAGTCGAGCCCTTCCCTGATTCATGGTTGTCCTCCTCGGCATCCCTACATAAAACCCGTTAGTCCAATTCAACTATATCTGTTTTTCGCCAGCTACAGGAGAGAATCGACTATAACTGATTTCCATGCGCTTCTTCAGAGAAGACAAGTCTGTTGGACACTTTGATGGACTAAAGGCCAGAACACAATGGCGCTAGATGGGACAAAAGGTACATTGGTCCTATGGCTAAGCGCAAACATATCGGCACCGTAATTCTCACGATACTGGTCGCGGCTCTGCTGGCGTCGGGCGTTTCCGGCTGGCTGTTCTGGCAGTCGGTACAACGGGTGATCGGCGAGGCGCAGCAGGCGGGCGAATATGCGGCTGAAGCACAGCAATCCGTCGGGCAGGGCGACTTCAAGCAGGCGCTTGAGCAGATGGACAGCGCTGGCAGTCACATCGTCGCGGCGCGAGACGAAACCCAGGGCATGCTATGGCAGGCCGCCGAATACGTGCTGTATTACGGTTCGGACGTGAAGGCGGTGCGCGGCATGCTGGATGCGGCCGCCGACGCCGCGACCAACGCCCTGCCCAAAATCGACAGTGCCGCGCAGGGCACGTTGGTGGACTTCAATATCGAAGAGCTGCTGTCCGGCATGAACTTCTCCGACGGCACGCTTTCCATTCCCAAAATCGCTTCCATCAAGCAGGACCTGTCCGACGCCGGTGCGGTCTTGAAGCGCGTCAAGACGTCGATTCATGCGCTGCCGCAACCCCGCACGGAACAGATCACCGAAATGGTCAACCAGGGCAAGCAGGTAGTGGACCAAATCGATGAGACTTTCGACACCTTGAACACCATCGTCGAAAAGATTCCGGGCTGACGTTGGTTCGTTCTTGTCGTATATTGGCGTAACCTCCGCATAAGGCTAGTCCATACAAATTTATGTTTAAATTTGGGATAGGAGGTGCCAATATGCCGACACGCACACCAATCCCGGTCAGTCGGGCGATGCGTCAGATATCCGCCAACCTCGATTTGGCGCGCAGACAACAGCGCATTCCCGTAGCCTTGCTGGCCGAGCGGGCTGGATTATCCATGCCAACGGTCACCAAAATGCTGCGTACGGGTAATGGCAGCTTTGAGAACTTCCTCCGCATTGCTCGTCTGCTTGGACTGCTGGACGGCGTACAGCAAGCGACGGACCCTCTTAACACAGATATCGGCAAATTACGCGCCGACGAAGACACTCCAAAACGTATTCGATAGTACAGCAGGAGGCGCAACACATCATGGAAGCAATCGTCACCCTGCAGTTCAACGGCACAGACGTCACCGTCGGGAAATTATTCACCAGTATCAGGCGCGGCATCGAATCGGCACATTTCACATACGATACGGCCTATATGCGCTCTTCAAACGCAGTATCCCTCTGTCCAGAGATGCCCCTCTCCCCCCGGAACGTTCCCGGCCGAGCATAATGCGATGCATCGCATCTTTCAAGACTGCATGCCGGATCGTTGGGGCAGGAACCTCATGCTTCGTGCAGAACATCAAGATGCTCGTTCGGAGCATCGCACAGCACGCACACTATTTGAGGGAGATCTCTTGCTATCCGTCAACGATGAGACCCGACAAGGCGCATTGCGCTTCTGGAACAACGACGGTGACGCGCTAGCTCCCAGTGAGACCGGCGGTCCAAGAGAAGTGACCATTCAGTCCCGCATCCATAGCAATGATGAGCAGCTGCTTTGAATCCGGCATTGCGCGGCTTCGCGAAGCAAACGCACAATGACTTCACATTCCCGCCTTGCACCAGCTGGCTGCAATCTGCGTATGGTCATGTATCTGTAGGCCGGCACGAATGCGGCTGATGGGTGCGGCGAATCGTGACATTGCTTATTACCCATTCGCCCCTTCAGTCGTACCATTCGGGTCGTCGCAGTTCCAGGAATGGCCGCTGTTTGCGCGCTGCTGCGGTCTGTGTGAGATCGATGTCGGCGATAATCAACTGTTCTTGGTCGTCGGCCTTGCTGACGACGTTGCCGTACGGGTCCACCACCACCGATTGGCCGGCGAACGTCACATCGCCTTCCTTGCCGACCCGGTTGCACATGACGATGGCCACCTGGTTCTGCATGGCCTGGACACGGATTTTCCACAGGAACGGCTTCGACGGTTCGGCGTCAGTGTTCGGAACCGATGCTCGCCGTCGGCACGATGACCAGGCGGCGCCGCGCAACGCGCATGTGCGGATGCCTTCACGGGGTTCACTCAAATAGCGTCATCCAGTCGGGATCGCGGTGGGCCGCAAAACACATGGCGATTTGTTCCGCGGTGTTTCTTGTTTCCGAAAGCCGCGGCAACCGGTCTTCCTCGAAGTAGCGGATTTCCGTCGTTTCGATGTTGGCCGAGAACCAACCGCCGGCGCGGCTGCACAATACGAAGAACTTGAGCACCCCGTACGGATAGGTCAGCGCGTTGTGATTGGCGCAGTCCTGCACCGCGATGAGTCGCTCGCCCCTCACATCGAGCCCAGTCTCCTCCTTGACCTCCTTGACGGCGTTGGACCGAATGGACTGGTTCTCGTCGACCCAGCCTCCGGGCAGTGACCATTCCCCGCTGTTCTCATGCGTCATGAGGATCCTGCCTTCTTCATCGAAGATGGCCGCACGAGTGTCGAGTTTCGGCGTCGGATATCCGGCGCTGAGCAGTCGACTCACCTGTCCGGCCGGCGCATCAACCTGCGTGGAGAGCATGTCGACCGCCATCGCGCGGATACGCTCGTAGCGCTCCCGGTCGAAGGGGTCCTTGCAGTACATCAGTCCGGTCTGGGCCAGCGCCTGCAATTCTCGGGCCTGTTCCAGTAATGTGCGGTTCGTGGCCATCATCGTTCATCCTGTCATCGTAAGGTCTTGGATCCGTTTGCGCTCAGGCATCGCAGCGTAGTGCAAGCAGTATAGCACTTCGAACCGTTCCGGGGACGAGGGTCTCAGTGCATCCCCCGTAACCTCTCCCATGTGCCATCAACGCTTGGCGAGCTGCACGTTCTTGCGCTGTCTGCGATTGCGGCTGGCGACCGACTTTTCACGCTCGCGGCGCACGTGGGCCTCCTCACGCGCGGCCGCCGCGCGCTCTTCTTCCAAAGACGGCAATCCGGAGGCGGCGCGGTGCCGGTTCTCCCGCTCATGGTCGCGTTCGGCCTTGCGCTCCCCGCCTCGGATCCGGGCGCCGGAAACCATCGCAGTTGGCAGAGCGTCTGGCCGAAGTTCCACAGGTTATTGGTCAGCCAGTACAGCAGCACGCCGAACGGCAAGGTGCCGCCCGACACCACGTAGATGGCCGGGAACACAAACGCGGTCAGCTTCTGCGTGCGGAACTGCGGTGAATCCATGGCGTCCTTCGGCGTATTGCGATGGATGAGCAGCCACTGCATCGCGAACAACATCAGACACATCAACGCCACGGCCACGCCGATGACGACGTGCGACTGCGGCGAGACGACCGTGCCGAACGAGTCGGCGATGCGCACGCCGAATATGGACGATGATTCGATGTCGCCCGCCATGACGCGGTCGATGCCGCTCAACGGTTCCGCATTCCCGGCGGCGCTTGCGGGCAGGGATTGCAGCGTGTAGAACAGCGAGCACAGAATCGGCGCCTGAATCAGCGAAGCAGGTATGAACCGAGCGGATTGGCGTTATGCCGCTGCTGCAAAGCCATAATTTCACGTTGCATGGCTTCTTTGGAACGCGGATCCTTACGCGCGGCGTACTTGCGTTGGATACGTTGGATTTGCGGTTGGAGCACCTGCATACGCTGCGTCGCGCGCATTTGGGAGAAGAAGAGAGGCAATAGACAGATACGGATGATGAGCACGAGGCACATAATCGCGATGCCTAAGCTGTGCGGCACCGACTCCTTCTACGGCGGCGGCATGGTCACCGGCCAGCCCATCGGCACCATGATCGGCTCTCGCATGATCAACAATGCGCAAGCCGGCTTCATCATCGGCGCCGTGATCATGGGCTTCCGGATTCGTGGCGCTTGACATCTGACCTCGCGAGGAATCCTCAAAGGACATGGAACGCACCAAGATGACGCTCAAGGATCTCGCTGTCTCCTTCCACTTCCCGAAGTTCTCCACCTCGCGTGACTTCTACAAGGCGTTCGGCTGCCGAGTGTGCATGTTGCTCAGCTACCAGATGATCTCCGTGTACCAACTCTACATCGTCGAGGATTACGTGCACCAGACCAAGACCGAGGCTGCCGGCACCATCGCCACCATGTCCATCATCACCATGGTCGTTTCCCTGACCGCTTCGCTGATCTCCGGCCCGATCTCCGACAAGATGCACACGCACAAGGTACCAGTCATCATCGCCTCGCTGCTGTTCGCGATTGGCACCGCGATGCCGTGGATCATGCCGAGCGTCACGGGCATGTACCTGTATGCGGGCATCGCCGGCTTCGGCTACGGCGTGTACTCAGCCATCGACCAAGCGCTCAACGTCGACGTGCTGCCGAACAAGGAAGAGGCCGGTAAGGGCCTCGGCATCCTCAACCTGGCCACCACGCTCGGCCAAGCAGTCGGTCCCACCATCACCTCCGTGGTCAAGACCACGACCGGCACCTACACGCCGGCGTTCGCCATCTCCATCGTCATGGCCGTGTGCGCTGCCGTGTTCGTGCTGCGTATCCAGAAGGTGAAGTAGCCGCTGCGAGTGCCTATCTCCGTTTCAAGGGGCTGATTTTGACTCAGCATCATGCAGCGCAGCTATATCCTCGGTGCGGGTATACTATTCCGGGCCGTCACGACGACGCCTATGGAACGCACGCATGGCAAAGAGAGAAACATGAGTCAGCCCGACACCGACACGGCGGCACAGTCGCCGTCCTCGCAACAGGAACCGCAGATTCAGACGGATGGCCGTCGAAGCCATTCGGAACAGATGAATCAACCAGCGCAAACCAGCCAGTCCGAGTCGTCACATGATGGCAAAGACGAGCACGCCCTACATACCAACCTGAAGCGCGGCATGGAATCCCGCCACCTGCAGATGATCTCATTAGGCGGCGTGATCGGCACCGGCCTGTTCCTGAGCTCCGGATACACCATCCAGCAGGCGGGCCCCATCGGCACGATCCTGGCATACAGCATCGGCGCGCTGATCGTCTACCTGGTCATGCTTACGCTCGGCGAATTGTCCGTGGCCATGCCAGTGACCGGCTCCTTCCACGTGTATGCCGAAAAGTTCATCGGCCCCGGCACCGGCTTCGTGATCGCAATCCAGTATTGGCTCACCTGGACGGTGGCGCTCGGCTCCGAATTCACCGCCGCCGGCCTGCTCATGCAACGCTGGTTCCCGGACAGCCCCACATGGGTGTGGAGCGCGGCGTGCATCATTCTCATCTTCACCTTAAACGCCTTGTCGGTGCGGCTCTTCGCCGAAGCGGAATTCTGGTTCGCCTCGATCAAGGTGTTCGCCATCTGCGCGTTCATCGTCATCGGATCGCTCGCCATCTTCGGCGTCATCCCGGTCGCCGGCTACCAACATGCCCCGATGTTCGGCAATCTCATCAAGGACGGCGTCTTCCCCAACGGTTTCATGCCGGTGTTCGCCACGATTCTGACCGTCAACTTCGCGTTCTCCGGCACCGAACTCATCGGCGTGACCGCCGGTGAGACGAGGGACCCGCAAACCGCCGTGCCGAAAGCCATCCACACCACCCTGTGGCGTCTGGTGCTCTTCTTCATCGGCTCAATCACCGTGATGTGCGCGCTGATCCCGTGGCGCAAGGCCGGCGTGGGCGAAAGCCCGTTCGTGCTCGTGTTCAACGGCATAGGCATCCCCTATGCGGGAGACATCATGAACTTCGTGGTGCTCACGGCCGTGCTCTCCGCCTCGAATTCCGGCCTGTACGCCTCCACGCGCATGGTGTGGTCGATGGGCAACGAAGGCATGATTCCGCGCTGGTTCGCCAAAACGAACCGTCGCGGCGTGCCGATGCTCGCCTTGTGCGCCGCGATGGCCGGTGGCCTGCTGGCGCTCCTGTCTTCCGTGATCGCCGCCTCGACTGTGTACCTGGTGCTGGTGGCGCTTTCCGGCCTGTCCGCCGTGGTGGTGTGGATCGCCATCGCCTACTGCCAGATCGTGTTCCGTCGCCGTTGGCTGGAGTCCGGCCATTCCACCAGCGAACTCAAATACCGCACGCCCGGCTATCCGTACGTGTCTTGGGCGGCGTTCATCCTGTGCACCGCATCGTTCGTATTGGTGATTTTCGACGTGGAGCAACGGTTCGCGCTCGTGGCCGAGCTCGTGTTCATCGTGGCCTGCTATGGGGCGTATTTCCTGCAACAGTGGGTACGCAAGCGCAAAAAGGCGACCGAGGCCGACGACCTCGATACGCTTTGGGTCGCGCGCGACTGAACACATGACCATAGTGTGATACACGTCACTTCCTGAAGTACGTAGTCGTTATGGAATCACCCGCACGTTTCCCGTATCGGAGCTGTACGATAGCTGTGAGACAGGGGGATCGTCAGATTTCGGGGGGAGGGTTCCGGTAACGGTCCGGCTGCAGGATGCACCGGACCGTGCGGCACGTATCAACTCGTGGATTCACGCCAAACTCAGTTCAGTATGCCGATTCTCGTAAATGGCCAGAAGCGGAACAACGCCACACCTTGGATATCGTCGTATGGCACTAGCCCATTGTTGCCGTCGTCAAGATGGTATCGAGAATCTCTGGAATTGGAGCGATTATCACCAAGCACGAACACGTTGCCGTCAGTAACGGTTACGGAAAAAGGGCTGTCGCTTGGATTCACGCCGGACTTAAGATAAGCGCTTTCATCAATGGGTTTGCCGTTGACCGTGATGGGCTCCCCGGATCCCTTGCAGGCGACGGTATCGCCGGGCAGACCGATGACACGTTTGATTAGGTAACGATTGCTGTCGATTATCGACATCAGATTGGTGGGAAGCTGCTCCCCCTCCATCCAGTCTGCGGGATCTTTGAACACGATGATGTCGCCACGGTGCAGTGTAAAGAGTCTCGGAGTCAATCGCGAGGCAAATACGCGGTCGCCGATTTGCAACGTGTCTTCCATGCTGCGGGATGGAATCACATATACGTTGAACACGAAGGTACGTCCCAGCAACACGACCAGCATCACCGCGATCACTGTCAGCAGATAGCCGCGAATTTCGCTCCAAACGGAGGGCTTTCGCGCATATCTCCTCGACTGGCCACGCGCTTTTTTGCTATGACGCCCCACCATCACATCCTTTCCGACCGATAACGCAACACCATAGTCCTCAAACCATGCCGTTACCTACGCATGTTTGAGCTCAGCTGTCACACCAGCGGTTCGCGCACGTCCAGTTCACAGGCGATGCCGGTTTCCTTGCGGGCCCATTCGGCCGCCTGCAGTGCGGCGATGTTCCATAATGCGCACGGCACTCCGCCAAGGTCCGGATGCGATGCCCAGAATGTGAGGTCATCAGCGTATGCGGTGATGACCGATTCTTCCGTGACTGGCATAATCGTGTGGTACAGGCGGTCCGCAAGCGTGGCCACGAATTCGTTGGCCGCGGCGAACGTGTCGATGAGATGCTGTTCGGCGGTCACCGGCGGGCCGACCAGCTCCCAGGATTCGACATCCGTGGCGCTCCAATGCGCGGCTTCGCCGTCCACTTCACGCTGCAAAGAGACGAACAGCCTGGCGAACTCATCCGAAGTCAGTCCCGTAACCCGGCGTCGGGTTGACAATTCAATCGGAGTCATCAGATACCGTTCCTTTCGCTTCGTTCATTCCGTTGTTTCGCTGCTTGGATTTGCTGCCAGCCGGCACAAAGCCCATCTCGCACACCTCACGATAGCCCAAACTACCGGCATGGCCATGATTGCCAGCCCTACGACCAGTAGCCATGAGGAGCCGGCGTAATGGCCTCATCGAGCATTGTCGGATGATTCGCGTGGCCCACAATCGAGACAGTATCGGTTTCCGTTCGGTTCGTGCGGCCAGACTATCGCCCGTTCTTGCCGATTGCCTGTAAGCAGGTTCGGATAGACTGGCGCGAGAACAATGCGAGAAAGAGGCAAGGATGACCCGGAAACAGTCGCAACAGCACGACGCACAACGCAAACCGTCCTGGCGCGTACGCTGGAAAACCATGAGCCGAGCCGTGGGCATGGAAATCCGCGAACACAAAAGCTCATTCGCGGTCTATGTGGTGCTGCGCATGCTGGTGCTCGCCATGGCAATACTCCAGTTCTTTAACGGCGACTACGAAAATGTGTTCCTGTGCATCCTGACGTTGCTGCTGCTGTTGGCGCCGGCGTTCATCCAGGTGCAGTTCCGCATCGAGCTGCCTTCGGTGCTGGAAGTCATCGTGCTGGTGTTCGTGTTCTCGGCTGAGATTCTTGGCGAGATCAGTTCGTTCTATGAGATCTTCCCGTTCTGGGACACGGTGTTGCATACGATGAACGGCTTCCTCGCTGCGGCGATCGGCTTCTCGCTGGTCGACCTGCTCAACCGGTCCGACCGGGTGAAGTTCGAGCTTTCGCCCCTGTATCTGGCGATCGTGTCCTTCTGCTTCTCCATGACCATCGGCGTGATCTGGGAGTTCTTCGAATTCGGCATGGACCAGTTGTTCGGGTTCGACATGCAGAAGGACGCCATCGTGCATTCCATCAGCTCGGTGATGCTCGACCCCACGCACACCAACCATGCGATTCGCATCAACGACATTACCCAGGTCACGGTCAATGGCCAAGACCTGGGCCTCGGCGGCTACCTCGACATCGGTCTGATCGACACGATGGAGGATCTGGTCGTCAACTTCATCGGCGCGGTCGTGTTCTCCGTGTTCGGTTTCCTGTACGTGAAGAACCGCGGCAAGAAGGACTCCATCATCAGTCGTTTCGTGCCACGCCGCAAGTCCGCCGACCGCGATTACCTGCGACTGGTGATTGATGGCGGGAGCCGGGAAAGTCATACAAATATGAGAGATACAGTAATCGAACAAACGTTCGACTGCCCTGATAAACTGGATGCATAATTTAGCGACGACAACGACATGATTTACAGACGCCCGAAAAAAGAAAGGCGATCTCATGACTGGCGAGGAACTGAAGCAGCAGATTGCTTTGTATGAGAGCGCGGACCACACCGTGCACCTCGATGTGAAGGTAGACGAGGACACGGTGTGGCTTAACAGACAGCAATTGGCCTTGCTGTTTGGCCGCGATATCAAAACAATCGGCAAGCATGTCGGCAATGCATTAAGGGAAGAGCTCAATGGATTTTCAGTTGTCGCAAAATTTGCGACAACTGCATCTGACGGTAAGACATACCAAGTCGAGCATTACAACCTGGATATGATCCTGTCGGTCGGATACCGCGTCAAATCCAAGGAAGGCATCTATTTCCGGCGATGGGCCAACTCAGTTCTGAAGCAGCATCTCGTTGATGGTTATACCATCAATCGCAAGCGGCTTGACGCACTTCACGCCGTCGTCAAGGTGCTATCGAGGTCCACCGAACCGGAAATTGCTGGCACCGCCGAGATCTTGGAACGATATTTGCCGAGTCTTGTGCTGCTTAACGACTATGACACAGGCAATGTCCCTATACCCAAGGGCGACGAGTCCCAGTGGGTCTTGACCTATGAGGACGCGATGCTGTTCATCCGGTCGATGCCGTATATGCCAATCACTGTTGTGTTTGCGAACTCCTTCGCTCATGGTGCCGAAAATGCATACATTTGGTTATTCGCTGTTTGCGGTGGGGCGTGCATGGGTTAGTGTTTCGGGTTCGATTCCCTGTCAGAAAAAATAATCGAGTGCGGGATTACGGCCGGTAAGGCTCCTGCTGTGGATGCGGATGCGCGTCAGCCTTACGGTGATGCTTTTCCAAAACGCGGATTGTACGAGGTGTGGGACGGCACGCGGATTCGGCCGTTTTCCGCCCGCCGTCCCACAGCGCTCGCTATGAACGGTTGTGGATAATCATGGAGCTGTAGCGGAAATCGGTGTTATTCCGCGGTTTCGACAGTTAATAGAACAAATAGAACAAATAGAACAGCCAGCTTAGGCACGGCGCGGCAAATGGCGCAAACCGGCCGCGATAGTAGTAGCGTGGTGCATACCAGTACAACCATGCGAGGAGAACAGCCATGATCAATGAGGAATACAAGGCCATGCTTGGCGGCAAGTCCGTGATTCGCGAACTGAGCGAGTACGCCACGAGCCGCGGTGCCGAAATCGGCTACCAGAACGTGTTCGATTACAGCCTTGGCAATCCCTCGGTGCCGGCTCCGAAATCCTTCACCGACGCCATGGTCGACCTCTACGAAAACGGCGATCCTGCGGCCATCCACGGCTACTCCCCCTCGCTCGGCATCCCGTCCGTCAAGGACGCGATCGCCGAAAACCTCAACGAACGTTTCGGCATGGCATACACCGGCAACCATATCTTCCCGACCACGGGCGCGGCGGGCGCGCTGTCCCACGCGATGCGCGCGGTGACCAAGCCGGGCGACGAGATCATCACCTTCGCCCCCTACTTCCCCGAATACCAGCCGTACGTCAAGGGCGCCGGCGCCAAGCTGACCATCGTGCCGGCCGACACCGAGAACTTCCAAATCAACTTCGACGCATTCGAGGCTGCACTTAACCCGAACGTGCAGGTCGTGCTTATCAACACCCCGAACAACCCGTCCGGCGCGGTGTATTCAGCGGACACGCTCAAGCGTCTGGCCGCGATCCTGACCGCCAAGCAGGTCGAATACGGCCACGATATCTTCCTGATCAGCGACGAACCGTACCGCGAAATCGTGTTCGACGGCGCCACCCAGCCCTACCCGGCCAGCTTCTACGCGAACTCGCTGACCTGCTACTCGTGGTCGAAGTCGCTGAGCCTGCCTGGCGAACGCATCGGCTATGTCGCGGTGAATCCCACAGCCACCGACGCCGACCTGCTCGTGCCCATGATGGGCCAGATCTCGCGCGGCACCGGCCACAACTGCCCGCCGAGCTCGATTCAGCTGGGCGTGGCCAAGGTCATCGACCAGACCGCCGATCTCAACGTCTACGAGACGAACATGAACCTGCTCTACGATGCGCTGACCGGCATCGGCTTCGACGTGGTACGCCCCGGCGGCACGTTCTACATCTTCCCCAAGGCGCTGGAGGACGACGCCGTGGCGTTCTGCATGAAGGCCAAGGAATACGACCTGATTCTTGTGCCGTCCGACAGCTTCGGCGTGCCCGGATACTTCCGCATGGCCTACTGCATCGACACGGAGAAGGTCAAGCGCTCGATCCCCGTGTTCGAAAAGTTCGCCCACGAGGTGTACGGCCTGTAAACACGGACCGCAAGTAACAAACACAAGAAAGGGGTTGCCATGGAATACACCGAAGACGCCGATCGTCGCGAACTGCTGCTGCACAGCGCCTATGACTCCGATACGGTCCGGGCCATGGAGCGACCCCTGCTGGACAAAGGCGTGCCGCTGATGCGCATGGCCGCCCAGGCCGCGGCCCACATGGCGGCCGGTATGCTGGACGACGAGGATCTGGCGCTGGAGGACACGTCGATCGTGCTGCTGGCCGGGGCCGGAGACAATGGTGGCGATGGTCTGTTCGCGGCCGCCGCGCTGGCCCAGGAGGGCGCGAACGTCACCGCCATCGCCGTGGGCCGGTCGTTGCATGAGGCCGGATTCGCCTCATTCGTGCGCGCCGGAGGCAAGGTGCTGGTGCTTGATCCCGCGGCTGATATTCCCGGTTGCGCGTCCGGGTTTTCCGCCGGTGAGGCCGGCGAGCGATTGCAGACCGCCATCGCCGTGGCCAGGAAATCGCATCTGATCATCGACGCGATGACCGGCATCGGCATCCAAGGCTCGCTACGCGGCATCCCCGCCGCACTCGCCTCCGCCCTTGGTCTCGACGGCGAGGCTCCCGATGAGCCCGCCCTGCCAAACCGTGAGTCGTCAGGCGATTTTCCGCTGGTACTTGCCGTGGATACGCCATCCGGCGTCGGTGTGAACGATGGTTCTCTGCCCGGCCCGTACATTCCGGCCACGGTCACGGTCACGTTCGGCGCGATGAAGCCGTGCGCGGTGCTGCCGCCCGCCACGTTCGCCTGCGGCCGTATCGAGTTGCTCGATTTCGGATTCGATATCGACGACAAGGATCCGGACGTCGAGGTGGTGGATAATTCGTTCGCGTCCGACGCGGTCCGTCTCCCCAGGTTCGAGGATTCCAAATACTCCCGGGGCGTGGTTGGTCTGGTGACCGGCTCGCAGCGCTACCCCGGTGCCGCCGTGCTCACCGCCAGCGCCGCCGCCCGCGCGAACACCGGCATGGTCCGGTATCTGGGCCCGGAGCGCGCGCAGAACATGGTGCTCGCCGCACTGCCGGAAGCCGTGATCGGCAAGGGACATGTGCAGTCCTGGGTCGTGGGGTCCGGCGTGCCCGAGGCTAGCGTCGAGGGCACCGACGGCGATATGCAGCGGGACACCATCGCCGCATTGCTCAAGCATTACGCGCTCGGCAGCGAGGATGAGAACAAGGACGCCTACGACATGCCGCCAATCGTGGTGGATGCCGGCGCACTCGACCTGCTGCCGGAGCGTGTGCCCGGCCAGGTGGTGATCACGCCACATGCCGGCGAGATGGCGAAACTGCTCAACCGGTTCGAAACCGCCGCCAGCACCGCGGAGCATGCCGATTCGCACGAGCCGTACACCGCCGACGACGTGCGGTTGAACCCGTTGGCCAGCGCGAAGCGTGCCCACGAGCTCACCGGCGCCACCGTATTGTTGAAGGGCGCGGTGACCATCGTGGTGGATGAGGACCACGTCTATGCGTCGGGTAGCGCACCGGCCTGGCTGGGCACCGCCGGCGCGGGCGACGTGCTGGCCGGTCTGACCGGCGCCCTGCTCGCCCAGCAGGATGACGTGGCCACCACGGGCGAGACCGTGGCCTCGGCCGCCTACCTGCATGGCCTGGCGGCGGCGATCGCCTCCGAATCCGAGCAACAAGGCTGGCAGGAGCCGGAACTGATCGGCCGCGAGCATCGCCAGCGCTTCATGACGCTCGGCCACCCGATTGTGGCCGGCGACGTGGCCCACGCCATCCCCGAAGCCATCGCCGACGTCATCGCATGATTCCGTACGTTGGCTCCCCTCAGAGAGGGGAGCCAACGTATGAAACCCCCTATACTAAATCGCAGACCCCACTCAACGGCCCCAACAACACAAGGAGCATCATGGCCAATCCCCCATCACCGACGTGATTTTCGACTTCTGCGGCGTGCTGCTGGACTGGAACACCCGCGCATGCCTGGAAGGCCGATTCCCCGATGAGATCGTGGAACGCATCTGCGCCGACGACGACCCCTGCGGCTTCTTCCGCTACGAGGACCGCATGGACACCGGCGAGGATTTCGCGGACATCTACCCGGATGTGGTACGCGAACAAGGCCAGGAACTCGCCGACATCTTCAAGTTCTACATCGGCCACTACGCGGACGCGCTGCCCCGCACGCTTCCGGGCATGGTCGAGCTGCTGGCGGATTTGAAGGCCCACGGCTACGGCGTATGGGGTCTGACCAACTGGTCGCATGAGACCTTCCACCTGGCCTTCGAGAAGTACCCGCGCCTTGAACAGCTGTTGCAGGGCACCGTGGTCTCCGGCGTGGAGAAGATGCATAAGCCGAACGCCGACATCTACGAGCTGGCCCTGACCCGTTTCGGCCTCACGGCCGAGCGCTGCGTGTTCTTCGACGACACCGCCAAGAACATCGTCGGCGCCAACGAGGTCGGCATCCACGGCATCCTCTTCGAGAACGCGTTGCAGGCACGCGAATCGCTCGCAGAACTCGGCGTACGTCTGTAAGTCGCCAAACGTTGCATCGCGGCAGTTGAAGTCTATGGACCCGTCCTTGACGACGGTGACCGGCCGTGTGGCGACTATCCCTAGCGATATAAATAGACTTTATGACACTGCTGCAGCTGAAATACATCGTCAAAATCGTCGAGTGCGGCTCGATGAACGAGGCCTCCCATGCCCTGTACGTCTCCCAGCCGGCCCTGAGCTCGTCGGTCAAGGAATTGGAGAACGAGCTGGGCATCGAGATCTTCACCCGCTCCTCGCAGGGCATCGCCCTGACCGTGGACGGCGCGGAATTCCTGACCTACGCCCGCCAAGTGCTCGACCAGGCCGACCTGCTCGAAGAGCGCTATAAGCATGCCAAACCGCGCAAGCAGCTGTGCCAGGTCTCCACCCAGCACTACATGTTCGCCGTCGAGGCGTTCGTGGAGATGATCAACTCCATCAAGTCCGACGAATACGAGTTCACCATCCGCGAGACCCGCACGCGCGACATCATCAACCAGGTCGCCAACATGCAGTCCGAAATCGGCATCATCTACCTGTCCGATTTTAACAAGGACGTGATCGGCAAGCTCCTGCGCGAGAAGCACCTCGAATTCCACCCGCTCTTCCGCGCGCCGCTGCACGTGTTCATCTCGCGCAACAACCCGCTGGCCGCCAAGAAGGTCATCACCATGGAGGACCTGAAACCTTATCCGTTCATCCAGTACGAGCAGGGCGAGGAAGGCTCGTTCTACTTCTATGAGGAAGCGGTCTGGCCGGAGTACTCCCCCAAGCAGATCAACGTGACCGACCGCGCCACGATCCTGAACTTCATCATCGGCCTCAACGGCTACACGGTGTGCACCGGCATCGACAACGGCGACCTCAACAACGAGAAGATCGTCACCGTGCCGCTCGACACCGACGAAACGATGTTGGTCGGCTGGATCACGAACGAGCGTTCCAAGCTCTCCAAGGCCGCCGAAACCTATCTCGACAAGCTCAAGTCCGTAGTCTCCGACCACGGCTACAAGCTCATTGATTAGGAGTAAGTAAAACAGGCATGGTCAGCAGTGAGATATACTGCGATTAAGCCAACCCCGCTGGGGAAATGGAAGTAAGGGCCGGCTCCTGAGTATCTCAGGGGCCGGCTTTTGCGCTATTGAGACTGACTGGCAAAACCAGTTTGATGGCCTCCGACTACTTGGCCAAGATTACCGACGCGGCGGCTGTCGCGGCGAAGCCTTTGAGCACTTCAATCATCACGTCGCGATCTTCGACATCAATGTTGCGGGCCGCGGCGAGCATAATCGGCAGTGACTGTGTCAAATGCGAAGTGAGGTCGCCGAATGTGTCGTATCCGCCAGCCTCGAAGATGGCAAACAGGTTTTCGATGAACTTGCGGCGATGCTCGTCGTCGTATTTTGCCATCCATCCGTTGATCGTGCGTGCCAGGTATTGCGCGCTACTTGTCAGTCCATCAGCCTGTACGAATTGGCCATGATCGACTTGCCAGTGCAATGCGAAATGCTGCATGATGCTGGCACCGTCGCTGCTGACCACCGTATAGCCGTCTTCCACATGCTCACGAGTCTCAAACAGCATGCCGATGATCGACGAGCCCGGTACCGATTTATGAATCTTCGACGCAATGCGTACGTACCCGTCCTCATCGAAGAACGCCTCATCGAATCCAGGCCCATCGTGCGAATATACGACCGTGATACGTTCCTGAATCTCGCTAGGCACATTGGCCGCCGCATACACCGCCAGATTGCCGCCTTTGGAATGGCCGCCGACCATAATCGGCCCGGCCCAATGGCCAGCCAGCTCGGTCAGATAACGCGCGGCGGCCTCCTGCGAGGCGACCGGGCGGCGGAACGCCATCATGAAGTCCTCTTTCCACCCGACGATTGAGCTGTCGGTACCGCGAAAAGCCACATAGAGCGTGCCGTTACCCAGTTCGAACACGCAGGCCGAGAACTGCTTGGTGGTTTCGGCATCGAATTCGTCCACGTATGCGCCCACGCGTAGGTTCCTCCAACGTGGGCTCTCGCTCATCGCACGTAACAGATCGACATTCATCGAAGGCGACCACACCTTGCCGAACATGTCGTCATAGCATTCGGCACGCAGCAAATCGTGAATCGGAACCGTGGCGATCATGCCGTCGGCGGTCTCTGCATTCTCGTGATAGCGCGGCACGTTATCCGGCATGCGAGCATAGGCCAACTGGGACAAAGCGAGGCTATCCGCCTCGGTGAACGGCAGTTCGGCGAAAGTGTCGAAATGTTGCCGAATATCGTCGGTGATGTTCCCCATAGCGGCCTTCCTGTTCGAATGCAACGAACCTACGGTAATTCTACGCCGTAGCGGGTTTTCATCACAGGCGAGTCGGTCCCAGAGTTTAGAACCCTATCTCGCTTTCAAGGGAGCTGACTTTGGCCTTCTGGAGACATTTTATCTCGTTTCAAAGTGGCTGTTCATCCGTCA